>Ga0182021_10004345_pt1 | contig 16679 bp, 18 predicted proteins | sample 612E3MmetaG_FD_120493 | JGI IMG/M metagenome (GOLD analysis project Ga0182021, IMG submission 120493) | Permafrost microbial communities from Stordalen Mire, Sweden - 612E3M metaG (Illumina Assembly) | ecosystem: Environmental > Terrestrial > Soil > Wetlands > Permafrost | place: Sweden...
AGAGGGCTGTTCTTTTTCCAGAAAGAATATATTTAAAAATCCACATTGGGAATATTAGGGTGCCCTTCTTGACGGCGGTGACTAACGCGCCAGTATCGTAAACTGAAAGGTCAATCCCTTTGGCCTAAAATGCTCAGCCATTAGTAACCAAGTTATCAGCCAAAAGTATTAGTGCTTGGTACTAATGGAAATCATACTCTCAGAGTTCTCAGAACCGTACTTTAAGATGTCCCTCATTGTTGGCGGCTTCGTGCATAATGTACCCCGCAGTAAGGGCCGATTTACTTCAAACAATGGGTTTATGGGACAAGCTTAAATAAGAGCATAAAGAGGAGGTAATTCATCAGAAAAATTGATGATGGATAAGTTCCTGCTATTTTGCCTGCCCAATTTATATTTTGAAATAGTCGATCACACCGGTTAAGGAGGTGCTTTTAGTGGAACTATCTGCTTGGCGGGATACCATCCTCATAGTTTGGGGAGTAGTGGCTACCGTGGCCATAGTGTTCATATCTGTAATACTGTTCCTGTTTTACCGTAAGACGATCTCTCTGCTTGAATCAACGGACTTGATGATAGCCAAGGCCGGTGACATTGTGGAGTATATTAATAAGGAAGTGCTAAGGCCGGTTAACCGCTTTGGGACAATGCTCCAAGGAATAATTCAGGGAGTCAGTATATTTGGCAGCATATTTAAGAAAAAGAAGGAGGGTCAAGATGAATAGGGAAGCAAGTACTGGATTTTTTTCAGGTTTGATACTGGGAGCGGTAATCGGTGCAGCCGTTGCTTTATTGTATGCGCCTCAACCTGGGACAGAAACTAGGCGTGTGGTCAAAGAAAAAGCGTTGGAAGTTAAAGAGAAGGCTGCAAAGGCAGCCCGCAAAATCAAGGAATCTGTCAGTTCTGCTATCAAAGGTGAAGAGGAATAAAACAGCCTTCGCTAAATGATATGACCTGGTTTAAGTTACTTTAGAACTATCAGTCCAATTCTGAGGCCTGGCTGTCACATAGGTAAGTTACAAGCCAGGCCTCAATCTTAATTTCCCCACAATTATATTTTCATGGTGGTATGCGACAGCACAAGCTATTATGAATAATATGGTTAACCTTGGTCTTACTAGTGGTGTTGATAACTGATCAGGATGGTCAGCACTAGTCACGAGTACTCAATCCAGTACTCCTCAGTACTCGCTAGCATATCTGAGTACTGACTCCTGGCGTTGACTGACACCGGGTAAACACGTACCGTGGACACAAACGCTTCAGGAGGTATAAGAAATGAAGATGATTAAACGCATTCCTACTTGTAATATTTGTGGCAAGCATTTTAAAACCACTCAAGGATTGGGAGGACATCGAGTACTCTACCACCGCTCAAATAACAACGGAGAGCACGACACAACCTCGACAGTTAACCTTGATAAAGCCAGCATGGATAACCTCACTAACAGGCTGGCCTCTATTGAAGGTGAAGTTAAGGGCTTGCAGCTTAAGACCTCGAAAAAGGAAGAATTGCCAATAGGCCTATGGACATTGGCTGTCTGCTCAAAATGTGGCATGGTGCTTCAATACGATAAGACCTTCCACAAAGATGGCTTGTTTTTTGAAGATGAGCATTTTGAATGTCCGAAGTGCGGCCCAGTAAAAGAGGTCATTGAAGTGATAAGCCGTAAGAAGGTCAAAGCTAAAGAATGGGGCAAAGAGACTCGGGAAGAAAAAGAAGCAAAGGGCAAATAAGGTATTGTCAGGCTGTTGGATGCTATGATGCAGTGGAAGCACACAAGAGGTTTAGTCCGGTGGATGGATTGAGATAATAACTAGATTGCTTTAGTCCTCGTCTTCGTCATCGTCAGTCCATGCATCTATTGTTAATTTCTTATCTATTTCTCCTAGTGTATAAGCAGCTGGCATTCCCATAGGAAGGTCTCTATATTGTTTTAGACGTCGAATCTGATTAGTTATATCTCTGTGGAATTCATGATCTAGAGGAACTGTTGTTTCATCATATATGTCTTTATTAAAAGGAACATTGAGAATGTTTTTCTGGTTTTCTTTTGGGTTAATATGATGGTTTTCTTTCTTTCCCATGTTCAACCTCCTATTTGAGACTATTGTAGCATGACTGTCAATTTCTTTAATAACAAATAGCCAATCCGCTAGATAAGTTGATGAAATAGGGGATGGGATGGTTAAAGGAGTGGTTCTTCTAGTCTGCTGACGATTAATTTGGGAGACCATCATACGGACAAGGATTAATAAAGCAGATATCATCCTTAAGCGGACACTTAGATTCAACAGAGCCGTCATCAAAAACAATTAGTACCACTTTGGTTTTTCTCCCTGGTATAGCGGTACATGTTGTCTCTTTGGTTGTTTTAACCTTTTTCATTTGAATAGTCTTATCCTCCATAACGAGCATTGACATAGCATGTGGAGAATTATACACCCATAAATATATGAACGGAATACTCGTACTTACACCTACAAAGGTTAACCTGGTTTATAGGATTAAATATATAAAACTAAGGTCAGGATGGTTTAAAGAACGGCTCTTTGCCCTATTGTTGATCTTTTGCCCTGTTATGTTTAATGATAAGTTCGGCGTACACTCTATCGATAGTAATTCCTAGGTCACTGAGAATTCTACCGGCTTTTCCATTTTGTTCGCGCAGCATTCCGATAAGCAAATGTTCAGGTTCAACATGATCACTAGCCAGGTACTGTGCCTCTTTGAAGCTTAACTCAATCATTTCTTTCGCATTATCGTCTACTGAAATCCCACTTACGTCAGAAGGTTCTTGATCGACGGTGGCATTGCTCAATCTGTCGATCCCCATTTCAATAACTGCCATACTTAACCTCCCAACGAATCGTCACAGAATTATACATCTGCATACTTCCGAATGAAATACCACTATTTACACCTACAAATCCGAAATTCTGCCAGACTCTCTGAATAATCCGCACGTTGTGATATTTTCTAACTTTTCAACCGGGCTACCCTATTTATGCACAATCAACCAAAGGGACTGGGTATCCCTTGTTTTATTTACTCATACTTTTTCTCAAATACCCTTCTTATAAAAGGCAAAACTAATCACGAAATAATCACTAAAGGCATTTGGGCGCACGGTTATAGCAAAGCCCATAAAATCGTGAATCTTACACAAACTCAGAACCAGGAAATTGAACTGCTCTCCAATCTTTCCGAAAACAGAATATCTTCCTACCGGATTTTCTAATACCTGCCTCTACCTTATTTTGCCAATTGTTTTGATCTATTTGTAAATGTATAATGCTTATATACCAGGTGATAAGACGAAGAGGTATATGGCGTTGCAGAATAGGTTGAGTGGCTCCGATGAAGGAATGACTCGCATGACCGACAATAATCTCCCGGAAGCGAGCGCTACTTACGAAAGTCAGCGCAAACCTGACGATGCTATTATGGAAATCAAAGAAGCTATCAGGATCAATCCGAAGGATGTTTTGGCTTATTGTTGCCGTGGGAATGCGTATGCAGGCAAGGGTGACTACGATAGGGCAATAGCGGATTATTCCCAGGCAATCAAGATTGACCCTAAACTTGCCATAGCTTACAACAATCGTGGGCTCACCTATAATTACATGGGTCAATATGACAAAGCCATAGCTGATTGCAATAAGGCGATAAAGTTGAACCCCGAGCTTGCTATAGCCTATAACAACCGTGGGCTTGCATATAACAACAAAGGTGAATACGTCAAGGCTATAGAAGATTGCACGAAGGCTATAGATCTGGACCCGAATAATGCTGCATCCTATACCAACCGAGGCCGAGCTTATTATTCAGGAGGTGCATACGACCAGGCTATAGTTGATTACAATAAGGCTATAGAACTAGACCCGAAGTTCGCTCTGGCTTACAGCAACCGCGGAATGCACTATGATCGCAGAGGTGAATACGACAAAGCCCTAGCTGATTACAATAAGGCTATCGAGCTAGCCCCAGAGTTTGCCGAGGCGTACTATAACCGAGGGCTTGCCTATGATAACAAAAGTGACTATGACAGAGCAATATCGGATTACGCCCACGCAATTAAGATTGACCCTAAGCTTGCCATAGCCTACAACAACCGAGGGCATGCGTATTATTTGGAAGGTGCTTACGACGAGGCTATAGCAGATTATAGTAAGGCCATAAAGCTCGATATCAAGATTGCTAACGCTTACGGAGGCCGTGGGAATGCGTATGTGGGCAAAGGTGACTACGATAGAGCAATAGCGGATTACTCCCAGGCAATCAAAATTGACCCTAAGCTTGCCATAGCTTACACCAACCGCGGGAATGCTTATAATGAAATAGGTCAATACGACAAAGCCTTAGCTGATTACAATAAGGCGATAGAGTTGGACCCGAATGATGCCACAGCTTACAATAACCGTGGGTTGGCGCATAGTGATAAAGGTGAATATGACAAAGCCATAATTGATTATGATAAGGCCATAGGACTGGACCCTAAGCTTGCCGAGTGGTACTTAAATCGTGGGTTGGCGCATAGTGATAAAGGTGAATATGGCAAAGCCATAATTGATTACAATAAGGCAATAGAATTGGACCCAAAGCTTGCCCGGGCTTACAATAACCGCGGGTCGGCGCATTGTGATGAAGGTGAATACGGAAAAGCCATAGCTGATACTAATAAGGCAATAGAATTGGAACCGAAGTCGCCCTCGGCTTACACCAACCGCGGGAATGCCTATAATGAAATAGGTGAATACGACAAAGCCTTAGCTGACTACAATAAGGCCATAGAACTAGACCCGAATTTTGCCCTGGCTTACACCAACCGTGGCATGAACTATTATCGCAAAGGGGAGTACGACAAAGCTATTGCTGATTACGACAAAGCAATAGCGCTAAACCCGAAGCATGCTGTGGCCTACCTCGCACGCGGGAATGTCTATTCTTACAAAAGTGACTACGACAAAGCCATTGCTGATTATAGTAAAGCAATCGAATTGCACCCGAAATATGAAATGGCTTACTATAACCGCGGAACTGCCTACCAAAACAAAGGTGACAAAAGCAAAGCCGCGTCTGACTTTCGGAAGGCTAAAGATCTGGGATTGTAGCTAACTAGAGTGTGATATATTAAGTGTAATTCAACAAAAGGCCCTTATATCCCTTGCTCTATTTACTCTTGGTATTTTTGTTGAAATTCGCCTTTAGATGAAAGAAAATTGGAAGATGAAATTTATGGATGCAAGGGATTGGGCATAGGTAATAAGGAATTTGACTATAAATTACAAACCTATTCTTTTATATAGGTATGTTGCCCTATTGTTATCGTATTGCCTGTGATAATGCCTTCCTGAACGGAAACTGGACCATATAGCATTATCTTGTTTACTTTAAGAGTCCACGTACCATTTGAATCATAGGTTGCATGCCAGGTACCATCCTCGTCAATTCTTAGCCATCTAAGTCCCTGTTGATAGACATAATATCCGCAAATGGTACATTTAGGTACCGGTTGTATTGGCCCTACGTTGTATAGTTGTGTTGGCTCATTGGAAGCACATCCAAGCGCGGACATTAACAATAAGGAAAATGACACTATGATCAGTATATAACATCGTATATATCCTGGCATGTCAACCTCCCAATACCGTGGTATTTATCAGTTGTGAATTATACACCTGTATACTTCGTAATGGAATATTCTTATTTAAGCCTACAAATCCCTAAATTCTTACGTGAACCATGAACGTAGAAGATAATTCTAGCGACATTGCATCAACTTATCGGAGTTGTGATTTATTATTGACACCACTATTCAGAATAACCTACTGTTAATCCCCAAATTATCAATCCCGGATCGGCTGAATTTGTCGTTGATTTCGAGGTGTCTGTAATAACGATTTTTTTCAAGGACCCCCCCTGATTTCCCGCACTGATTGGTATAGTTAACATATCTATCACAAAAGGCGAATTTGCACTGTACCACGCTGGCTGATTAGTATCATCTATAACTGTTTTTACGGTCACAGTGTTTGTCGTGTATTCACGAATATTTTGGCCAACAATCAGGTTCGTTTCCTCGGTATATCCATTGTCAAAGAGAAGACTGATTTTCCCAACTTGTTTATTCAAAAAAATAGGATAGGTATCTGTCGAATTAATTAGAATGTATACTTTCTGCGGATGCCTAATATCTACATCCAATACACCTTCAACCGGTAAGGATGCCAAACCGTACTGCGTCATGAAAAATTTATCAATATTGAATTCTATTCCTTTAAAGGAATGTATGCCACCCGATAAATCACTTATGTTGTTAGGAGAGTTGGCAATAGAGAGAGGAACCGTTTTGGTCATTGGTTTTTCAGGCACGGGTGCGGGAAGTGGTGGAGGTGATTTCGGTGTTGGGGGCGGCTGACCCGGTATTGGGGGTGGCTGCCCTGATGTTGAGCCACTTGAAGAGTGCATCATTTGAGTTGCAACTATTATTACTAATATTATGAGCCCAACGCCTACTACCGCTTTCCCCCAATTAGATTTATTAGCATTGCGTTTTCTAGGACTAAATGAAGATGGTGGAGGCGGAAATGGAGGTGGTGGCACAGGTTTCTTTTCTGTTCTAAGTCCAACCCTGACCTGCGTTTCCTCATCATCTAACCGGACTTTAATATATTCTAAGTAGTCTTTATCCCAGTCGTATCCTTGTGCTTCAATTTCAACTTTTAACGGGAGTTCATCTTAACCGGTTAATGAGAAATAATTTGTGATTCTTACCCAGGACTTCGGGTCATTGAAGCAGATCTTCTTATAGCTACCCCCGGCGTTGAGTATCAGAAATGAGGCTTGTTTTATTTCGTTGGGCTTAACATCAGTAAATTGAATATGATTTGGTTCCACAGTTGGTTTTGGTTTGTCCGAATTCGGCCTTTGAGTCCCCTGCTTCCTCTGTATCCACTCAGTATCATATTGTTTACGCTTATCGGGATCCCCTAATACATCATGTGCTTTATTGATTGTTTTCATCTTCTCTGCGGCTGCAGAGCTTTTGTTTTTGTCCGGATGATATTTCTGGGCTAATCTCCTATAAGCAGCTTCAATGACGTCCTGTTCCGCCAGAAAATGAACTTGGAGTATCTCATAATAATCTTCAAAATCAGCCATGTACGCGTGATCCTCTTAGGCCTTATTAATCTCCTTATTTCCCGATGGCAACATGATGACGGAATCTCCGATGGTTTTACCAAGTTGTACATTGGTGGTCTTCACGGCTAGGTCGGTGCGTGACGCTATTCGTTTTAGAAACTCATGATCGGCGTCATCTGTCCCGATTGCAATTATATCGATCCCATTCTTTTTAGCGATAGAAGCAGCTTTAAATGTTAATTCAGGATCGCCATCCTCGTTTGGCACACCATCAGTTACAATGACTATTACCCTGATACTTGATATGTTTTTGAGAAGGCTATTTGCCAAATTAATTGCCTTTGCCATGTGAGTGAGATCACCAATCGCAATCCTTGTTAATGCGCTATCCAAAACCGACAAGTTTGTATCCGGTTCACATAAGAGTTTTGGTGAAGAATCGAACTGAATTAACCCAGTGACATAACCTTTTCCCAATGCATTCTTAGCAAAATTCAGCGCACCGCTTTTTGCCTGCAAAATCTTCTCACCGCGCATGCTAACCGAGCAATCAACGAGAAGATATACATATCCAGTCTTAGGTGAACCGACAATAGGTTTGCCTGTGCGCACAATTTCAATACCCTGACTTGCATTTGTTATTTCAGCACGTTTGGATGTACCTGGTCTCTGAATCTGTTTGTCGCCGCTCATCAGAAATACCTCCCATTTACGCCGTTAATTATTAGCTAAATTGCGTGTAAGATACCAATGGAGATCGATTTTGTCAATTAGTATAACAGATATGTGCAAGACTTCTGTATTATTTCGCATTATCATCGCCTATGTTAATATTTATGCCATATGAAGACCCTGATAATTGTCGGTGTTGGTCTTCTGTTACTACTGGTCTATTGGGGTTCTTTTAGTTTGGCAGCGGCAGGCTGGGAGTTCATGAATTGGATATGGGTGATTGCTTTAATTGCAGGAGCTACTTGCATAGTAATTGCCCTTTGGCGATTAATACATTGGATGAAGAAATAAATCCGCACTAAAATGAGTTTTATCCCTGATCAGAACAGGTGAAACCAGCAATGAGCATAAAAGAATGGTGGGTAAGACAAAGGAAGGAATCCTTAAGGTCTGAGTTATTGTCTGAATTCAATATTTGGAAATATAATTTCCCATTAAGGCTTTTACTAATTCCTCCCAACTCTATACTTTGGATTCTTAATTTTGGCGTTACCACAAATTGGCACATAGTGGGAAGACTAAAGGACTCCTTTTTTGAGACTAGACATACGTACGAAGAATCAAAAGATATCTACCTTGGATTAAGAGATGAAGCTGTTAGAAAAGGAAACTGTCTATGGGAAGATTTTGTGCCTTGCCCTCAAATTGAGGTACCTGCCTATGGTTTTCCCGTCCTATTTAAGACTAATGCCCCACTTATTCCACAAATAGAAACCCAATTCCAAGCTAAATATTTTAACTCAGCTCAATTGAGAAATTTGGGTATTTCTGAAAAAGAAATCTTAACTCCAATAGGAAATCCTGAAGAATATACTAGGCAATGGTGGTCGAAGCAAAGACACATTAAACGAGTGGATATGGAAGAAGTAGTTCCTATTCATCCAGAAATATCACAATGATTGTTTTACTTACTATTAGATGCAGAAGCCTTTCGTGTTTCAGATGGAGTTCAACTCTCCCTCGCCTCCACCAGAAAATTTAAAGCTGTGGTCTGTTAGACCTGCAGCTTTTTTGTATCTGACAGGGTGGTTTAGATGAAGGTGGGGTAGATCGGCCTCCATGTCCATTTTTGTGGTATTGTCTTTCCTTGCGAAAGAACATTGTATGATTTGACTACCACTGCGCAAACATCCCCATGTTCGTGCAATGGTAAACCATTGAGAAATTATTCGAAGCTAACTGAAGCTACTACCACGCGTTCATCACTTTCCACTCCTCTATCTATTTTTTATTGATTCATAGAGTTACGTCCAGTAGTAGCTGCACGGACAGAAATTCATTGTTGCTATTTTATGGTTATATATGGAGCTAAATGTACTATTCTGATTCGAGATTGGCCCCTCATTCGTGGTGCGCCAGCTGGGTGGGTAGGACGACGGTGAAGCAGGTGCCGGCACCGGGGGTAGAGCGCACGGATATGGCGCCGCCGTGCGCCTGCACGATGGCGCGAGCGATGGCAAGTCCTAGCCCGCTGCTCCCGCTGGCACGTGAACGGGATGGGTCGCCCTGGTAAAAGGCAGTAACCGCTTGCCTTCTTTCAATATAAGACTATCAATATAAATATTGACCAGTCAAGGTAATTTTAAATCTGTTTTTCAAGGGGCATTTCTCTACTCGAATTGAAATCCCTTGTCCTTAAAGAGTTTCATGCAGGCAGACGCCACTTCCGGATCATACAGGTTGCCCGTGTTACGGGATATCTCGTCTAGTGCCGCTTCTATTCCCAATGCTGGCCGGTATGGGCGGTGTGAAGCCATGGCTTCCACCACGTCTGAAACTGCCAGTATTTTGGCTTCTAATAGCGTATCTTCACCCTTGAGACTGCTGGGATAACCCGAACCATCCAGCCTTTCATGGTGCTGCAAGATGGTCTTTGCAACAGAACAAGGGAAATCCATGTCTTTCACAATATCGTAACCGCATTTGGAGTGGCTTCTTATCAACTGGAATTCGATGTCTGAAAGCTTACCAGGTCTGCTGAGGATGTCCGTTGGCACATATATTTTCCCAATATCATGAATTATTGCCGCCATCCTGAGTTGATCAATTCTGGCATCCTCCAACTTCATTTCCCTGGCTATGGCTATTGCCAGGACGGCCACTTTCCGTTGATGGCCTGCAGTGTACGGGTCCCTTATTTCCACGACCTTGACCAGGGTGTTGATGGCATCATCGAAGGTCTTCTTCAGCGTCGCATAGCTGTTCAGGAGCAATTCCTGTGCGCTCTTGCGCTCGGTGATGTCCCTGCCCTCAGAAAGAACGCCCGTCGCCTTTCCCTGCTTGTCCCTGATGAATTGGAATGCGCATTCCATCCAGACGGTATGACCGTCTTTACAGTAGAACTCCAGCTCCCTTGACAGGGTGCCGTCGGGTTCCGGATTGCGTCCTTCCTTCTCAATACGCATTAATTTTCCAATCCAGTTCACTGCTTTTCTAAGCGACTCAGGTGTTATCTGCCTGTCCAACGGCAGCGCAACTATTTCATCCACGCTGTAACCCCTTACTTTAGAGCTTGAGGGGCTTAACCAGGTAATGTTCAGATCCAGGTCCATCATCCACACAATGTCTGACATGTTTTCCGCCAATAGACGATAGGTATTTTCGGTCTTTTGCAGAGCTTCTTCTGCTTTCTTGCGCGCCGTGATGTCCCTGCCTTCCATAAGTATGCTCACCGCTTTGCCCTGCCCATCCCTGATGAATCGGAACCTGTTCTCAGTCCAGAAGGTTGAACCGTCCTTGCGGTATATCTCGAACTCCAGGTCAAATTGGCGGTCAGGAGACGTTGTGCCTGCTTTCTCCATCTCGAGAGCCACTATATAATGATCCACCGCCTTTTGCACCGATTCCGGAGTCATCCGCTTATCAATGGGCAGATTTTTCATTTCCTCTGGAGTGTAACCGGAAGCCCGGCGAATGGACTCTGAGATCCACGTCATATTCATATTCATGTCTAAAAGCGAGACAACATCGCTTGTATTCTCGGCCAGCAGTCTATAGTTCTTGTCGGTTTCTTCCTTGGCCTGCTCGGCAGCCTTGCGGTCCGTGATATCCCTTCCCTGTGCAAGAATACCCGTCGCCGTTCCCTGCTTGTCCCTAATGAACCGGAATGTGCAATCGAACCAGCAGGTAGTACCGCCCCCGCAGTAGAATGCCATTTCAAGTGAAATAGCGGCGCCGGGAGTTGGATTGTCTCCTTCCCTCTCAATTCGGAGCATCTTCTCAAAGAGTATCATCGCTCTTCCAAATGATTCAGGAGTAGCCTGTTTATCTGGCGGCAGGGCAGCTATTTCGTCCAGACTCATGCCCCTTGCCTTCACACTTGACGGGCTCATCCAGGTAATATTCAGATTCATGTCCATCATCCACACGGTATCTGACATGTTTTCCGCCAGCAGGAGATAGGCATTTTCGGTCTTTTGCTGAGCATCTTCTGCATTTTTGTTGAGAATCAAGATTCCATCCTGGGCTGCTTCAGGGAGACGCCGATACTTCACTCCGGAGTCCTTTAACCGTTGTGCCGTTGTCTTACGCAGGGCGCCTTCTTTTGCGATTGCCTGTGTTTTTTTGCTAAGTATTTTCATCTCTCTCACTTCAGCGCTTGTTGCTCTCATTGGATGGTTTCTATGATTTGGTGAGCTTCTGCCCTAAATGCAGCTATTTCATCTCCAGTAAAGAGCCTCCATCCCCTCCTGTCTCTGCGTCCAGATTCTTTGAATATGCCTTCCTTTAACCAACGAAAAAAAGTAGTCCTACTTAGTCTAACCATTCGGCAGACCTCAGCAGTTCTATAATATGTTTGACCATTTATTTCTACAGGCATACCAGTTTACCTCTCATCCTATCTTGGATAGAGTCTGACATACTTTACACTTTCCGTGTATCCCATATTAGTACCGCTCTGACTAGTACTTTCGTACTTTTGTATAGTGCTTTACCAGTCATGCTGATAAAATGAAGACATGTGGGTAATTAAGACTATAAATGATTGTTTCAGCAATTCATGCAATCTAAGAATCAGATCTGGGCGTAAAAAGTTCGATTTGGGTCCGGAGTGCCCAGCCAGCAACAATTCGAACTCTAGAAAAAATTCACTTAAAGAGGCTAAAGGGTAGACTAAAAGTTCTTCGTTCCGTCCAGTAAGCTCTGCTTAAGGAGATTCGGACAGAACCGCTCTTATTATAATCTCTGAAACATCACGCCAAGTGCTCTCCTATGTTTTAATAGCTTCAGAATAGAATGGTACGATGGAGCCGAGGCCTCCCTCGCCTCCACCAACTAAATTGTTTATTACTTGTTATAGTCCCATGGGTATTGGATGCCCCGAATCCCTTCAGGCTCGCGAAGACACCATGGAGAGTAGTGCGCGCAAGGATAGGGTACGGGGCGTACGCAAGAACAGAATCACGGAGCACATAGATCTATCTGATGCTGCCAGCGGGACTGCAGGACCGCACGCGGGAATGAATACCGATAAGCTGTGTGACCTGGGATCGGCTGAAAAGGCGGCCGCTGGCGGGTAAAGGTAAAAGCCGGTACTGTGTTCTGAATAGCGGATGATCTTCTCCCAACCTCTCACGCTCGGCCTCAACAAATGCGCCATAATTGGGGTTGCAGGAAGCGACTTCTTCCCACGGGTAGCGAAAATGGCGCTTGATACCGTCCTCTTTCTCCAGTTCAAGGTTGAGCTGTTTGGTTTGCTCCAGGAGGGTTCCATCATCCCATGTAGTGCCATAGTGAACGGTGGTGGCATTGGTGGAGCTGGCCATGGGGCGAAATTCCTTGGAATACTTGTCCTTGTTTATGTCCTGCGACTCGTCCACTTCCAGCAGAACGTCGGCAGTGTGGCCAACAACATTACTGGTCTCGTCTGCTGATAAGAACACCTGCCGGGCCGCTCCCAGCCGGATGATATAGCCGTACTCGACCTGCCAGTTATCCTCGTAGCCGTAGTCATTCAGCCGGTCCTTCAACCGGTTCATTGAAATAAGCGTTTGCGGCTTGAAGGTAGGAGAGCACTTGATGGACGTACCGCCTTTCATTACATACAACGTCAATAAAAGCATCTCAATATGTGCTGAAAGTTCGTTTTTCCCGCCCTGCCGGGCGATCTCAACGGAAAACGTAAGGCCTTTCTTGTCCACGATACTGTCGATGATGGCCCTGACAACTTCCTGCTGATACGGTCTTAGTTCCATTTACGGCTGCATAAATGCCTTTATTCCCAGGGGGACGGCGATCTCTGTCAATACCTTAGTCATTGCATCCTTAAGAGACTTCTTCTGGTTGGCGCTGAGGCTGTGCCGTGTGCGGACCATGCGGGTGATGGTATTGGCAGCAGCCATCTGGAGGTCTATACGGTCCGGGTGGTTGCTAATGAGCGACAGCAGCTTAACGCGCAGGATGGCGATTTCTTCGTCGATACCTTCAACTTCGCGGGCTTCATCTAGCTGAAGAGTCTCGGCTTCGTCAAGAACCTGGCTGTAGAACCCGTGCTTCCGGGCGTTCTGGTTGCCCCTGGGGGCCCCTCTCTGCTTCTTTTCTGTCATGAATTACTTTAAGCATGCCGTAGACGATAGCCAGAGCTGCCAGCTCATAGTTCTCTTCCTGAAGCGCTCTTTCAAGTAAAGACATAGGTAATTGGACGATAGATTAGCACAATTGTTCGGAAGGCGAAAGGGGATTTTGTCACAGATTGGGGAAAGAGTGCAGAAGATACAAAAGACTATGATAGAAATACTATTGCTGAGTTCTTACACACAGGGGGGCACTGGTTCAAATGCAGAATGGCCCACCATTGAATCTGAAACAGTAGCCATTACAGACAGATTCCGAACTCTTTTGTCTACTGGCTATTAGAGCCAAGGAGTAATCAAGTTCCAGATTAGTAATGGGCCACCATTGTAAACTAAATCACCTAATTGTAGTCTTATTACCCCACGCAATCATTCCATTCTAACAGGACATTAGTACTATGTGTAGAGTTACCAATAGCCTATTTACTGCAGCTATGTAGCATGTAATACTAATATCGAGATATTATAAATGGTAATAGTGCAGTAACAAATGGTTAAAAAAGTCAGATTTCTGAAATTCTCCGATTTCCCCTATCACAACGAGAAAGGCTTTACTCTTATTGAACTTATGGTAGTGGTAGCTATCCTTAGTAGCCTAAGTGGCGTAGTGATTATGAATATCGGCAAATTCATTGGCAGTGGTCAAGATGAAGCAAAAGACATAGAACGGTATCATGTACAGTCAGCTGCTCAGTTCTATCTGGTAGATAAGAATATTATCTCTACCCCATTTACAGTAGGGCCTGACGATCAAGGCGTTTTAGATAGCTACTTAACAGGTAACTTGAAGTATAGCTGGGTTGTTGCTGTTGACTCCAGTGTAAGCCCATTAAACTATAGCGATGAGCCCACACCCACGGTTGAGCCTGAGCCTGTACCCACACCCATACCTAAGCCTGTGCCCACACCAAAACCCTTACCCAAGCCTATACCAGTGCAGCCCTATAAATAGAGAAAACCAAAGGGCCAGAGTAACCGATAAACAGGAAAAAGGAAGAAGTCAAGGAAATGGCGAAAGAATTAACGGGAACCACAATAGACAAAGCTCATGATAACAAGTCTTCAAATGCACGGAAAATCCCACATGTATGGTATATCACCATAATAATGATAATCTGCTCAATATTTTACTATCTGGATGTCATCCTTGATATAGCGGGATTGCCGAGTCCGGCGTGGAGCGTATTCTTCAGTTCTCATGACTTGTACCTGCTACTATTCTCAATACCCTTACTATATGCGGCATATGTATTCAGAATACGAGGTATAGTGATAACCGGTATAATTGCAGTACTAATCTTAATACCCGGCGCTATGTTCTCAGCACCCTATCTTGCCCCTTTGCTTAGAGCAGTAACATTTCTATTTTTTACCGCTGTCGTAGGTGTCCTAATAGCATATATGCAGGATAAAAAGACTCAAATCATCGAAGCTTATACTATAGTTAAGAAAAACGAAGAGAAGCTTATGATCGCAGAGACCGCAATTAGGACATGCATTAGTGCAATAGCCACAGCAGACTTGAATGGCAGATTGACCTATGTGAACCCCACTTTCTTGAAAATATGGGGATATAACAACCCAGAGGAGGTATTGGGCAGGAGTATTGCGAGTCTTTGCAAAGAAGAAATGCAAATTCAGGGAGTAGTGCAAACACTGCGGGTAGAAGGGGGCACTAAAGCAGTGGAGTTGGTTGGGAACAAGAAGGACGGGACAGAGTTCATGGTAGGATTAAAAGCATCTTTGATTGTAAATACCGAAGGACAACCAATTGGTATGACGGTTTCCCTGGCTGATATCACCGCACGTATGAAGGATGAAGAAGAGAAAAAGAAACTCGAAATTTTACTTTGAAATATGAACTATTAAGCTATGGATAACACGGGCAGAGGTTAATAGGGTAGGGTCAATGCAACTGCATTCACAACAATTTAGACCTATCATCTTACCCGCATACGAGCAACTGCAGAAGCGCGGAAATAAGCTTCACGCTCTCAAACAGGAGTTCGGGAACTGTCCAGAATGCCCCACCATATTTGCAGGGAGAGTAGTCAAGAGATACTGTAAATGTCATAACTATTTAACAAATTCACGTTTAATTATATTACTAATCAACGATTAACTTGTTATTTTAAACACGTGGGAGTTGTGCAAATAACAGGGGCAAACTCTATGATCCCGATGTAGTGGATACTTGTCTGGAGCTCTTCAACAGTGGTAAGTTCGGATTTAAATCAGGGTGATACATAGGGGGAGGATAAACTATCACATAGGTATAATAATACATGAGGTCTTTAACGGTATCTTGTATTGAACTTGAGTATAGGAAGGCAGGAGGAGACAAATGATAACCTTAGCGAAAGAAGCATCTTAGATGGCCTCAAAAAATAAGCAACCGGCTAAGAAGGGAATTATTGGGACAGCCGACGATATTACCGCACGCAAGCAGGTAGAGCAGAATCTACTATTTGAAAAACAATTTTCTGGTGTATTTATAGATAGTCTGCCCGGTATTTTCTATATCCTCGACGAAAACGGGGATATTGTCCGCTGGAATATAAATTTTGAAAGACTATTGGGATACTCAGTTGAAGAATTGCCCGGCATGAACGCCCTTAAAGTTATAGCCGAAGAAGATAGAGAGCTTGTTGCCGGGAAAATACTGGAGACATTTTCCAATGGCAATGCCAATGTGGAAGCATATATGCTTGCTAAGAGTGGACAGAAAATCCCTCATCACCTGACGGGCGCGCTCATGATAATCGGAGATAAGAGATACCTCTTGGGGGAAGGCACAGATATCACCGAGCGCAAGAAAACAGAGGAAGCGCTGAAAGTCAGCGAGGCACAGTACCGTTTGCTGGTAGACCACATAAAAGACCAAGTCGTGCTCATGGACCTAAACTTTAAACCGATATACATCAGCCCATCAGTAGAGAAGTTACTGGGATACACATTGGAGGAGCTCAAGCAACTTCCACTGGATAAGCAATTCACGGCAACATCTTTCCAGTCGGCAATGGAGTTTTTCTCCATTGAGATGGCCACGGCGGAAGCAGATCCAGCGTATTTATTGCGGCGTCCACTGGAATTGGAGGTGTACTGCAAAGACGGCTCGACTTTATGGATGGAAAGCATGTTTAGTCTAGTTCGGGACGAAAACGGTAAGCCGATGTCCCTCCTGGGTGTAGGCAGGGACATCACTGATCGCAAGCAAACTGAGGAC
>Ga0182021_10004346_pt1 | contig 16679 bp, 15 predicted proteins | sample 612E3MmetaG_FD_120493 | JGI IMG/M metagenome (GOLD analysis project Ga0182021, IMG submission 120493) | Permafrost microbial communities from Stordalen Mire, Sweden - 612E3M metaG (Illumina Assembly) | ecosystem: Environmental > Terrestrial > Soil > Wetlands > Permafrost | place: Sweden...
GCAGGGCTGGCCGGCACCCGCCGAACCCTCGTTCAACTCGAGGCCGCACATTTTAGATTCAGAATGGACATTCATATTAGCAGTCTTTACTAAACTTTTAGCACTAAGCAAACCGACAACCCGCACCACTTAAAGTATGGCATCTTGGCGAACACTTGCAACTTAAAAAAACGACATTACGAACGCTACCGCGGCTTCACGCTCACCGCCGCCGGCCGCGCCGTTGCCCAGCACATCGAGGTGCGCCACCGAACGCTCGCCGACCTGTTCCAGCTTGTCGGTCTGAGCCCCGAAACCGCGGAACAGGAAGTCGAAGCCATCGAGCACCACCTCAAGCCGGAGACCCTCCGCCTGTTCTCCCGCCTGGTGCGGTTCTGGCGGACCCATCCCGGCCATCTCCGGGCCTTTCTGCGGCACCGCGCCGCGTCACGAAAACCATAACGACTCTGCCTCACTCCCCTCGGCCCAGCAATCGTCTCCAGAACCCTAGCCGCGGTGAGTATCTTTCCGCCGCGGCGAGGCGGAGCTCGGTGAGCAATTTGTGCCTCGCCCACGCGCCGAAACCCACGTCAGCCGCCAGGCTCAGCCCAACCCACACGCCCACGAAGAACTTCGGTCCCAGGTTCACGTCGCGGTTCAGGGCAACGAGTGAAAGCACGAGGCTCACTAACGCAAACCCGATACACGGCAACACCAGGATGCGCGCCAGGCTGGCGCTGGTGGCGCGGTTGAGGTTCTTGGCCGTGAGCCCCTGCCACATGCCGACCCAGTAGAGACTGGCCAGATCCGCGACCAGGGTCATCATGGCAGCCGCCCAGAACAGGACCCACGCGGCGCGATCCTCTTCCCACGTCATTTCAGACACAGAGGCGATCATGAACAGGAGGAACACGACCAGAACCAGGGCGACGGGCCCCAAGAACTGGCGCTTTAAGGCCAGCAGTTGGCCGCGCAACAGGTCTCGCACCGTCAGCGGCGTGGAGAGCAGGAGTTCCAGCGCGCCGTGTCTGCGATCCTCGGCCAATTGCCGCCCGGCTTCGGACGCGAACCAGGCTTTGATGAGCAAGTTCAACAGCATCGCGGTGAAAAAACACATGCCCTCGCTGAGCCAATCGCGATGGTACTTGGCAAAGCCCCAGGCCCAGCCGCAGGCTATCACCCCGAGCGCGGCCCAAACATACGCCGGTTTCAATCGCGCCCGCGCGGCGAGCCAAAAATACGCGCTCTGGTCCAAGAGCCGCTCGCGAAAAGCGGCCCGCTCCGCAACGCTGCCGTAGCTCCATTCCCGCCAGCGTTCCATCCAGCGGAGCCGCGGCGCGCCCGCCGGCCGGTCTTGCCACGTGTGCGGCGCGATCGCACTCGCCAGGGCCAAAAACAGCCAACCCAGACCGTGGAGCAGGAGCAGCGACCACCAGAATTGATCCGCCAGAGCCAGGCTGGTGTAAGGCCGGTCAAAGGCTAGAAAGTAGCCGTAACCGGCGCTCGGCATCAGGAAAGCCGCGGGCACCGGGCGCGCGCGGGCGAGAGAAGCCAGCCACGCACCGACCGCTGGCAAGAGGACCGTCAGCAGCAGGATCACCACCAGCGTGAGCGCCATGGCCTTGCGCGCGGAACGGCAGATTGCCGACATGCATATTCCCAGCGCGAGCGAAAAGAACAGGGTGTTGACGGCGACCAGCGCCATGCGCCCGAATTCGCCCGGCGTCACCCCGCCCATCAGGAGCGGCAGCGCCAGCATCGGCACCACCGCCAGCAGGCCGTAAAGGCCGTTCAGAGAGGTCGCCGCCAGCTTGCCAAACACCACATCATAGCCTTTGAGATCCGTCAGGAACAACAAGCCCAGCGTCCCTTCGCGTTTCTCTTCACTCAGGCAATCGGCGGTGAAGCGCAGGCCGCTGAACAGGCAGTAGAGGACCGCACCGCCGGAGAGGATGCTGAACAAGTACAGCGCGATTTGGTGGGGCGATTGCCACTGCATCATGAGGAAATACAACGTGCCGATCACCAGGACCACCAGCGCCGCGCCGCAGCGCGCCCAGTAAGTGCCGCGCCGCCGTGAAGCGGTGCGCAACTCCCGGGCAACGATGGGCAGGAAGATCATGTTAGGACTGGAGCGGGATGACTGGCGGAGGCGCAACCGGGGGCGGCACAACCGGCGGCGCCACATACCGGAAGGGGCCGAGGGTCTGCATCGCCTGTTCGCGGAACGAGGAATAAAGCGTCCGGCGCGCCCAAACAATGAAGCCGATGTCCTTGCCGATGCTAAGGACGGTGGTCAAGGCCACGCTGAGCAGCGGGAACCAATTCATCATTTTCGAGGCCACCCACGAGCTTGGGTTTGATGAAAAGCCGCCTTTCAGCAGCATGGGCATGAGGAGGAGCGGGATGGCCATCGCTGACGCGAAGGCAATGGCGAGCCCGGGGATGACCTGCACAAACAGGAGCGTTTTCAGAGTAGCGAGGTTGATGCTCTTGGAGGTCATTCCCATCCACATGCCAAACCAACTGATGGCGATGAGGTTGGCCGCAATCATAACAACGCTTGCTCCCGAACTCAGGAGCGTGGTCGCAAGCGCCGGCATCCCGCGGCTGATTTGGGTCGCCATCTGTCTCCAGGTCGCGCTGGTGGCGAAAGCGGCCCCGGCCAACTGCACGGTCAGAAGCAAGACCACCGGCACACCAAAAGTCCGCAACAACGCGCGCCACTGGCCTTGCACGATCTCCCCGACGCTCACCGGCGCGGCCAGCAGCAACTCGATGAGCCCGCTGCGGCGGGCCTCGATGAAAAACCGGCAGGCCTGCGACGCCGACCATAGGTAGAGCAGCCAGATGAACATCCAGCTTGCCGAGCTCCAGACCATCCACCCCGCCGAGGGCAGGTCCGCTGCCAGCAGAGCCACGAACACGCCCGCCACCAGCAGAGCCATGGCCCACACCCCGAACGATTGCCAGCGCTCGCGGCAGGCCAGCCATAATACCGGGTTGCGGCCAATGAGCTTGAGGCGAAGCGCTGCCCGACGCCCGGCACTCCCGTACCTGAAGGCATACGCCCAAGCCGACATAGAAGCTGGCGCGCGCGCGGCCTTTTCCTGCCACGTGCGCGGCACCAGCAAGCTGGCCAGCGCAAACAGGAGCCACCCCACGCCCTGGGTGACCAGGAGTGCCTTCCAGAAAGGTGTGTGCCAGCCGCTGACCGACCTGAAAACATAAAAGGGACTGGAGAGGCTAAAGACCGGCCCGAAATGGCGCCCTTTCACCAGCGAAAGAATCCCATCGGTCAGCGGCCCGCCCGCCGTCCACAGCAGCAGCAGAAAAAGCGTTCCGGCCAGGGCCCGTTGCGGGTCGCGACTGATGGCGGACACGAACATGCCGGCGGCCAGCGAACAGACCAGGGCGTTGATGAGCGCGAGTGTCGTTTGCCAAAACTGCACGCCCGTCACCCCGCCCATGAGCAGCGTGACGGCCAGGATCGGGAAGACGGCCAGCAGCGCAAAAACCCCGCGCAGGGAGGTCGCCAGCAGCTTGCCGCCCGTCACGTCATAGCCGCGCAGGTCCGTCAGGAACAGGAAACCGAGCGTGCTTTCGCGCTTTTCTTCACTTAGGCAATCGGACGTGAAGAACAATCCGGTGGCCAAAGCCACGCCCAGCGCGAGCCACGTTAAAATGCCGAACAGAACTCCCCCCAGGGTCATTGTGGCGAATGCGCCCACCTGGGCGAGGACCAGGACTCCGCCGCCAATGACCATGGCAACGACCGCGGCGGCAACCCGCAGCCAGAAGGTGCTGCGCTTCCGCGCCGCCACGCGCAGTTCGCGGTCAATGATGGGGAGAAAGGTCATAGGCGCGATTCTTCCAGCCGAAAAGCCCGCTGCCGGAGACGGTGATAGAGCCGCAGCCAGAGGATGACCGCGACCACGAGCTGGCAGAATGCCGCCAGTCCGTAGGGGCGCAACAGCAGGCCGTAAGAAGTGGGCGGCATCGGAATCAAGCCGCCGGAGGGGGCGAAGGAGAAGTTCGTCACTGAATAAATCCGCCAGAAATACTCGAGCAGGAGTGGAAACGCCAGCGGTGCGATCAGCCCAACGGCGAGCGTGGACAGGAATGCGCCGATGAAAGTGCGGCAGCGCAGCGAGAAATAGAGTCCGATCACTGGCAAGGTCAGAAAGGTGACGGCATGAAAGAGGATGACTTCGCCCTCGCCGCTGTGTTCGAAGAGGCTGCCGAAGTACAACCAGATGCCCAGCAGCAGTGCGACTGCGGGGAGGAATTGCCCCCACAAGCCGCGCAGGCGTCCCCAGATAATTGCGCTCTCGCCCAGCGGCGAAACCAACAGTAGTTCGAGCACCCCGGTTTCCCGCTCCCGCTGGAAACTGCCCGCCGCGCTCAGGCCGATGGTCAGAGCGAGCGACCAGGCGATCATCCTTTGCATGACGCTGTAGCTGCGGAAGAAATCCCGGTCGGTTAGCACCGCGCTATAGAGCGAGATAACCACCGCAAACCAGCCCCAGGTTACCAACCTCCCGCTCCAGGTGCGCTGGCCCAGCCAGCCGACGGGGTTGTGTTCGAGTTTCCAGCGCAGCCAGCGCCGGAGAAAAGCGACCCAGAGCACCGGGGTGCAAAAGGTTGCCTGCCACCAAAGCTGTCGTTGTGACGGCGGCTCCTCCTGCCAGACCTGCCGGGTTTTCTCACCAGCAACCACAATCGCCCCCACCAACGCCAGCAGAGAGCAAACTGCGAGCTTTCCGGTGGCCCAGAGCAACTGGGTGCCGAAGCCCGGGGGAAAGAAGTAAGCCGGCCAGACTCCGATGCCGCTGCTGACGGACCCCAGACCGATGAGCAAGGTATAAAGCGGGCTCGGTTGCCGCCCCCCGACCAGCCCTTTGGCGAAGGTGGGCAACAAAAACTCACCCGCCGCCGCTCCCAGCACGATCAGGAAGAGAAGCGCCAGCATCGCTGCCCCGAGGAGCGCCCGCGACCAGGCCCGGTTCCAGGCCGAGGCCAGCAATCCGGCGGATAGCGCCCAGCAAATCGCGCTGAAATTCACCAGCACCGACAATACCGCCTGGCTCCCGCTCACTCCCCCCATCAAAAACGGAATGGTCAGCACCGGCAGCACGGCCACCCACAAAGTCACCGCGCGCAATCCCTGGGCCAGTCCTTTGGCGACGACAATGCCGCCGGCGCGCAGGGGCGTCAGGAACAACAGTCCCAAAGTGCCTTCGCGGCGCTCCCGGCTGAGGCAATCGGCTGTGAGCAGAGGCACCAGCACCCAGATCGCACAGAAGAGCGCAACATGCAGCCGGCCGAACAATGCGCCGCCGCTGTTTGACCCGAAGCCATAATTCAGGCCGAAGAGCAGCCCGGCGAGCAGCAGCGCAGTCACGCCCAGCACTCGCACGTAGTACGTGAACGGCTGCCGCGCCGAAGCCCGTAATTCGCGTCCGATGATCGGGAGCAGGGTCATGGGGGCCGGTGATCGGTGATTGGAAATCGGTGATTGGTTATCTGGACCTTGCTCATGATGGTGTCCAGTGGCGCCCTCTGCGGAAGGCCGACGCGGCGTCGCGTGAAGCGGAGGCGACAGCCTGTCGGAAGTCCAACGTCGCCGGTTCGGACCCTGCCAGTTGGCGCGCCAGCCCCCGCCTGGCCAGCCGAAACAACCAAAGGTTGAACAGGAGAATGGCAGCCTCCGGCAGCCAGGATATCATCGCGTAGGGGACGGACACCGGACGGCTAAAAGGACCTGCCAAGGCGGTGCCGAGAACCAGGACGATCAGGCTGGCCAACCAGGGCACGCCCTGCGCCAGACCCACCGCATAGAAGACAGCACTGATCTGGCGGCGAGCGGCAAGCCCGAACCACAGCCCCAGCCAGCACAATGCTCCGGTGCCGAGGAACGTGTTGACGAAGCTCAACAGCGCCGCGAGCGCGCTGTCGAACGGAAAGACCGAAGAGAAGCCGGCGCTCCGCGAACCGGTCATTTCGATAACGGGCACCAGCGTTGCCACCTGCAAGGCCAACACCGGCCAGGCGAACATGCGCTTCAGGAGTTTCCACTGATCGGCCACGATGGTTTCTGCTCCCACGGGCGTTGGCAGCAGCAGTTCGAGTTCGCCGGTTCGGCGCACGCTCGCAAAGAACCGGCCGGCGACCCACGCCACCACCGCCCCCCCAACTACCCCGGCCGCCAATCCCAGGGGCCACAGCAGCAGCCACAAGCCCGGAACGAAGGCGCCGCCGATGGGTTTGCCGGCCAGCGAGACCCATCGGCTGCAAGCGAGCGTGACCACCGCCATGCCCCACATCATCGGACTCACCCCTTGCTGCCGATAAGCCAGCCATTCCATGGGCCCGGTCTCTTCTTTGGCGGGCCGCCAGTGGCCCAACCCGACCTGACGTTCCAACTTCGCGGGCGGCGGTGGGGGTCGCAGGACTTCCCCGCCGCCCTCCCGGCCAATGGAGCGCTGAAGCCGAAGACCCGCGCTCAGCAATAGCAACCAGCCCAATGCCTGAACGGTCGCCAGCGCACCCCAGTAAAATACCGGCGCCGCCTGGTAGGCAACGTCGCCGGCTGTGCACATCAAAGCCAGCGGACTCAACAGCCCGGCATAGTACAGAACGCCGCGCGGGGCGTGCGCGAGGAAAGGAACCAGGGCGGTTAGAATGACAATCAGGAGCGCACTGCACGCCGCCTTGAACCGCTGCGGTTGAGCGGCGGACCCGCGCAGACCCGCCCCCAGCGCGAACAGGAGCGTCGCCACGAGTCCGGCGATTTTGCGGAACGCCTCGCCCACCGTCACGCCGCCGGCCAACACCGGAATCGTCAGCGCCGGCAGCAGCCCCACCAGCGCGCACAGGCAGGTTGTGCCCACCGAAACCAGCTTGCCGGTGAGCACATCAAAACTGCGGACCGGGGTGAGGAACAACAGCCCCAGCGTTCCCTCCCGGCGCTCGACGCCAATGGCTTCCGCCGTCAGCAGACAGGCCCCGCAGCACAGCACGAAGGCGGTGCCCACCATTTCGTTGAAGACCAGCCGCCCCACCGCCGCAGGCACGCTCAACGGTCCAGACACGATCAACTGCTGCACACAAAGCAACACCCCGGCCAGTGCAACGGCGAAGCGCGTCCAGTAAGTCCCCCCGCTCCGCGCCCGCCCGCGCAATTCTCGTCCGATGATGGGCAGCAAGGTCATGGAATTGGCGATTTTTAACTGGTGATTCCTGTCAGCCTTGTCGCACAGCTTTATTGCCGGTCACCCGTCACCAGTCACTAGCCACTAACCACTAGTCACCAGCCACCATGCACTTCACTGCGTCTCTCCCCGCGTCACGCGCATGAACACTTCCTCCAGCCCAATCTCGTCCTCGCGCAACTCGATCAGTTTCGCGCCGCCCCGCACCAGGATGTCCGCCACAATGCTGTGTTCGACCTCCGGCCCGGCCAGGGTCACCTTGATCTCCCCATCCGTGGTGGCCGCTTCCGCAATCTCCTTCCGCGCCTTGAGCAGCTCGAGCGCCTGGGCCGGATCACTCGAAACGCGCACCCACACCACCCGGCCCTGCGACATCTGGTCGCGGACGCCCTGCACCGCGCCGCTGTAGATCAGCCGGCCTTTCTCGATAATGGCCACCCGGTTGCACAAGGTCTGCAGCTCGCTCAGGATGTGCGAGGAGATGATGATGGTTTTGCCCAAGCGCTGGAGTTCCTGGAGGATGGCCATCATTTCGATGCGCGCGCGCGGGTCCAGTCCGCTGGCCGGTTCGTCCAGCAGCAGCACCTGCGGGTCATGGATCAACACCCGCGCCAAGCCGAGCCGTTGCTGCATCCCCCGGCTGAGGGCGCCGATGAGGGTCCCCCGCTTCTCGCTCAACCCGACCAGCTCGAGCACATCGGCGACTGTCTTTTCACGTTGCGCGGTCGGTATCTTGTAACACGCGCCGAAGAAATCCAGATACTCGGTCACTTCCATGTCCTTGTACACGCCGAAGAAGTCCGGCATATAGCCGATGACATGCCGCACAGCGTCGGCGTCGCGCACGACATCGTGGCCGAGGATTTGCGCCGTGCCAGCGGACGGCGCCAGAAAGGTGGCGAGGATGCGCAACGTGGTGGTCTTGCCTGCGCCGTTGGAGCCGATAAAGCCGAACAGGTCGCCTTTTTGAACGGTCAGGTCCAGACCGGACAACGCGGCGATCGCTCCGAACATGCGCGTCAAACCAAAGGTCTGAACGGCGGGGAGGGGAGGGGATTCCATACCAGTCTAAAGTCTTGAGTCTAAAGTCTTGAGTCTAAGGTCTTGAGTCGGCATCAGGTGCGGCCTTTGTATTTGTGGCCGCCTAACTGCGATTGCCGGAGGCAGTTCATGAAGCCACCAACCAACCGGCTGACTTCGTCGGCCTGGGCGTAAAGTTGACCAAAATTAACTTGGGTGACGTAGCCTTGGTCCAAGGCCACATAGAGGTGCGATTTGACCTCGCCACAGGAACCTTTGGAGTTGGAGAGAAACTGCACAAACTCGCGATCACCACCTCGTTCGAATCCTTCTGCGATATTCGACATCGTGGACACTGAGGCCCGCTGAATTTGATCCTTAAGCCCGTAGTCCTTCGCGAATGAGCCAATTCTCGCTGATCCGTAGATCTCTTTGGTCAGCACCCGAGCTTTCTGCCATGCGACGATGTCTTCGAATCGTTCAATTTTATTCATTGCATTCTCCTTTTTGATCCTGATTGGTTTGTTTCGTTTAACGTAAGCTTCAGACGTTGGACCCCATTTACTCCATTTTAGACTTTAGACCTTAAACTTTAGACTCAAGACTCAAGACTTTGGACTCTGGACCGGCACCGCCAGCCGCCACAACGTGTTCCGATGACTGCGCCGCGGCGAGAATTGGTAGAGCGGTTTCACCGGCGAATAATCGCCCGCCCATGCCAGCAGGACCGCGTTGCCGCGCTCGACCACCATGGACAAGTCCAGCCCGGGCGGTTCGATGAAGTTGCGCCCGACGTTTGGCTGGCCGCTCGTTTGGGCCAGGAAGGAGGCGGCCATCGTCCCATTGGGCAGATCATCAATTCGCCCGCTGCCGGCTGCCCCAAAGGTCCTTTGTCGCGATTGGACCGCAGTCTGAAAGGTCATCCCGTATCGGCCCACGAAGTCGCGCAGGAGGGTTCCCTGCCCTTTGGAAACGGTGAAGGTTTTGGTGGCGTTTGCGGGCAGTTCCCCCAGCGCGACGATGTGGCCCTCGATCACAATTTGCATGCCTGTCAGGGTGTGGTCGGTCCGGTTCTCGACGTTCACCTGCCAGCCGTCGCCCCGGGGAACCATCGTCGCGTTGAGCGGCTGCGCCGCCGGCTGCCACCAGTCGCTAACGAAAAGCTGGCTGGTCCAGACCGGCACGAAGATTTCCGCCTGGAAGCTGTCACCCTTCTGGAAGACGTTGGCCTTTTCGCCCCCTTGCCCACTGCTCAACCGGCTGACGAACTCGGCCCGGAACGTGGCAAACTTCTGCCGGCTCTCCAGCGTGTATTTCTGATTGGCGGGGGCATACACGGAGATATAGGTCTGGCCGCGCAGTTCGGCGCGTTCGCCACGGAGCAGCACGTCCACCATGTGCAGCTCGTTCCATTCCGATTCGCCCGCGCGCAGCTTGTAGCCAATGAAGTAGATGAGGAGCGAGAACAGCACCACATAACATGGAAAGGTAATCCACGTCAGCATCGGCCTGCCGATCCGCTTGAGCCAATATTGGTCCAGCGGGCCGATGACGGCCAGATACACCAGCAGCAGCAGCAGCAACCAGCCCACCGGCAGCTTGTGCACCTGCCGGCTGTCAATCATCGCGCCGAAAATGCCGTCGCTGCTCCAGCCGCCCAACGAGCTGAAACCCGGTGATGCGTACCACGCCCACGGCACCTCAGCCACCCTCGCCCAGAAGGTCGGGAGGTTTTTCCATGAGCGTAATGGCTCGCGCTCCGGGCTGAACAGGAGGGCAGTCACCTGCCCCCGTCCGCGATGAGCCGTCACGATCAATGGAATGTCTTCCGCCGAAACCACGACGCTGCCCTCGCGCAGTGTTCCGACCGCGATCTGCAGCGCTGCTGCCTCAAAGTCCGGATCCTCCGGCAAGTCCCTGGAAGGACTGCTGGCGCTGGTATCCCCCTCGGGGGCGATGTTGGGCCTCAGTGGTGGTGGCACCGCCATCTGAGTGCGGACTGTGGACTGTGGACCGGCTGCCGGGGCGAGTGCGGGCCCGTACCTGATGACTGCCGGGGCGGGCGCGGGCCCGTACCTGGCCCGACGCGGCAATGGAACTCGCCCGACGGAACCGTAGGGAAGATTGGTTGCCCAGGAATCCTCTGCCAGCCATTGCTGAAGCTCCGGATGGCGCTGGACGGTCCGAATGTCCTTCAGGTCAAGCGGGAATAGGTTTCTCAGCCAGGGCGTTGCGGTGACCTCGGAGATTTGCTCCACCGCGACGATGAGGTGGCCGCCGGCATTAAGCCAGTCCAGGAGCGCCTCGGTTTGGGACACGTTCAATTCGGGAGCCATCGCCGAGTTCAAGTAGAGCGAGTTCATCCCTTCGAGCACCAGCGGATTGTCCGGGAATACTGACGGCTGCAAGCGGGCCGACGCCGGCTGCAACTCGGCCGCTGTGGATAGAATAGGCCGGATTGCCGGAATGCCTTTCGCCGTCCGCGCCAGCGACCCAAGCAACGGCGTGATCGAAGCCATCGGCCGGCGCGACTGCAGACCATTCTGTTCGGCCAGCACTTTGCCGCGCGCATCCAGCAGGCGCACGTCCCACCGGCTGTAGCCCCGCACGGCTGAAAACACCGGAACGACCACCCGCTTGAGCGTGCCCGTCGGCAGCTCGACTTCCAGCCGCCGGGCCACGCCTTCATTGAACTGCCCCCCGCTGACCTCCACAACCCCCGTGAACGGCGGCCCGTCATTCTTGATCTCGCACACCACGGGAAACCAGCTTGCCTCGGGCACAAGGCTGTCATAGCCGAGGAATACGTCAAACTGGAGCGCGGCCCGGGCGGTGAGCGCCCCGGCACAAAACGCCATCAGCCAGAAAGCGAAGCAAGGCAACCGGCGTTCAGCTCTAGAATTCCCCACCATCATCGGTTCGCGGCAAACTTGAATAGGCCACTCTATAAGCAGACCGTGCCTCTTTGGCAATGTTCAAATCGCCAGTCACACATCCTGTGACGGGCGGGCACGGGCCTCGGCGAGGTTTGGGCTTTGTCTTAGGGCGGCGGATTTGGTTAAATGGCCCCAAGATGAAAATCCGATGGGCAGAAATCCGCCGCGCGACCAAAGAAACCCGCATCGCGGTTGCTTTGAACATTGACGGGGTGGGCAAGTCGTCCATCCGGACCGGCATCCCTTTCTTCGACCACATGCTGACTTTGTTCGCCAAACATGCCGCTGTGGATTTGAAGCTGCTCTGCAACGGGGACCTGGCCGTAGATGCGCACCACACGGTGGAGGACTGCGGGATCGTTCTGGGGCAGGCGTTTGCCCGGGCGCTGGGCGATAAGAAGGGGATTCGCCGCTACGGAACCGGTTTTGACCCGCGCAACCCCTTCACGGGCGAGGCTTTTGTGCCGATGGACGAGTGCCTGGCGCGGTGCGTGGTTGATTTCGGCGGGCGGCCATGCCTGGTCTGGCGGGGGTTGAATGCGTTTGCCTACCACAGCGTCACCAAGGCTGAGCGTCAGCAGGACATGTCCAGCGCGTTCCGCTTCGGCCTGGCCCGCGAGTTCTTTCAGGGTTTCACCAATGAAGCCCGCTGCACCCTGCATCTCGAGCTGCTGTACGGCGACGAGCCGCACCACATCGTCGAAGCGCTGTTCAAGGCCTTTGCCAAAGCTGTGAATGCCGCCTGCCACCGGGACCCGCGGATGGCCGGCCGCCTGCCCACCACCAAAGGAAAACTGTAAATGGGGCTGAATAGTCATGGTTTCCCCACCGTCGAACCAATGACTGTTAAAGATTATTCCTCGGCCGATGATCAAAGCCTGGTGCGGGCGGCGCAGCGGGGTGACATGGCTGCGTTCGAGGAACTGGTCGCGCGGCATCGCGACCGGATTTACGCGCGCGCGTACAGCATGATGCGGAACGAGGAAGAAGCCATTGACCTTGCTCAAGAAGCGTGGGTCAAAGGCTGGCAGCGATTGCGCCAGTTCCAGAGCGAGTCGAGCTTCGGGACCTGGATGACGCGGATTGTCATCAATCTCTGCCTGGACCAGTTGCGCAAGCAAAAGCGGCAGCGGACCGAGTCCATCGAGGCGCTGGACGAAGAATCGGGCGGGGTTGAGCGGCAGATGCCGGTGGTTACGGTGAATCCGACCGCCGGGCTGGAACGGGCCGAACTGCGCCGGCGGATTGATCGCGCGCTGGGGCAGTTGTCGTATGAGCATCGTACGGTGCTGGTGCTGCATGAATTTGAAGAAATGGAATATAAAGAGATTGCCAGGACGATGGGCTGTTCGATCGGGACGGTCATGTCGCGGCTGTTCTACGCGCGCCGCAAGCTGGCCGCGCTGCTGGCGGATTTGAAGAAACAGGATTTGGTTTAATGGATTACGACGCACAATTGAAACTGCAAGCCTGGCTCGATGGCGAATTGCCCGAACCCGACACCAGGGAAATGGCCAAACGCCTGGAGCGGGATGCTGAGGCCGCGGCCCTGGCGCGGGAGTTGCGCAATACCCGGCAGGCCCTGGCCGGGTTGGAAGCGGACGTCCGCCTGCCGGAATCGCGGGAGTTTTTCTGGTCCAAGATCGAGCGGGAGCTGCGGCGATTGGAAACGCCGGGGCCGGAGCGCGCTTCCTCGCCACTCCTGGCGCGCTGGCGCCGGTTCCTGGTGCCGGCCAGTGGTATTGCCCTGGTAGGCTTTGTCGGCCTGCTGGCCCTCCAGCAAGGCGGGGGGCTGCGGCTGTCGGGCGGGACGGAAATGGAAACCACGCTGGCGGACACAGGGGCGTTTACTTACCGGGATTACTCCGCGGGCGCAACCTTGGTTTGGTTGTCGTACCCCGCCGAGGATGAAGCGGCCGATGACGAAGTTGGCATCGTTGAATAGACAATGAGACCGTATCCGATTTCCGCCACCATGTGGGTCTGGTGCTCGGCGGCCGTTGCCTTTCTGACCTGTGGCGAACTGCGGGTGGAAGCGGCTGGCTTGAAACTGGAAGCGCAGCTCGTTTGGGGTACAAACGACGAAACATCTCCCGATCCCAAACACAAGCCGGTGGAGGTTGACGTGAAGCAGAAGCTCAAAGAGCTTCCGCTGAAGTGGAGCAATTACTTCGAGGTTAACCGAAAGGGATTCGAAGTGGCGCCCGCCAGCCTCAGCAAGGTCGCCCTGAGCGAAAAATGCGGCCTTGAAGTCAAGTCTCTGTCCGGTTCGAGGATTGAGGTGACTCTTTTTGGCAAAGGCAAGGAAACTCTCAAGCGGACCCAGGTGCTTCCCAAGGGTGAAATGTTGGTGCTGGGGGGAAATGCCCCCAATTCGACCGCGTGGCTAGTAGTTATCAAGCGGCTTGAATGACCGACAGGCTTGGGGGTAAGCCGACGTTCCAGAAGTGAGTTATGAGCAGCCATGCCCTCTCGCATTTCAGGAAAGCAAGTTGTGAAGAAGCCCGGCTTCGCCCTGTGGCTGCTCTCCGTATGCCGCTGGTGGCGCGGCAGGTCCGGTGATGTACCGTCGCTTCTACTGGCTGCAACAGGCGAGCTGAGCAGGTTACAGGTGCTTCAAAATGCCGTAGGGCAGCGCCACCGACGCCATATAGACCGGGTTCTGCCGAGCCCGGCCGTTGGGCCCATAGACCTCCCAGGGTGCGCCGCAGCCTGGGCCCCGACGGAAATCCTGGGCGCGAAGATGCGCCATCATGTCCCCGAACACCTGCATCGCCAGCAACCGATCTTCCTTCCATAGCGCCGCGATGAGCCAGCCGGACGCAGTGTGCCAGTATCCGCCGTTTTGGTAGGTGTTGAGAGCACACATCGAGCGTTCCCAGGCCGTAGTCTTGCTGAAGTCCCGATCCGTGGGCACCTGGCGCACGCCCCCCTCAAGGGTAATGGTGCTTCTCCTCACAGCATCGGCGACTGTCTTGCGCGCAGCGGCAGCCTGGGCACGAGGCAGCACTCGGAGGTGAAGAGCGAAAAGGGTGCCCCAGACGTCCGGTTGGCGGCTCAGCCCGGTGGAGGCGCGCAACCAGCCGTTCCTGCCCTCCGGTTCGGCGAAGGTGCGCGCAAGGTTGGGCCGGATTGTCCTCTGGATTTGTCGGTAGCCGGCCATGGATTCAAAACGGCCAAGGGCGCGGGCCAATTCAGCCATTTCCCCCGCAGCGCGATAACGCAACAAAGAGGCGAACAGGAGCTTGCCGGTGTGGGTCTCGCCATCGCAAAACCCGAAGCCGACTGCCCGATCTGCCTCCGTCGTTTGTGCCAAGCCCGTTTCCGGATCAGTGGTTGGGCAGGCAAACGCCTTTTCCAATCGTTCGAACACCGTGACTCCCTTGATCTCGACCCCAAAGATGCCAACGTCGCGAGTCGTCTGCCAGTAGGCATAAGCGATATGGACAAACTCGTAATGGTCGTCAATGGGCGGGACCCGGCCACACGCTCCGGCGCCCTGGTCCTGGCCGGAGGCGTAGGTGCCGGGATAGTAGGTTGGTCGGCCGTCATAATTGATGTGATCGGGAATGGCCCAGGCCGGCACATGCAGACCATTGGCCAGGTTGAGTTCCGTCGGACCATTCTGGGCCTTGCAGATCAGCAGCAGATGGTTGCGCAGGTCCTCGTTCGTGATGAATCCTGATTCCACCGACATCGAGAAGTCGCGGGGCCAGAATGCCGTGTAAGTGTCCTTCCCCGGCGTGATGAGGGTGAACCCGCAGGAGTTGGTGATCGGCCAACGCCCGCCGCCGTTGGAGCCGGGCTTCACGTGCGAAGCCTCGACCACGTCGCGCGTCATGTCGCGCAGGAAAGCCAGGTCTTCCTTCGGCAGCGCTCGACTGAAGAATGGCAAGCCGGCCAGCGCGGTTAAAGTGCTGGCTCCTTGGACGGCAGCGATCACCGCCGACACCAATGACCTACGGGCCAATTGTTTCACAAGGTGATGTATAGGGTTTCGCACGACGGCCGGGAGGTCGCCGTCTGCGGAAGGTTGAAGTCGAGTATCTCCTGCCGTTCGTCAGGCCTGAGCGTAGGCAAGGGATCCAGGATTTCAGCTTTGCTCATACTGAAAGCCTACGTCGGGCCACGCCAAGAGACAAGCGCTCGGGGCGATTCCCTTCAAGATCTGCGGCACGTTTCTCTTGCCGCCTCCAAGCAACGTGTTCGGGGCCATGAGTTCACCGGGGCGAACGGCCTTCGGTCCAAACATGATTCCTTTGGGTCGCCCGGCGTGAACCCGCGGCCCCGCCTCCGGGTTGCCATGCGCGGGCGAGAGAAGTAAGGCACAGTCTTACCGTATGAGCTCGACGCTCTCCGCCGGGGTCAGGCCGTAGGCCTGGTTGACGAGGTCGCTGAGCGTGCGCTCCAGGGTCAGGGCTTCGGCGGCAAGGGCGCGGGCGGGCGGGCTGAAAAGTTGAAATTGGGAAAACAGAAAGCGGAAATCGCAAGGCGGAAGGCGCGGCGGAGGTCAGCGGCTGCTTGTTGCCCTCCCCATCGTCCTGTTCCTTGCGCGCTTGTTTCTTAACGCCTCTGATTTCCGCTTGTCACCTCCGCCTTCCTGTTTCAGGCTTCAGGTTTTCAGCGTTTCAACTTCTTCCTACGCTTGTTACTGGCCTTTGCGATGCCGTATTCCACCCGCAGCCAGTCGAGCAACCTGCGCTGGGTTTGCTGCCGGCGGGAGGTGATTGCCAGAAGGCGGCGAACGAGGTGATGCCAAGTCAGAGGTCGGCGCTTTTCCACTTTGAAGCTAGCCCAACCTCTGGTCTGACCCATTCACATTCGTGACCCATTTATGGTTTAAGCCGGGTGGAACCTGGCCAGATAATCACAGGGCGTCAGGGCCGGCACAGGGGACAGCTTAAAGTCCTTCACATTGCGCGAAATGATGAACGCGGCCCCGTTGGCCCGAGCGGCTGCCGCCTGCAGCGCGTCCTCGAAATCGGTCATGCCCCAGGCCAGCGCCTGAATCACCAGCGGCGAGTCCGCTGAAACGGTGCGCACATGCGGCAGCAAGGAGTCTTTGAGGAACGGCACCGCCGGCTTGCCATACTGATAGAACACGTTGGCGATCGTGTGATAAGCCACCATGCCGGCCAGGACGCGGCGGCGGCAAAGGCAGAGCACCTGATTGGAGGCCGCGTAATGCGGGTGCCGTTTCTCCACCACGTCAAAGACGACGTTGGCGTCAATCAGCACGTTCATGGGCCGTGCTTGCGAGCCAGGTAATCCGCCCGCGGATCATTCTTGCGCCGCAATGGGCGCAGAGCCGGCCCGGTCCAAAACTCTTCCTTACCCCCGGGGAATTGGGGGATTTGGAGCAACTGCTTTTCTACCACCTCAGAAAGGCTGGTCTGGCTGCCCTTGGCCAGGCGCTCGCCCCGGGCCACCGCCTCGACTGAAAGGTAGAGGTTCTTACGCGCTTTCATGCACAAAGAATAGCTCCTGTGCGCATGGAATCAACCGCAAACCACTGCCCCCGTTTGTGCCC
>Ga0182021_10004347_pt1 | contig 16677 bp, 15 predicted proteins | sample 612E3MmetaG_FD_120493 | JGI IMG/M metagenome (GOLD analysis project Ga0182021, IMG submission 120493) | Permafrost microbial communities from Stordalen Mire, Sweden - 612E3M metaG (Illumina Assembly) | ecosystem: Environmental > Terrestrial > Soil > Wetlands > Permafrost | place: Sweden...
CAATTTCATCTAATCGTGCATTTGGTATGCGTGCACCGGCAGCATTCTTGTGTCCGTTTCCGCCAAACTCTTTTGCTAATTCATTAATCCAGATATCGCCCTTGGAACGGAAGCTCACTTTTACAACACCATTGATCTCTGAAAACATCAAACCGATTTGAACCCTATCGACTGTCAATGTAAAGGGTACAAACGCTTCCGTATCAATTTCTGATGTATGAGTTGAATCAAGCATCTCGCGTGTAAGAACAATGTAGGCTATTTTTCCATTGTCTGTAATTTGCATATTTGCCAGCGCTAATCCCAGCAAGCGCACCCGATTGATGGAACTGTGCTCATAGACATGTTCGTAAATGGCAACTGGGTCTGCTCCCATTTGAATGAGTTGAGCAATAATTTTATGTGTTTCCGAATCGGTTTTCGGATATCGAAATGATCCGGAGTCCGTCATAATCGCCGTATAGAGAGCAATAGCTGATTCACTGTCGATACTGCGGCTGTTCAAATAATTCATAAGCCGATAGACAATTTCTCCTGTCGACGTGGAAGATTCATCCAGAATGTAGAGATCGGCAAAGTCTCCGGGCTCAAGATGGTGATCGATACAAATTTTTACTGCTTTGCTGGACAAAAGAACCGACTTCATATCTACTAATCTATCGGGATGATTTGTGTCCATAACAAGAATCACCTCCGCGTCTTCTATAATGTGCGCATGCTGGGAAGGTTCGAATTGAAAAATAGGATGAAGGTTTGCAAGGAATAAATAATTGTCAGGTGTTGCGCTGTAATTGAGAATTGTTGCCTGTTTCCCAAGTTTTTGGAGATAGCGGGCGAGTGCAACTTCGGTCCCCAGTCCATCACCATCTGGATTGATATGTGTCGTGAGCACAAAATGCGTATGTGATTCGATAAGTGTCCGGAATGTTTCAAACTGGGCTGGCAATGCGAATCCTCATTATCTTAAAATTCATAGCGGGAGAAAAAAGGTGTGATCTCTTCCTCGAAACCACACCCCTCTACACCAAGATATAAAAATATTATTGGATTGTCCAAGTCTCGCCGGAGTTTAAAAGCTTTTCTATATTTCCTTCACCTTGCTTCTCTTTATAGAATTCAATTTGTCGCTGCATCTCGGCTTCGTACGTCGGTCTTTCAATCGAAAGAAACACGCCGATAGGGCGAGGCAGATTTGCATGGTATGTCATATCAGCAAGAATAAATGAAAGAGTGGTGTCATTTTCGTTATGAACAAGCAAGTCGTTAACAGAATATTTTCCGTCTTTGAGGGAGACAATCTCAGGGGTAAATCCATTCAATCGAACGCCTTTATCCTTCTCTTTGCCAAAGACGAGAGGCTTTCCATGTTCCAGAAATACAACAGTATCATCCTTTACCTCTTTATCGGTGAATTGAGAAAAAGCTCCGTCATTGAATACACTGCAGTTTTGATAGATTTCAATAAACGAAGTTCCCACATGTTCTGCGGCGCGTTTTAAAATCACTTGCAAGTGCTTTTGATCTCTATCTAATGTTCGTGCAGCAAAAGTTGCACTAGCACCAAGAGCAAGTGATATCGGATTGAAGGGATAATCGAGTGACCCGAACGGTGTGGATTTAGTGATTTTACCTTTCTCCGAGGTCGGCGAATACTGTCCTTTCGTCAATCCGTAAATTTGATTGTTGAATAAGAGAACATTGATATCAATGTTGCGGCGAAGCAGATGGATCAAATGATTGCCGCCTATACTCATACCATCACCATCTCCGGTAACCACCCAGACAGAAAGATCCGGCTGCGCAAGTTTTACACCTGATGCAATTGAAGTCGCGCGTCCATGAATACTGTGAAATCCGTATGTATTCATATAGTATGGAAATCGGCTGGAGCAGCCAATGCCTGAAACAAAAACGATTTTATGTTTCGGAATTCCTAAATCCGGCATAATACGTTGTGCCTGGGCGAGGATTGAATAGTCACCGCATCCCGGACACCATCGCACTTCTTGATCGCTCTGCAGATCTTTTGAGGTGAATTGAGAAGTCTTTGAGGAAGCCGATTGCATGGGAATATTTTGAATGAGTGTGCTCATGATTTGATTCCTTGTAAAAGCTCATCAATTTTCATTTCGATCTCTTCTGCCTGGAAAGGTAATCCCATTATTTTGTTAAATCCAATGGCAGGCACCAGGTAATTCGATTTCAAAATTTTGATGAGTTGACCTAAATTTAATTCAGGAACTAAAATAGTTTTGAACTGAGAAAGTATTTCGCCGACATTCTTTTGCATGGGATTAATGTACCGCAAATGCAAATGTGAAACAGAATTTCCTTTCAAACGATGACGCTGCACCGCGGTTCGGATTGCTCCATAAGTGCTTCCCCAGCCAACAACTAATACTTCGCCGCTCTGGTCGCCATCAATTTCTGCTAACGGAATGTTATTGACAATGCCGGCAATTTTATCTGCCCGCAAGTGAGTCATAAGATCATGATTCTTCGGTGAGTAATCGATATTTCCATCAAGGTTCTTTTTTTCCAAACCTCCTATGCGATGCTCAAGTCCGGGTGTACCGGGAATTGCCCATGGTCGTGCAAGAGTAACTTCATCCCGAGAGTAAGGGAGAAACCCTTCTGGATTTGTTCTCAAGCGGGGAGAGATATCAGGAAGCTTTTCTAAATTTGGAATGAGCCATGGTTCAGAACCGTTGCCGAGATATCCATCCGTCAGACAAATGACAGGCGTCATATATTTTATTGCAATGCGTGCAGATTCAAAGACAGCATTGAAACAATCTGCCGGTGTAGCTGCTGCGATGACAGGAATAGGAGCTTCACCATTGCGTCCATACACTGCTTGAAGCAAATCTGCCTGTTCGGTTTTGGTCGGCAATCCTGTGCTAGGCCCGCCGCGCTGTACATCAACGACAACGAGCGGCAGTTCTACCATGACGGCAAGTCCAAGAGCTTCAGTTTTAAGTGCGAGACCGGGACCGCTTGTTGTTGTTGTTCCCAATGCTCCGGCAAAAGATGCACCAATCGCGGATGTGATTCCCGCAATTTCATCTTCCGCCTGAAAAGTTTTCACTCCAAAGTTTTTGTGCATCGAAAGTTCATGCAGAATATCGCTTGCAGGTGTGATCGGATAACTGCCGAGAAAAAGATCCAGTTTTGCTTTTTTTGCGGCCGTCATCAGTCCCCAAGCCGCAGCTTGGTTCCCGGTTATATTGCGGTAATTTCCCGGAGCAAGTTTCGCCGCTGCAACATGATAGCGGACTTTGAAAATTTCGGTGGTTTCGCTGTAATTCCATCCAGCTTTCAGCACACGTGTATTTGCATCGCGGATGTCTGGTTTCTTGTCAAACTTCTCGTTAATCCAATTGAGTGTGGTTTCGAGTGGAAGATTGTACATCCAGTACATCATCCCCAGAGCAAAAAAGTTTTTGGAACGATCAACCAATTTGCTGGAAAGGTTCATCTCTTGAAGTGCAATGGTTGTCAATTTTGTAATATCAACTTCAAATACTTGATAGTCAGATAATGACCCGTCCTTTAGTGGATTGGCAGCATATCCGGCAAGTCTCAGATTTTTATCATTAAAGCCGTCTAAATTTACTATGATAGAGCCGCCTTTCACGAGCCATGAGAGATTGACTTTAAGTGCAGCAGCATTCATAACGACAAGTACATCACAAAAATCACCGGGTGTGTTAATCTCAACACTTCCAAAATGGATTTGAAATCCGCTTACACCGTTTGTTGTTCCTTGCGGTGCTCGAATTTCTGCGGGATAATCAGGGAACGTGCTTAAATCATTGCCAATAAATGCAGCCGTGTTTGTAAACTGGGTGCCTGTCAGCTGCATTCCGTCGCCGGAATCTCCAGCAAAACGTATAGTGACTTCATCGAGAAGTTGAGGTGTTTTTTCTGCCATTATTTTTCTTTCTACATTATGCCAGACATCGGTATGTGTCAGGATCAATGATAAAGAAGACAATCAAAAAACTAATCGTCCTTGCTTTCTAAACATAAAATTGGATGAAATAAATCCCAATACCGCTAAGAAAAAAGGCAGCGATTCATGCTGCCTTTTTAAATCGTGTGTTTTTAAAAAAGAAAAAACGCTGCGTTATTCTCTGACAATCCAAACCTTGATCTTACCGCTGACACCGCCAGTAAGTTTGACGGGAACATCGTAAATGCCAAGGGCTTTGAGAGGCTCCTCGAGTTCTATCTGCCGCTTATCAAGCGTAATTTCTTTCTCAAGAAGTGCCTCAGCAATCATTTGAGCAGTAACAGAACCAAAAAGCTTTTCTTCTTCGCCGACTTTCATCTTGATTGTGATAGAAACTTTTTCAAGTTTTGCGGCAAGAGCTTCCGCCTGGCCATGTTCTTTATCAGTCCGGCGAGATTGTTGTTTGTTCTCTTCTCCTAATTGGCGAAGATTTCCATCTGTAGCTTCGTATGCGATGCCGCGAGGTATGAGATAATTGCGCGCGTATCCATCTTTGACTGAGATTACTTCGCTCACATGGCCGAGCTTTTCGGAATCTTTTCTTAAAATAACTTTCATAGTATACTCCTTTTACACAATATTCAAAATAAGAATCGCTTAACTAACAGCGTCGTTGACAAATGAAATCAGCGCTAAGTGTCGTGCTCGTTTGATCGCAGTGACGAGCTGGCGTTGATGGTGTGCGCAGGTACCGGTGATACGGCGCGGGATAATTTTTCCCTGTTCGGAAACGAAGCGCTGCAGCCGTTTCTCATTCTTATAATCGATATAGACATCCTTCGAATCACAGAATCTGCATGTTCGCTTTTTGCGCTGTTGTTGTTGGCGGTTCGTTGATCGCTGTCCATTGGGAGAAGAGTCTCGCTGGTATCCGCCCGGGCCTCCGCGGTGCGGTCCGCTTTGAGATCCTCGTTGCGGTGCCCGTGAATTTGATGTTCTTTGTTGAGATGACATTGCCATAATTTTTTTTCCTTCCGTTTCTTTCTTCGTGAGAATCAAGCTTCGCTTGGGGTTGTAAGATCTGTTGGAATATTAGAAGCTGGAGGAATATCGATCTCCGCCTCGGGAATGGCCGCAACGAGCGGTGAACCGCTTGTGGATGGAGTTGCTGGCGCCGATAGTTTTATCAGATCGTTTCCAGATATGCGGGCTTGCAGCGCTTTTTTATCTAATCCAATTATAAGAAAGCGTATGATGTTCTCTTCAAGCAGGAAGTGCCGCTCAAGACGTGCAACGAGGTCACCGGAGGAGTTAAACTCGCAGACAACATAATAACCATTATTTTTCTTCTTGATGGGATACGCAAACCGTTTGCGTCCCCATTTTGCCAACTCCATGATCTCGCCATTGTTTTTGACGATGGTTTCCTGCACTTTATCGATAATAGCATCGATCTGCGGGTCGTCGAGGCCGGCGTTCACAATGAACGTCGTCTCGTAGATGTTTTTCTTTTTTTCCATAGATTTGTTCCCTTTGGACTTGTGATAATGAGGCCCGCTCCATTTGACCTGAATTCTCAAATGAGAGGGCAGGGTTATTTAAGTTAATAATTCTTCCGACTGTTTAGCGTTAAACCTATTCATTGCTTGATCGATACCGTCCATAACAAACGATGTACCTGCGTCTCGAGCTCGTGCTACCATATGTTCTACTATTCTCAACTCAGAGTCCGGAAAGTTATCGAGCACGAAGTCTTTCATTTTCGATTTCTCGGATGGCATATGAACAGAGGCAATCCCGCATCGTAGTCTTGCAAATTCATCTGTCTGTAAATGATAAATTAGAGACGACAATCCATTATGGCCGCTGTCGGAACCATTTTTGCGAAGCCGGATTGTTCCAAGCGGCAATTGGAAATCGTCACAGACTATCAAGATGTTTTCTAATGCGATTGATTGCTGTTCCATAAATTCCATAACAGCAATGCCGCTATTATTCATATACGTCACCGGTTTTAAAACGGTGATATCAACATTCTTCAAAGAACATTGCGCCAACCAAAATTCGCCCTTACCGGCATGAAACGTGGCACCCAGAGATGCAGCAAGTTGATTGGCAACCAGGAAACCGACATTATGTCTTGTCCAGGAATATTCATTTCCCGGATTTCCCAAACCGACGATGAGATGCATAAAATTTTGACGAATAAAAATTTATTTCTTCTTTTCTTCTGGTTTCTTTTTCTCGTCAGGTTTCTTTTTGTCATCAGTTACTTCGGCACCCTCTTCGATCTTCTTGCCCTTGGCAATAACTTCCGGTTCGGCAGGTGCTTCGGCAGTCGCTACAGCTTCAACGGCAGTCGGTTCCGGTTCTTTCACCACGACAGGCGGAATAACAGCAACAATTGTGCTTGTTGTGTTTTCCATAATTGTCACGTTAGGAATAGTCAAATCTCTGACGTGAACAGAATGGTTAATAGACAACTCTTCCACGTTGATTTCGATGTGATCAGGAATATATTTAGGCAAACAAGAGACTTTGAGTTTGTGTAATATGTGCTGCAATATTCCACCTTCGCGAACCCCTTTGGGAATACCACCTGTCAGCTTCACCGGTATCTGAATAGTGAGCTCTTCATTCTCGCTGAGACCGAACAGATCGAAATGTACCGGTTTCTCAGTGACGGGATCAATTTGCACATCTCTGAGAACGCATAAATGAGACGAACCATCATCCAATTTTAAATTGATGACGTGTGTTTCTGAAGTAGTGTATAAAGGCGTCAGTAATGGTCCTGGAAGTGACACAGGAATGTTTTGCTGCCCATGTCCATAATAAATGCCAGGTACTTTGCCTGTTTTACGTAAGGCGCCGACACGTTTGCCAACGTTTTTTCGAATTTCCGCAGTGAGTGTTATTTCAGACATCGTGTATCTCCTTGTTAAGTCTTGTCTTTATCAATATCAAATAGTGAGCTGATGGATTCGTTCCGGTGCGTTCGAAGAATTGCTTCCGCAAATATATGAGCTATTGAGTGAACATGAATCTTCTCACATGTCTGTTTTAAGGGAAGCGTATCAGTAACGACGATTTTCTTCACAACCGATTTCTCTATCCGCTCGTACGCTTTACCAGATAAGACCGGATGCGTACAGGCACCGAAGATTTCTTTTGCCCCATTGTTGCGCAATGCCTGGGCCGCGTTTACGAATGTTCCTGCGGTATCGATTAAGTCGTCAACAATAAGAATATTCTTTCCTTCAACGTTACCGATAATATTCATTATCTCAGCTTCATTTGGATTAGGCCGGCGTTTATCAATGAGAATCAAATCTGCACCAAGTCGTTTGGCATAGGAACGCGCCATTTTAATGCTTCCGACATCCGGAGAAGCGACTGCGAGATTTGAAATATCCATTTTTTTGAAGCATTCTATAAGTACCGCTGATGAATATAAATGATCCATTGGAATATCAAAGAACCCCTGGATTTGCGCCGTATGCAAATCCATTGTTATCACCCGATCAGCTCCAGCTTTTGTAATTAAATTTGTCACTAACTTAGCGCTGATTGCTACACGCGGTTGATCTTTTCGATCCTGCCGCGCATATCCGAAATATGGAATAACGGCTGTCACACGTTTTGCTGATGCACGTTTTGCAGCATCAAGCATAATCAGTAACTCCATTAAATTCTCTGCGGGCGGCTGTGTTGGCTGAATGATAAAGACATCGTCACCGCGAATATTCTCGATATATTTGACCCAGAGTTCGCCATCACTAAATGTCTGAATGGCGGCTTCGCCAAGAGGAACAGTTGCCTCTTTACAGATTTGTTCAGCCAATGGGCGATTTGCCCGTCCCGAAAAAATCTTCAATTCGCTCATCGAATTCCTATATCGATTAAGTTCATTTCTTTCAATACAACCATGCTGGGGTGCCAGGATTCGAACCTGGGAGTGGCGGCTCCAAAGGCCGCTGCCTTACCGCTTGGCTACACCCCAATAGCGTCAGGACTATTACACAAAAAAACCAACTCCTTAAAGAGTTGGTTTAAAAATATATTGAAAAAACACCTCTAAGTCAAACAAGAAAGAATACTATCGATGTTTGATTTTCTTGCCACAATTGTTTAATTTTTCATAACGATATGTAACAATGGAGAAGAAAATGATCGAAATGCGAAATCAGATCGCTTCAATGGACTTAAGTTTACCAGACAAGAGAATTATTGCTCAAGCTTTTTGGGCATTCACATTTGCAGTACTTGTGGCCATCGGTGCGCAAATTGAAATACCGAACCAACCAGTGCCATTTACATTGCAAACATTTTTTGTCCTCTCAGCAGGCGCGCTCCTGGGAAAACGAGGAGCTGCCATGAGCATGACCCTTTATTTGATCCTTGGTGTCATAGGATTACCAGTGTTTTCTGGCGGTGCATTTGGTCTTGCAAAAATTATAGGACCGACCGGCGGATATCTCCTCGCCTTTCCGATTGCAGCGTTTGCTGTTGGCTATCTGACAAAACTTCGCAGCGAATACTGGTGGATGCTGATTTCTATGTTCATTGGTTCTTTCATCATTTTCTCTCTCGGCACTCTTCAACTGAATTTTCTCTACTTTCACAATTGGATAAATTCTTTTCAAGCTGGGTTTTTGATTTTCTCTTGGTGGGATGGATTAAAGATCGTTGGTGCAGCAACAATAGCATATTCCTATTTTCAGAGGATGAAAGTACACTAGTTATTATTTTCATTAACTGAAAGGTACACATTCAATATCTTTGTAAAGCGCAGAAAATTTTATGGATCGAAGAACATTCTTTAGGAAAAGTTTTGGTGCCTCTGTCGTCGTTGGTGCGGCGCTTGCGGGTGAATACGGAAATCTTTTTGCAGCTCCTTACAATTCTGCCGACACTCCATTTGATTTGGTAGCGGTGAAGGGTGGTGAACCGGATGTGATGCTGCAACATGGAATGGAAGCGCTCGGAGGGATTCGTACTTTTGTGAAAAAAGGACAGAAAGTTGTCATCAAACCGAATATCGGCTGGGACGTCGGTCCAGAACGCGCAGGTAATACAAATCCAAAATTGATAGCGGAAATTGTTCGTCAATGCCGCAGCGCGGGTGCAAGCGAAGTCTATGTGCTGGATCATACGTGTGATAACTGGCAGCGAAGTTACAAAAACAGCGGGATCGAATCAGCAGTCAAAGATGCAGGCGGGAAGATTGCACCAGCCCATACGGAAGGGTACTATCATGAAGTCTCAATCCCAAACGGAAAGAGCCTTACAAAAGCGAAAGAACACGAACTCATTCTTGCATCAGATGTCTTTATAAACGTCCCAGTGCTTAAATGCCATGATGGAGCCCGGCTAACCATTACCATGAAAAATCTAATGGGAAATGTCTGGGATCGCAGTATATGGCATCGCACCGATTTGCATCAATGTATTGCAGACTTTGCAACATTCCGCAAACCGACATTCAATATTGTTGATGCGTACAATGTCATGAAACGAAATGGACCTCGCGGTGTTTCGGTTGAAGATGTAGTATTGATGAAGTCGTTGCTCATTTCGACGGATATGGTAGCAATTGATGCAGCCGCGGCAAAATTGTTCGGTTTAAATCCATCCGACGTCCGTTATATTCAACTTGCCGCCGACCAAAAAGTCGGAAGAATGGATTTGGAGAATCTCCGCATCAAGCGAATAGCAGTCTGAGGTGATGTGGTGCAGCTGTTAAAAAAAATTCGCGTTGCTGTTGCGGCGGTCTTTCTTCTCAGTGTCAGTTTTCTCTTCCTTGATTTTAGAAATATCCTTCCTCCTGGGTTACACACATTTCTTGTATCGACACAACTCGTGCCCTCGGTGATACGAACAATCGTGATGTTCAGCGGTGCATCCATTGGGTTGTTCATTGTCCTGCTCCTGACCATCTTCTTCGGCAGAGTCTATTGCTCGACGATATGTCCGCTGGGCACTTTCCAGGATGTTGCCATTCGCATCGCTCAACGAGTCAATCGCCGCCGTCGATTCAAATTCGAGCAACCATTCTATACAATTCATTATATAGTATTTTTTTTCGCAGGTGTATTTGCTCTCTTCGGCAGCCTCGTTCTATTGAATCTTTTTGAGCCCTTCAGTAATTATGGCCGGATTCTAACTAATCTGGTAAGCCCATCTGTTGTGTTGGCAAATAACGCCATCGGAAATATTCTTGGACTGTTCGGCTTGCTCTTTCTTTTTCAAATTCCTCTTCTTCACATCAGCATTATTTCGGTTCTTGCATCGCTCATATTTCTCGGATTCGTATTGTATCTATCGTACAACTATGGAAGGTTATTTTGCAATCTCCTGTGTCCGGCAGGTGCGTTGCTTGGAATGATTTCAAGATTCTCAATCTTCAAGATAGTGATAGACGAAAATAATTGTAAAGAATGCGGTTTATGCGAGAGAGTATGTAAGGCAAATTGTATCAATAGTGATTTAAAGGAGATTGATTTTGCCGCATGCGTCGGATGTTTCAATTGCCTCGACGCTTGCCCTACAGGCGGAATGAGTTATGAACGAAGATGGAAAAAGACCTCGAACTTGTTCCCGATGGTCAATGAGGGTCGGCGCGAAGTATTAAAAACAACAATATTCCCTGTGCTTGGCTTGCTATTACCGAATGTAAATAGAGATAGTACCGCAGAAAATAATCATAGGGATTTCGATGAAAGTCATAGTCATCCCATTTCTCCCCCCGGCTCGATAAGTGTGGAACATTTCACAAATCGTTGTACGGCTTGTCATCTTTGCATCAGTTCCTGCCCAACACAGGTATTGTTCCCGTCATTTCTTGACTACGGCGTTGTTGGAATATTTCAGCCAAAAATGAATTATGCAGCGAGCTATTGCAATTTCGATTGTGTAATTTGCAGCGAGGTATGTCCGACAGGTGCTATTCTGCCTCTGGATTCAAATAGGAAGAAACAAGTACAGATCGGCAAAGTTCATTTCGTCAAAGATGATTGCATTGTAGTAACCAAGAAAAAGGACTGCGGCGCTTGTTCAGAGCATTGCCCTACAAAAGCGGTGAAAATGGTCACGTACGAACAGCGGCTCGTCGTTCCAGAAATAAACGATGAAATATGTGTAGGCTGCGGTGCATGCGAGCATGCATGTCCAGTTCAGCCGCGGAAGGCAATCTATGTCAAGAGCAATCCTGTTCATTTATTAGCAAAGAAGCCGACGTCGGAAAAGATGCAACCATCATTCGACAGCAAGCAGGATTTCCCTTTCTGAACTTCTCGTCATTAACGCTGTGGTCACTAATCGCATTTACGGCTTTGTCCATAGTTATCAAGAATTTTTTGTACCGTTATTTATGTCCGTACGGCGTCTTGCTTGGATTCTTAAATTTTCTGAGTCCATTGAAAATTACGAGACATAAATCCGCGTGCATTGACTGCGAGCTCTGCATAAAAGCTTGTCCATCTTCAATCAATGTACACACAGTGGAGAGAGTTTGGAGCAATGAATGCATGAGCTGTTACTCCTATGTGGAAGGATGTCCGGTAAAGAATACCTTAGTGATGAGTACAGGAAGTAATAGCAAGTCAATTCCCTCGTGGACTTCTGGATTTCTTATAATTGGTATCTTTATTACGGTCACAGGATTGGCTATGTTGACAAGCAGTGGGCAAAATAGAATTTCAAAAAATGAATGTGTAAAAAGAATTCAGAATATTGAATCACCATTGTATCGACACAACAGAGGAGAGGTTTCCAACTATGGTCCCAACGATTAATAAAAAAGCGGATAACCTCCCCGAAAAATTTTATGATGAACTTGCTGTGGACTATGATGGAATGACCGGATTTGAACAGCGTTTTCCGCACGAGCGCCCGTTCTTCCGGATGCTGATAGACCGCTACAAATTAGAAAATGCTCTCGATGCCGGGTGCGGTACGGGATTTCATTCGATATTGTTAGCCCAATTAGGATTACAAGTTACAGCGACCGATATATCAGAAGAATTGCTAATGCAAACACGGAAACATGCAAAGGAGTACGGCGTTCACATTAAAAACAATCAACTCAACTTTCCCTGAGATGAGGAAAACCATACATACAAGGTTTGATTCTGTATTCTGCCTGGGAAACACATTTGTGCATCTATTGACAGAAAAGGAATTTCTTTCTTCTCTCAAGTGTTTTTATGAGGTGATGATACATGATAGAATATTATTTCTTCAGACTCTCAACTACAACCGCATCCTCGCACAACATGACCGTATTCAACATATCCAGGGCGCAAACAGAAAGATGGTTGTTCGATTCTCCGATTATGTGAACACACTTATCCGCTTCTATATCTTCACTGTTGAAAAGAGCAGGGAGGTAATAGTGCATTCACTCAGATGAGTTATGCTGCGTCCGTGAAAGGCTCAGGATGTTGTCAGTCTGCTGCGAACGATTGGATTTACTGATGTGAAGATTTTCGCAGTATTGCGATGGATAAATACAATACAAAAACATCGAAAGATGTTGTTCTTCTTGCACGGCGGAAGAAATAATGCAAAACATATACACTCAAGTCTTATGAGGAAGCAAGAATAATGAATAACCAAGACATAGTTCTCATTGTGGAAGATGAGGACAACCTGAGGGATCTTCTCAGGATGATACTGGAAGAAAATGGAATTAAAGTTCTCGAGGCGATAGATGGTGAGGAAGCAATTGAAATATTCACTGCACATAAAGATGAAATTAAAGTTGTGTTATCCGATCTTGGGTTACCGCGTCTTGGCGGCTGGGAGGCTTTTTTAAAAATGAGGGAGATAAATCCGGAACTGAAAGGAGTTCTTGCAAGTGGATATTTTAATGCGGATGTGAGAAATGAAATAATTAAATCCGGTGCGCGGGATTTTATACAAAAGCCGTATAATTCTGTGCAAATCGTAAAGTTGATTCGCGAAATGCTTGATGAGGCAACATAGAACAATTATTCAAGCGAGGCCTGCTTTAACCGGTTAGAAACATCCTTAAGGGAAGACCAGCTCTCCATCAATTCTGGCAGATATTCGGAAGATGTAATGAATGTCCAAATATATGCAACGATCGAATAAATACTGCCGGTAGTAAAGTCATCCAGATCAATGGCAATATAAAGAACACCGAGAAAAATGAAAAGCAAAATAGACCGCATCACCCCAAAATTGAGTGCGCCCCAATTTGCAATCTTCTGTTTAATGGCTGCAGACTTAATATAGTAACTGCGGACTTCTTCAGGTTTCTGCGTAGAAAACACGTCGTACGTATTCTCGAATGTATCGTGTATATCTTTTTGCAGTGAACTGACTCTTCTCGTATAAATTCTGTTTATGAGAAGAAGCGGGAGGACGATAGTCAGGCACGTAAGGGAGATGCGCCAATCGAAAACTGCAAGAGCAATGACAGCCCCGCCGATCTGAACAATTTGTTCAATGATCTCCGGTATGCGATATTGGAAAAAAGTTATATACTGCTCCGATAACTGAGCAAGGGCTGCGGTCTTTGAAGGACGAAATTTCTTTTGCTGGGCAACTGTAGAAATATCCATTGCCAATTGAGTAAACATGGCAAGATAGATCTTTTGATCGACGATACGCCGAATGACACCAGTGCCGGAGTTGACAGCGAAGACGCCAATCCACAAGAAGAGGGGAAACAGTGATGCATCTAATGTGCTCGCTTGACCGGAAGCGCGCTCGATGAGTGCATCAATTACTTTTCCAAATACGGCGGGTTCAACAATCCATGCAACATGCTCGATGATGACAAGACTGATCGCAAGAGAAATTCCCTTTTTGAAACGGGTAAGGAGGTCGGTAAGTTTCATGGTGAGATTCTGTTTTATCAATCATACGTTTTTTGAATCACTTCTTAACGTTTCTTTTTTAATGGCTTTGTCATCAGTTTGAGTGTTTTAATCTCAAATGGTTTAAACTTGAGAACCAATTTCGATTTAATAATTTTATGCGATTTTTCATCATGCTCTAAAAAATCGCACTCTGTTGCGCTTGATGCATCAATACCAAATCGGAGCGATGTATCTGTCGGGGCACCATGCGCCTCATGCATCCTTATAATAACAGCATCACTCTCTTCAGCTTTTTTAATCGCATCGACAATAATGTTTGGCTTAGAGGATTCCACGAGTGAGGGAATGTTTTCTGCATGAAAATTCTGAAAAACAATAACGGCATTATTCAACTCACGCGCTTTATGAACTGTCCCGCCTTTTGTCCAATCTCCGCTATGGGGGTAAAGAGAATAACAAAATCTATGGTCACCTTGATCAATGACTCCTTCATCACAATGCAGTGGATCAATGGGATGAGGGAAACGGGGCGACCGTAACAGCGTCAATTGCAGTGTATTCTCTTTCGCACTGTATCCATATTTGCAATTGTTCAGCAGACTGACGCCGTATTTTGCATCAGACATGTCTGCCCATTGTTGTGCAGGGACCTCAAATTTTGCGATATCTGCATTTGTACGCGGTTTCGATGATCGATTTATTGCACCGAATTGGATTTCGTACGTTGCATTCGATATTTTCATATTGAATGGGAATGAGACCTTCATCAGAACCTGCTTTTCCTGCCAGTGGACGTCTGTTTGGAAATCAATCCGCGGAGAAGCATGGTAGAAACGAATATTCTGCGAGAGAGTGGATCCAGTCTCAGTTTTAAGGTCAAGACGAATTGTTGCACGTAACGGGCCCTGTTCAAGTAATTTATAATGTTTTAATTTCCATATATCAAGCCGGTGCTTTTCATATTCGGCATCAATATTCCATGCTTCCCATTGCTTAGGTATGTCGCGGAATGTTGCAAAGAAATTGCCCGTTTTCCCTTTTTGGAATAATTCGCGCCGCAGCTGTTTCGCATAGAGTGATTTAAAACCGCCCTTGCTGTCAAAATGAATTCTATAAAATGGTGTCTCTAATTTGTTCGATGATGTTGCCCAAGGTTCTGGCAGTTCTGCAGTAGTTCCGTGCGCGCGGACAAGAAGTTGTTTGAATCCAAATGCTGGAATATTTTCTACGAAACAAAGCAACCTGTGTCCTGTCTTTGTTCGTTCCACAATTTGATGAAGGACCGGATTTCCATCAGAGTCTTCAACAAAAAAATGCTTTTCATTTGACTTCACAACGAGTTCTACATATTCATTTCGCTCCCACCCTAATGAGTTAAAAAGTGAATAATGGAATTCTGATTTGTGTTTCTTCGCAGGGGACGATATTCCCTCGATACAATTGCTAAAAATATCTGCGCAAATGCCTCTGATATCGTTGTAATCCTGTTGTGCATCTTTGTACACATCGGCAATGGACGTACCTGTAATGACTTCATGAAATTGATTGAGAAGCAGTTTCTTCCAAGCGTCATCAAGGTTCTGTTTAGGATATCGTTTCGCAGAAATATTCTTCCCATACAACATCGCGATCGTAGAGAGAATTTCAGAAGAATAGAGAAGATGTTCACACTCACGGTTTTCTTTCTTCATTATCGCTTGGGTCGTGTACGTGCCTCGATGCGTCTCAAGATAAAGTTCATTATTCCAAGTTGGAAGGTCTAGTGATTGTACTTCCAATTGCTTAAAAAAGTCTTGAGCGGTGGAAAGCTGTGAAGAAGGCAATCCGATGATTGTTTTGAGCACGACAGCAAATTCGAGATTCTCTTTTGTTGGGCCGCCACCGCCATTGCCGAATCCGTATGTTTGGAGCACAGGTAGGACAGGTTGTTCTTGCTCTGATGGACCTACATTTTTCAGGAGCAACTTCGGTGTAATTTGTCCATCAAGTCCCACCGGAGAAATGTGAGCAAGAATTTTTGTTTTATCAATTCCCTGCCACCAGAATGAGGTATACGGGAATACTGTTTTATCATTCCAGAGAAGTTTACAGGTATAAAAATTTGTTATTCCGGATTTTTTAAGAATCTGAGGCATCGACCAGTTGAAGCCAAACGAATCGGGCAGCCAAAGTATATTTGCATCAACACCAAATTCTTGTTTGAAGAATTTTTTCCCATATATAATTTGGCGAACGAGCGACTCGCCATTCGGTATATTGCAGTCGGCTTCGGTCCACATCGCACCCAGCGGCTCCCATTTCCCTTCAGTGATACGCTGATGGATCTGTTTATATAAATCAGGGTAATACCGTTTAGTGATTTCGTAGAGAACCGGCTGACTTTGGGAGAATTTAAATTCCGGAAACTCTTCCATCAATCTCAATACCGACGAAAATGTTTGGCCGCACTTTTTCGTTGTTTCATGGAGAGTCCATAACCATGAAGTATCGAGATGCGAATGTCCAATGAGATGGACAAGTCCAGGAATTGTCGTTTTAAATTCTGTTTCTAGGGTGTTGAGAAGAAAATTATATGCTCGTCGGATTGCGTTGGGGTATTCCTCACTACCGGGTTTGAAATACTTCAAAAATATGAGTGTCCGGTGAATCAGGTCGCGAATCTTTTTCGATTCGTACGATCCGTGATCTATCAGTTTATCAAGATCTTGAAGAACGGTCAATGCACTGTCCAGGCGGCGCGCAGTTGTATCCAGCACCGCAAGTTGTGCAACAGAGAAGGTGTTATGTTCGTGTTTCCGACCGCTATAGGCTTGAATGGCAACAACAAATTGCTCGTTGAGTTTTGATTTCTCGCAAATCACAATCTCTTTA
>Ga0182021_10004348_pt1 | contig 16677 bp, 13 predicted proteins | sample 612E3MmetaG_FD_120493 | JGI IMG/M metagenome (GOLD analysis project Ga0182021, IMG submission 120493) | Permafrost microbial communities from Stordalen Mire, Sweden - 612E3M metaG (Illumina Assembly) | ecosystem: Environmental > Terrestrial > Soil > Wetlands > Permafrost | place: Sweden...
AGATTGACGGCTTCGTTGTACGTGGGCGTTATGACGAGTGCTTTAGGCATATTCAATGAATACGGATCAATGGCCTTTCCCCATTAACATAACATAGAATGTATATAAAATTATCTTAATGTCCATTCGAAACGACATATTTTCGATGTAAAACAAATCGTACCGGACTTTGGATTTTACATCTTCAATGGTCCGGTCATATCCCTGCTTGATCTGCGCCCAACCGGTGATCCCGGGACGGACCTTGAGTCTTCTGAGATACAGCGGGATTTGCTTTGAAAGTTTTTCAACAAAAAACGGCCGTTCGGGCCGCGGCCCTACCAGGCTCATATCGCCGTCCAACACATTAATGAATTGAGGAATTTCATCAAGGCGAGAATTCCGCAAAAACCTTCCAATTTTTGTAACGCGGTTATCATTTTGCGGCGCCCATACGGGTCCCGATTCTTTCTCAGCGTCGGAACGCATCGACCGGAATTTGTGCATCTTGAATATCTTCCCGTCCTTCCCAACGCGTTCCTGGCTGTAGACGACGGGACCGGGAGTATCCATCTTGATCGCAATCGAAATCAAAACCCACAACGGTGAAGAGAAGAAAAGAACAATAAGCGAAGCACAAATATCAGTCAGCCGTTTCATGCTTTGTTCCCACGGCTGCATAATCTGGGGCATGATTTCGATCAGCGGGAATCCGTAGATCTGATTCGTGCGGGCCTGTCCGCTGATAATATCGTACATGTCGGGCAAAATTTTCATGCTGACGTCGTGGCCGTTGCAATTGGAAATAACATCCAGTAGTTTATCATGGTCGGCAGACTCAAGAGCGATGAGGATATCCTTTACTGCATGCCGTTCGATAAGCGATTTGAGATCATCGGTGGTTCCGAGCAATCGGGTCCCTTCATATTCAACACCGCTTTTACGCTTATCAAGCTTGACAAAACCGATCACGCGATAACCCAATGCCGGATGGAGCAAGACAAGATCATAAAGATTTCTTGCTTTATCATTCCAACCGACAATGAGAGCGTTACGCAACCCAACGCCGGCGGCTAACAATCGACGTCGGGCAGTGCGAAAGAGCACCCTCCCGGTGCCGGTTGTAACGACCATGATTCCCCAATAGGCGAGGATGAGCATGCGCGAACTGATTTTTGCCCTGACAACACCTGCGTCGTCCACAAAAATGACAAAAAACAAAATGAGACAACCGAAACCAACGGCCTTCATCAAGGTGGTCACCTCGTCCGTGCGCGACGCAGCGTGCCAGGGACGGTACAGCCCAAAAAATAGAAATATCACGAACCAGTAGAGCCAGACAAAAAACATCGGCATCCAAAAATCAGGCTCGAGGCCAAGCACCACCACACCGCTGCGGACTCTGAAGAGAAAATAGAGATACCACGCTGCATTGATTGTAAAGAAATCCAAAAAGGTCGTTCGCATCTCGAAGTGTTTTCTCATTGCCCTTCTTAATCTAACCAGTCCGTGTCGAGCTCCATGCTGCTTTTTGCGTTCCATTCATGAAACGAATAAAGCCCAGAAGAAGGCCAAGGTTCGCCACAACAAAGTAATACGGCAATGTAAAGAACATGACGGGCCTTGAGATCTTATCTAAAATATAACCAACACCAGCTACACACGCAAAAATAAATTGGGCTGTGAACATCCAATGATACATACCTCCCTGTTGATTTAATACGATGCTGGTGGTGCAGATGGTTATAAGCAGAAAAGGAATTATCCAGCGAATGAGCTTGTGTGAAAAAAGTCCGAAGGCAATAAATCCGTGCTTTGGGTGCATTAGCGGTAGTACTTCTACCAGTCCATTAAAATTCGCAGCGCCGATCCTAATCTTTCTCTCGAGCTCTTTTGCTGTAGAGGAAGTCGTATCCTCCCATCCCTGAGCAAGCACATCATAAACGACACGAAAACCCTGCTGGACAGCAAAAAGAGGGAGCAAAAGATCGTCCGTAACAGCTTTGTCGGTCGGCAATTGTCGATACAGCATTCGGCGAAGTGCATAAATTCCTCCGGTTGCACCAAAAGTCGTTCGTATTTTTCCTTCAGCTTCCTTTATGGAATTTTCATACCGCCAGTACGCTACCTCTCCTTTGCCTCCAGAGTTCCTCGCGGACGCGTTCAAATGCAAATTGCCACATACGCCTCCAATTTCAGAAACGACAAAATGTCTCGCCATTTTACTTAGCGCGTCGGGGGCATAGAAAGTATTCGCATCTGAAAAAACGAGTATCTCGTTCTTTGCCGCTAATGCCAGATCATTCAGCACTGCAGCCTTCCCACGCCTCTGGCTGAACTGATATGACCGGATAGGAATTGAATCAAATGATTCTATCATTCGTACCGTGTTATCAGATGAGCAATCAGAGCCGATTAAGATCTCGATCTTGTCTCTTGGATAATCTAATTTGCTAAAGTTCTTAAGCTTTGTGATGATGATTGCCTCCTCGTTGTATACCGACATGAGAAGCGAAATCGTCGGAACGTAAGTTCGGTCGTTGACCTCAGGTCTCTTTTTGAGATACGACCATAATTTTACGATCAATGGATAAAAGAGGTACGAGTGGATGACCAAGAGAACGGCAATCCAAAAAAGAACAGACGCTATGATCGTCAAATCAATACTCACAAGCTACTCCGCAGGGATGTACCGAACAACTATTGGAATCGCGGTGTGTTTCAAATTCGCTTATCAGGTGCCTCTCTCGGAGAATCAACCTGACCATTACCTGAGTAGTTCATTTCCGCGCCGCTTGATCGACATGTCATAAGAATAAAGTGTGAAAGAAAAGCGAACCAAGCTACCGTGCAATTCCGTGATAGCCTTTTGGGACTCGTCTGCCGGAAGCCCCTGCAAAAAAACCCTTCCACAGAGAGAATAATTTCCTTTTCCTGTCATCTGATTTCTCTGCGAGCACAATCAGGGATTTCTGCATACAGCTCAAAAAAGACAAAATCAAAACATAAAACATGTATCCAGAATGCATTTCACGAAAGAACCAAAAACGGTTCCGAGTATAGTAATAAAGATACGTTTCAGTATACATCCTGCCCTTGATTCCACCGCCGCTTCTATGGTATACGGTGCTCGCGGATGTATAGATCATTTTATATAACTTTTTTATCCTCAACGAATAATCAATATCTTCAAAATAAAGAAAATAAGTTTCATCCAACAATCCGACCCGCTCTATGACTTCTCTCTTAAGAAGGATTAACATGCCAGGAATAAAATCGATTTCCTTTTTCTCTGCGTGGAGGTCGTCATACTCACCAATGCGCAGGTTTATTCCCGTACACAGCACCTTGCTGAATTTTCCTCCTGCGGCGTTAATAATATGGGGGGAATTCTTGTAAAGTACTTTCCCTGTCACCGCGCCCACATCCTTACGATCTCTCAGTTCCCTGATGAGCGGCTGAAGAAACCCAGGGTGAACAACGACATCGTTATTAATAATTAAGATGAATTGGAACCCGTCAGAGACCGCACTTCGTATTCCGCAATTATTGCCACGACCGTATCCTGAATTGTACCCGACCTGGCAGAACTTTACTCCCGGATATAATTGTTTCAATTTTTCGCCGCTGCGATCGGGTGAGCAATTATCGACAAGGTAAATAGCGCTCAAAGAAAAGCCGGCGGCTACGAGCGACTCAATACATTCCTTCGTTTCATCAAAACCGTTATAGTTCAGCACAATCGCTGCAACATCCTCATTCATATGCATTGCACGATTGCCTCACTCCAAAAAGTTATCAACGCCGCGTCCCATATATAAATTATTTGAAAAATAATCATGAAGCCCGGCAGACGCCGCACGGAAGAATCTTTGGTTGAAAAAAAACCAAAAGACAAGTTTAGCACCGATGATTGCCAGAAAATAGAGGTACGCGACGATCTTCGTACCCCCAGCAACAGCCGTTTTAATCAGCAACAACCGATTTCTCACTGAATAATAAAGTTTGAAGGCGTTCTCTTTTTCGCCTGCAACTTTATGGTATATAATCGCTTTAGGAACGTACAAGAGATCGTAACCCTTCCTCAGAATCCGAGCAGACAGCTCTATATCATCCAGGTACATGAAGAAACGCTCATCTTCCGTGCCAATTTCATCTAAACATGATACGCGGAACAGGATAAGACAGCCTGTGATAAAAGAAATGTGCCGTACCCCATTTAATTTTTCCGGGACAAGTAAAGCATTCCTTTTATCATGCACTGCCAACCCTCGCCAGGGGATAAACCGTCCTCCGGCATACCATATTCTCATCTTATCATGATAACAATAAATAGTTCCACATGCCGCTGCTGCTTTTTTGTTCTCCTCCAACGCAGCAACGAGGTAATCTAAGAAATCAGGTTGAACCACCGTATCGTTATTGATAACGAGAATATACTCGGGCTTGCTTTTGAGTGCATGCATAACACCAAAATTTATTCCGCCTGTATAGCCACAATTTTTCTTTGTACTGCAGATTTTAATTGTCGGAAATCGCTTGGCCAACTCCAATACTGAATTATTGGGAGAGGCATTGTCGACAATCAATATTTCATAATTCTTGTACCCGCAATCGCTTAATGACTGAATACAAGTAACGGTATCCTGCCACTTAACGTAATTAAGAAGAATTATTACAACCTTCGAGATGGTCACGATATCAAAACTCTAGTGTGCTTGCTCTGCAACGTGATAGTTACTGCCGTGCTTGACTTTTTCCCAAGGTACCGCTCACGCAAGGGACGATTTCTTTCTGCCAGTATTCCCTAACCGTCTATATATATCCATATAACTTTCAGCAGACTTTGAGAGATTGAAGTCGCGTGCAACGACCGTTCTGCAACGTTTTTCGATATCAGGGGATTTTAGCAATTCCAAAAGCCCAACTGCCGCGTCATCGTAATTCTTGTTCTTTACGACAATTCCCACGTTATCTTTATTAATGATGGATTCCGTATCGCCGACATCCTCGTTAACGACAATCGGCAAGCCGGCCGCTAAGTATTCCGTCAATTTGATCGGCGCACAGACCCTGTTGCTGACAAAGGGATTCAAAAATATCAGCCCGGCGCTACATTCGTTCATCCGATCAGGCATTTCTTGAGAACGTGCGGCCGAGATTTCTATTCTATCTCTTATGTGCGCCGGCAAACGCTGCATTTTTGCAGTCAACGATTCAACAGACCAATAGGTCACAATTCGGAGATAGCTCTCGGCACAACGCGAATTCAGAGCAACAAAAAAATCAAAAAGCGAATCCATGTCATATTTGACAATATGTTGTCCGATGTAAAGCAATCGAATTTTCTTTATCCCCCTTAAGGTTTTCACATTTTCAAATTTCACCAAGTCAGTACAATTGGGAATAATGATATTCTTCTCAAGAAACTTAGGGTTGCTGGTCAATGTTGTGATATAATCGCGGTGCGCGTGGGACACCGCTATGGTCACATCTGCATCCCATAAATAAAGTCTCTCAAATGTTCGCTCGATTACGTACAACAATGAACCGGGTTTAATGATACCCGCTTCGACTTCCTCGTCAACGTAAATCCCTCGCATATCAAAAATAACTTTTACGCCAAAAACTCTTTTTAGAAAAAGGGCAATAAACATCGGCGGATAACTTCTGACGTGAATTATCTGAGGTTTAAATCTGATGCAGACTCTAATTCCCTTCACGATACCAAGGCACCATATCCAAAATCTTCCTGAGGGGAACAAATTTTTCGGCAAATACACGGGCACGTGCGAGATCTTCTTCTGATGAAGGTTATTACGTAACGAATCGTATACAGCATCAGCAGGCATTCCATTTTCGAAGGTCATCAACACAAATTGAACTTGGTCCGAAGCATTCTTTAGAATCTGTGGAATCCCTTGCGCCTGCAATATGGGATGGGACAGATTGTTGTCCGAAATGAAGAATATTCTTAGGCTCATTACGTTTACGAGGCACTATCTATTTCAGAATAGATATTTTCTAGGTTTCGCAACTGTGTGTTAAGGTTATAGTTCTTGAAGATGTGAGTTCTCCCGCATTTGCCGAAGTCCATCCGCAATTGAGGGTTTTCAATTAAGCGGATAATTCTTTCGGCAAGCAACATGCTGTTGCGCTCCGGGACAAGGAAGCCTGTCTGTTCGTCGATCACAACTTCTGGAATATCTGCATGTAACGTAGAGACAACGGGCAAACCGACTGCAGACGCTTCGATGATGCAAACGGGGGCTCCCCCCTCATTATCGCCGTCTTGCCCAGTCACACTTGGGTGGAGAAAAATGTCTGCGCTAGACATCTCATCGATCACTGCGCGGTGTTGCTGTATGCCGAGCAACTTGACACAATCTTCGAGATTCAGGTCCTTGACCATCGAGACAATCCTTCGATTCGATTCCTCGTTGTCTCCTGCTCCAATGAGCCTGTACTCAATATTCGGATAGATCTTTCTCACGCGAGATATCGCGTCAAGCGAGTACTCAATCCCCTTTTTCTCACGAAAAGTTGAAACCTGCAAAATCACGATCGGGCTTTCTTTGCTGCCGGAGGTGTGATTCTTCTGAGGATATTTGTCGAGTTCGACCCCGAGATGCTGCACAATGATCTTGTTTTCAGGACAACCCAAATTCATCAGCTGTTTCTTTAAGAATGTACCTTCGACAAGAAATCTATTCCCATAACCGAATACTTTTGTGTAGCGGCCCCGCCATGTTGGTATCTTTCCCAATTTGGACGCATCCTGGCCGTAAAATGTCGTCACCAACGGGAGGCGCGTTTTCTCGACGAATTCCAACCATCGTGCTGCTTCAAACCCAAAATGCGCGTGAAATAGCCGAGGCTTCAGTTCTTGGACCAGTCCATCAAAGAACAAGCCGAACCGGTCGAAGACGCGCCTGTAGACTTTATTAACAAACCTTTTTCCGGTGGAAAAATCTTCGGGGGAGTAGATCTTGTCAAAGGGAAATTGACCGAGATTTTCTTTCTTTTGGGTGAAAACGATGGCGCGAAATTTTCGCGCGCCAGTCAGTTGCGAATAAACCCAAGAACCGGTGTGGAACAGGTACGGCGTTACTAAATGTACGATAGTAGTTTTTTTTTTACTCATTGAATTCTTTTTTCCGCCAACAGATCGACTCTCCCTTTCAGATATAACTGACACTTTCCGATACCATCATCAGCCCGCTCACGCTTTTGTCGTTTTCCTTACGTAGTTCGAAGCATAGGTTGATATCATCGCCAACAGAGTGAAAAGTAGCAACGTATAACCGTTATTTGGGGTTATGGACCCTGAGAGGTGACTCAGCTCTCCGTCCGTGAGCATTCCATAAATAATAAAACCAACGATCGAAACCTTGATGTACTTAAATAATTCAGAATGCGGAACAAGAAGTGATTCCTTCAACAATTTTTCAGAATAGATGAAAGCGAAAATGAGCATTACTATGAACGCCAACATTGACAAAACACCATAATCTACGCCAATGGAAAGAAACAGTTCGTGAGGCGTCCCCAAAAATAATGTCGGGAACGGCCCATAGATTTGCCATGCATACTGAAATCCACCGCCCCCAACACCGAAGGGGTACAGATAAAGAAGCTTCAAGCCAACCTTCCATGCTTCGTACCGGTAGAGGGCGCTTGTATCGAGGTACGGCGAGGCCGCAGTGGCTGTACCGCCAAAGAACCTGAAGAGATAAAAAAGAATCAAGTGGTTGAAATAGACGGCAATACCAATCGAAAAACCAAGAAACCAGTGAATAACTCTTCTATTTTCTCGAATAAAGTAAAGCAGGAATAACTCCACTATTAAGACAATGAATGTACCGCGATTGAGGCAAATCACAGAAAGGCCGGTGAGTATAACAAAACTGAACAGGACAAGAATCCTGTAGCGGCGAAATTTCGGGCTGACCAGCGTGTAGAAGATCAGGGGGAACAAAATTGACGAATGAATCCCAAAAAGATTCGTATTGTGATAGCCAAAACCGATTCTCATCCTTGCAAGGTAAATACTTATGAAACTGTAACCAACTTCATTCAATTCTTGAATCGCCACCACCGCTGAAGAAAAAGAGGTGATGACAAAAGCGAGCAGAATTCTTTCCATAAGATCCTTTTTCCGAGACAAGATGTAGACGATAACAAAGTAAAATGTAACATTCTCAAAAATACCCGTGTAGAAGAGAAGCCAGCGTTTTACGTGATTGACCGGAAGAGAATAGGCAAATATGAGAGAAAAGAATGTCATTAGTACAAATAGGAGAAGCGTCTTGTCGAGATTATTGAGTTTTCTGATCGTGCTGCTGTCATATGAAAAGAGAAATGAATTCGTAGTCGCGACCAATATCAAAAGCTGGATAACCATGTGAGGAGTTATAACAAAATCGCCCATGTGCACTTCATGCGCGCTCAGATGTTGAATCAATGGCAAAAGAGCAAGATATCCCAACACGAGGTAAGAAGGATCACTAAAAAATAAATAAACCAGCAGGGGCAAGAAAATCAGGGCGCCGATACCAAGAAGAGAGTACGCCCCCAGCAATTTCATTATCAATATCGACGCGATGACATAGAGTGCCACGGCTGAGATTGTCATAGTCGCCAAAACAGAATTCCCTCTTCCATGAAACAGCCTATTCCACATGACACTTCCCCTCTTCGTGCTTCGAAGATTTACTTCCACTAAATTGCTGAGATGATTGAGCTACCATTATTTTATTGCTCATGCCAAAGATTCCCTTAACCAGCTAAGTACTTGGGCAATTTCTTTGCGAAGAAACAATTGACTTGCCGCGTAATAACTCGATATCCCGAGGATAAACAACACTGTCAACGTTGCTCCTTTCGATAAAGCCGGTGAGAGGGTAAGTGCGCCCACATAGATGGTGCACAACATCAGCAGGCTGCAAAAAAATGGTTTCCACAGTTTTTTGATGAGGTCGCTCACTTTCAGATCGATAAGTGTAAATGGAATGCGGAAACATGGATATGTTCCTATGAGCGTTGCAACCAAATAACTTAACGCAACTCCGACGATACCCCATCTTAAACCAACAACAAAACAAACCACGGTAAATAGTCCGGTTCCGATTCCCCAACGAAACATCCAATCCGTTCGATTCTGGACAAGATAGATTGCCCCTGTGGTCGCCTCGATTGATTGCAGTAAACCGACCGGGGAAAAAATGATCAGCAACAAACTCACCACTCTCCATTTTTCTCCAAAAAAAACGACCACGAAATAATCGCTGACGCCCATCATTCCCAACATCATCGGGAAGGTGATAAGCGCAATGATCCCCGCTACATCAAGATACGCACTTCTGAATTTATTATTGTCTTCGCGAATTCTCGAGTACACCGGGAACATCACACGCGAAATGACGGCCGTGACATTCTGCAAAGGATACAGCATAATGCGATACGCAAGGCTGTAATATCCTAGTTCCTGTGCGCCAAGGAATTTTCCAATCAAAAGATAATCCGCATTCCGAACAACGTAGTTCGTAATATTGAAGCCGGACAAATTCAGGCTAAACCGAGCGACCTTTCTTATTTCCGTGAAATCAAACAACAACGCCGGGCGCCAGTTGCTGAAAAAAAGGAAAAGCAATATTGTTGAAACAAGGGCTGTCGAGAGCGCCTGGAAAACCAAACTCCAAACCCCCGCCCCCGAGAAAGCAAGGGTAATTCCTACTACAGCGCCGAACAAAGTCGCCGCAATCTCCACCTTCGCCAATTTGGTGAATTCGAGTTTTCGCTCCAGGAGTGCCTGCTGAGTTATCCCGATACTCGAAATAAGAAATGAAGCAGAAAGCAACTTCAGCACAAAAGTCAATCTCATTTCATTGTAAAATGAGGCGACCATTGGCGCGAATAAATAGACAACTAGAGTAACAACAGTTCCGAAGACAACATTGACCCAGAAGATACTCGAGAGCAATTTCTCCGATAGGTCATGGCGTTGGATGATTGCAGACGACGTGCCGAGGTCTCTGAAGATGTTCAAGAACCCGATCACGACCATCGCCATGCTCATCAAACCAAAATCGGAAGGCGACAAGGTCTTGGCGAGAATGATGGTGGTAAGTATTTGTAGTGCTTGTCGAGCAATTTGAGAAATTGAGGACCATTTTACACTTAAGATGGCAGAAGACAAAAGAGCCATTCCTATTTCTTCCTCACGAAAATGATGTACTCAATCGTAAAATACTCGCTCTTTTCGATTAGGCTCAATATGTAGGCGATCTTCTGAATGGCAATAATCAAAAGAGGCAGAATCCAATAAAGAAGATTTGCCTTATTGGCGCCACGATATTGAGGCAGAAAATATGACGTTTCCTGGCCAAAGGTGACGCAAAAAAAACCGATAATGCTTTGATCTCGACCACCTTGAAGACGTCGCTTTCGAATAGATACAGCACGCCAAACTTGGTAAATCGAAAGAAATCTCTCGGTTCCTCATGAATGTGCCAGAAAAAGGGAACCGTATAAATACCATACCCCCCGCCTTTTTTTCAGAATTCGGTTGGCTTCTGCAATCGCACGGTCTGGTTGCTCCAGGTCTTCCAGGACATATGTACAAAGAATGCCGTCGGACGTTTCATCCTTGACCGGAAGGCTGTAAGCTGTGCCGGCCAAATCAATTTGAACCTTGCCGTGAAAAGTATCTTCATGATCAATTCCAACATGTTCGTCGATATACTCCTTTGCCATATTCTTATATGGTTTATCACCGCAACCGACGTCCGCCAGTTTCCCACGAGCGCATAATTTCGACATCGAATGGATTTCTGGGTCGGCAATTTTTTAGATAAGCCAGTTGTGGTATTTTGCCGACGGGAATCGTTTCCTCACGTTTTCCCCCGCGAAGTTCCTGCGAACATATGTTCGTTATGAATTTGAGCATTCCAAGGGTGAATGATACCACGACGGTTGTGGTCTGAGATACAGTCAAGTCTTGATTCTTTGTGGTTTTTTATTGGAGGCGGAATTATGTAGTGTTCTGCCATGGCTTCACCATATGCTTTACACCTCACGTCACATGATCACGTCGACACAACACAATGAGCAGGAAAGAACCTCCCTTGTTATCGAGAGGCCGGCGCGCTCGATCCGTTCAACGGGATCTCTTCCATTTTTTGATATTCTCTCTTATGAAAATGATTTTTTCATCTTTTTTCCAGTTATCATTTTCATTCATCAGCACATAAAAGAAAGTAATGAGCAGCCCGCCAAATGTTATTATTAAACTGAAGATCATGCGCGGCGGGTATGCTTTTTTTTCGGCGGGAACGGGATACTCGACGACCTGTACCACAGGAACATTCTTTTGTTCATCAAATCGCGCCTGCTCATACATCGGGATCAAAAATTCCAGAATTTTGGAGTAGATTTCTACGTCCCGAAAATGGCGGATGTATTGTTTCGCCGCAAGCGGTAAAGACTCGAGGCCCAGAATAATGCCGTTGCTCTGGCCCCCTTTTTTCATTTCATCGAGCTTTTGTGCATACTCTTTCACCTGCATTCGAAGAGTTTCCAGTTGCGGCGATTCCTTCGATAAGGTGTTTTCAAGGATTGAGAGTTCAATTTGCTTCGAAATCAACTCAGCTTCAATTGTGGAATATGTCGTAATGATGAGTTTCACCTGTTCTTTCGCTTCAAACATCCCCGTTTTTTCTTGATAGTACTGAAGCGAGTCTTCCGCGAGGCGCAAATTCGCCGTCATTTCATTATAACGATCCTCAAGAAAAATCCTGTTGTTTCTCGATTTTGCCACGTTGAGTTCAACAATCGTTTTGTTCAATACTTCGAGGACATAATTCGTGATGTCGGCAGCTTTCTGCGCCGAGCCGGCACGAACGGTAATTTCATATGCACTCTCATCGTTGACTTTCCCTTTGATTTGCTTCCGAAGAGTTTTCACGGCCTTTTCCATGCTCACCAATTTGTAATCCTTCATCAGATCAAATTTTGTGATGATCTGCTCCAGAAAAGGCCTGCTACTGAGAACCGTGGTGTACAAATCCATGTCAGCGGTTTTGGTGTTGGTCCCCAATCCAATCGGAAGGTTTGAGAGATTTTTCATTATTGCAGAGACGCCCGTTAGTTGTTTGTCTTCGGACGGCAGGATGGTAGCCGAAGATTCATATTCTTCATCAATAAAGAAATATATTCCCAGATACGAGACCGTGAACAAGGCAATTGCAACGATGATGAACAATCGTTTCCATTTCACGAGCAAGACCATGTAATCCAAGAAACTTGAGTCGCGAGTATCAGCCATTAGAGTCCCTTTAATATGCACATAATCCCGAATTTCCGTGTTAAGCTACCGCTCATGAGCGGGTGCGTGACGTGAGAATCCCCGTCACGGCATTGACGACATCTTCGACATCCTCGTCGGTTAGTTTTGCCGAAAGTGGAAGCGACACAGTCCGATCAGCCACAAATTCCGTGTTTGGATAATCTCCTCTTTGGTACCCGAATCGATTGCGATAATACGGATGAAGATGAAGCGCCGTATAATGAACACCCGTTCCAATATTTTCATGAAACATCAGGTCCAGGAACTGATCCCGGGTAATCGTTAAATGGTCCAGGTCAAGGAGCAACGTATAGAGATGGTACGCATGTCGCGTGTTTGGCTCCTGGGCGGCAGGCATCGTTACGGGTAACCGTTTGAACGCCTCATTGTATATGTCCCAAATCTGTTTCCGCCGTCGAGAGTATGATTCAATTTTAGGCATTTGGCGAAGCCCGATGGCTGCTTGCAGATCCATCATGTTGTACTTGAAGCCAGGATATATGATCTCATAGTGCTTGAAGCCGGAGTCGGAAAACCTTTTCCACGCATCCTTCGACATTCCATGTAACGCATAAATTTTGATTTTATCTGCGATTTCCTTGTCATCGGTGACAACCATCCCGCCTTCCCCCGTAACAATATTCTTCGTCGCATAAAAACTATACGCGGTCATCGCACCGTAGCAACCGATTTTCTTCCCACAAAATTCCGTCTCGATAGCGTGGGCTGCATCGTTGATAATAATTGCGTTCGCTTGTTTTGCAATCTCCATGATGGAGGTCATATCGCACGCACGCCCTGCAAAATGGACAGGAAGTATTACTTTCGTTGAGGGAGTCAGCCTTTTCTTGATCTCTGCAGGATCAATATTTAAACTGGCCACAGTAATATCTGCGAATACCGGTGTGGCGCCAGTATGTATAATAGCATTTGCCGTTGCAGCAAATGTCATTGGCGACGTAATAACTTCATCGCCTGCTTTTACATTGGAAGCAATTAAGGAAAGATGAAGGGCCGCCGTACATGAGTGAACCGCAACTGAGTATTGTGTGCCTATATACTCCCTGAACAGCTCTTCGAATTTCATAACTTTGGGACCAGTGCCGATCCATGCGGAGCGGAGAGAATCGACGACTTCCTGTATTTCGTCTTCTTCTATTCTCGGACTCCCGAAAACAAGAAATGACTTACGCAAGAGGACTCTCCTTTTCTAGAAGATGCGGCTGATACAGCTCATAGATAAACTCTTCCTTTCGGTTTGCCAATGCACCCCACGAAATTTCCAGATCCGACGGAGACATTGCATTCACTATGTCCGCACGAATTTCATTCCGAATGTTCAATGGGTCACTTCTTTAACTGCACAACCAGCACTGCCACAGTGACAAGAGTTCCGACGATACCAAACAACTGACCGTAGATCTGTATATAATAGCTGAACGGCCGATACGGTTCTTTGGGAACCCAAATATAATCCCCTTCTTCAATCGTGGTTTCGCCTGGCGACAGCCACTGCTTTGAATTTGCTTTAATAATGTGGACATCTCCTTTGACGGCATCGTCCGCGAAACCTCCGGCTTTGTCGATAAAGTATTTGTAGCTTTGATTCGAGCTGAACTGGACATGACCCGGTTGAACGACTTGCCCAAAAACATACACCGTGTGTACTTTTTGCGCAATGATAATGCGGTCTCCATCCTGAAGAATCACATCTTTCGTTTTGTCATTATTAGCAAAAAGAGAGACAAAATCTGCAACGACAAGTTCACCGTTCATGCGGATTTCACTCTCGACGTGGTAGTACGCGCTGTCTTCTTGAGATGTCCTTCCTCGCGCGTTTTCAAGTTGATCTATCTTTACTTTTTCCGAAGGTTTCGAATCCCGGAGAATATGCGACGCCTCTAAAGAAGCAGTTTCTTTTAGGCCACCTGCGCGCTTTATAATTTCCGAAAGTCTTGACGAGTCTCTCGTGATAGGGTAATATCCGGGATATAAAACTTCACCCTCCATGTGCACTTTGTAATCACGCCGCAATTCTGTCTTTTCTCTAACAACAATGCGGTCTCCGCGCTGCAAGGAAACGTTCGGCGATGCACCCGCTGCGATCGCCGTCAAATCCGCTGAGATAGTCTGCATGGTATCCCCTGCCGCATCCGTCCGCGTTATCGCTACATGACTGCTATCTGCGAGCGGAGAACAGCCACGCGCAATTTGTATCATTGACATCAGACTATCTCCGTCGACGAACTCGTAGGCACCCTCACCGTTGACAGCCCCATACACACCGACAAAGTCTCTCAAGATATTTCTTGCGGGCACAATCACAACATCACCGTCTCGAAGAAGCGGGTTACACGTACGTTCCCTCGTTGCGATGAATCGCTCGATATCCGCTTTCGACTCCGTCCCGTCTCTGTGACGAATCTCTATATGCCGCAGGGAGCCTTGAACCGATAACTTCTGAGCCTCTTCTCTGGAAAGTTTTGTGGACTTGGTCCCTTCGCCAGTCATGTTCATTGTGTTCAATAATTCGTCGGTTTGGTTTTTGGCTAGAGCTATTGCGTCTTGCGCTCTTCCCGTCGCTTGCACATATACTGTCGCCTCAAGGAAGCCAAAGCCGGTAACTCTCACCTCAAAAACCCTGGGAGTCAAGAGTGTGAATGAAATATTCCCGCTGATATATTTTTTTCGAATCTCCGCTGCTATTTTTTCCTTTGCTGCGTCAAGATGCAATCCGGCGACGGAGACTTCACCAACGGTTGGAATGATGATGGACCCTTCAGGAGTGACTGGAAGTTGAAGATTGAGCGGAGGGCTGATCCAGATGTTGACGCTGTAAATGTCTCCGGGTCCAACGATATATTCCCTTGGGTCTACCGGACCGTCCATCACAGCCATTTTGAGATTTTGCAGGCTCTGCTGATATTGAATTTGGTTTTGGCTTTGGTTCTTTTGAGAAAACGGATCATCCTTTTTCTCTTCCAATTGCCCGTGCAAAACGGTGGTAGCGGTGCTGCTTATCCAAAAAATAACCGCGAGTTGTTTTGACAGCGCTGAAGTCATTGTCATTTTTTCAATTTAGTAAAAGTTTATTTGCAATTTCCTTTGTGATCCTCTCTGCCGTCTTCCCGTCCCACAACTCAGGGACTCGTCCCTTTTTGTAATTGCCCTGGAACACCGTCTCAGCTTCGACTGCAGTCTTTTCGTAATCGAATCCCATCAACGTATTCGTCCCCTCGGAGACGGTCACCGGACGTTCAGTGTTTTCACGCATGGTAAAACATGGAATGCCAAGGTACGTCGTCTCTTCCTGAATACCGCCGGAATCTGTAATAGCGAGGGAAGCCGATTCCAGCAAGCAAAGGAATTCCAAATAGCCAAGCGGATCGCAGAGAATTAAGTTTGCATTCGACAGCAGTCTTTCACCCAGCTTGAATTCACTGATCATTTTACGAGTCCGTGGGTGAACGGGAAAGATAACCGTTTGTCGCTGTGAAATTTTGTCCAGCATTGAGAGGATGCTTGCAAGGTTATCCCGGACGTCGACGTTGCTCGGCCGATGCAACGTAACAATAGCGTATTGTTTCCCCTCCACGCCGAGAGCTTTTCTTATCGTTGAACGGGCTGCTTTTTCTTTGAAGTGGACAAGGGAATCAATCATGACATTGCCGACAAAAAAAACCTTTGAGTCGGGAATACCTTCATTGCGCAAATTTGTAAGACCGCTTCGTTCTGAAACAAAAAGAAGATCCGCGATCGAATCCGTAATGATCCGGTTGATCTCTTCGGGCATCGTCCGGTCAAAACTGCGAAGTCCAGCTTCGACATGAACCACCGGAATAAGGAACTTCGAGCACACGAGCGAACACGCAAGAGTGGAATTCACATCCCCCACAACAATCACCATGTTTGGTTCTTCTGCAAGAACGATTTTTTCAAAGTCAACCATGATCCTGGCAGTCTGGACTGCATGCGAACCCGAACCGACGCCAAGATACACATCGGGATGCGGCAGTTCCAAATCGTCAAAAAAAACTCTCGACATGTTCGCATCGTAATGCTGTCCGGTGTGCACGATTCGATGTGATATCGACGGATACTTTTGAAACGCCTTATGCAGCGGGGCAATTTTCATAAAATTCGGACGTGCGCCGACGACGCTCATTACTCTTCCCGAATGGATAGCTTTGCTCAATTCAGTTCACTTCCTTTTTCAGCCGTTCAGCATACTGCTTTGAGTAGTACTGCTGATATTCCCCGGACAGTATCCTTTGCCACCATTCTTTATGGCTGAGATACCAGTGAATTGTTTCGCGAATTCCTATTTCAAATGTATGCGTCGGTTCCCATCC
>Ga0182021_10004351_pt1 | contig 16670 bp, 10 predicted proteins | sample 612E3MmetaG_FD_120493 | JGI IMG/M metagenome (GOLD analysis project Ga0182021, IMG submission 120493) | Permafrost microbial communities from Stordalen Mire, Sweden - 612E3M metaG (Illumina Assembly) | ecosystem: Environmental > Terrestrial > Soil > Wetlands > Permafrost | place: Sweden...
AGTAGTTATGAGTGCAAATGGAACTAACGGAATTGACTCTATTTCAGATTGGTTTCCAACAGCACTTCCAAAGTTGAATTTTATTCCTCCGATCTTAGGTGCTAATTTGTTGTATAAAAAAGCCATTATGGCTGTGACTATAAAGATCGCTATGAACATAGCTATTGGAACGCCAATAACCAAAATTAACATCCCTACTATTCCAAGTGCAGCTATGCTTTCAAGACTGGGTATTGCAGTTCCTGCAGAACTAGCTGCAATTGCTGCTGCTTGCAGACTAACAGCAAGGATCGGACCGAATACTAACATTATTAGGAAGATAATTATTCCACTCAATGCCGAAGTCATAAGTGCAAAAGGCACCACTGGAACGTTTTTAATTTCATTCATATCCTCAAATCCAAGTTTTATCGCACCTAATCTAGGAACAAGGTGATTGTATAATATAGCAGTTAAAAATGACTGTACAATACTTATCAAAAAGCTTGCTGTTGGAAACAGTAGTATCATAGCAATTGCTAAGGTCACAAGCAAACTTGCACTTAATCCTGGAATAAATATTCCACTGATTCCAATTATTATTATAAATATTATCGCGTATATCAATGCCAATACAGCTGAAATTGAGGACATCATCAGGGTATAAGGCACAATTTGAATGGATTTAACATCTTTGATTTCAATCATTATTCATAACACCTCAATTTTTATTTATATAATGATTTATGTCATTTTGATATAATCCTTTTTGCAATAATTCTTAAATGATAATAGCATGTATTTAAAAATAAAAAAAAAGTTTAATCCATATTAAATGATAAATAATAAGATTAATTTTATTACAAGCTTATTAACTCGTTTTGAATAATTATTTCATTTATTCAAAAAAAATAAAAAATAAAGGGTTTAATCCTTTATTTAAGTCCTAACTGAACTCCGCCAATTCTAGGTGCTAGGAAGTTGTATATTATGGTTATTATTGCAACTATGATGAAAGTTCCAACGAAATATCCAATTATACTTCCTATGAGGCCTCCAAATCCCATTGCAGCACTTCCTGCAGCTATTCCGTCTAGAAGGTTAATTAAACCATATATAATTCCGAAAATAACTGCAACTGATGCTAGAGCAAGTGATGCTGATACTACAGGTATTGATTTAATCTCGTGTGCTGTTCCTGCGGGTGCAAATAATAATCTAACTCCTCCTACTCTAGGTATCATGAAGTTGTAGAATACTGCTGCAAGTGCATGTCCAATGAATCCAAATACAAAGACAGCTATAGGTAACCCGATGATTAACATCAGTGCTATAACTACTCCTCCTGTTCCTACCATTGAGCCGTTTGGAAGATTTGCTCCGGTAAAGTTTGTGGCATTGATTGATAAGTTAGTGGCATTACTCATGCTCAACAAAGCTGTTGCGTTGTTTACTACTGCTACTGCTAATTGTGATGCTAGTGGAATAATAGTACTTACAATAGTTGTTAGTGGTATTATCAGTGCAGTTAGTAAGAGCCCTATTATAAACGCCCATATTGCCCCTAATGATGCCATTATTAGTGCAAACGATACGACAGGTACATTTTTAACTTCATCTCCTTCAAGTCCCAATTTTATACCGCCAATTCTAGGTACAAGACTGTTGTAAATGAGAGCAGTGATAAAAGATAGTGTAATATAGACAAGGAATGTTCCAATTGGGTAGAGGATTATCATAGATATTCCAAGACTAGCAAATATCAGCGCTGCTCCAGGGAGGATAGCTGATAATGCTCCAAAGGTGATCAGTAGTATAATTGCGTATATAAGGGCCAGAATGGCTCCTATCGTAGATGTCATCAGTGTAAAAGGCACTAGTTCAATAGATTTGATTTCTTTAACATCGACCATTTTTTCACCTCCGTTATAGTTAATAATTATTATCTATTCCTTACTCTGTATTAAATTTTTCTGTATATGGTTGATTTCAGTTATAAATTATCGGTAAAATGAATTTAAACAGAATTTAGAAATTTGGATATAAATTTAAGTATTTTATGGTTTAAATAATTTAAAAGAAGAATTTTTCAGAAAGTTAAAAGTGGAATAATAATTTATGAATGGATATTAGATAAAAATAATTATTAATAATAAAAAATATAATAGAGCTTATTTAAAGCTTAAAATAAGCCCAACGACTAAAAATTCAAATTTAAGATTATTTTGAATTTAAAACCAATTTTTTGACGCACTCAGTACATCATCTACCATTTGAACTGCAGATCCAATGTAGGTGTGTGGATCCATTATCTCATCAATTTCATTTGGGGAAAGATATTTGGTAATCTCGTTGTTTGCAATTATAACTTCTTTCAATCCTACATTTCTTTCATATGCATCCATAGAACAGACTCTTACTAATGCATATGCTGTCTGTCGTCCTAATCCCTTTCTTGTCAGTTCTGCCATGACCCTTTCTGCCATTATTAATCCATGGCTTAGATTTAGGTTTCTTTCGATGTTTTCAGGTTTAAAAACAAGGTTTTTGAAGAGTTTGAGGCTGAGTTTTATTATGTAGTCTGTTAACATACACGATTCTGGCATTATTATCCTTTCGCAAGATGAGTTGGTTAGATCTCTTTCATGCCATAATGGGTTGTTTTGTAGTGCAGGGGCAACATATGCCCTTATAACTCGGGAAATACCACATATTCTCTCTGCGGTGATTGGATTCATCTTATGGGGCATTGTGCTGGACCCTACTTGTTTTCGAGGGTCGAAACTTTCGCCTACCTCGTTTATTTCTGTTCTTTGAAGATTTCTTATTTCAAGCGCCATTTTCTCAAGCGTACTTGCAATATTGGCCAGATCCATTATGAACTCTGCATGCGCATCCCTTTGCACTATCTGGTTTGAAATCATCACAGGTCTGAGGTTAAGTAGCTCTGAAACCTTTTTGTGAACTGCCAGACCATCTGTACCAAGGGCAGCAGTTGTACCCACTGCACCGGTCATCATTCCAACGCAGAGTCTTTCACTGCATTCATCAAGTCTGTTTAGCTGTCTGTTCATTTCATCTGCCCATATCGCAAATTTCATTCCGTATGTGGTTGGAAGTGCGTGTTGTCCATGTGTTCTTCCAATACAGACGTTTAACTTATTTTCTTCTGCTAGTTGGAGTAGTGTTTTGGTAAGTTCAATTAATCTTTCTTTCAGTATTTTAATGGATTCCTTAAATAGCATTGACTGTGATGTGTCGATTATATCATTGGATGTGGCTCCAAAGTGTACATATTCACCTGCATCATTTTCGCATACTTCGGCTAGTGCCTTTACAACTGACGCAATGTCATGGTTGGTTTCAGCTTCGATCTCTGACACTCTTTTTGAAGTCACATATTTAGTATTAGCCTTCGATTTTATCTCAGTTGCAGCTTCCTTTGGAATCATATTAAGCTGAGCTTCTGCTTCTGCAAGGGCAGCTTCGACTTCAAGCATCTTTTGAAGCTTGTTATCTGTTTCCCAAACATTTCTCATTTCTTCAGTTCCGTATCTATACTCTATTGGGTGGATAGCCATGTAAAAATCTCCCGAAAAATGTTCTTAAATATTCAATAAAAAAATTATTTGTAATTAAATAAGAAAAATTTTATTCAGATTTATTTTAAAATTAATTATTTATCTAACCGGAGTAAGTATATCTCAGTGCTATGCAGAATACTGCTAGAACAATTGTCATTATAACAACTTGTTCTGGTGTAAGTTTAGGTCCCTTTGTTTCTTCTTCGAAGTACCTTACAAGTCCTGCACCGCTTGGGGGAAGTACTTGTTTATCCTTTTTTGCCATTAAAATCACCACTTATTTGAATAAAATTGAATTATAACAATTTATATTTATACGAATCCTATTGATTTTAAAGTTTATATTTGTACTGGTTTTTATACTATATGTTTTCATATAATTATTATTAATGACCAAAGTTTAAACGTCATAAAAACAGATACAATTATGGTTGAATTCAAGTATTATAAAGAGACTTAGACTTAAATCAGGATTAAATGTGTCTATTATTCATTTTAATACGATAATATTAGTTTGTTCAACTTTTAATAGTTTATATAGTTATATTTATCGAAATTAAACTAAAATAATCTATTATATTAGATATTAAGTTAATTCATAGTTATATTCATTTTTACATTCCTTTTTAAAGGTTTAAGCAAAGTTTTAAATGTTGTTTTGTACATAGAATAGGTAAGAAACAATTAGAGTTCAGACGATTTGCAGTGTTTTATAGATGTTTATGAATGGTTAATTATTCAAATTATAAGAACTTCATTTAATTTCAATATTTAAAAGGAAAAGGGAATATTATGGGTTACTTCGAGGGTTTAGAAGAAGAAACATTGAAACTATACGAAATAGCAAGAAGTGCGAGACTCAAAGGGCATGATATACAGCTTGAACCTGAGATTCCTCTAGCAAAAGATCTTGCTGAACGTGTTGAAGGACTTGTAGGGCCTAAAGGTGTCGCAGCCCGGATAAAAGAATTAGAAGATAATATTTCCCGTGAAGAAGTTGCATTCCAAATTGCAAGGGAGATAGTGACTAAAAAAGATGTGGAAGGGAAGGAAGATAGCCTAGAAGTCAAAGAACAGAAGTCTGATCAAGCGATCAGGACTGCACTAGCGATCTTAACTGAAGGGGTTGTTGCAGCTCCTCTAGAGGGTATTGCAAAGTTAAAAATAAAAAGAAACTTTGACAGTGGATGGTACCTTGCAGTTTACTTTGCAGGACCTATAAGAAGTGCAGGTGGAACTGCAGCAGCTCTTGCAGTATTAATAGGAGATTATATAAGAATTTCACTCGGCCTTGATAAATACAAACCAATAGACACCGAAATTGAAAGATATGTTGAGGAAGTGGAACTTTATGAATCAGAGGTAACTAATCTTCAGTATTCCCCAAAACCAGATGAAGTAAGGATAGCTGCAAAAAACATACCTGTAGAAGTTACTGGAGAACCAACAGACAAAATAGAAGTATCACACCGTGATCTAGAACGTGTTGAGACCAACAATATTAGAGGAGGAGCTTTATTAGCAATTGCAGAAGGAGTAATACAGAAAGCTCCCAAGGTCTTGAAATATGCCAAAAAGTTAAAAATAGATGGATGGGAATGGTTAGGAGACTTTTCAAAGCCAGCCGATTCAAATAATGACGATAGTGACGCTCCAAAAGTTGATGATAAGTATATGAGGGATATAATAGGCGGAAGGCCTGTACTGGCATACCCTCAGGCTAAGGGCGGTTTCAGGTTGAGATATGGTAGATCAAGAAATGCAGGACTTGCTGCAATGGGTGTACATCCTGCAACAATGGAGATAGTCGAATTTCTGGCTGTTGGTACTCAAATGAAGATTGAAAGGCCGGGAAAAGGAAACTGTGTAGTGCCCGTTGATAGTATAGAAGGTCCCATTGTTAAGATGAAAGATGGAAGTGTTGTTAAAGTCGAATCTGAGCAGCAGGGTAAAAAAATCAAGTATCAGGTAGAAGAGATCATATTTTTAGGGGATATGTTAGTTCCCTTCGGAGAATTTTTAAGAAATAACCATGTTCTACTTCCTGCAGGCTGGTGCCAGGAATGGTGGGTTCAGACTATTGAAAGATCACCCAAGTACTCTGAGGGTGATATGGATCTCGATGCATTAGAGAAAGACAATATAAACTCAAGAACAGCTTTTGAAATATCAGAAAAGTACGAAGTACCTTTACACCCTAATTACACATATTTCTATCACGATGTCACACGGCAGGATATAAACCAGCTTATAACTTTTTTACACGAAAATATTGGTGTTGAAGACATTAACATGGATATAAATGACGGAAGAGGAACCATTGTTGATAATTCAACTGATCAAGATTGTGAAAATTATACTTCCACAGGACTAACCGTTGAAATAAGTCCTGAAAAACGAATATTAGAAGTTTTGGGGGTGCCACACATTGTAGATGGTGAAAATATGATTATATCCCATAATCATGCCTATGCATTGCTTAAAACTCTTAAAGAACCTTTAAAATTTTCTGATAATTCCAGTACCCTAGATGCGATTAACAAAGTTTCTAACGTTAAAATAATGGCCAAAGCACCAATATATCTAGGTGCAAGGGTTGGACGACCCGAAAAAACCAAGGAAAGAAAAATGAAGCCTGCGCCACATGCACTCTTTCCAATAGGTACCAACGGCGGCAGTAGACGTAACATCGTAGATGCAGCTAAAAAGGGAACTATAAGTGTGGATATTGCTAGATGTAAGTGCACTGAGTGTGGAGTTGGTTCAATGCAGGCTATATGTCCTATGTGTGGAGCAAGGACAGTTCCAACTAGTTCTGGTAATAAAAGAATTAACTTAGCCAATTTATTGAAAAAAGCATACGAAAATGTTGGTGTAAGGAAGATAGACGAGATAAAAGGGGTTATTGGAATGATATCCGAGGAAAAATTTCCAGAACCCCTTGAAAAAGGTATACTTCGGTCTAAAAACGGTGTTTTTACATTTAAAGATGCCACAATTAGGCATGATTCTACCAATTTACCTTTGACCCATTTTATACCGCGTGAAATTGGTGTTTCCCCAAAAAAACTCAGGGAAATGGGTTACACTAATGATATCCATGGGAACAAGATAGAAGATGCTGAGCAGATGGTTGAAATCAAGATCCAGGACGTTGTAATATCTGAAAACTGTGCAGAATATCTTATAAGAGTTTCACATTTCGTTGACGATCTTTTAGAGGAATTTTATGGACTAGAGAGGTTTTATAATATAACTCAAATAGAAGACCTTGTTGGGCAGTTGATTGTTGGCCTGGCACCACATACATCTGCTGGAGTGCTTGGCAGGATTGTAGGATTTACTAAGGCAGCATGCTGTTACGCACATCCTTTTTTCCACTCAGCCAAAAGGAGAAACTGTGATAGTGATGAAGATTCAATAATGCTTTTATTGGATGCTCTTTTGAATTTCTCCAAAGTTTACCTGCCTAGTACTAGAGGTGGTAGAATGGATGCTCCACTGGTTTTATCCTCAAGGATAGACCCTGAGGAGATCGATGACGAATCACACAACATTGATGCAATGTCGAAAATTCCAATCGAACTGTACAATAAAACTTTGGAATTTGCTAAGCCTTCCGAAGTCCTTGAACTCGTAGACAATGTTAAAAAAAGACTCGGTACCGAGGATCAATATCAAGGACTTATTTACTCTCATGATACTACAAGCATCCACAGCGGACCAAAACTATGCCTCTACAAGATGTTACCTACTATGAAGGAAAAGGTTGATGGACAGATAAAACTAGCCGAACGGATCAGGGCTGTTGACCAGAAAGGTGTTGTAGAAGGTGTTTTAATGTCCCATTTCCTGCCTGATATGGCAGGAAACAGCAGGGCGTTTTCTAGACAGAAGGTTCGATGTACCAAATGCAACAAGAAGTACCGAAGAATACCACTTTCCGGAGACTGTGTATGTGGTAGTAACCTTATACTGAGCATATCAAAGGGATCTGTTGTTAAATATCTGGAAATATCCAAAGATCTCTCCCAGAGGTATCCTATAGATAACTACCTGGTTCAGAGGATTGAACTAATCGAATTTAGTATAAACTCGTTGTTTGAGAGTGATAAATCAAAACAGAGTTCTTTGGATGTGTTTCTTTGAAGAATATATTCAGGAAGTGATAATAATTTATTCGTAACATACCAAACATTTATATGTGTTGGTTCAATTGTATATAAGGAACAAATGATTTGTAATTCCCAACAACTTTAGATGGCGGATTTCAGACTGTGTTAAATATTTGCAGCAAATTCTGTTTAAAAAAGAATTAAAAAAGAATATTTAAAAGTCATAAAATTTAATATAAAATACAGGTGTTGCCAATGAGGGAGGATATAGAAAGGGATGAGCGGATTATTGCTGCTCTTCCTACAAGGGCACAAACATGTGTCATAAAGAATAACGGGATATTTGAAAGGTTCACACACGAGAAAATTGTTAAATCATGTCTTATGGTGGGTTCCCCACTATGGGCTGCGGAGAAAATATCTTCATACGTTGCTAAGGCGGCATATGATGGTATATCCACAGCAGAAATAAAGATGTTGGTATATGACTGTCTTAAGCGAGTAGACAGGAGAATTGCTGATAAATATCTTGCATCGAATGCCCTAAGAGTGAGAACTTCGAGGGATACCATAGAAACATTCGATCAAAGAAAAATTGAAAAGACCCTGATCGTTGAGACTGATGCTTCAGGAGAACTTGCAAGAAAGATAGCTACAGAAACATGGAAAGAACTTAAAAAACTCGATGTAGACTATTTAACTGCCCCTATGATAAGGGAGATAGTAAACACTAAACTGGTTGAATATGGTCTTGAAACACTACGAAAAAAATACACAAGACTTGGTATACCTGTTTACAACATCACCAACCTCATAAGAAATGGTTCTCGTGACAATGCAAACATGATCCACAATCCAGAGACAGTTCACAAGTACGTTGCAGATGAAGCATTAAAACAATACGCTTTGCTGCGAATCCTCCCAAACGAACTTGCTGATGCTCATCTTGGTGGAGACATTCACATTCACGACCTTGAATTTTTTGCAGGCAGACCATTAAACTGTTTGCAGCATGATTTACGTCTTTTTATCAAACACGGGCTTAAGGTTGACGGTACAGGAGATCATACATCGGTAGCTGGACCTCCTAACCATATAGAAACTCTGATGAACCATTCTGGAGAAATAATGCTGGCAGCCCAGCAGAACATGAGTGGAGGCCAATCAATGAGCCTTTGGAACGTTTTTGTGGCACCATTTGCTGCAGGACTACCATATGAAAAGGTTAAACAGGCAGTGCAGATGTTCATTTACAATTTGAATATGGCTTACGCTGCAAGAGGATCACAGGTTCCATTCACATCAATAAACCTTGAATTTTCAGTTCCCAAGTTCCTTGAAAACGTACCTGCCTACGGACCTAAAGGCAAACTTGCCGGAGTATATGGTGACTATGAGAATGAAACACGAATTCTTCAAAGGGCTTTTACGGAAACTCTTCTTGAAGGAGATTCAGATGGAAAGCCACATCTTTTCCCTAATACAATTTATGTATTAAGAGATAATGTAATGAATAGTGAATTTGAAGAAGATATTAGACGGGTACATGAACTTTCAGCCAAATATGGTACAGCCTACTTTGTTAACATGCTTCCAAGCTACAGGGGTAACATGGCAAACTACATGGGCTGCAGAACGTCTCTCAGCGATAACTGGACAGGTGACTGGGATCAGGACTGTTTAAGGACAGGAAATCTTGCTTACGTTACACTGAACCTTCCCAGAATAGCTTATAACTCAAGAGACGACAACGATGTTTTCGATTACCTTGATTCATATATGGGTTTGGGAGAAGAAGTTCTTATGCTTCGAAGAGAACAAGCAATGAACTGTTTGGACAATTACAATCTTCTACCTTTCTTAACTCAGGAATCCGATGGAGATCGTTATTACAAGGTTAACAATGCAACACTTTCATTTGGATTTGTTGGATTGAATGAAATGCTAATGTCCCACTGTGGAGAGGGAATAGAAGATCCTGATGCTCGTAACTTTGGATTGAAAGTAATAAAATATATGAACAAAAGAGCAGACGAACTCAAGGATGAAACAGGACTCAGATGGAGTGTTCTTCAGACACCAGCAGAATCTACAGCATACAGATTTGCAATGCTCGACAAGGAGAAGTATGGAGATAGAGCCATATTACAGGGAGATGATGTAGCTTCTTACTACACTAATTCTTCACACGTGCCTGTAAACTCAGATGTACTTCTACCAGAGAAGATCAAGATCGAAGAAAAATTCCATCCCTTAACCCTTGGAGGTCACATATTCCACGCCTTCATGGGAGAAGCTTACTCAGATCCAGATTCACTAATGAGCTTAACCAACAAGATAGCTAAAAACTCAGATATAGGATTTTGGGCCTACAGCTCTGCACTCAGTTTCTGTATAAAATGTAAAACACTAATGAAAGGCCTTCAAACCCAGTGTGGAACGTGCGGCGAAGAAACCGAGGTTGAATGGTACGATCGTATCACTGGATATGTTCAGCAAGTAGGAAGATCAAGATCTGCTTCAGGCGGTTGGAATCCTGGTAAAATGCAGGAACTAATGGACAGAAAGAGGTTTTAAACACCTCTAACAAATATTTTTTTATTAAATTTTTTACTAATATTATCCAAGCTATTTTAATCTTGGTACTTACGAAAGGAGAAGTTTGAGATGAAAGCAGAAGCTGAAGAATCGAAACTTAGGAAGAGGATGGATAACCTTCACAAAAACATCGATCTCATGAAGGGTGAAAAGTTCAGATTATCAGATATAAACATAGATTATATAAAAAAAGAACTTTTAATCCCGGATTTCATGGAAAAACACTCAAAATTTTCAAATTTCGACAAGATGATCAAATCTAGTAGTTTCAAAATAGATAACGATATAAAATTCAGGAATGCTACAGAAACCATGGAGTGGAATGGATATATTGATAATAATTCAGATTTTAAAGATTGGAATGAAATGTTGAGGACTGCAGTGCTTGAGAGAGCTACTAGAAAGTTAATTATTTGATTTTATAAATTATAATTTAATTAATTTGTTCTTTATATCAATAAAAGAGTGGAATTTGATGGATCAAAAAACAGTATATAAACGGATCACGGAATTAACCAACGATTTCGAGTACAAACAGATTGAAATGTTCCATTGGCTCCATCAACACCCTGAACTTGCTTTTCAAGAGTATAACTCAGGCAAATATATTTCAGACTACCTTAAATCGTTGAAGGGAGTAGATGTAATCTACCCCATAGCTAAAACTGGTATTAAAGCAATATTAAATTGTGAAACCCCAGGTAATGCCGTGGCATTGCGTGCGGATTTCGATGCACTACCTGTAAAAGAGGAGACTGAACTTCCTTATGCTTCAAAATCTAAAGGAATGTACAATAACCAGGAAACCTTTGTGGCCCATGCATGTGGTCATGATGCCAGCGCAGCATCTGCATTGGGAACTGCAACTGTTCTAAGCCAACTTAGGAATGAGCTTAATGGAAAAATTGTTTTCCTATTTCAGCCTGCAGAAGAAGGGGCACCAAAAGGTCCAAAGGGAGGTGCAGAACTTATGGTCGATGAAGGTGCTTTGAAGGATCCTGAAGTGAAGGCAGTATTTGCACTACACCCGTATAGCAAAGCATATCCTGGAGCAGTACTTTTGAGTAAAGGAGTTACTCATGCCAGTTTAAACGATTTGATTATCAAAATAAAGGGTGTTCAAGCACACGGATCCATGCCATGGGTGGGTAAGGATCCTATTCTTGCAGGTGCTGCTATTATAAATGCTCTGCAGACAATTGTAAGTAGAGACGTCGATCTTTTGAAGGGAGCAGCAGTTATCACAGTGGGCTACTTCCACGGAGGTATTAAGGTCAATATAATTCCAAAAACTGCAGAAATGGGTATAACCATACGTTCACTAGATAAAACAAACCAAAAATTGATATTAAAACGAGTTAGCGAGGTTGCAGACATGATTGCCAAGTCACATGGATGTAGAGTTGAGATCATCATGGGACAGCATGACCCAATGAACCACAACAATGCTCAACTGTGCCGCAGTATGTTGCCGACCATTGAAAGAGTTGCAAAAATAGATAAAATCCGATACAAACCCCCAACAACAGGATCAGAGGATTTTTCATTCTTTTCTCGGGAAGTTCCAGGTTTATACCTCCATTTTGGAAGTGCACCATTAACGAAGCCCATATGTGAGTCAAAACCCAACCATCATCCAGGATTTCAGGTAGATGAGGCATCTTTAAAATTTGCAACGCAATTAGAATGTAATATGATTTATGATTATCTCAAAAATTGTTCTAAAAAATAAATTCTTAGAATTGCTAATAAAAAATCTACCTTTTTAATGTATAGTCTTGAATAGAACTTATTGGAGTACCATCTTTTAATTGGATGGGCAGTGTAACGGATTCAGATGATGTTCCAAAGCTGTGTGCTATCATGGTGTGTCTTCCAGCACCGCCAGCTACAACCAAAATTACATCTTCAGGAGAGCGCGTAATATGAACATTTTCTTCTACAATCAATTTTTTGTCGAGTTTCCTGCCTCCCCTGTCTGCAAGATCTGCTGGAACTACAGAATTTTCATGCAAATAAATTTTGACTTCCTCTTTATTCCAACCATCTTTTGAAATAATTTCAGCATGTTCAGGGCTCATAATAACAAGGATCTCTCCTGGTACATGACTGTTGTTGCATCCTGGAATTGAAGCAGAGGAAGATATGGTTTTTAAGAGCTCTTTTGCACCTTTGCTTCTATGATCATTTATGTTGTAGGGTGACTCAACAGCCACAACAGTTGTCGTACTTGTAAGTTCTTCAAAACCTCGTTCACAGTGAAGAGATTCCCAAGGACTTTCAGATTCTGATTCTGCAAATGCATAACTGTACTTGGCAGGAGATCCCATGGTTGCATAGTCCCCGATTCCAGGAACAGCTCCTGCTATATTAATCAGACAAAGCCGTAAAGCCCGTCCAATACTAGCGTTTGCAATGTTTCCAGGCCCAAGACAACCTACTCCACTGGCTGCACTAATTTCTGTTGAAATTGGTCCATTGAGAATAGTACACACCGATACAGGATGTGTAGTTGCATTAATACTGGTTAAGTTGAATTTTTCAATTGAAACTGCTTCAATGATATTTTGCATAATTGGCATGAAGCTTGGCAGACACCCCGCCATAACCGAATTTATCGCTATCTTCTCAAGTGTTGCTTTCCCTTGCCGTGGCGGTAGAACTGCAATTATATCATCAGAACTTCTATCTGTATAATCAAGAAATCTACGAACTCTTCCCCTTGTTGGGGGTATTATTGGGAGTCCATCTGTCATCCTTTTTATGTAAAAATTGTAGCTGGTTTTTTCAGGATCGGGATCTACAAAAACCTCCACATCATTTTCCCTGACTTCACAAAGTCGATTGTCCTTTTTTACATCTTTTAAAAGATCATCTACGGAGCAAACGCAGTTAGAGTTCTTAATTTTGGTTGTTTCTTTTTTTTCTCCCATTTTTTCACTCATTGTAGCTGTAGAATATATCTTAGCAAGGGTAGAATTTGAATGGTTTTTTCTCGGATCTCTCCGATTGAAAGCCTGGCCACAGGATGTTTAACACTTAATATTTTCAGATCTTCTGCACCATGGGCTTTAGCAAGTTCATGTGCGAATGCTGAAAACTTATCAGAGCAAATTGAAATAGTTGGGGTGCCCATTTTTTCCAGACGTATAGCATCCAGTATAACCCAACTAGAACATGACCCACAGTCACCAAGAGCCAGAATAGCAATCTCACCCTTTGCTGCCGTTTTAAGCTGTGAAATAGTTGCAGGTGCACCCGCTGGTTTTTTCACTTTTATAAATTTTCTTTTACCCAGATTTTCCATTAAAAAAGTCAATATGGTATTTGCGCCGGGTTTAGTATTATCTAACAAGGATACAAACTCAAAATCATATGGAATAGGATTTAGATTCATTTTAATCTTGTTGATTTCTGCTAATGGATCCAAAACTTCCTTTTCAACAACTTTGACATTCATAATAAATCCTTCATTTAAATTTAATAAACAAAAGGAATAACGGGATGTTACTCTTCCATTCGGAACCTTTTAATCACAAGATCTTTATCAAGGGAAAGAACAAATGAAGCTGCTCGTGGGCCCTGTTTTTTACCTGTAATAACCTTGTAAATTGCCTGAAAAGCCTTTTGAGGTTTTATGTCCATTTCATGAATAATAAGGTACATTTCATCATAGAACTCATCTGTATTATAATCTCTAGTTTCAAGGACATCTGCAACCTTTAACAGGAATTCCTTCTGTAAATCATTTATTTCAACCCTTGGAAGATTTTTTTGCACCTGGAATTTCACAAATTCTGGTGCATAAAGTTCTAACCAGTTTTGAACATGATTTAATCGCCTTTTAAACCTTTCAATATCTTTTTCATCGATCTCATTAAATTCTTTAGATTCCATATCTTTGGGAAGTTGTGAATTCTTTTTCAAAATCTCATATACCTTCTCGAGATCGTTTCCTGCTATCTGGTATGCCACAGTCATGAACCTATATGATGGTTGAAAAGGCATGGATTCTGAAATTTTGATCTGTGATACTTCGTATATCTTTTTAAGCTTCTCTTTTTCTTTATCAGAAGAAGCTTCTTCTGCTTCATAGTATATACGCTCTACACGATCGTACTGTTCTATGAAATCTAAAAATGGCATTGCAGGATTGAAATCCTGGTGTTTCAGTGGTTTACTCCGGAATATGAAGTAGTTCAAGGTTTCTGGCTCAGCTATTTCAAGCCACTGTCCTGGTGTAAAAAAAACTCCATGGGATTTAGACATTGATTCCCCATTTAAGGTTATCCACTCGTATGGGACTGGATATGGTGCATCATAACCGTAAATATCCTTTGATATAATTTTACTTACATCATAGGATCCACCGCTCGCAGCGTGGTCTTTTCCAAAGGGTTCGCAAGTTATACCAAATATTTTCCACCTTGCAGCCCATTCAACACGCCATGTTAATTTACCATTACCTGATTTTATGTCCATTTGACCTTTATGGCCACATTTACAACTGTAATTAACAGTATCCCCTTCATAACTGTGGGCGTATGTAGTGTTTACACGACCACATTCCTGACAAATTGGGTTGTAAGGGAGCCAGTTATCCTTTAATGGATGTTCTCTGAATTTATTGAATATATTCCTTATTTCAGGAGCTTTTTGAAGGGCAATTCTAATATATTCATCGTAAATTCCTTCTTTATACATTTTTGCCCCTGAGTAAACTTCAAGTTCGATTCCAAAATTTCCAAGAATGTTCAGTAGCGGTTTTTCAAAGTGTTCAACGAAGTTCGAGCAGCAATCCTCTGGGCAAGGTATTTGAGAGTATGGTATACCTAGATATTTTTCATAGGACTCTGGAAGAGGATAAGGTACCTTCCTCAATGGATCATGGTCATCTGCTATCCATATGGTTTTGGAGTTAGCATTCAATTTTTTAAGTGCCTTAGTAACGGCGTTGGCTATGAATATGTCGCAAGAATTCCCAATATGTATAGAACCTGATATTGATGTACCACTCGCAACAACGTGTTTTTGGACATCCCTTTCATTTAAATCGTCTGCGATCCTTTCGATCCAGTGTTTCATAACATCACCTTTTAAATTATAAATGTCTTTTGAAAATATTTAGAATTGATGTAATTATATTATTTTTTTGAATTACTGATACGATTTTAATCAAGATAATATTTTTCCCAATTCTTATTATTCACGTCATCTTTCAATTAAAGTTCCATGGTAAAATAAAATAGAATTTATGATCAAAAAAATTAGATCTTTAATAAATTTTTTTTATAATAATAAAAAAAAGGATGGAAATCAGTCGAATACATCTTGACTTGCATCATCCAGCCATTCATTAACCAGTTTAACTGCACAGTAGCTACCACACATAGTACATGTGTCAGGATCTTCTGGTGGTTTTGCATCCCTAATTGCTCTTGCATCTGCAGGACATATAGCTGCTGCATATTGGCCTTCCCAGTCGAGTTTTTTACGTGCGTTTGCCATTACAAGGTCTAGTTCACCGTGGTGTATTCCTTTAGCCATGTCACCAACATAAGCTCCTATTCTGCTTGCGATTAATCCTTCCTTAACATCTTCGGGTCCTGGAAGTGCAAGGTGTTCTGCTGGTGTAACATAGCATATGAAATCTGCTCCTGCTGAAGCTGACTGTGCAGCTCCTATTGAAGAGACAATATGATCGTATGCAGGGGCTATATCTGTTACAATTGGTCCTAGCATGTAAAACGGTGCATTGTTACATAGTTTTTTCTGTAACATGACGTTTGTTGCTATTTCATTTAAAGGAATATGTCCAGGTCCCTCTACAATTGTCTGTACTCCTCTTTCCCTTGCTCTGTCAACCAGTTCACCAAGAACGATCAATTCCTGCACTTGTGCCCTGTCTGTTGAATCTGCTATTGCACCAGCCCTCATACCATTTGCAAGGCTTATCACGAAGTCATATTCCTTTGCAATATCGAGCACATATTCATAGTCCTTGTAAAGTGGGTTTTCAGTTTCGTTATGAACCATCCATGCAGACATGAATGCTCCACCACGACTCACAAGACCACCTTCACGTCCCTGTCTTTTGAGTCTTTTGAGGGTTTCTTTGTTCACTGAGCAGTGAATAGCCATGAAATCTATACCGTCCTTGGCTTGTGTCTCTATTGCTTTGAAGACTGCATCTTCTTCCATATATATTGCAGCTCCGTGTTCCCTTATGCATTCGATTGAAGCCTGATAAAGGGGAACACTTCCAACAGGTAGGTCTGAAATACTGAGTATTTTTCTCCTTATTGCATCGAGATCTCCACCAACACTGAGTTCCATCAGTGTGTCAGCTTTGTTTTCCATAGCTATCATGGCCTTTTTGACTTCCATGTCCATA
>Ga0182021_10004352_pt1 | contig 16670 bp, 12 predicted proteins | sample 612E3MmetaG_FD_120493 | JGI IMG/M metagenome (GOLD analysis project Ga0182021, IMG submission 120493) | Permafrost microbial communities from Stordalen Mire, Sweden - 612E3M metaG (Illumina Assembly) | ecosystem: Environmental > Terrestrial > Soil > Wetlands > Permafrost | place: Sweden...
CGAGGGGCCGGTCAGTCCCGAGGGGTGGTGTGTGTTGTGGGCCGGGAATGCCTGAATTTTGAAAACAGGCGCTTCCGCCACGTCTATCCCGCAAGCACGGGCTCGCTGAAGAAGCGGTAGTTGTTTTTGCCGCATTCCTTGGCCTTGTACATTGCCGTGTCGGCATTTCTGATCAGCCGTTCCGTTGCGTCGCCGTCGAGCGGGAACATTGCAATGCCAACGCTTCCGGAAAGCATGATCTCGCAGCCGTCGACGTGAAGACTCTGCGCCATGGCATCAAGAATTTTTTGCGCAACGACCTTTGCGTGTTCTGCGGATTCGACGTTGGATAATACAAACACAAACTCATCCCCCCCGATCCGGGCGACGGTATCTTCATCCCGCACGCAATTCAGCAGGCGCTCGCCCATTGTTTTCAGCACTTGGTCGCCGGCCTGATGACCCATGGAATCGTTGACTGCTTTAAAGTCGTCCAGGTCGCAAAACAGGACGGCAGCCTGGGTCTGATTGCGGCGCGCCTGATTCATGACCTGCCCGATCCTGTCGCCGAGCAACACACGGTTCGGCAGGTCCGTGAGCGGATCGTGCAATGCGGAATGCACCAGTTGGCTTTGTTTCTGTTTCAGCTCGGCAAGCTTTCGCTCATTGTCCAGAATCAGCGAAAGCGCACCGGCGAAACTGGTCGCCAACTGTTCGTCTTCGTAGCTAAAGCCAGTTCTGTCATGCTTGTCACAAAGGTAAATCCTGCCGTACATCCTGTCCGGATTCGAAATCGGGATGGCCAGCAGCGATGTCATCGGCGGGTGATGCACCGGAAATCCGGCGCTTCGCGGATCATCCGCCATGCTATCCAGCCGCAAAACGACGTTTTCACGGACGATCATGCCGAGCAAGCCGCTTCCTCTTGGGCGATGAATGATCTGCTGTGCGTCCTCCGCTGTGATCCCCGCATAGACAAACCGGGTGAGGTTGCCGGATTCGTCGAGCATGCTTATCGCGCCGTATTGCACCTGAACCAGTTCAATCAGCGCATCGATACTGGCCTGCAGAAAATATTGCCCTGAAGCCGATTTCGCCAACGTAGCGAGCAAATCTCTCGTTGCCCCCAACAGTTTTGCCCGATTGTCCAAGTTTTCCATAGTGGAATAACCTTCACGTTGATCAATAAACCGCGACTGACCGTCGCTCTTCCCGACATGCCGTTCCGGAAAGCCCGGCTTATTCCCCTCCCGAATACGTCGTAACATTTGCATGCTCAATCCTCCGATGCTGTAGCAACTGTTTCATGGATGACTCAAGCCACCCGATGTCTGCGGCAATTGCGGGAACGTCACGCATTGCCGGTTTGCATGACATCCCATTGCGGCGGAAATACGCTGCCCACCACCTGCGCCAGGCTGCTGTGCACCTCCAGCGCTTGCTGGTAGCGCCTTCTGTCGCCGAATACCCGCTGCGGTGTCTTGGCGGCCGGTTGGACAGGCCAGAGCGGATTTTGCAAATCAAATAAGGGCGCAAGGCCCAGAATGTCGCGATGCGCGCGAACGTAGTCCTCCAGCGTGCCGACGTCGCGCCAGTACGCCGGCTCTTCATGCGGCAGCCGTCCCGGCACGATGTTGCCGGAGAAGTCGTAGGCGTGAACATGGTAGTTGGGTATCAGGCGCGGCAACAGGTGCGCGCCAAAATCGGTTTCCCCGAAGCGCGCCGCCCGTTCCAACTCTTCCACCAGCACCCCGGTATTGAACAGGTAATTTCCCATCGAGGCGCAGGCATGCGACGGGTTGAAAGGAATACCAATTGGCGTTTCAGGCTTTTCCTGAAAATCCAGAATCTCACCGCGGTAGCCCGCCTCGATAATGCCGAAGGATGACGCCGACCCGATCGGTACCTGTGTGGTTGCGATCGTGACGTCGGCATCGCACTCTCTGTGGTACTGCACCATCTGGCTGACATCCATGCGGCATACCTGATCCGCGGCGAAGACCGCCACCAGATCCGGTTTGTGCTGCTCGATCAGGGCCAGATTCTGCACGACGGCGTCTGCGGTGCCGCGGAACAATCCGCCGAACTCCGGTTGTGGCAGCACAACACGCACGAAGCGCTCGCGGCCGCATGCAGCCATATCCCATTTGGAGGCGACATGCTCGATTAGCGTTTCCGGCTTGTACTGTGCGAGCACGTAGATGGAATCAATGCCGGAATTGACCAGGTTGCTGAGCACGAAGTCCACCAGCCGGAAACAGCCGCCAAAAGGCAGGGCCGGCTTCGCCTGGGTCGCGGTCAGCGGCCGCAAGCGCGCGCCTTGCCCGCCCGCCAGCACGATTGCCAATATCTTTTGTTGTATTCCCTGATCTTTGAATAAAGTCGCTGTCATTATTGATCTCCCTGGGGCTCCATCCTGCGTTAACAAACCCGGCCGCAATTAGTCTTCCCGCAAGCGGAAGACAGGTTGCCGGTCGGCGATCAAGCAGATTTCCCCGAACATCCGGCGGGATATTCAGGGCAAGTCTGGGCGTGTTTTCTGGAAGCGCTATCGAATGTGACCGGCACTGCCGGATCAGTTTGAACCGGGGTTGCGCCATTGTTCTGTTGCATGATGGCAAGTTCGATTTGCCTGCTGATGCACCACGTAACGTAGGTGGTAAAACAGAACCCGCCCTCCGGCTCGAATTTTTCCAGTGCATGAATGAGTCCATGATTTCCCACACGAACCAACTCCGCAAATTCCAGTCCCCGATTGAGGTAGCGCCTGGCGATGCTGACCACCATGCGCAGATTCTGGACGATCATGTTGTGCTTGGTGTCCTGGTCAACCTCGTCAACCAGGTTGGCGAGCGTGTGATGTTGTTCGGCAGTTAACGATGGAGCCCCCGTTTCGGAAAGGTAATGGGCACGCCGCAAAACGAACGTTCCTGCGGAAGAATGCAAATGCGCATCGGTGCCACCGGCGGACTTTGCATCAACTCCGTCATCTTCCGAAAAATGCACGCCATTTGCATATTCACTCATCGCTGCCTCCGCTTTTTGTTAATCCAATTTCGGGAAGCCATTCTGATGACGTGCGCGGTTTTTACAAATCGGCGGTTTGCTTGATAAGCATTAGGCAATTGTTGGAATTTTCCATCGGTGTTTGTCCTATGCCGCTAATAGGCCAAAGTCTGTAAACTCGTTCCGGCAGCCGGTACAACTGCTTTTGCTGTTATTAATTACCCGACTTTAAATGCAATGAAACCCACGCAAACGACGCCGGAAGGCAATGCAGGCAAGCCCATACAGTTGACTCATAACTGGATTCATCGCTGGGAGCCGCTCGTCGTATTTTTTCTCTTTATTCTTGCCGTGATTCTGATCGGCGAATTTCTTTTTCATCGCTACAAGCACGAATTGACCAGGGATGCCCAGCAAGCGCTCGGCAGCATTTCAAAACTGAAGACTGCACAAATCACCAGTTGGATGGCTGAACGCAAGGGCGACGCGCAAAGCTTTCAGCGCGACCCGCTGTTTCTGGACGGAGTGGAACGCTGGTCCCGGCAGGGCTACCCGCACGATGTATCCAGGCCAATGCTGGCCGAACGTCTGGCATTGCTGCAAAAGTCACAGGCGCCTTTCGGCTGCACGGCAATCGCCCTGTTCGACGAACATGGCAGGCTGCGCCTGTCGACATCCAAAGAAATTTCCTCGGAACCCGATCAAGACCTGTTGCGGACAAGCATGCGCACCGGGCAATTGCTTTTTTCCGATATTCACAAGGAAATGCACGGCAACGAGGAAAAGATCGAGATCGACTTTGCCGCGCCGCTTTATTCCGGCAGCGGCGACAAGGGCCGTCCCCTCGGCACAATTCTGTTTTACTTTGACCCCCAGCGTTCCCTGTTTCCGCTTATCCAGCAATGGCCGTCTGCCAGCCCCAGCGCGGAAAGCCTGCTAGTACGTCGCGAGGGCAATGAGGTCGTTTACCTGAATAACCTGCGTCATATCAATAACCCGCCGCTTTCCTTGCACATACCTTTGAGTAAGAAGAATTTGCCCGCAGCGATGGCGGCATTGGGGCAGGAAGGCATGGTGGAAGGATTGGATTACCGGGAAGTGCCGGTGGTCGGCATCATCAGCAATGTCCCCGACACCTCATGGAAGATGATCAGCAAAATAGACGAGGCGGAAATCTATGCATCCATCAACCGTCTGGCAAACTGGTTGGGGGTGCTGATGCTGGGACTCATCGGCGTGGGCGGAGGATTCACCGCATACTGGCAAAAGAAACAGTTCGAGCATCTCCGTGCACTTGAACAGCAGCATAAGCAGGAACTCGAAAACCGCGCACTCACCCGGCAGTTGGATTACCTTTCGAAATATGCCAATGACGTGATCATGCTGGTGGACGACAACGGCAAGATTGTCGACTTCAATGACCGTGCGATCGACGTTTACGGCTACTCCGCCGAAGAATTCTCGCACATGAATATATTCGACTTGCGCAACAGCGAATTCACATCCCAGGTTCTCGCGGCATTCAAAACAGTCCAGGAATCGGGTTCTTCACGCTTCGATTCCATCCACAAGCGCAAGAATGGCGAGGAGTTCCCGGTGGAACTGAGCATACGCGCACTGGAAATCGGCGGCCGGAAGTTCCAGCAATCCATCATTCGCGACATCACCAATCGCAAGAAAGCGGAAGCGGAACTCACCCGGCAAAAGGATTTTATCCGCCAGGTGATCGACAGCGATTCCAGCCTGATTTTTGTCAAGGACGCCGCGGGCAAATTCCTGCTGGCCAATGAGGCAATGGCAAAAAGCTACGGGCTGACCACCGAAAGCATTGTCGGAAAATACAACTGGGAATTGACCGATGATAGCGAACGGCTTGCGGAATACGACCGCGATAGCCGGGATGTCATTGAGACCCGCCAAAGCCGGACAACACTCAATACAGCCACCCTTGCCGACGGCAGGCTGCACACTCTCCACACAATCAGGAAGCCTTTGGTACAGGCGGATGGCACCATCAGCACACTCACGATTGCGATGGATATTACCGAACTCACCGATGCGGAAATAAAGCTGCGCAGGCTTAACCGCGCGCTCAAGCTGTTGGGTGAATGCAATGCCGCTGTGGTGCATATCGATGAAGAAAAGCGCTTGCTGGAGGAAATCTGCAAACTGGCAGTCGAGACCGGAGGTTACCGCATGGCTTGGGTAGGACTCGCCGAACAGAACGCGGACAAACCCGTACTCCCCGCGGCCAAATATGGCCACGATGACGGCTATCTGGATCAGGCAGTCATCTATTGGTCGGATACCGAACCCGGACGCGGTCCCACCGGGACGGCAATCAGAACAGGCAAAACACAGGTCAATCTCAATTCACGCACCAATTCACTGATGGCTCCGTGGCGCGAAGCGGCATTGGCGCACGGCTACCTGTCGAGCATCGCGCTGCCGCTCATGAACAATGGACGATGCATCGGCGCACTAACGATCTATGCCGCAGAGGCCAACGCCTTTAACCCCGATGAAGTCAGGTTGCTGGAAGAACTCGCGGATAATATGACATTCGGGATCATGGCACTGCGGGCCTTTGCCTGGCGCACCGAAGCCGTTGAAAAATTGCGCCAGAGCGAAGAGCTGTTCCGCTTTCTGGCGGAAAATTCCAGCGACGTCGTATTCCTGATGTCCATGCCCGGCAGGCGTTTTGATTATGTCAGCCCCGCCTCGACCCGTCTGCTCGGCTACACCCCGGAAGAGCTTTACGGTTCTTCGTCGCTGATACTCGGCCTGATCCATCCCGACTGCAAAGCCTACGTTGAACAGCAATGGGACAAATTCCTGTCCGGCACAGTCGACCCCTATATCGAATTCTGTATCACCCACAGGTCGGGCGAAAAAAGGTGGCTGAGTCAGCGAAACACACCGGTCTGGGGTATGCAAGGCGAAGGCAACCTGATCGCCCTGCAGGGCGTGATCAGCGATATTACCGAACGCAAACTGGCGGAAGGACAACTCGAGAATGAGCGTATCCGTTTGCGCACGCTGGTGCAGACCATTCCCGACCTGATCTGGCTTAAAGATCCAGAAGGCGTCTATCTCAGCTGCAATCCCCAGTTCGAAATCTTTTTCGGCGCGAAGGAAGCGGATATTGTCGGCAAAACAGACTACGACTTTGTCGATGCAGATGTCGCCGAGTTCTTCCGCCAGAAAGATCGCGAAGCAATGGCCGCCGACAAACCGAGGGCCAACGAGGAATGGGTCACTTATCCCGGCACCGGCCGGCACGCCTTGCTGGAGACCGTCAAGGTGCCCATGCGCGACGAATCCGGCAATCTGATCGGCGTGATGGGCATCTCTCGCGATATCACCGAACGCAGGCAGGCCGAGGAGAGGGAAGTGCGGCTGCGCCATATCCTGGACAACACCCTGGACATGATTTTCATTTTCGATCCCGATTCATTGCGCTTCGTATACATGAACAAGGGAGCAACCGACAGTATCGGCTACAGCTCCAATGAATGGATGCAGATGACCCCGCCGGACATCTACCCTCTGATGTCGGAGCCGGATTTTCGCAAGTTCATCGCCCCTCTTCTGGCCGACCACGACAGACTGCTGCGCTTTGAAACGACCCACAAGAACAAGAGCGGAGCATCCGTCCCGGTTGAAGTTCACCTGCAATTGGTGCGGGAGCGCGAAGGTGGCGGTCTCTTCGTGGCTATTGTGCGCGACATCACCGAACGCAGGCGCGCGGAAGACGATTTGCAAAGGCAAAAGGATTTCATGCGCCAGATCATCGATACCGATCCCAACCGGATCATGGTCAAGGACACCCGCGGAAATATTCTGCTGGCCAACAAAACCGCGGCAACGGCCCACGGTATGCTGTCGGAAGACATGGTCGGCAAAAATCTTGCCGATATCATTCATTCCCGCAAGACGCTTGAAGAATATCTTGAAGCAGATCGCAGGGTAATTGAAGATGGAATCGGGGTTAGCCAGATTTCGACGGTCACACTGCCAAACGGCAAGAGCGCATGGTTGCTCACGGTCAAGCAGCGGCTCACCATGCCAAACGGCAGCCTGAGCGTGCTAAGCATCTCGGCGGATATCACACAGCAGAAACTCTCCGAAATGCAGCTGGCCGAATCTTACAAGGAGCTGCAGCAGCTATCGCTGCATCTGGAAAATGCCAGAGCCGACGAGCGTGCGAAGATCGCGCTCAATCTGCATGATGAAATGGGCTCGACCCTGGCGGCGATGAAAATGCGACTGGCATGGCTCGCCTCGAAATTGCCGGCCGAACTGCCGCATCTTGTCGACGAAGTTCGGCAAATCACCGAACTGGTGGCCGGCGGTATTCACACCATGCACCGTATCGTCACCCAGTTAAGGCCGAACCTGCTGGGCGATGTCGGACTGACGGCGGCGATCGCCGATTATGTGAAGAAGTTCCGGGAACATACCCATATCGATTGCATGCTTGAACTTCCCGGTGAAGATTTCTCATTGAATGCGGAACAATCTCTCACGATTTTCCGCATCCTGCAGGAATCGCTGAACAATGTGGTTAAGCATGCACAGGCCAACAGGGTAGATATCATTTTGTGGGTGCGCAATGAATCGCTGATGATGCTGATAAAAGATAACGGTATCGGGTTTGATCCAAACAAGCGCAAGGCGCGATCCTTCGGTCTGCTGGGCATCAAGGAACGCGCCCTGATGGTAGGCGGAAAAGCCCGCATCAACAGCAAGCCCGGCAAGGGCACCCGCGTGTCGGTAAGCATCCCCATCCAGCCGGGACTTAGGTATGATTCCGGAACCGTTGCAGAGACCGCCATTCCATCTTTAGGAGTTGAACCGTGATCCGGATACTTATCGTTGATGATCATGCCATCGTGCGCCAGGGCCTGAGAAGAATTCTGGAAGAGACGAAAGGGATGAAAGTCGCCGGCGAAGCCGCGAACGGGGTCGAAGCATTGAAAATGCTGCGCACGGAGAAATTTGACGTCATCCTGCTCGACATTTCGATGCCTGAAAAAAACGGCATCGACACCCTGAAGCTGATCATGGACAGGAACAGGGATGCCAGGGTGCTGATGCTGAGCATGTATCCCGAAGACCAGTACGCTGTGCGCCTGATGAAGGCAGGCGCTTCCGGCTACCTGACCAAGGAGACGGCACCGGAACAACTGGTCGAGGCTATCCGTACCGTGGTTGAAGGAAAGAAACACATCAGCCCCACCCTTGCCGAACTGTTGCTACAGGAATGCGGACACGATTCAGGAAAACCGCTGCACAAGAACCTGAGTGACCGGGAATATCAAGTGTTAAGAATGATCGGTTCCGGCAAACAGGTATCCGAAATTGCCGAGACACTTTCGCTGAGCGTAAAAACCATCAGCACCTACCGCGCCCACATCCTTGAAAAAATGAAATTGAAGAACAATGCCGAGCTCACCTATTACGTGATGCAGAATGGCTTGAAGGAAGAATGATTTGCTTCAGACCGTTCCGGGATAACGCTTGTTAGTGGTTTTTCACCCCGAAACAAAACGCCTCACCAAAGTGAGGCGTTTTGCAGTCAGGCTTAAGCAGCGTTTTCACAACCCGCAGAGCCGCCCGTCATCTACATTGCGGTCATTTCTTAACGGTGGTCTTTAACAGTCGGATCGTTATAGTGCTGGTAACTCAGTTCCAGCGCCTTCACTTCCGCCTCAGTGTTGATGGTGAACGATTTACCGCCAATTTCCACGCCCAGAGTCAACGGAACGCGATCACCCGGCTTCAATGCCTGATTCAAGCCCACCAGGGTCATATAAATGCCATGCGTTCCGAAAAGAGTTGTGCTGTGTGCCGGCAGCTTCATACTATTCACAGTTTCTGTCTGCAACTTGCCATGGCGCATCACTACATCCTGGATTTCGCCCGATCTGGCGACCGGGCTGCTCACCGACAGCAAACGCCCTGCTTTGGTGACGCTGAGGTTGAGCATCACGGTGGCCGATTGCTGGCCCGGCACGCTTTCGCGCATCCAGACCTTGTCCACCATCACATCGTTTGCTCCGGCCCAGGCATTTCCGGACAGCAATAGACTTACACAGAATAGTTTGCGCCACATAGCCGCCTCCTGATCAATGTTGGTGTTCGTGCTGCATTGCTGCTTCGGGTTGAGCTGCGGGTTGGGTTGCAGGTTGCATTTGCATATGCATTTGCGCGGAGTCGCCGGTCGTTTGCAGAGGCTTGATGACAGCCAATACCCTGATGACCGCTGTCTTGCCGTCGGCAAATTTCACGGTGACCGCGAACGGCAGTTTGCGGCCCGCCTTGAGCGGATTCTTCAATCCGATCAGCATCAGGTGATTGCCGTCTGCACCCAGTGTTACGGGTTTCTTGGCGGGCAAAGGCAAGGACTCAATCGCGCGCATCATCATCATGTCACCTTCCATGACCATGGTGTGTATTTCACCGCGTTGTGCCGATCCGCTCGCCACACCAATCAGGGTTGCGTCTTTTTTGCTGGTAATGGTCAATTGCACCGATGCGCTGTCCTGTCCCGGTGCGGTGGCACGCGCCCATGCCTTGGTCACTTTCACATCGTCCGCATAAGCCGGTGCCATCGCCATCATTGCCAACAAACCAACGCACAAAATTCTCTTCATCTTGCTCTCCGTCTTAATATTAAAAAAACGTCACTTTTTTGTGTAGCGCACCATTTTAGCCCTATTCTGAAAATCAGTAAGCGACGTTTGGCTTTTCATACTGATTTCGCCCACTCTATTTGTCGAATATTTTCTGCCAAGCTGTTGAATCGGATATTCAACTTTCAAACAGACGGGCACAAAAAAACCGCCGTACAAAATTCGGCGGTTTTTTTAATCAGCCAACAATAAATCAGAACTTCACCGTCAACCCGGTATTGATGGATCGGCCCATGCCGGGAACCGGTACTCCCCAGGGAATTCCGTTTGTGCTCATGGTCGTGCCCTGTCCTGAGTAAGCACCGCCAAGCGGCATGTAATACATCTTGTTAAGCGCATTCTCTATTGCAACGTCCAGCCTGATCTGCTTCCAGTCGTAGCTGCTGCGCAGATTGAGCAAACCATAGCCGCTGGTCTTAACCTCCTGCCTGGCGGTGGAAACGCTGCTTTTCGCCTTGACCAGCATCCACTCGATACTGTTATTCCAGCTTCCCAGCTTTTCAGATACCGATAATTTAGTATTGAGCGGCATGATGTTGTAGAGGCCATCACCGGTAACCAGATTACGTCCGTTCACATAGTTCAACAGTCCCGAGAAGGAGTACTCCCCCCAACCAGTTGTCTTGGCAAGCAGTATGTGGCCGGAGAGATCCAACCCGTAAAGCCGGGCAGACTGGTTGGCGTACTGAAGCTGAACAAATTTGTTGGTCGCCGTGTTGTTTGCCGCTCCGCCACAAAGCGCATTCATCATCGTACCGCTGCCTGTACAACGGATGGCGTCGATGAAATTGGTGACACGCGTGTAGTAAGGCGTGGCCCTGAATTCCCAGGCTTGATCAGAATCATGCGTGTCAAGAGTAACACTCAGGGTATGCGCGACCTCAGGCTTCAGGTCGGGGTTGCCCAAATACCCGTTACCGTCTCCCACAAAATTATTCATGATCAGCGCCATCGAATTCTGCGACCAGGAGTAGCGTTCATACAAGTTGGGCGAACGGGTTTTCTGCGCATAGCCGAATTCGATAGTGCGGGTATCAGTTGGCATATACCGAGCCAAGGCGGTCAGGTCCAGATTATTGTCGGTGCGCTGGCGGCTACGAGCATTGAAGTTTGCCGCCGAGACGCTGTATCCCGCCATTACGGTGTTATAACCCTGCACCGGACCTGCATCCATTTTCACCTGTTCGGCACGCAAGCCCAGCAACGAGGCCCACTGCGCATCCCAGTGCGCATCCCACTCGCCAAACAAACCGAGTCGGTCGCGCTTGCCGTCGTTGATATTCCAGAACGTATTCGGCGCCATGCCGCCAGAAGTAGCCGGTACCCCGGGAGAACTAACCATACCGGCCAGAGATGAGGGTGACGGTGGCCACCAGTCGTTCAGTCGATACTGCTGCGCTTCAACTCCCGTCCGAATGATGTCGCGTTGCGCGAGAGGAACATCCGCCTTGATCTGAAGCCCGGTATTTTTGCCTGTCGTATACATGGGCATGCCGGGCGCAATGATGGTCGAAGGAGCATTGGGGCCGTAGATATACTGTTTGTCTTCACCAAAATCCATGTAATGGTCAACGGTTTCGCGGTAGGTGCGCGCGTCCAGAACGCCCCAATTGAATTGACCGGCATAGTGAAGGTTCGCACGTCGTTCTTTATTGTCGAGCATATCCATGCGCTGATTGGGATATAACTCATACGGAATGTGCTGCCAGCCCAGTTTGAGATCGACCGCCTGATTATCCTTGCGCGCCGCCATCAAAAGCGACTGGTTTTGCGCTTTGTATTTGGTAGACCCTACTTCATTTCCGTCCAGCCATACTCCGGGTTTGTTCGTACTCGCCGCTCCAGCTGCCTTGAAGTCCTTTGCTGCTTTGTAATTGCCGGATTGCGCTGTTGAGCCGTTGTAAGTCAGGCTCAAACTCTCGCTGGCAATGGTCGCCGAAACATTGGCGCCCTTCGCACTGCCATTGCTGCGGTAAAACGCGCCCGCCAGTCCCTTGGTCAGCGTCCCCTCGCCTGCATTCGCAAATTCCGGAGCCGCCTGATCCATCATGATCGTGCCGCCAATGCTGTCACCACCCGTGCTGACCGGCGTGATGCCGGCAAATACTTTGACGCTTCCCACACTGGTCGGATCGATATAGGAAAGCGGTGAGTTCATGTGATTGGGACAAGCGGGAATCAAATCCATGCCCTCCACCTTGACCCGCACGCGATCATCAGCCATTCCATGGATTACCGGGAGGCTGGACACTCCACCCGCGCCATACAAGCTCACGCCTGGTTGACCGTCAAGCAACATTGCCGAGTCGCTGGTATTTGCGCGCCTGCGAGTCAGACCATCCTGATCCAGGCCGGTATCGGACTGCTTGGGAAGGGGTTTCATCGTATCCCCCTTGACAACGACTTCCGGCATCGTCGCTGTTTCTTCGGCATATACCCCATGCGCGAACGTCAACGCCACAGCCACCACACTCACTTTCAGCTTCAAATACATTACAAAATCCCCCTGAATTGACTTATAAAAAACTGGCGCGAATTGTAGGTATTTTTTCTGCCCCGCCCCTGCGACATATTGCCGCACCCCTTGCCCAGAGCGACTCCGGTAGAATCCACACTCATGAATTCCCCCCTGCTCTCCAGCCAGACCGGTCATTCGCATCTGCGCAGATTGTTCCTGCTGCGCTGCGGGACTATCCTTGCGCAATTCGCGACCCTGATCCTGGTACACCGCTTTCTCAGCCCCGATTTCTCGTGGAAGCCGATGCTGGGCGCGGTGGGATTTCTGGTGCTGGCGAATTTGCTGACATGGTGGCGGCTTTCGCTCGATTTGCCGGTGGGCAACCTGGAATTGTTTCTGCAATTGAGCATGGATGTACTGCAGTTGACGGTGCTGCTCTATTTCGGCGGCGGTTCAACCAATCCCTTCGTTTCACTCTACCTGTTGCCGCTGGTGATCGCTGCCGCGACGCTGCCGCGACGCATGACCTGGGGAATGGCAGCACTGACGCTGGCTTGCTACAGCCTGCTGATGGTGTGGTATGTACCTTTGCCGGGCGGAGGACATGCGCAGCATGCCCCCGCAGCCATGCAGCAAATGGATCACTCACAGCACAATATGGCCGGGATGGATATGTCCGGAATGGATATGTCCGCGATGAATATGCCGGCACCCCCGGCCGCAGTTATCACCACCTCCCCGCTGGAAGATGCATTCAATACCCATGTGCTCGGCATGTGGCTGGGCTTTGTCATCAGCGCACTGGTGGTGGCCTATTTCGCCGGCGAGATGGCGCGTGCGGTACGCATCCGCGATGCAAAACTCAACCGTGTGCGCGAGGAAATACTGCGCAATGAACGCATCGTGTCGCTGGGCACGCAAGCTGCCGGCGCGGCCCACGAATTGGGTACGCCGCTCTCGACGATGTCGGTCATCATCGGCGAAATGCGCCGCGACTGCAGCGACCCGGAACATCAGGACGACCTGAACATCCTCAACGAGCAGGTGCGCAACTGCAAACGCATCCTCGATTCACTGCTCGCGCATGCACAGGAGACCAGCAGCGAATTGTCGCTGGAAGAATTCATTCGCACCGTACTGGACGACTGGCAGTTGCTGCGTCCCACCGTGCATTACCGCTTTCACGTCAAGGGAGTCCAGCCTTCGCCGCGCGTGCGCGCCGATCTTGCGCTGCGCTCGGCCTTGTTGAACCTGCTGAACAATGCTGCCGACGCGTCACCGGAAGAAATGGATATCCTGCTGGATTGGGACGAAGTGAATATCACGCTGCAGATACACGACCACGGCCCCGGACTCACCTCCGAAGTTGCCGCGCGCGCCGGTTCGGTATTTTTTTCCACCAAACAGGAAGGTCACGGTCTGGGCCTGTTCCTGGCCAACGCCACACTGGAAAGGCTAAGCGGCAGCGTCCGTTTGTCGAACCGTGAAGGCGGCGGCGCTACCACCGAAGTGATTTTGCCATTGCGGAGCCTTGCAGCATGACCCCGGCCGAAAAACCCTCGTTGTTGCTGGTGGACGATGATGCAACGTTCCGTACGGTATTGTCGCGCGCCCTGGAAAAACGCGGCTTCGCGGTGACGACTGCCGAAAGTGTCGAACAGGCCCTGCCGCTCGCCACGGCAAACCCGCCGGAATACGCCGTGCTGGACCTGAAAATGGACGGCGCCTCCGGCCTGGTGCTGGTGCAAAAGCTGCACGAACTCGACGCGGCCACGCGCATCGTGATGCTGACCGGTTACGCCAGCATCGCCACGGCGGTGGAAGCCATCAAGCTGGGCGCAACCCAATACCTTTCCAAACCTGCCAATGCCGACGAAATCGTCGCCGCCTTTGGCCACAATGCCAGCACCGATGTCCCGCTCGAAGCGCAGCCCGCCACGGTGGAACGCCTGGAGTGGGAGCACATCCAGCGCATACTGCACGAGAACGGCGACAACATCTCCGCCACCGCCCGCATCCTCAACATGCACCGCCGCACCCTGCAACGCAAGCTGTCAAAGCGTCCGGCAGGCCTCTGAATCAGTCGCAGCAGCCATTTCAGGTTCGGGTTAGAATAGTCGCGAGTCCATTTCATGCCGCACAATATGAACCAGCCCGTCAATCTCCGCCAAGCTGTCCGCAATCTGAACTCCCTGCCCGCTTTGCCCGTCATCGCACAGAAGTTGATGGCGCTCAAACTCGACAGTGAAGAGGGCGAAAAACAAATGATGCTGCTGATCGCGCAGGATCCGATGATCTCTGCAAAAATCATCGGTCTGGCAAACTCCCCGCTGCTGGGCGCCTCGCGCCATATATCTGCCGTCAAGGATGCGGCCATGCTGCTTGGATTGACCCGTGTGAAGTCAGTCGCCACCGGCATTGCCGTCATGTCGCTGGTGAGCAAGCCCATCGGGCGTTTTGACCCGCAGGAATTGTGGATGCACAGCATGGGCCTGGCCTTTGCCATGCTGCCGGTTGTGCGCGCAATGCCCGCCAAAAACCGCCCGCAGGACGACCTGATCTTCCTGACCGGCATGCTGCATGACATCGGCTATCTGGCCTTGGCGCATCTGGATACTCAACGCAGCGACGATCTGCACACACGCCTGGTCATCGAGCCGGACAGACTCGCCATTGAGGTGGAACGGGAATTACTGGACATCACGCACGATGAACTGGGTGCGGAACTTGCCAAGCACTGGAATCTGCCCAGCGAGATCGTTTCGGTAATACGCTATCACCATACACCGGATGCAGCGGGAGCGGCCGAAGGACAACCGCTGGTCCGTATACTCAATATCACCGAGAAGCTGTTACCCCAACTCGGCCTGCGTGAATTCGTCGGAAATTACGTCGCGCCGGAAGAGTGGGCGGCGCTGGGCATAGACCCGGAGAAGGCTGCGGAAATCGCGGAACAGGCAGCGGAACAGGCCAACCAGGCGGCGCAGTTCTACAACTCCTTCAGCTGACAGTGCTCCAGGCCTGCTTGTTGATCGACTCGTTCAATTCGGTGAGTGTGATCAACACCCTCCGCAACGCCTGGGACAATTCGCTTTTGCGCATATGTTCCGCGGCGATCCAACTGCCCTCGTGTATCTTCGCCAGCACTTCCGTGGCATGACTGTGAAATTCGATATGCGCATCATGCAAACGGCTGAAGGCACGCAATTGGCCGAAGCGCGATGCGCCGTCTCCCTTTAACCATCTGTCCAGTTTGCAATTCTGATCAACTTCGGCAAGATCTTCCTTGGATTCCGGCAATTCACCGTGCACAAAGTCTTTCACCCGCCCGAAAAACAATACATGCGATTCGGCAACCTCCACAAAATCAATCCCGATTTCCGTAGGGGCTTTAACCTGGTCGATCCGGTTCGGCAGTTTACCGATCTCCTGTCCCAATCTTTCGCTGATGAGTTGCATTGCAGTCTCCTGAAGTAATTCTCCGAGGTTCGCATTTGTATCCTCGACCAGACGATAGAACAATATGCCTTACGGACTAGACCGTACCTATACCCCCCTGAAAAGTATCTATACCTTCTCTAGTCCACCGCCTGCAAAGGCGCGTCCTTGCTATAATCCGGCCATTAACCACACTGTATATATCCATGAAGTTCGCCCTGATAATTCTGTTTTTCCTGTTCCCGTCGCTGGCCTATTCACAAGAGCAAGTACCCGCTCCCCCCTCACTGGCTGCAAAATCCTACGCTTTGTATGACAACACCAGCGGACAGTTTCTGCTGGAGCAAAATGCCAACGCGCACATCCCGCCTGCACACCTGACCAAGCTGATGACGGCTTACGTCGTGTTCGGCGCAATCAAGCATGGCAAGTTATCCCTCACGCAACACATCATTCCCTCCGCCTATGCCACACGCATGCAGGAAGAGGAATCCCACATGTACCTGAGCGCAGGCAAGGAAGTGACGGTTGAAGAACTGCTTCGCGGCCTGATCGTGCAATCCGCCAACGATGCGGCGCGGGTGCTGGCAGAAACGCTGGCCAATCACGAGATGGCGCTGGCCGACACGATGAACAACGAAGCACAACGAATGGGGCTGAAGAACACACATTTCGTCAATGCCACCGGCACCCCGGACCCGCAGCATTACAGCAGCGCACACGACCTGGCTTTGATCGCCGCCGCACTGATACGCGATTTTCCGCAGTTCTACTACATCTACTCGCAGCGCGAATATCAGTACAACGGCATCAACCAGTTCAACCGCAACAGACTGCTGTGGCTGGATCCCTTCGTCGACGGCATGGCGACAGGCGTTAACGAATCCGAAGAATACGATCTGGTCGCCTCCGCCAAGCGCGAAGAACACCGCATGACGGCGGTAGTACTCGGCACCGAAACCGAGAAGCTGCGCAGCAGCGAAGGCCAGCGCCTGCTGAACTATGGCTTCCAGAATTACGAAACCTTCAAGCTCTACAGCAAGGATCAGGCCGTCAGCAACAAACGCATCTGGAAAGGCACCTCGAAACAC
>Ga0182021_10004353_pt1 | contig 16670 bp, 14 predicted proteins | sample 612E3MmetaG_FD_120493 | JGI IMG/M metagenome (GOLD analysis project Ga0182021, IMG submission 120493) | Permafrost microbial communities from Stordalen Mire, Sweden - 612E3M metaG (Illumina Assembly) | ecosystem: Environmental > Terrestrial > Soil > Wetlands > Permafrost | place: Sweden...
CTCGTCGACCAACACCTGCCGGGCATCAAGGCCCGCCTCGTCTCCCTCGGCATGGCGCAGCGCGCCGCCGCGCATTGCTCCTCGAAGACCGACAACGACGAAGCCTTCCTTTGCGGTCAGGCCGCGGTGAAAGCCGCCATCGCCGGCGAAACCGACAAGATGATCACCCTCGTCCGGGGCGATACCGATCACTACACCTGCGAGACGGGCCTCACGCCGCTCGCCGACATCGCCAACAGCGTGAAGAAACTGCCGAAAGAGTGGGTCAACGAGGACGGCGTGAGCATGAACTTCCAGTTCTTGCGCTATGCCCAGCCGTTGATTCAGGGCGAAATCGCGATGCCCTACGACACCGGCCTGCCCGCCTTCGCCCATTTGGACAAAGTGCGCATCGACAAGCTGCTCGCGCCGTACGAAGTCTGAGCGGGACGGGCGAAACGCCCGTCCCGAGGATGTAGGGCGGGGTCGCCGAACCCCGCCTTTTTTCTGCCGATTTCAAATCAAGCCGGTCGCCTCGCGCAGCCGGCTTTTTTATTCGCGTTGCTTGCCTTTGGCTCGGTTGTAGCCGGCCTCGGTGAGGCCGGGCCGGGGTCACCGACCCCGGCTACAGGGTGGGCTCGCTCAATTGCCGCGGGGTTTGCCCCAATAATCTTCCTTTACCGAACTACGTCTTCACCACCGCCGCCACCGCGACGTACGGCTCTTCGTGCAGGTCGGCGGCACGCTTGCCGGAGAGGAGCTGCCACCACACGCGGGCATTGGCCACCACCACCACGGCTACCAGCACGAGGAAAATGCCGGTCACGGCCGCATCGACGCGATTATTGAAAACCTGGGCTTGCCACGCAGCGATCTCGGCTGACGTGCCGCCGGCGGCGATCTTCACCTCGAGATCTCTCGCAATCTTCAGAAAACCGACCGGGGCGGCACTGAAGATTTTCATCCACCCCGCCGTCATCGTCACGGCGAGCAGCCAGGCGAGCGGTGCGAGCGTCACCCACAGGTAGCGCATGCGGCCCATCTTGATCAGCACGGTCGTGCCGAGCGCAAAGGCGATCACCGCGAGCAGCTGGTTGGCCACGCCGAAGATCGGCCACAGGGAATTGATGCCGCCGAGCGGATCGACCACGCCTTGATAGAGGAACCAACCCCACGCCGTCACAAACACGGCGGTGGCGACGACGTTGCCCGCGAGCGAACGGGTATCGCCCAGCGGTTTGGCGACCATGCCGAGCAAATCCTGCATCAGAAAGCGGCCGACCCGCGTGCCGGCGTCGATGGTGGTGAGGATGAACAACGCCTCGAACATGATCGCGAAGTGATACCACAACGGCAGCCGTTGCCGGCCGAGCACCCCCGCAAACATCCGCGCCATGCCCACGGCGAAGGTCGGCGCGCCACCCGCGCGGCCGATCATGGTCTGTTCACCTACGCTGGTTGCGAGCTCAGCCATCTGGGTCTCGGTCACGGGAAAACCGAGGTCGGTTACCCGCTTGGTCACGGCTGCCGGTTCGCCCTTCAGGTTGATGGCGAAATATTCGCCCGGCTCCATCGAGCAGGCGGCGATCAACGCCATGATGCCCACGAGCATCTCCGTGATCATCGCGCCGTAGGCCACCATGCGGATGTCGCCCTCGCGCGGCAGCAGCTTCGGCGTGGTGCCCGACGCGATCAACGAGTGAAACCCCGACACCGCCGCGCAGGCAATCGTGATGAAGCAAAAAGGGAAAACTGGTCCGGCAAATACCGGCCCGCTGCCATCGATGAACTTGGTGAGCGCCGCCATTTTCAAAGGCGGTGCGATGCAGACGATCGCGAGGCCGAGCAACGCGACCGCGCCGATCTTCAGGAACGTGCTCAGGTAGTCGCGCGGCGCGAGCAGCAGCCACACCGGCAGGATCGAGGCCAGCAGTCCGTACCCCATGATGCACCACGCCAGCGTTGTGCTCTTGAGCGTGAACCACTGCGCCATCGCTGTGCCGTGCAGGTATTGTCCGCCATATACCGCGAGCAGCAGCGCGGCCACGCCGCCCGCGCTCACGATTACGAGCCACCGCGTGGTATGCCCGCCGTAGCGCATTGCGCAGCCCATCGCGACCGCGATCGGCATCGTCGCGGCAATGGTGAAGAGCCCCCACGGGCTTTCCGCCAGCGCGTTGACCACGACCAGCGCCAGCACGGCGATCAGGATGATCAAAATGGCGAGGATACTCACGAGCGCGATGATGCCGGCGAACCGCCCGACCTCTTCGCTGACCATCTGGCCGAGCGATTTGCCCCGGCGGCGGATCGAGCAGAAAAGGATCACCGAATCGTGCACCGCGCCGCCGAGCGTGGCGCCGACCAGCATCCACAGCATCCCGGGCAGATAGCCGAACTGCGCCGCCAACACCGGCCCAACCAGCGGCCCCGGTCCGGCGATGGCCGCGAAATGGTGGCCGAAGACCACCCAGCGGTTGGTCTTCACGAAATCCTTGCCGTCCTCGTGCACCACGGCCGGCGTGGCGCGCAATTCGTCGAGTGTGAGCACCTTGGCCAGGAGCCACGCCGAGTGGAAACGATAGGCCACGGCAAACACGCACACCGCGGCCACCACGAGCCACAAGGCGTTGACCGGCTCGCCGCGCTGCAACGCGAGCACGGCGATGGCCGCGACGCCGAGCGCCACGACCGCCGACCAAACGGCCACACGCAACCAGGCAGGCAGAAAACGGAATTCCTTCATGGCAGGACGAGGGTGAAGAGCGCGGGCAACTTAGCCGCTGCTTCCTTTGGCGCGAGTGCATTTTCGACCGAAGCGGAGTGCAGAGCGTATCTGCCGATTGAAGGAAGCATTGTGATGCCCGACGTGGCACGGGCATCCTGCCCGTGGGTTTGGGGCAAGCCCTCGGATATGGGCAAGATGCCCATGCCACTTCTGTAGCGGCGCTCTATGAGCGCCGACAGAGCACAGAGATCTCACGGCATGTTTTCGGCGGTCATAGACCGCCGCTACAGCGAAGGCAGATTTGTGCGGCTCAGTTGTAGCCGGCCTCGGTGAGGCCGGTCAGCGTTCGGCCGGGGTCAACGACCCCGGCCACAGGCAAGGCCTCACGTGACCAAACGAGAGAGCCCAATTATCAACAGCATCGCTCAAAAACTGAGGTACGCTCCCGGGTGCAGCGGTAGGTAATAACCGTACGAATTAACGCATCAATCCACCTGCTTCACGTGTCGATATAGGTATAGTAAATCCTAATCAGATCATGCAACTCAACGGCTCCAATCTCTTGACGGGATGTTCCGGGCGGTTGTGTCAACCGGCCCCCTCACAGGCGACTTTCGGCCTCATCGAACTGGCGCTTTTCCACGCCCGGGCAGCCCTCGAAGCGGGCTGGCAGCTCACGCCGACTGAAATCATATCGTTGGTCGGGCCGGGGGCGTGGCACGACGACAGCCCATCGCCCGGCGTCCACGAAAGCGCCCCGGAGACCGAGGACGAGATCGACGAGATTCCCGAGTTCTTCGGCGAACGGTGAGCGACCGACGATTTCCGGACCGGACGGAGCGCCAAGGGCGCGTGCTCATTAAAGCCTGGGGCAACGCCCCAGGAAATCATTCGCCAACATGCGACCAGGGCTGACAGCCCGATTCATCCAGGTTGGATCGGGCTTTCAGCCCTCGCATTGGCGCCGCCACAAGCGACCTGGGCCGTTGGCCCAGGCTGGAAATCGAGCGGGCCGTTGGCCCTTTGCTCGTAATCGTTTTCGCTTCGGGCCGACGATTTCCGGCCGGCACGGAGCGCCAAAGGCGCGCGTTTATTGAAGCCTGGGGCAACGCCCCAGGAAATCGTTCGCCAACATGCGACCAGGGCTGACAGCCCGATTCATCCAGGTTGGAGCGGGCTTTCAGCCCTCGCATTGGCGCCGCCACAGGCGACCTGGGCCGTTGGCCCAGGCTGGAAATCGAGCGGGCCGTTGGCCCGTTGCACGGATTCATTTCATCTCGAAAGCAAACCGGAACAAACGCCGCCGCGCCGCCGGCGGCTGGTCTGGCGGCTTCGAAAAGCCGCCTAGATTTTTCCCGCGAGACGCGGACCACAGTCGCGCAGCGGCCGGGCGTGGCGGAAGAGCTTTGTGCTTGCCAAGGAAACTAAAGATACTGTTTAGGTTTCCCTCGGTTCCACATGCCGAAGATCTCTTCCACTCACATCCTGCCCGCTGCCGAAGCCACCGCTCCCGTCCGCCGCATCCTCGGCGTCGTCCGCGAGCGCCTCTTCACCTACGGCTACAACGCGCTCACGATGGACGTGCTCGCCCACGAGCTGGGCATGAGCAAAAAGACCCTCTACGTCCACTTCCCGAGCAAGGACGCCATCATCGGTGCCATCATCGACGAGATCGGCGCCACGATCCGCACCCGCATGGATGTCGTGCTCTCCGATCCAAAGCTCACGTTCACCCCAAAGCTGTGTGCCCTGAACGAAATCGTCGGCTCGAACCTCGCCAAGGCCAGCCCGGGAATGCTCCACGATCTCCAGCGTTTCGCGCCGGCCCTCTACCAGAAGATCGACGAGGTCCGGCAGCGCAATGTTCCTTCCGTGTTCGGCCGCCTCATCCGCGCCGGCATCGCGGAGGGCATGGTGCGTCCGGATGTCGACCCTGATTTTGCCGTCGAATTCTGGCTGCAGGCGATGCGCGGCCTCACGCATCCCACCGTCCTCGACCGTACCCAGCTCACACCCCGCCAAACGCTCGAAAAAGCCATCAAACTGTTTTTTGGCGGCCTGCTCACGGCCGCCGGACACCGCGACTATGAAAATCACCTCGCCTCCTGTGAAAAACATCCTGCTGCCTGAAAACGCCGCCCGTTTCGCCCTGGTCGGCGCGCTGGTCGGCGTCGCGTTGCTGTTCGGCGCCTGTTCCCGCAACAACGGCGTCCACGCCGGTGACCTCATCCTTTCCGGCAACATCGAGGTGACCGACGCGCAGCTTGGCTTCAAGGTTGCCGGGCGCGTGGCGGAGCGCCTCGTTTCCGAGGGCGACCGCGTCAAGGCCGACCAGCTCGTCGCCCAGCTCGACGATGCCGAGCAAAAAGAGCAGGTCGCCCTGCGCCGCGCCGAACTCGCCGGAGCGGAGGCGGCGCTCGCCGAATTGGAGGCCGGCTCGCGCCCGCAGGAGATTGCGGCCTCCGCGGCCACGTTGCGCAGCGCCGAGGCCGACCGCGACCGCGCGCGGCTCGACTTCACGCGCCAGCAGGAACTGCTGGGCAAGGAGGCGATCTCCAACCGCGAATTTGAAGCCACGCAGGCGCAGCTCAAGGTCGCCGAGGCGCGCGCCGTCGAGGCCGCCGAGCGCACCAAACTCGTCAGGGAAGGCCCGCGCGTTGAGACGATCCGCCAGGCCCGCGCCCGTCTGGACCAGGCCCGCGCCGCTCTCGCTCTCGCCGAAACACAGTTGGAAAACACGCGCCTCCTTTCGCCGCTCACCGGCGTGGTGCTTTCGCATAACATCGAGCCGGGCGAATTCGTTTCCCCCGGCACCCCGATCGTCACCGTGGCCGATATCGCGCATATGTGGGTTCGCGCCTACCTCAACCAGACCGACCTCGGGCGCATCCGCCACGGCCAAAAGGTGACCGTGCGCACCGACACGTTTCCGGACAAATCCTACGAGGGCACGATCAGTTTCATCGCGTCGGAGGCGGAGTTCACGCCGAAGACGGTGCAGACGCCGAAGGAGCGCGTGAAACTTGTTTTCCGGATCAAAGTCGACGTAGCCAACCCGCAGGACGAACTCAAGGCCGGCATGCCCGCCGACGTAATCGTCTCCGCCGCCCCGTAGCTCCGCGCACTTCTGTCTTTCTTGTCTCCTGGGTCTTCCACGTCTTCCGTGTCTTCTCCCGCCATCCACGCCCAAGGTCTGCGCCGCACGTTCGGCGAGGTCGTTGCAGTCGAGCGGCTCGATCTCGACGTCGCCGAGGGCGAAATCTTCGGCCTCGTCGGTCCCGATGGCGCCGGCAAGTCCACCACGATGCGGATGCTCACCGGCATTCTCACGCCCGACGCCGGCACGGCGCAGGTCGCCGGTTTCGACGTCGCGCGCGATGCCGAGCACCTCAAGGAGCACGTCGGCTACATGAGCCAGCGCTTTGGGCTCTATCCCGATCTCACGGTCAGCGAGAACATCGATTTCTATGCCGACATCTACGGCGTGCCCGGCCGGGGCCGCGCCGAGAAAATCGAGCGCCTGCTCAGCTTCAGCCACCTCACGCCGTTCAAGCAACGCCTCGCCGGCAATCTTTCCGGCGGCATGAAACAGAAGCTCGGGCTCGCCTGCGCCCTGATCCACACGCCGCGCGTCCTCTTTCTCGACGAACCGACCAACGGCGTCGATCCCGTCTCCCGTCGTGACTTCTGGCGCATCCTCTACCAGCTCGTGCGCGAGGGTGTGACGATTTTCGTTTCCACGGCCTACCTCGACGAAGCCGAGCGCTGCAGCCGCCTCGCGCTCCTCCACGAGGGCCGCCTGCTCGGCGTCGGCACGCCCGACGAGATCAAGGGCCTGATGGCTGGCGTACTGCTCGAAGTGCGCACCTCGGCGCCCCGCCGCACGGCCGCGCTGTTGCGGGAACGCCTGACCAGCGCCAGCGTCGGCCTTTTCGGCGACCGCGTGCACGTGGTGACGCGCGACCCCGCCGGCACCGAGCGGCAGACGCGCGAGCTGGTGGCCGCCGCCGGTTTCGAACTCGTGTCGATCCGCGCCGTCGAACCGTCCCTCGAAGACGTGTTCGTCTCCGTCCTCGCCGAACAAAAACCCGCCGTCTCCACCCCGGCGACCGTTTTGTCCAATGATACGTAATACGTAACATTGCTTTCGCCGTCATGCGCACTGAATTCGCCCAATCCACCTCCGACTCAAGCGCGCGATCGCCCGGTCAAATGATACGTAATACGTAATATTATATGTCGCCATTATGTATACCGACGTCTCCGAATTCGCCGCGTACCAGGCGCGGCCGTCGCACCGACCAATGATACGTAATACGTAATATTCGTCTTCGCTGTCATGCGCCAGGAGCCCACACAATCTGCCGCCGTCCCGGCCGTGGCAGCCGCCCCGTCCAATGATACGTAATACGTAACATTGCATTTCGCCATCATGCGCACTGAACCCACCCAATCCGCCGAAATCGTCGTTGAGGTGAAAAACCTCGAGAAGCACTTCGGCGCGTTCAAGGCCGTGGTGGGCGTCTCCTTCGCCGTGCGGCGCGGCGAGATCTTCGGATTCCTCGGGCCCAACGGCGCGGGCAAGTCCACGACGATCCGCATGCTCTGCGGTCTGCTCACGCCGACGGCCGGCACCGGGCGCGTCGCCGGTTTCGACATCGTGCGCGAGACCGAGCAGATCAAGACGCGCATCGGCTACATGAGCCAGAAGTTCTCCCTCTACGACGAATTGACCGTCGAGGAGAACATCGATTTCTACAGCGGCATCTACCGCCTGCCCAGGGCCAAGAAGGCGGAGCGCAAGGCCTGGGTGCTCAAGATGGCCGGACTCGAGGCGCATCGCAACGCTCGCACCGCCGAGCTGTCGGGTGGCTGGAAACAACGTCTCGCGCTTGGCTGCGCCATTCTGCACGAGCCGCCGATCCTTTTTCTCGACGAGCCAACTTCCGGCGTCGATCCCAACAGCCGCCGCCAGTTCTGGGATTTGATCTACAGCCTCTCGGAACAGGGCGTCACGGTCTTCGTGACGACGCACTATATGGAAGAGTCGGAATACTGCGACCGGCTCGGCATCGTATACCGCGGCGAGCTGATCGCGCTTGGCACGCCACGCGCGCTGAAGACCGAGCACATGCCTGAGGCCGTGCTCGAGATTGACTGCGCACGTCCCCCCGAGGCGATGGATGCGATCGAGCGCCTGCCGGAGGTGAAGGAGGTCGCGCTGTTTGGCAAGGGCCTGCACGCCGTCGCAGCCGACGCACCGGCCGCGGAGCGGGCCATCCGTGCCACGCTCGCAGGCGGCGGCTTCCGCCTCGACCGGCTGGAGCGTATCACGCCTACGCTGGAGGACGTGTTCGTCTCGCTCATCGAAGCGCGCGATCGCGCCGCCGGCGCGCAGCAGGAGGTGGCCCAATGAATTTGCGCGGAACGATTTCCGTCAGCGGCAGCAGGTGCGTAGCGCGGTGCTTCAGCCCGCGCTTGGAACTCCCCGGACCTCTGGCGCGCGGGCTAAAGCACCGCGCCACTCCGGAACGTCATCCGCAGCGCAACGTTTTTGGTTCCGCGAATCCTGAATTTGGGTTTTCGCCGGGCGAAAACCCCCACCGATGAATCCACGTCGATTATGGGCTGTGGCCCGCAAGGAAGCCCTCCACATCCGCCGCGATCCGCGCAGCCTGATCCTCGCCGTGGGCATCCCGATGCTCATGCTGCTTATGTTCGGTTATGCGCTCACGCTCGACGTCGATCGCGTGCCGTTCGTGGTATGGGACCAGTCCCACACGCCGGAAAGCCGCGACTTCGTGGCCCGGTTCACGGCCACGCGTTATTTCGATTTTCGCGGCGCCGTCAGCCGCTATGCCGACCTCGAGCACGCCATCGACACGCGGAACGCCTCGCTCGGTCTCGTCCTCCCGCCTGAGTTCGCGGCGCACCTCACCGCTGGCCGCAGCGCGGGCGTCCAGGCCATCGTCGACGGGTCCGACTCCAACACCGCCGGCATCATCCTCGGCTATACGCAGGCGATCGCGCTGGGATTCAACCAGGATCTCGCACTCGACCAGATCCGGCGCGTCACGGGCACGACGCCGGTCCCGGCGCTCGATCTGCGCACGCGGGTCTGGTTCAACCCCGACCTTGCGAGCCGCAATTTCATCGTGCCGGGCATTATGGCGGTGATCATGGGGCTGATCGCGGCGTTGCTTACCTCGCTGACGATCGCCCGCGAGTGGGAACGCGGCACGATGGAGCAGCTCATCTCCACGCCGGTGAAACCCGCCGAGCTCATCCTCGGCAAATTGCTGCCTTACTCCGCCATCGGTATGGCCAACATGGTTATTGCCGTGCTCATGGCCGTGTTCCTCTTCGACGTGCCGTTGCGCGGCAGCGTGACGCTGCTCTTCGGCGTGGGCGCGGTCTTCGTGGTCGGTACGCTCGCGCAGGGTATGCTCATTAGCGTGCTGGCCCGGCAGCAGTTGCTCGCCAGCCAGATGGCGATGATCTCGACCTTCCTGCCGGCGTTCCTGCTCTCGGGCTTTGCTTTCGCGATCGCCAACATGCCCGTGCCGGTGCAGGCGGTCACTTACATCGTGCCGGCGCGGTACTTCGTCGCGCTGGTCAAGGGCATCTTCCTGCGCGGCGTGGGGCTCGAAACGCTCTGGCCTGACGCGCTCTTCCTCGTCGTGTTCGCGATCGTGGTCATCGGGATCGCGATCTGTCGGACTCGCAAAAAACTCGGCTGACCATGTCCGCAAACATTCACCAGGTAGCCACGAGCGTGAGCGAGTGGATTTCCGAAGCGTCTCGGCTACGCCTCCACTCGCTCACGCTCGTGGCTACAAGACCGCTCCGGAATCGCTGACCATGTGGGAACGCATCCTTACCATCCTCCGCAAGGAATTTCGCTCGGTCCTCCGCGATCCCCGGATGCGCCTGGTCATCTTCGGCCTGCCGCTGATCCAGACGTTGATCTTCGGCTACGCCGTCACGCTCGATGTCCGCCACGTGCGTCTGGTCGTCGTCGACCGCGACGGCACACCGGCCAGCCGTGCGCTCGTCACCCGGTTCACCGGCTCGGCCTACTTCGACGCCATCGCGTTCACCCAGGACGACAACGCGGCCCGCGCGTTGATCGACGCCGCCGATGCCTCCGCCATCCTGGTGATCAACGCCGGCTACGAACAAAACCTCCACGGCGGCCGTACCACGCCCGTGCAATTGATCGTCGACGGCTCCGACTCCAACACCGCCCGCTACGTGGTGACCTACGCCGCCCAGATCGCCGCGACCGCCAACAACGCCTTTGTGCTCGACCAGGCGATGCGGCGCGCCGGTCGGACGGTGGCCATCGGCAGCGTCGACCTGCAGCCGCGCGCCTGGTTCAACGCCGACCTCGAAAGCCGGAATTATTACGTGCCCGGCATCATCGCGATGCTCGTGATGCTCGTCGGGCTCATGCTCACCAGCATGGCGATCGTGCGCGAAAAAGAAGTCGGCACCATCGAGCAGATCATGGTGACGCCGATCCGGCCGGTGGAATTCATCCTCGGCAAGTGCGCGCCGTTCGCGGTGATCGGGTTCGTCAACACCGCCATGGTGTCGGCAGTCGCGCTGCTCTGGTTCGACATCCCGTTTCGCGGCAGTTTCACGCTGCTGCTGCTCGGTGTTGCGCTCTTCCTGCTGAGCACGCTCGGCGTCGGCCTGTTCATCTCGACCATCAGCCAGACCCAGCAGCAGGCGATGATGACGACCTTCTTCTTCTTTTTCCCGGCGATGCTGTTCTCCGGCTTCATCTTTCCCCTCGCGAACATGCCAACGGAGATCCAATGGCTCAGCCTGTTCAACCCGCTGCGCTACATGCTCGTCATCATCCGCGGCGTCTTCCTGAAGGGCGTCGGCCTCGCCGTGCTCTGGGCGCAGTTCGCCGCCCTGCTCGGCCTCGGCCTCGCCGTGATGACCTTTGCCGTGAAACGCTTTCACAAAACCCTCTAGGTTTTCGCGGCGCGAAAACCTCAATTGCTCCGATCCTGCCATGAAAAGCCTCCCGATCGCCGCTCTGCCGTGTAGCGGAAGCGCTTTCGCTTCCGCGGCGGAACGGGAAGCCGTTCCGCTACGAGCAACTTCGCGTCTCCCGCTCCCATTTTTATGCATGTCATTCTGAGCGCAGCGAAGAATCCACCAAACACCGTGCAACCGGATCCCGTGCCGAATTTCCAGATGGATTCTTCGCTGCGCTCAGAATGACAAACAAAAGAAGTCGCCATGAAAACTCATCTGCTCACCGCCAGTGTTGTCGCGTCCGCCCTTTATCTTTCCGCGCAACCCGCCGCACCGCTCACTCTCGACGATTGCCTGGGCTTCGCTGCCGCCAACCACCCCGCGCTCAACGCCGCGCAGGCCGGCGTGGCGGCCGCCAGCGAAGCCGTGGGGGAGGCGCGTGCCCCGTACTACCCGCAGGTCGATTTCAGCGCCGGCTACCACCGCTTCCAGAAACGCGCGTTTCTGCCCTCCGGCCTCACGCTGCCCGGCCGCGCCATCCCCGAGCTCATCGGCCCGCTCAACGACTGGAACGGCGGGTTCTTGTCGCGCATGACGCTGTACGACTTCGGCGAACGCCGCGCCGGCCTCGATGGCGCCCGCGCCCGCCAGGCCGGGGCCGAGGCCGACACGGCTGCCACCCGGGCCGACGTGCGCCTGTCGGTGCAATCGGCGTTCTACGCACTCGCCGCGGCGCAGGATCTGCAGGCCGTCGCCGAAAAGAATCTCGCCCGCACCGAGAGTCATTATCGCCTCGCGCAGGCGCGCCGCCAGGCCGGCGCCGTGCCTCATGCCGACGAATTGCGCATGCAGGCCGAAGTTGCCTCCGCGCAACTGCAGCTGCTCAATGCGCAAAGCCGCGTCCGCGTTTCACTCGGTCAGTTGAACACGGCGATGGGCCGTCCGGCGGAAACACCGCTCGCCATCGCGGCTCCCACGGCGGTGCTGCCGCCGCCGACCGGCACCGATCTGGCCGCCGCCATGCAGCGCGCGCTGGCCAACCGCCCCGAGCTCAAATCGGGCGACAAGCGCACCGAGGCCGCCCGCGCCGCGGTGACCGCGGCCCGCGCCGCCCGGGCGCCGAAACTGCGCGCCGACGGCTCGTTCGGCTTGAATGACACCGTATGGATGCCCGAGACGCGCGAGTGGCAGGCGGGTCTGACCGTGGACCTGCCGATCTTCGACGCCGGCAGCCGCACGAGCCGCATCGCCCGCTCGAAGGCCGAGGCGGCCCGCGAGGAGGCATCTTTGGAAAACCGCCGCCTGCAAGTCCGCCAGGAGGTTTGGGCGGCCGCGTCGGAATTGGACCGCGCGTGGTCGTCCATCGCGGCCAACGAGACGAGCGTCCGGGCCAGCGAGGAGAGCCTGCGCGTGGAGCGCGAACGCTACCAGACCGGAGCCGCCGTGATCACTGATCTGCTCGACACGCAGACCTCACTGGCCCGCGCCGAAGGCTCGCTGGCCGAGGCGCGGTGGAGTTACCTGACGGCCCGCGCGGCCTTCGCCCGCGCGGTGGGCGCGGCGCCGTGAGGATGCAAGCCAACGACGCGCTCTAGTGTCCTGTAGCGGCGGTCTATGACCGCCGATTCCGCGTTACTTCGGCGGTCATGGACCGCCGCTACAGGTGCCCGACACAACCAACAAGGCTCTGTAATAGCAGGTTCCGTTGGTGGAGTGCGTTGACCTCAACGCGCTTGAGCCGCCTGGGGTCAAGCGGCTCCACCATGAGCTCAACGCGCTTTTTCGCAGAACGATCTTAGCTTCGCCAATCCGGCTGCAAAATCCGGCCCGATCATCCGGTCGAGAAAGAGACCGAACCAGCGCGAGATTGGGTTGCTGCCAAGATCGCCGGTATCGGTCCACACGACGCGCACGCCGTCAGCCCGGGGGATCAGGGTGAAGTTGCCTTGGCTCGCGAAGCCCATCCCTTCGAATTGCAGGCTGTACTCGACCTCGGTGGACGGCATGAGCCGGGTGAGCGTCGCTTTGCCATTGCCCTGCGATTTGCTTTTCCATTCCGACCAGCCGCCGACCGCGGCTGTGTTTTCGGAGTAATTGATCTTCATCTGCGGATCGCGTTCGAACCACACGCCCCAGTTTTTCCACGCCCGGAGATCAGCCACCTGGGCAAACACCACCTCGGGTCTCGCCTTGATCACCGCCGACCGCTCGACGCGATACCGGCGCGGCAGGAGGAGGCCGATGACTGCCAGCAACAGGACCAGCGCGATCAGTCCGCCGAGGATGTAGAGCGCAATCTTCATCAGGAAACCAGAGCGCAACGAATCTACGATCCGTTCCGCGGCAAATCGCCTGTAAGGTTTTCTCTACGTAGCCGCGAGCGCCAGCGAGTGGAGAGCAGGGAAGCCAAGCAACGCGAAATAATTCCATCCGCGGATTACGCGGATAAATGCGGATGGCAGGAACTAATCTGCGCGCACCTGCGCCATTCGCAGGAACGTTTGGATGCAGTCCGTGGGGTTGCGAGGCGACGACTACTCGCTGGCGCTCGCAGCCACGGAACCCGATCCAGTCTTAGGATTAGCAAAGATTAGGGCGAATTAGCGGTTAAACCTTCAACTCCAGCCCCACCGGGCAATGGTCGCTGCCCATCACCTCGGGGCTGATCCAGGCGCGCTGGAGCGCCGGCCGCAGCGCCGCGCTCGCGACGAAGTAATCGACGCGCCATCCGATGTTGCGCGCTCGGCAGTTGGCCATCTGGCTCCACCACGAATAGTGCCCCGGGCCTTTTTCAAACTCGCGCAACGTGTCCACGAAGCCGCGCGAGAGCAGGTGCGTGAAGTTGGTGCGCTCTTCGTCGGTGAAGCCGGCGTTGCGGCGGTTGCTCTTCGGGTTGGCGAGGTCGATCTCAGCGTGTGCCACGTTGAGATCGCCGCAGAAGACGACCGGTTTGCCCTTTTCCTCCAGTTTCCTGAGGAACGCGAGAAACGCCGGATCCCACTCCTTGGTGCGGTAATCGAGCCGCGTGAGGCCGCGCTGCGAGTTGGGCTGATAGACGTTGACGAGCCAGAAGTCCGCCAGCTCCGCCGCGACCACGCGCCCCTCGGTGTCGTGGTCCGCGACGCCGATACCGTGGTGCACGCTCTTCGGCTTCGCCCGCGTGAAGATCACGGTGCCGCTGTAGCCCTTCTTGTCGGCGCTGTTCCAGATCGCCTGGTAGCCGGCGGGCCACGCGACGTGCTGCACGTCGCCGGAATGGGCCTTGGTCTCCTGCAGGCAGATGACGTCGGCGTCGCACGCCGCCAGGTAATCGAGCAGACCCTTTTTTAGCGCGGCGCGCACGCCGTTCACGTTCCAGGAAACGAGCTTCATGAGAGGATGCGCGCACAAAGCCACAAAACCCGCAAAAGACAACCGCTTACCTCCAACCTTGCCTTCGCGACCAGAGGGGCGCGAAGGCCTGACACACCTTGAGTTTGCATCCGGGCCGGTGGTCGTGCTCGTTAAGACCTGCCATGGCTTCCTTTTCCCACCTGCCGCTCGGCTGGCGTATTCCCGACCGCGTGCACGCCGTCTCGTGCAGCCTGCCGACCATGCGGGCGGTGCGCGGTTACGAGGAAAAGGATCCGGCGACCGTGCGGCAGATGGCGTCGGGTTATCCGCGCTTTGTCGTCCACCCGCTTGTGCGGCAGCTCGCCGTCCATCTCGCCGCGCAACACGGGCTCGGCGGCCACACGCTCTGGCTGGCGAGCTCGGCCCGCCTGGCCGATGAGCTTCTTGCTCACCTGGGCGCGGCGCACGCCGTCCGCTTCGCCGCCGACGGCGTGCATGGTGTGGCGCATCCCGAATCGCCCGAACTCGCGGGGCGCGCGAAAACGTTTCTGCAAAATACGGGCGGCTTCCTCTCGTCGCGCGAGGCGGAGGACCGGCTCGTGCGCCTCGGGGCGTTGCCTGCCGTCGCGCCGGAGGAGCTCTTCGCCGGCGATGCACGCGCCGAAGTGCAGCGCGTTTTGCGGCGCGCCTTTCCCGCGGCGGGGCCGGAGGATTGCTTTCTCTGTTCCTGTGGCATCAACGCCGTGTACTCGGCGTTCCGGACGGTCGCGGAACTGCAGGCGGCGCGCGGTCGCACCATCTGGGTGCAACTCGGCTGGCTTTACCTCGACACCATCGCGATCCTGAAAAAATTCACCGCCGCGCCGTCGGACTACGTTCACGTGCACGACGTCTTCGACCGTGCCGTGCTCGAACGCCTTTTCGCCGAGAAGGGTGACCGCATCGCCGGGGTGATCACCGAGGTGCCCACCAATCCGTTGATTCAGACGCCCGACGTGCCGTGGCTCGCTGCGTTGGCCCGCCGGCATGATGCCCGGGTCATCCTCGATCCCTCCATTGCCTCGCCTTTCAGCGTCGATCTGCTGCCGCACGCCGATGTGGTGGTGGCGAGCCTCACGAAATATACCGCGAACGAAGGCGACGTGATTGCAGGGCTGGCGGTCGTGAATCCTGCCGCGCCCGATGCCGCGCTGCTGCGGCGGCTCCTCGGGGCGCGCATCGAGCGGATTTATCCGCGCGAACTGGCCCGGTTGGCGGCGCAGATTGGCCGCACGGAGGAAGTCCTCGCCCGCCTTCAGGCGAACGTGCCACGCGTGGTCGCGTTCTTGGAGTCGCGTCCCGAGGTGCGGACGGTGCGATGGGCGCGGCATGCGGCGTCGCGGGAAAATTTCGAACGCGTGGCCCGGGCGCCGGGTGCGGTGGGCAGCATGGTGACCTTTGAGCTCAACCGGCCGGTCGACGCTTTCTACGACGCCATCCGATTGGCGAAAGGGCCGAGCTTCGGCATGACCACGACCCTGCTCTGCCCGTTTATTCAACTCGCGCACTACGATCTGGTGACGAGCGAAGCCGGTCGCGCCGAGCTGGCGGCGAGCGGGCTCAACCCCGAGCTATTGCGGCTTTCCGTCGGCACCGAACCGGTGGAAGAAATCATCGCGGCGCTGGCGGAAGCCCTGGATACTGCCGCGCATGGCTAAGCCGCCGCCCAATCCCGCGCCGCCGAGCTGCACGCTCGCGATCAAGGCGATCCCCGGCGCACCGCGCAACGAAGTGTGCGGCTGGCTGGGCGAGGCGCTCAAGGTGAAGATCCACGCGCCGCCGGTCGAAGGGCGGGCCAACGAAGCGTTGGGGGAGTTTTTGGCCGAGGCACTCGGCGTGCACCGCCGCGCGGTGACGCTCGTGCGCGGCGACCTGTCGCGGCAGAAGCTCGTGCGCATCGACGGCCTGGACCTCGCCGAAGCGAAACGCCGCCTCGGAGTGTAACCCATTAGGTTACAGTCCATGATGTCTAATTTGGGAAATTTGTTGAGCGATGATCCAGAGAATGTAACCTATTGGGTTACAATTTTCGCGGTCTGGATTAGGGGATTTGTCGAGGGAAAAACCGGAAAGTGTAACCCATTAGGTTACACTTAGCGGAAAGTGCGGATAGGACCGATGGGACGGATAAGTGCAGACGGTCGTTTGTCTTCGAAGTGGCCGCGAGCGTGAGCGAGTGGACCAGCGAACCTCCACTCGCTCACGCTCGTGGCTACGGGACTGAACCTGGGAGACCGCCTGCCCACGCTCGCGTCCACAAACCGAACCCGAAGCCCGCTCACTCGTTCGCCAGGGTGATGTGGTGGCGTTCGAGGGTACGGCCGAGCACTTCGTCGTAGGCGGCGAGCGCCTGGTGTTGGTCGGTGAGCGCGCGATAGAACGAAAGTTCGACACTGGAAAGCCGATCCTGACGATCGAGCACGAGAAAGGTGCTGCCGCTGCCGGCCTGCAGTTTTTTCATCTCGGCTTCGAGTGATTGCCGGGCCAGGTCGAGGGCCGTGCGGGCGGCTTCCACGCGTTTTTGGGCGGTTTCGATCTGGTTGGCGGCATTGGCCACGTCGACGGCGATCTGTTGCTCGAAGCGCACGACGTTTTC
>Ga0182021_10004354_pt1 | contig 16669 bp, 16 predicted proteins | sample 612E3MmetaG_FD_120493 | JGI IMG/M metagenome (GOLD analysis project Ga0182021, IMG submission 120493) | Permafrost microbial communities from Stordalen Mire, Sweden - 612E3M metaG (Illumina Assembly) | ecosystem: Environmental > Terrestrial > Soil > Wetlands > Permafrost | place: Sweden...
CGTTGCGCCCCGCGTACTCGGTCTGGACCGCGACCGCGAGCTCGGCGATCGGCACCGGGCGCAACAGGTTGGCCGTCAGCCGCGCCACGTGCGTAAGCCCGAGCGCCGCCGCGACGCGCTCGATGCCGCGCGCGGCGAGCGCAATCGGCGGGCCACCGTGCTGGTGGTCCGGATGCCACGGGCCGCGCGTCAGATCGGTCGAGGCGCAGGCCCCGCCAGTCAGCGCCACGTAGGCGCTGGCCGGAGGCGCCGGGGTATCCTGTTCGTCGCTCAACGCAGTAAGATTCCTGAATGGTGGTATCGGGCTAAAGCGCGGAAGCGCCAGCGCGCGAATCGAAGTATCCTCGACCCCGGCACCCTGGTCAAACACCCGCGTTCATCCGGGCAGCAATCATTGAAGGAACCATGACACGCATCGCAATCATGGGCGCCGGCGCCATCGGCAGCGTGCTGGGCGCGCTGCTCCACCGCGCCGGACGGGATGTGACGCTGATCGGCCGCGCGGCACACGTCGGCGCGATCCGGCGCGACGGTTTGCGCGTGGACGGCGCGCTGGGTTCTTTCACCGTGCCGGTAGCGGCGGAGGAAACGCTAGCTTTTCGTCCCGACCTTGCCTTCCTCACCGTCAAGACGCAGGACGCGCTGGCGACGGTGCAAGATAACAGGTCCTTGCTCGCGGGCGTCCCGCTGGTCACTTTCCAGAACGGCGTGCGCAGCGATGCCCTCGTCGCCACCGTCGTTCCGCCGCAACAACTCGTCAGTGCGGTGGTCAATATACATGCAAACTATCTCACCCCCGGGGCGGTGACCTTGATCTATCCCGGCCCCTTGCTGATCGGGCGCCCGTTCGCGCCGAACGACGCCGGAGTCGAAGCCATCGCGGCGATCCTACGCGATGCCGTCCCGACCAAGGTATCGGCCAATATTCAGGGCGCGCATTGGCTCAAACTGATCGTCAACCTGAATAACGCCTTTCCCGCCCTGACCAACGCGAACTTCCAGCGTATCTACGCCGATCCCGTACTGCGCCAACTCGCGGTAAAAGCCATGCTCGAGGGCTTGCGCGTGGCGCAGCGCGCCGGCGTCCGTCTGGAGTCGCTCCCGGATACGCCGGCCGCCCTGATCCGCCTGGTCGAATGGCTGCCGCTGCGGCTGGCGGCCAGGGTGGCCGCGGCCAAGGCCCGCCGCATGGAAACCCGGTGGCCGCTCATGGGTTCGACGCTGCAAAGCCTGCAGCGCAAGCGGCCCACCGAAATCGACTACCTCAACGGCGAGGTCGTGCGCCTGGGCCGGGAGTTGGGCGTGCCCACACCATTGAACGCCGCGCTGGTCGATATGGTGCATCAGGTCGAGCAGACGGGACGGTTCTGCACGGTGGCGGAGATGGGTTCCGCGCTCGGCCAGCGATGAAGACACTACTCGTCGTCTACCACTCGATGACTGGCGGTACGCTGCAGATGGCGCGGGCGGCGGCCGATGGCGCGTCGACGGAACCGTCCGTGCAGGTCAGGCTGCTGCGCGCCCCGGATGCGGCGGCGGAGGACCTGATTGACGCGGACGGCTACATCTTCGCCACGCCGGAAAACCTGGCGGCGATCTCCGGCCTGTTGAAGGACTTTTTCGACCGGACTTATTACGCGGCCTTAGAGCGGCTCAACGGCCGCCCCTATGCCGCCTTGATCTGCGCCGGCAGCGACGGCCAGAACGCCGCCCGGCAAATCGAGCGCATCGCCAGGGGATGGTGCCTCAAACCCGTCGCGCCTGCCTTGATCATCTGCACCCACGCCCAATCGCGCGAGGCGATCCTGCGCCCGAAGCAGATCGGCCCGGAGGGCTTGCAGTCCTGTCAGGATATCGGCGCGGCGATGGCGGCGGGCCTGGTTCTAGGCGTCTACTGACAGCCGGGCAAGCCGGCGTCGAACGCGTTACGACGCACGCAGGGCTCGGGCCGCGCCGATCAGGACTTGATGGTCGCCGGCAGCCACAGCACCAAGGCCGGGAACGCGACGAGGATGGCGACGAGGATCAGATGCGCCACCACGTGCGGCCACACGCCGTGGAAGATCTCCGCCGCCGGCCGATTGTTGACGCGCGCAACCACGAACACGTTCAAGCCCACGGGCGGCGTCACCATACCCACCTCGGCCATGACGATCACGATAATGCCGAACCACATCGGATCGAAGGCTAGCGCCTTCATGATCGGCAGCACCACGGGGACCGTCAGGATCAGAATCGCGATCTGGTCGAGGAGGCAGCCGAGCACCAGGTACATGCAGAGGATCAGGAACAGCACCACATAGCGGTTCAGCCCGAGGCCGGAGATGAACGCCACCAGGTCCTGGGTCGCCTGCGTCATGGCGAAGAAGTAGCCGAAGATCTTCGCCCCGACGATGATCATGGCGATCATGCAGCTCGCGCCGGCGGCTTTGGTCAGCGCCCGCCACAGCGAGGCGGCGTCGATCTTGCGGGCGCGGATGGCGAGCACGAAGGCGCCGAACGCGCCGAGCGCGGAGGCCTCGGTGGGCGTCGCGATGCCGAGGTAGATCACGCCGGTCACCAGCAGCATCAGCGCGACCATCGGGCCGGTGATTTTCAGCGACGCGATCTTTTCATTCCACGGCGCCCTCGGGGTGATCGGCGCGCGCGCTGGGTCGAGCAGCACCAGCAACACCACCGTGAGGGCGATGGTCAAAGTGACCAGCAGGCCCGGAATCACCCCGGCGATCAGCATCGGGCCGATGCTCTCGCCCGCGATGATCGCGTACAGCACGATGGCGATGCTGGGCGGGATCAGCATCGCGAGCGTGCCCGAGATCGCGACCACGCCGTAGGCCATGCGCGGCTCGTAGCCCTGCTTGATCATCGCGGGTATGCAGGCGGCCGAAAGCGTGGCCGCAGCCGCGGTGCTGGATCCGGATATGGCGCCGAAACCGGCGCCGGCGACGGCGGTGGCGACGCCCAGGCCGCCCGGCAGGTGGCCGACGAATTTTGTCGCAGACTCGAACAGGTCGTCGGCGATCTTGCTCATGATGATGAATTCGGCCATCAGCAGGAACATCGGAATGGTCACCAGCTCGTAGGAACTGGCCGAGCTGAGCGGCACGGTGTCGAGGATGCCGAGCACCATGTCGAGACCGCCGGTGTGGTACAGGCCGGCCACCCCCGCCACCGCTAGCGCAAAGCCGACCGGCATGCCGATGGCGAGCAGCGCGAACAGCACCAGCACCAGCGCGAGCGCGACCACTAAAAATCTTCCTCGAGGTGGACCGGCGGCGAGATGCCCGGGACTTGCGTTGCGCCGGTAACGGCGGCAATGCCGAACGCCAGGGTGCGAAACACCAGGCGCAGCAGCAGCAGGCCCGCTCCCGCGACGACGAAGGCCGAGCTCACCCAGGTGGGCCACTGGATGATGCCGGAGGTCACGGCGCTCGAGCGGTACGCGTCCCATGCCTGGATCGCGGCGACATAGGTGATGCCGACGAAGACGACCAGGGCGAGCGCGCTGCCGGCGCAGCGCAGCGCATGCGCGATACGCGGGCCCACCAGCCCGAACACGATGTCGACGTTGACGTGGTGTTCCTTGTGCAGCGTGTCCGACAGCGCGAGGAAGAAGATCGCCGGCGTGAGATAGAGCGAGATCAGGTCGAAGGACCACGGCAGCGGCGAGCGGAAGAAGTAGCGCGCGGCGACGTCCGCGACAATCACCGCCATGATGGTGAACATGCCCGCGGCCGTCACCCCCATGGACAGCAACTCGAGTGCGCGCAGTGCGCGGTTGGCGATTTCCAGTGGCCGGTAGCAAAGCGCGGCCATCACGCTCCCCCATTCGCGGCGTTGTATTCCGATTCGCTCATCGCGTGATACGTTCCCAGTATGCGTCGGGGCCGAGCGCGATCATGGCCGATCCCAGTTCGCGCGCCCACTCCGTTTCATTGCCGTATTCCTCGCGCCAGGCCCACAGGCGCCGCGTATGCAGCTGCAGTGAGTATTCCTCGGTGAAGCCGATGGCGCCGTGCACCTGGTGCGCCAGCGCGGTGATGACCTGCGCCGCCTGACCGATGCGCAGCTTCGCGGCGGCGGCCTCCGCCCGGCTCGCGCGCGCGCCGCGCTGCGCGGCGCGCAGCGCGGTGGCGAACATCGCCGCGGCTGCGGAAAGCTCCCCCGCCATTTGCGCCAGATAGGACTGGATCACCTGGAACTGCGCCAGCGGCTTGCCGAACTGCTTGCGGTCGGCGGCATATTGCAGCGTCAGCTCCTGCGCCTTCCTCGCCGCGCCGAGCATCGCGGCGGCGCGGCACAGGGCGCCGCGCTGGCTGACCGCGGCCGGGGAGAATTCCTCGCCGACCTCGCGCACTTCGCTCGGCGGCGCGCGCTCCGCGCCGCACTTGTCGCTCGGCTCGCCGGCGAGATTCGCGCCGTTCGCCAGGCGCAGCGCCGCGCTCGGCACGACGGCCACCCAATTGCGGCCGCCTTCCGCGTAGCTGAACAAGGTGCGCGCCGAATGCCGTCCCCAGGCGATGCGCCGCCCCGCGAGCGCCTGCGGCGCAGCGAGCGCGATGGCCAGGACTTCGCCGGAATCCGTCGCGAGGCCGGCGCCATGCGCGAGCCAGCGCGCCATGGCCTCGCTGTCCGCATACGGCAGCAGCGCCGCGGCATAGCCGATCGCATCGAGCACCGCCGCGTGTTCTTTCAGGCTCAGCGCCGCGGCATCCTCGCCGGCGAGTCCGAGCTCGCGCAGCGTGCTCCAGGCTTTCGCGTCGATGCCCCGCGCCTCGGCTTCGACCGTGCCGCGCGGCGTCACCACCGCGCCGAGAGCGCGCGCGACCGCGTCCGCCAGCATGCCGGCTTGCATCTCGTCCATCAGCGCAGCCCCAGCCCGCGCGCGACGATGCCGCGCAGCACTTCGTTGGTGCCGCCGCGCAGCGTGTAGGCGGGCGTGTGCAGGATCGCCTGCGCGGCGAAGTTCTCGAAGCGATCGCCGCTGTCGAGCGAGGGTATCATCGGATAGAGCAGGCGCGCCGCCTGGGCCACGTCGCCCTCGAAGCGCGTGCCGAGGTCCTTGACCAGCGCCGCCTCGACGGCGGGCTCGCGGCCCTGCTCCATCAGCTCGGCGACGCCGAGCGACATCGAGCGCAGCGTCCAGAAGCGGCCCACCAGTTCGCCGATCGCGATCTGCGCGCGCGCATCCGCGGGCGTGTCGCCCGCCTTGCGGATCATTTCGGACAGCAGCGGCAGCGTGCTCATGAAGCGCTCCGGGCCGCTGCGCTCCATCGCGAGGTCGCCAGTGACGATGTTCCAGCCTTCGCCTTCACCGCCCAGCACCATCGAGTCGGGCACCTCGACGCCGTCGAACACCATCTCGTTGAAGTGATGCTCTCCGGTGAGCAGGCGGATGGGGCGCACCGTGAGGCCCTGCGCAGGCATCGCGACGATCAGCATCGACAGGCCGCGGTGCTTCGCGCCGGCGCCGTCCGAGGTGCGGCACAGCACGAACAGGTGGTCGGCGTTATGGCCCTGGCTGGTCCAGACCTTGGTCCCGGTGATCTTCCAGCCGCCGGCGATGCGCAACGCGCGCGTTTTCACCGAGGCGAGATCCGAGCCCACGTCGGGCTCGCTGTAGCAGGCGCCGAAAATGCTCTCGCCGCGCGCGATCGGCGGGACGAGCTTTTGCTTCTGCTCCTCGGTGCCGTGGCGCAGGATGCTCGACCCGACCTGCCGCTCCGCGACCCAGTGCCCCGCCACGGGGGCGCCCGCAGCAAGCAATTCCTCGATCACGACATAACGCTCGCGCTGCGAGCGTTCCTGTCCGCCGTAGCGCCGCGGCCAGGTCATGCCGAGCCAGCCGCGCGCGCCCAGCTTGCGCGTGAACGCGCGATCGAAGCCGCGCAGCCAGCTGTCGCACTGCGGCTCGAAGCCGCCGGCGGCGAGTTCGTCGCGCAGGAAGGCGCGCACTTCCGCGCGCAGCGGCGCCGCGCCGCTCACGGACTCGCCCCTGCGCTGCCATCGGCGGTCACGCCGTCGGCGAGCAGGCGCTCGATCTCCGCGGCCGTATAGCCCGCCTCGCGCAGCACCTCGAGGCTGTGCTCGCCCAGGCGCGGCGCCGGCCGGCCGGGCGCGGCCTGCGTCTCCGACCAGCGCGTGGGCACGCCGATGGCGCGGATCGCGCCCTCGCTCGGATGCTCCATGGTCTCGAGGAAACCGATCGCCGCGAGGTGCGGGTCGTCGATCAGCGCATCCAGCGTGTTGAGCGGCATCGCCGGGATATCGGCCCGGTCCAGGATCGCCAGCCATTCCGCGGTCGGGCGCGTGCCGAACACCTCGGCGACCAGGGCGCACAGCGCGTCGGTGTGAACGGTGCGGCTCGCCACGTCGGCGAAGCGCGGGTCAGCATCGGGCAACTCCGGGCGCCCGACAGCCGCGAAAAAACTGCGCCATTGCTTGTCGTTGTAAGCGAGCACCGAGATGTAGCCGTCCTGGGTGCGATACGGAACGCGCTCCGGCGACAGGCTGCGCTTGTAGCCCGGCGGCCCGAGCGGCGGCTCGAAGGTGCGCCCGCCCATGTGGTCGCCCAGCACCATCTGCGCCATTGTCTCGAACATGGGGATGTCTACGCGCTGTCCGCGGCCGCTGTTCGTGCGATGGATGAGCGCGCCGAGGATGGCGCCAACGCCGATCGCCGCGACGTAGCGGTCCGCGATCGCGAGCGGCACATAACGCGGGCGGTCCCCGCCGGCCATCTGCGCGAGCGTGGGCAGTGCGACCAGCGACTGGATCAGGTCGTCATACGCGGGCCGCGCCGCGTAGGGGCCGCGCTGGTCGTAGCCGAACATGCCCGCGTACACGATGCGCGGATTCGCCGCCGACACTTCTTCGTAGGTCAGGCCCAGCCGCGCCATCGCCTGCGGCCTGATGTTGTAGACCAGGACGTCGGCTTTCTCGGCGAGCTTGAGCACTGCGTTGCGGCCTGCGGGCTGTTTCAGGTCGAGGACCAGGCTGCGCTTGCCGCGGTTGCCCTGCAGGAAAATCGACCCCATCTCGGGATGGCGCCCCGGGCCGACGCGGCGCACGGGGTCGCCCTGCACCGCCTCCACCTTCACCACGTCGGCACCCATGTCCCCTAGCATTTGGGTGGTGAACGGGCCCATGAGCACCGTCGTCAGGTCGATGACGCACACGCCGGCGAGCGGTCCGGCCGGCGTTGCAGGCACTGGCTTGGCGCGATCCGGCATCGAGCTACTTCTTCTGCTGCTTTGCGAGTTCCTCCTGGTAGACCTTCAGTACCTGCGAACCGGGCTTGCCGCGCTTGTCGAGCTGCTCGGCCCACTCCTTGTTGACCGAGCTCAGGCGGTTGCGCAATTCCGCCTTGTCGGCGGCGGAGAGCTCGGGGACCTTCCAGCCCGCGGCCTTGAGTTTGCGTATCGCCTCGACATCCTCGGCGTCGACCACGGTGCAGGCTGTGTGCAGCGTTTCCTCGCTGGCTTGGGTGATCGCCTTCTGCGCTTCGGGCGGCAGGGCCTTCCACTTGCGCTCGTTGATCACGTAGGTGACGACGAAGCTGCCGAAGTTCTCGCCGACGGTCGAGGACCTGTAGGCGCTCTCCATGCCGTAGGAATAGACGCTGGTGAAGGGCCAGAGCGCCCCGTCCACGGTGCCGCGGGTGACGGATTCATAGACTTCGGGCGAGGGAATCTGCACCGGGACCGCGCCCAGCTTGCGCACGGCAAGCTCCTTCGCGCCGCCCGTGGTGCGGATCTTCAGTCCCTGCAGCGACTTGAGCCCGTCGAAGTTCACCTTGGGTCCGAGCATCATTTGGTAAGGCACCAGCACCACCGTCCAGAGTACGCGCACATTGTTGGGGGCGAACTCCTGCTTGGCGAGGATGCCGTCGCCGGCGGCGAGTTTGTAGAACGCCATGGTCGCCTCGCACGAGGACTTGAAGTCGATCGGCAGCTCGGCGACGACCGACAGCGGCAGCTTGTCGCCGACGAAGGCCGGCGCCACGTAGCCGATGTCCACCACGCCCGAGCCGGTGAGCGACAGCACGTCTTTCGCCTTGCCGAGCTGCTCCGCGGGGTAGTACTCGAGGTTGACGGACTTGCCGGCGCGCTCGTTGATTTTCGCGATCCAGGGCTTGGTGATCTTCTCCGCAATGAAATGGCCGTTCGGAAACGAATCGGCCACGCGCAGCTTCACCGCCTGGGCCATCGCCGCGGAACTGGCCAATGCCAGCGCAGCCACGCAGGGCAGCAGGACCAACGCATTGCGCTTCATGTTTCCTCCTTTGGAATGAACGCCGCCTCGTGACGATCGGCGACGCTTTACGGGAAAGATAGGGAATTCAATGACATCTCGGAGAGTATCCCTGAGTCCGGCAGCCGCAGTCAATCGCAGATTTCCTCGCCCGCCCGGAGTCGGAATCCAAGACCCTTTGAGTGGCCAATCCGATTGACGCTGTTGAGCGGCCAGGGAATTGACGGTACGCTTTGCGTGGTGTCACGCGTCGCCGGGCTGACCGCCGGAGCGTACGGGAGAGTGAATGACTACGCAGACCATGAAATTCACCTGGAAAGGCTTCGTCCTGGCGCCTTTGCTCGTCCCCATCATCTTTGCCGTACTCTTGATCAGTTCGGGCGGGAGCAGGAGCCCGATTCTCGGACTCCTTATGGTGTTCGCCATCGGCAGCGTTTTCTCATATTGCGTGACGGCCTTCCTCTTCCTGCCCTGCCTGTATCTACTGTCGAAGTTCGCTGCGCTGACGGTTCATCTGACCTGCATCGTGGGAGCGGTGCTCGGCGCAGTAGCTTACCTGCTGTTCGCGTGGCAGGGTTTTCAGGCGAGCGGGGTCAACTCGGGGCCGCCCACAGGCCGATTCGTCGACTATCTCCTGCGCGATCTGCCCGACCCGCTCGGCTGGGCGTTGTTTCCCGGCGGCGGTCTGGTTACGGCAGCGTTGTACTGGATGCTCGTCAATCAAGCGCAGCGCCAGACGCCAGGAGAGATCCATGGATGAATCGCTCGAACGCCTGTTGACCGAGCTGGAGCGCTTTGGCGAGGCCAACGACGGCGCGATCAGCGATCGTCCGCGGCGCATGCTGAATATCACACGGGATACCGGAGAGTTCCTCGCCGTGCTGGTGCGCGCAAGCGCAGCGCAGAGAGTGCTTGAAATCGGCACCTCGAACGGCTACTCCACCCTGTGGCTCGCCAGCGCAGCCCGCAGCATCGGCGGGACGGTCACGACCGTCGAACATTCCGCCTTCAAGATCGGACTGGCCGCAAACAACTTCGCCCGCTCGGGCCTGGCTGCGTTCATCGTTCAGCTGCAGGACGACGCGGGTCGGGTATTGTCCCGGCAGGGCGATGCCGCTTTCGACATGATCTTTCTCGACTCGGAGCGCCCGGAATATCCCGGATGGTGGCCCGACATCAGGCGCGTGCTGCGGCCGGGTGGCCTGCTCGTGGTGGACAACGCCACATCGCATCCGGAGCAAATGGCGCCGTTCGTTGCGCTGGTCAAAGCCGATGCCGCATTCCTCAGCTGCCTCGTGCCTGTCGGCAACGGCGAGTTCCTCGCCACGCGCGTCAGCCAGGCTTGATGCCGAGCAAACCGGCGCCGGGCCGGGCGCGCCATGCGCAGGTCGCGCTGGACAGCTTTACCGCCGGCGCGTCTCATGCTACTGTCCGCGCCCGTATCACCCACGGAGGAGACGACATGAAAACCTTAACAATGCTGTTTGCGATCGGCACGCTGATGGGAGCTTCCTGCTCCGCTGTTTCGGCCGACGCGGTGGCCCCGGCCCCGAATGGAATCACCATTCCGCAAGGCTATAAAGACTGGCGCACGATCGCGGTATCGCATCGCACGGACAACAACACGCTGCGCACGATATTGGGCAACGACATTGCGATCAAGGCAGCACGCGAAGGCAAGACCAATCCCTGGCCCGATGGCACGATACTGGGCAAGGTCGCATGGAAGGACGCAACGCACGAGGTATGGAAGCCTGCGACCGTGCCCGGCGATTTCATCCAGGCCGAATTCATGGTCAAGGATGCGAAGAAATACGCGAGCACCGGCGGCTGGGGTTTCGCGCGCTGGGTCGGCATGGACCAGAAACCATACGGCAAGGACGCGAATTTCGTGCAGGAATGCTTCGGCTGCCATACTCCGGTGAAAGGGAATGACTGGGTGTTCACGCAGCCGGTGAAAATGCCCTGATACCTGTCCGCCCGACCGGGGCGGACAGGGCACCCGCGCCGGTCAGTAAGCGGTACTGATCTGCGTACCACCGCCGCCGCCGGAACTGTCGTCGCCGGCCTGCGGCGATGCGCCGCCCGTTGCGGCCTCGAGCGCTCCCGCCGCCAGCGCCGCGCCGGTTGCAGCAGCGGTGATTCGTCCCGCGCTGTCGACTGCACGGCCGCCTGCGGCGGCGCCGCCCCAGCCTCCGCTCGCGCCCCCGCCGCCGAACTCACCGCCCTGCCCGGAGAATTCGCTCGTGCCGCGCGACGAGGAACCCGATGAGCCGCCTATGCTGCTCGAGCCCGACCAGTCCTGGTCCGATCGCCGGCCGGTGTCCCGCGCGAGACGCTTGCCTCCGGAGATCAGCAGCGCGAGGCTCGCTTCGTCGAGCGGCGGCGCGCTGAGCTTGGGTGCAACTGACGCGATCGGCAGCGTGGGCGCGACGCGCTTCCAGAACTGCCACCAGGCGGGCGGCCGCAGCGCTTCGATTTCGAGCAGCGCCTGCGGGTGGGCAGCGAGCGCCTGCAGCAAAGCATCGAAGGTGTTCTGCTCCAGGCGCAGGCCGCCCTGCGTCGGCCGCAACTGGCCGCCCTTGGCGGCGGGACCCGCATAGGCGAGCAGCAGCAGCCGGCCGAACGCTTCGGCTTCGAGCGCCGCGCCCGACTCCGGCTGGAACACCAGCAGGTGCCCGCCGTATTCGACGTCGCAGCCTGCGGGCGCCGGCGCCCGCGCGAGCAAGCGGTAGCTGCCGAACGGCGGATGGCCCCACGGCCGCAGCGGGTCGCACAGCGGGTTGCCGTGCCGCGCCGCAAGCTCGGTGGACGCGCTGGCGACGGCGCTCCCATAGGTGACGTTTGACAATCCCGCGCGGATCTCCACCACCGCCGTCCTGTCGCGGCTTTCCGGCACTCGCACTTTGATGTTCAGCATGGTTCACCCCCTTAGCGAAACAAGCGCAGATAACTATCGCGCATCCGGTCCATAGAAAATTTCCGCGCCACGTGCTGGCGCCCGCGCGCCGACAGCCGGCGCGCGAGCGCCGGGTTCTGCAGCACGCGCAGCAGCGCCGCGGCGATGGCGGCAGGCTCGACGGCACCTAGCAACAGCCCGGTCCTCCCGTGCAGCACCAGTTCGCGCGTGCCGCCCGAGTCGTTCGCGATCACCGGCACGCCGGCCGCGAGCGCTTCGAGAACCGCGTTCGGGCAACCCTGGTGCCGGCCGAGCACCAGCAGCGCGTCGTACTGCGCGAGCCTCGCCGGCGCATCGAATGCGGCGCCGTGAAACACGATGCGCCCGCCGGTGCCCGGCGGCGAGCCAGCCGCGGCAGCGACCTGCAGCGCGTAATCGCGATCGCGCGCTTCGGCGCTGCCGAGCACGTGGAGTTCCGCTTGCGGCAGCTGCCGCCAGAGCAGGCGCATGGCCGCGATCGCCTCGAGCACGAATTTGCTCGGCGCGATGCGCCCGCAGAGCGCAATTCGCACCGGCTGCGCGCCGGCGTCCGCGAACTCGGTGCGGATCGCGCCGGGCAGCGGCACGCCGTTGGGGATGACCACGGCCCTCTTGCCGATCAGCGGATGCGGCGCGGCACGGTACTTGTGCACCAGACAGTCGATGCGCGCGAAATAGTCGGCATCGGTGCAGGCGATGCATTCCTGAAAGCCGCGGGTCGCGGCCATTTCATCGAACAGATAGCTGCCCGGCGAAACGTCGATGAATCTCAGCGCACTGTGGCCTAGCCATTTCGCGAGCAGCAGCTTGATTTTAGCGTCGAGGTTCCAGAAGCAGACGCAGGACGGCGCGCTGCCGACGATGTGCGCGATCAGCGCTTCAGCGTGGTCCAGGCAATCGCGCGTGCCGGCGCTGCGAAAGTGACGGATGCCCGCTGCGGAAAGCTGCTGCGAGAACGCCGCGCTCGAGGAATCGCCGGTCACCGCGATCTCGAAATCGAGCCGGCCCTTGAGGGCCAGCGCGAGATTCACCAGCGAGCGCTGCGCGCCGCCGGCGTTGAGATTGGCGGTGACGAACAGCACGCGTCCGCCCGCTCCCGGCCGGGGCGTAAACGGACGCGCCAGATAAGCGAGCGTCCACAGGCGCTGGCTCGGGAATCCGACCCAGGCGGGCGGCTGCGGCGCCTCGCGAGCGCGCGCGGCGAGCGCCTGCGCCCAATCGTCGTCGGGCGCATCGAACGCGAGCAGGGACAGACCCGGCGCGCCGGCTTCGCCCTGCCCGCCGACCCGGCTCGCCACTACCGGCAGCCCCGCGGCGAGCGCTTCGAGCGTCGCGATGGACAGCCCCTCGTAGCGGCTGGTGTTGAGGAACAGGTCGAACGCCGGCAGGCATTGCGCCGCGCCGGCGACGAAACCCGGCAGGCGCAGGCGCTCGGCGACGCCGAGGCGCAGCGCCTGCGCGAGCACCGCGTTCCAGGCGAGCGCGCCGTCGCGGCCCGTGGCGCCGCCGACGATCACGAGGTAAGGCGGCCCGGGCGCCGCATCGCGATCGAGGAGTTCGCGCAGGATGCGCAACGCCCGCGTGTAAGCCTTCTGCGGCTTCACCGCTCCGACCATCCCGATCACCCATGCGTCCGCGGGGATCGCCCAGCGGGACCGCCAGGTTTCGCGCGCGCCGGCGCGCTCGCGCGGCTTGCGCGGGAAATGCCGCACCACCGTGCAGGGCACGCGCCCGCCGGCGGCGCGATACTCCTGCGCGGCCGACGCGGAGACGGCGATCGCGAAATGCTCGTCGCACAGCGCGGCGGCGGGTTCGATCCAGCCCGAGGCGGCATTGTGCAGCACCGGCACGGTCAGCGCCCCGCCTGCGCGCAGCGCGCGGCGCTGCTCTGCCGTGAGCAGATGGCAGCACACCACCGGGCTGCCGCCGGCTTCCTGCTCCAAAGCCGCTTGCGCGCCGAACTGCGCCAACCGCGCTTCGATGTCCTTGCCGTGAAAGCGCAGGATTTCGATTCCGGGCGGCAGCGGCCATTCGGCAGAGGTGTCGCGCAGCACCGCGATGCGCACGCCGTACGTGCGCGCTGATCGCGCCGCCCAGTCGAGCACGATGCGCTCCGCGCCGCCGAGCGCGAGGCTTGCCACTGCGGCGTGCAGGCGCAGTCCTTGCGCCGGCGACCGTGGGCGCCCAAGCAGGGGCGGCTGCTTCGCCGCGGCCTGCGGCGCGAGTATGCGCGCCAGCGGATCGATGAACTGTGGGGTGTCCATGCTCGAATCCCCATCCTCGCTCAAACCGCGCGGAAAAGCCAGCCGCGCCGGCTAGGGTACGATGCGCTCCTCGCGGAACTGCCTGAGCAGCCGCACGAGCATGTCCTCGCTGTCGACGACATCGTGAAATGCGTGCAGGCGCGGCAAGGCTCAAGCAGGACGGACCGTTCCGTCCCGGGGCGGGAGAGCGTCGCGCTGCGCCATCGGACCTGCGAACTACCGGCAGCGGACGCGCCTGAAGCGCCGCGCTACAATTGCTGCCCATAGCGGTCCGCTGCACACTAAGACGCCGAGCCACGGCACGATCGATTCTTATCAGACTGGAGCTGCTGCTTGAAAGCCACACGATGTATAGGACTCCCCCGCTTCCTGCTACCCGCATGCGTAGCCATGGCCTGCTCCGCATGTGTCCCCGGGCAGTTCTCGCGCAATGTCTACGAGGGCGCCAGGGTACATAACGAATCCCTTAAGTCGACGCCCCTGGAAAACACTAAGGCCGAGCCCGTGGGCTATGATCAGTATGAAAAGGAACGACAGGGCGGCGCCGCGGACCGAAGCAAGTGAACAGGCCCGGATAATGCGCCCACGATCTTGTTTTGCTTCGCGCCGACCGGCCGGACGGCTACACGGTCCGGCGTATTGACGGCGTCACGGAGTCCGCAGCCTGCGCGGCGCCGGGCCTTGCCGTCGCCCTTACCTAGAGGAGACTTTCACCGTGGCCAAGCAGGCACCCAAAGGTCGAACTAACGCCGCCGGGGTCGGGGGTAGATTGCAGCCGGTGATCAAGGTCGCGCAGGAATTGCGCCGCTGGACCGACACCGTGCTCGGGGTGGCCGGCGGCGCGACCGACCTTTCCCTATACCTGATCCGCTCCATGGCGCGCGGGCCCCGGCAGCAAGCGGCGGTCGACAAGGCAGGTTCGCTCCTGCGCCAGGCGCGCAGGGCAGCGCGCATGACCACGCGCGAATTGGGTGCGGCCATCGACATCTCGGACCCGCGCCTGCTCGAGTTGGCGGAAAGAGGAAAAGCGACACTGCCTTTCGAAATCATTCTGCGCCTGGCGGGCATACTGGGCCGGCACGACCCGATCAGCTTCGCGCTAAAACTCACCCGCTCCTACAATCCCGGCCTGTGGAGAGCGCTCGAAGACCTCGGCATCGGCAACCTGGTGGTGCATGCGGGGCGCGAGCGCGAGTTCGCCAACCTTTACCGGGCGCATGATGCCGCGCGGCAATTATCCGACGAAGACTTCGCCGCCGTGCTGCGCTTTGTCGATGCCGCGTTCCGGCTGGCGGTCGATTTCAGGGGGCGCGCGCCCGCGGCCCAGGCGCGCCGCAAGCGCGCCGCATCCACTAGCCCCGCAAGAAGGAAACCGGCCGCGCGGCGGCGGCTCAGTCCGGTTCGCGGCCCATGACCCGTGCTAGGCCGGCGCTATTCTGGATGCGGATGAATTTCTGCTGCACGCCGATCAGCTTTTCATCCTGGAACCTGGAGAAAGTGCGGCTGACGGTCTCCAGTTTCAGGCCGAGGTAGCTGCCTATCTCCTCGCGCGTCATGCGCAGATTGAATTCCGACGGCGAGTAGCCGCGCGCGGCGAAGCGCCGCGCCAGATCGAGCAGGAACATCGCCAGGCGTTCCTCGGCGTTCATGCTGCCCAGTTGCAGCATCACGCCGTGCTCGCGCTCGATTTCACGGCTCATCATCTTGTAGAAGTGGCGCTGCAGGCTGGGGATTTCCTGCGCCAGCTGCTGCAGGCTCGCAAAGGGAATGGCGCAGACGTCGCTGTCCTCCAGGGCGATGGTGCTGCAGGTGTGGCGCTCCGGCCCGATGCCGTCCATGCCCAGGACCTCGCCCGTCATCGAGAACCCCGTGACCTGGTCGCGCCCGTTGTCGAGCAAGGCAATGGACTTGAAGAAACCATTGCGCACGGCATACAGCGACGTGAAGCGGTCGCCGGCGCGGTACAGGCAGTCGCCGCGCCGCAGCCGCGAGCGACTGAACACCAGGCGCTCGGCGAGGTTCATCTCGGAACGGGTCAGGCCGCAACAGGGCCGGCACAGCTCGCGCAGGTTGCAGGTCGAACAGGTGGTCTTGCACTGCGCGATCGTCCCCGGCGCGGGTACAGCGGCGGAATCGATCGGCGCGCGGCGCCGGGCGGGAAGCACCCGCACCGTGGTATTGGTAGTCATAGCGCTTAATGGTATTTGCGCGATGCTGCCGCAGTTTGCGTTAAATCAAACGGCAGCGTTCCCGCGCCCGCGGATCCGGCCGAAGCCGCGCGAGTTTGCGCTAGATCAAATGGCGTTCCGGATTCGGGCGCGCGGTGGCGGCCTCGCCCGGCTCAGAACTCGACGGCGAACTCGGTGGCTTGCCAGATCGCGCGCTTGGCGTCGAGTTCGGTGGCGACATCGGCCCCGCCGATCAGGGTATGCGCGACACCGGCCGCTTCCAGGCCTGCGACCAGCTCGCGGCGCGGCTCCTGGCCGGCGCAAATGACCACCGTATCCGCCGGCAACAGCCGTTCTTCGTTGTTGACGCGTATGTGCAGGCCGGCATCGTCGATCTTCAGGTATTCGACGCCGCCCAGCATATGCACGCCGCGCTTTTGCAGGAGCAGGCGGCGCGCCCAGCCGGTGGTCTTGGCCAGGCCGTCGCCGACCTTGGTGGACTTGCGCTGCAGCAGCCAGACCTCGCGCGGCGTCGGCGGCATCTGCGGGGCGGTGAGGCCGCCGCGGTTGGCGCCGTAGTTCGGGTCGATGCCCCATTCCTTGCGATAGGCGTCGATCGCGTCGCCCTGATCTGCGGCATGGGTGAGAAACTCGGCGACGTCGAAGCCGATGCCGCCGGCGCCGACGACCGCGACCTTGCCGCCGGCGCTCTTCTTGCCCTCGAGCAGATCGATGTAGCTCACCACCTTGGGATGGTCGATGCCGGGGATCGCCGGCGTGCGCGGCGTGATGCCCGTCGCGACGACGACGTGGTCGTAGCCAGCCAAGTCGGCGCTCGTCGCGCGGCGGCCGAGTTGCACGTCGACCTTCAATTCCTTCAGCCGGGTGCGAAAGTAGCGCAGCGTCTCGCCGAACTCCTCCTTGCCCGGAATGCGGCGCGCGAGATTGAATTGCCCGCCGATTTCCGGCGCCGCATCGATCAACGTGACCTTGTGCGCGCGCTGGGCGAGCGTGGTCGCGGCGGCGAGGCCCGCCGGGCCGGCGCC
>Ga0182021_10004355_pt1 | contig 16669 bp, 12 predicted proteins | sample 612E3MmetaG_FD_120493 | JGI IMG/M metagenome (GOLD analysis project Ga0182021, IMG submission 120493) | Permafrost microbial communities from Stordalen Mire, Sweden - 612E3M metaG (Illumina Assembly) | ecosystem: Environmental > Terrestrial > Soil > Wetlands > Permafrost | place: Sweden...
ATCGATCTCCATCCGCGTCTATTACCGCGGCTATCGCGGCGAGACGCAGATGGAGGAAGTGCCCTTTGCCGCCCCCCGGCTGCCGGCCGGGGCCGAGTTCCATCTCGTCGTCGGCGATGCGGCTTCGATGGCCCAAATCGAGGCGGGACAATATCGGGCCCAGGGCCTGATGCCCCGCAGCCTGCCGCAGCTGATCCGCCTGCTAAGCAGCCTGCGCAAGCACAACCGGATCTATTTCAAGATCCTGGCCTCCAAGCCGGGGCTGTTCCTGCGCGGCGAGGAGCTGCCCAATCTTCCTCCCAGCCTCAAGTCGATGTTCCTGTCGCCGCGGGCCTCGGCGTCCTCGCCGACGGAACTGAACACGTCGACCCTGACCGAATATCAAATGCCGATTCCCTTCGTCTTCAACGGTTCGGCCGTCATCCCGGTCAGGATCCGCAAATAGCATCGGTTCCTTCGGGGCGCCGGCCCCGGGACCGAGGAGAAAAAGCATGACAAAATCGGCGATCACGATCCTTCTTCTGACGGTCCTCGCCCTCGGCGCGGCCTGGGCCGTCGTTCCCCAGAAATGGACCTTCCGCACATACGAGGAATTCCTCCGCGGGCGTTTCGACGGCGTGTCCCTGACCGCCGAAGGCGTCCTGTCCCTGGCCCCGCGGGAGGACAAAATCGACGGACCGTCCGAGGAGTTCTATCTCTCCTTCCTGGTTACTTTGGATGGAACCGCCTACGTCGGGACCGGGCACAGCGGCCGCATCTTCCGGCTGGGCAAGGACGGCAAAAGCGAGTTGTATTTCCAGGCCCAGGAGATGGACGTGACCAGCCTGGCCCTCGACGCCCGCGGCGCCCTTTACGCCGGAACTTCGCCCAACGGCAAGATCTACAAGATCACCGCCAAATCGCAGGGCGCGGTGTTCTTCGATCCGTCGGAGAAATACGTCTGGGACATGATGTTCGACGGGACGGGCAACCTTCTGGCCGCGGTCGGGGAGACCGGGGGCATCTATGAGATTTCGCCCCAGGGCCAGGGCCGGATGATCTTCAAGGCCGAGGAGAACCACATTCTCTGTCTGCGCCGCGACCGGGCCGGGAACATCATCGCCGGTAGCGGCGGCGGTGGATCGGTCTATCGCATCGCTCCGGGCGGCCGGGCCCAGATCCTTTTTGAGACCCCATTTGAGGAGGTTCGGGCCCTGGCCGTCGACGCCGAGGGCAATGTCCTGGCCGCGGCCGGCGGGATGTCCAAGTCCAAGAAGGAGGACCCGGCGCCATCTCCGGTTTCGGCCGCTCCGGCTGAAGTCAGCGTTTCGGTCAGCGCGGCGGCCCCGGCCGGAGGCCTTTCAGCGGCGCCCTTGACCGCATCCTCCAAGGCCTCCGGATCGATTCCCTCCGCCTCCAAGGAACCCGGAGCGCTGTACCGCATCGAGCCGGACGGCGGAGCCCGCAAGCTCTGGAGCTCGGCCGAGGAAATGATCTACGACCTGAACTGGAGCGAGGGGGATCGGCGTATCCTTTTCGGCACGGGGCCCAAAGGACGGCTGTATGCGCTCGATCGCGAGGAGAAGCTGTCGCTCGTGGTACAGAAGAATTCCGAACAGATCTACCGCCTGGCCCCGGCCGAGACGCGGCTTTACGTCCTGGCCAATAATCCTCCCCAGATCACGGTCCTTTATCCCGAGCAGCGGGCGGCCGGCGAATATCTGAGCCCGGTCCTCGATGCCCGCATGTCCGCGGCCTGGGGCCGGGTGAGCTGGGAAGCGGCGGTGCCCCAGGGGGCCGTCGTCCAGGTCCTTTCTCATAGCGGCAACACGGGCGAGCCGGGCCCGTCCTGGAGCGACTGGTCGCCGCCTTATCAAAAGGCCGAGGGCGAAGCCGTCCTGAGCCCCAAAGGCCGCTATCTCCAGCTCAAGGTCCTGTTCAAGACCACGTCCGGGCGTACGACGCCGACCCTGACCAAGCTGTCCGCGTTCTATCTCCAGACCAATGCCGCTCCCCTGATCACCAGGCTGGACCTCCTGGGACCGAACGAAGTTTTGCTCAAGCCCCTCGAGCAGGATGAGATCATCTGGGGCCAGGAGCGGCGGACGATGGAAGCGCCGGCGGGACGGCGCGATGAAATCAAGCTGGCCATGGCCAAGCGTGTCGAACGCCGGTGCTTCCAGACCGTCGTCTGGGACGCCGATGACGAGAACGGCGATTCCCTGACCTATTCCCTGTGGATCAAAGCCGACGGAGACAAGGATTGGCGCATGCTGGAGGACCGCTGGACCGACGTCCTTTATGCATTCTCCACGGCCAACTGGCCGGACGGGATTTACACTCTGAAAATCGCGGCCTCGGATGGGCCTTCCAATCCCCAGGGCGCCGAAAAGAAAGGGGAGAAGACCAGTCCGGCTTTCCTCATCGACAATACGCCGCCCGCGATCAAGAATTTGAAAGTCGAAAAAGCCGACGGCGCCCTCCTTGTCGTTTTTCAAGCCGAGGACCAGTTCTCGCCGATCAAGGACGTCCGCTGCTTGATCCGGCCCGGCGAGTGGCGCCTGTTGTTTCCGGAGGATGGGATCTGCGACAGCCGGAGCGAAAGCTTCAAAGTGCGCGTCCCGCTGTCCTCGGGCGCGGACAACATCCTGACGATTCAGGTCCGGGACGCGGTGGGCAACACCGCCGTAACGCGGCAGATTTTCTAGATGATCACTTGACCCGCTCGAGGTATTTGTCCTCGCGGGTATCGATGCGGATGACGTCGCCCTCCTGGACGAAGGGCGGAACCGAGACGACCAGGCCGTTCTCCATCGTGGCGTGTTTGTAGGAGGCGGCGGCCGTGGCTCCGCGCATGGATTGCTCGGTCTGGGCGATCTTCATTTCCATGAATGTCGGGGGGATGACGTTGATCGGCTTGCCGTCATAGCTCTCGATGGTGAAAATGACGTTGGGAACGAGGTATTTGACCGAATCGCCGATGGCTTCGCCGGACAACTGGACCTGGTCGTAGGTCTCGTGGTTCATGAAGATGTATTCATCGCCGCTTTGATAGAGGTACTCCATCTCCACGGCGTCCAAGTGGATCTGCTCGACCCGGTCGACGGAGCGGAAGCGGTGATCCTTGACCGAGTTATCCTTGAGGCTGCGCAGCTTGGTTTGGACCATGGCCTTCCATCGGCCCGGGGTGATGAGCTGCATTTCGACGACGCGCCAAAGCGCGCCGTCTTCCATTTTCAGAATCATGTTCTTGCGGATCTGGGTGGCGTCGAGCATGGCGAGCTCCGATTCTAAGATTCGCGGCGGGCGCCCTCACCGACATGGACGATGAAGGGTTGGCCGCCGACTCTTTCGATGGCCGCGGCGACAACGTCAGGGTTCTCGGGGGCATAAGCAAACATGCACCCCCCGCCGCCGGAGCCGTTTATTTTAGCACCAAGCGCGCCGGCGTCAAGGGCCGCCGCGATCATGGCTTCGATCTTGTCCGTCGAAATCTGCAGGTGGTCGCGCAGGACGGCATGCTGGGCGTTGAGCATGCCCCCAAAGCGGCGATGGTCGAAGGGTCGGCTCTGGAAGAGGCGCGCGCCCTCGGCCGTCAGGTCGCGGGTCAATAGCGTGCCCTTGAGCAGGCGGCGGTTGTCCACGGGGAGCTTGCCGATCTCGGCCAGAACCGCTTCGGTCAGGGGGCTCTTCAAGTCGAAGCCGGGGATCGCCCGGCGGAGGGCCGCAGCCCCGTCCAGCACGTGGCTTTTGATGAAACCGAGCGTTCCCGTGGTGTCCTTCTTCTGCAGGGAATTGGCCAGGACGAAGGTTCCCAAGGGATTGTCCAGCGGCTCGAACTTCATCGGCTCGTCGAAGCGGATCCAGACGACGCCGCCGTAGGCCGAGGCGTAGTGATCCATCCGGCCGCCCGGCTCCTTGAATTCGGCGACCTCGGTTTCGAAACCGAGCTCGGCCAAGGCGTGGGGGTCCCGGGCCCGCGGATCGCCCGCGGCTTCGAGGAGGAACTTGTTCCAGGCTACGACCATGGCCGAGGAGCTGGAAGTTCCGGCGTTGATGGGGATGGTGCTGGTCACGCGCACATCCCATCCGGTCAAAGGCAGGCCGGCCCGGCGGTGGATATTGACCGCGCTCTTGAGATAGTCACGCTTCTTGTCATAAGGCATCTCGGCGGCGGCGTTCAGCTCTTCGCACTCGCCGATATCGGGCATGTCGATGATGATGCGGTTGTCCGCCCGGCGTATCCCGGCGAAGGTGATGCGCAAATCCACGGCGGCGGCGATAATGGCCAGACCGAAGTAATCCTGGTGTTCGCCGAGAAGGCACATGCGGCCGGGCGAGGAGACACGGAGTTCGGAAATATTCATGCCCTCCTTTTTACGCGAACTGGGCGGGAGTGTCAAATGAAGCCCCCGGCGCAAACGTCTGTGTTTGCATTCACGGGCGATTACGGGGGAACATGATCCGGGGGACCCCGCCGCTGCACGCATCCGTGTCTTTAGGCACTTCTGAGTGCAACGAGCACGGATCCCCAGCCAGTGCTGGGGCCCCACTCGTTGCACCCGTCCGCGTTCGTATTCGCGGACGAGTACTGAGAATAAAGATCCCCGCAAAGCCGGGGGCCCTTTCTCCGTTGACAAAAGCGGCGCTGGAGTCCTATAGTGAATCGGCGCCATGTTCGTAAGAATAGATTCCCCTTCGCGGACCCGGTTCACGACCGGGTCGGCAATCATTTTTGTCTTCGGCCTGGCGGCCGCGGTTTTTGTCGGCGGATGCAAAGGAACGGGACTCATGGCCGAGATGATGCTGGTCAATGGAAGAATTTATACGGTCGACGCGCGGAACCCTTGGGCCGAAGCGGTCGCCGTGCGCGGAGGCCGGATCGCGGCGGTCGGCACGACGGCGGAAATCCGCCGCCTGGCCGGTCCGGAAACCCGGGTGCTCGATTTGAAGGGAGCCTTCGTATTGCCGGGATTCATCGACAGCCACGTCCATTTCATCAACGGCGGGTTGTCGCTCCTCAGCGTCCAGCTCCGTGACGCCCGGAGCAAGGCCGAATTCATCGCCCGAATCGCCGCCAAGGCCGGGGAGCTGCCCAAAGGGGAATGGATTCTCAACGGCGACTGGGACCACCAGTCGTTCGATCCGGTCGAGCTGCCGCGGAAGGAATGGATCGATGCCGCGACTCCCGATCACCCCGTCTGCGTCAATCGCCTGGACGGGCACATGGTCCTCTGCAACAGCTTGGCCCTGAAGAGGGGCGGCGTGACCCGGGCGACCCCGGCCCCTCCCGGCGGAGAGATTGTCCGGGACGCGGTCACCGGCGAGCCGACCGGGATTCTCAAAGACGCGGCCATGGACCTGGTTTTCCGCGAAGTCCCGGAATCGACTCCCGCCCAGACGCGCCGGGCGGCTGAGGCGGCCCTGGACTATGCCGCGGAGCGCGGTGTGACGTCCGTGCATGACGTCTCGGGCGAGGCCGGGATCGGCGTCTATCAGGACCTGCGCCGGGAAGGACGCCTGACGACCCGCATCTATTATTATGTTCCCGTCACGACCGTGGACGAGGTTCTGCGCACGGGTTTGAAAAACGGTTTCGGCGACGAGACCGTCCGGTTCGCCGGATTGAAGGGCTTTGCCGACGGCTCCCTGGGTTCGGCCACGGCCTATTTCTTCGAGCCATACGCGGATGAGCCGGAAAAATCCGGTCTCTTGAACGAGGAGATGTTCCCCGCGGGGATCATGGAGAAACGGGTCCGGGCCGCCGACCGGGGCGGCCTGCAAGTCGCTATTCACGCCATCGGCGACCGGGCCAATGCCGTCGTCCTGGACATCTTCGAGAAGTCCGCCGACGGGCTTCCGGGGCGCGACCGGCGTTTCCGCATCGAGCACGCCCAGCACATCCGGCCGGCCGATTTCGCCCGCTTTGCCAGGCTGAAGATCATCGCCTCGGTTCAACCCTATCATGCCATCGACGACGGGCGCTGGGCGGAAAAGAAGATCGGCCCCCAACGAACCCGGACGACCTACCCGTTCAAATCCTTTCTCGCCGCCGGCGTCCGCCTGGCCTTCGGCTCGGATTGGCCGGTCGCTCCCATGGACCCGATCCTGGGCATCTATGCCGCCGTGACCCGGCGGACCCTCGATGAAAAAAATCCCGGCGGATGGGTGCCGGAGCAGAAGATCCCGCTCCAAGCGGCCATCCGCGCCTATACGACCGAGGCCGCTTTCGCCGAATTCGCCGAGGAGTCGAAAGGCGCGGTCAAGACCGGCTTCCTGGCGGATTTCGCTGTCCTGGACCGGAACTTGTTCGATATCCGGCCGGAAGAGATCCGTTCGGTCCGTGTCCTGCGCACGATCTGCGCCGGAAAGACGGTTTACGAGGCCCGATGAGTCCGGCCGACCTCTTTCCCCCCGCTCCCGGGCACATCGGGACGGATGAATCCGGAAAAGGGGATTATTTCGGGCCGCTCGTCATCGCCGGCTTCTATTGCCCCGACGACCAGGTGCCGCTTTTACGCGAACTGGGCGTGCGGGACAGCAAGGCCATTTCGGACAACCGGGTCCGCGAGATCGCCGCGGCCCTGCGGGAGGGAACGATCCATTCCCTCGTCGTCATCGGTCCCGAGAAATACAACGAGCTCTACGCCAAATTCCGAAACCTGAACAAACTGTTGGCCTGGGGACATGCCCGGGTCATCGAGAACATCCTCTCCCGGGTCGATTGTGCCCAGGCCATCACCGACCAATTCGGCGACGAGCGCTTCGTCCTGAACGCCTTGATGCAGAAGGGCCGGACGATTGATCTCGTCCAGCGGCCGCGCGGGGAGGAGGACATTGCCGTGGCCGCCGCCTCCGTGCTGGCCCGGGCGGAATTCATCCGCCGGCTCGAAGATTTGTCCGGCGAATGGGGCGTCGATCTACATAAAGGCGCCGGCCCGCCGGTCGAAGCGGCGGCCGCCGCTTTTCTCCGGCGCCACGGCCCGGACGCCTTGCCCAAAGTGGCCAAGATGCACTTCAAGACCACGGAAAAAGTCCTGCGGCTCGTTTGAACCCGGGACCGGGAGGACCGATGGACGTGACGACGGGCCCGACCAAGCGCCTTTTTTTCGAAGACTCCGGCATCCTGGAATTCGACGCCCGGGTGGTCGAACGGCGGCTTTGGGAAGGGAAGCCCGCCGTCATTCTCGACCGGACGGCTTTCTACGCTGAATCCGGAGGCCAACCCTGGGACCGGGGGACGCTCGGCGGAGTGCCCGTGCTGAAAGTGATCGAAGACGGTGATGATCTCGTCCACGTCCTGGAGCGGCCCTTGGCCGCCGACGACGTCCGCGGCGCGGTCGATGGGAACCGGCGCCTCGATCATATGCAGCAGCACTCCGGCCAACACGTCCTATCCCAGGCGTTCCTCGAAGTCCTCAACGGCGAGACGCGGTCGTTTCACATGGGGGAGACGTCTTCGACTCTGGAAATTGGAATCGCCGCGGCGACCGACGAGGCCCTGGAGCGGGTCGAGCGCAGGGCCAACGCCGTCGTCGTCCAGGACCGGCCGGTTCGGACCTACTTCGTTGAGCCGGAGCGGATCGGCGAAGTCCCCCTGCGCCGTCCCCCCAAGGTCTCGGGCACGATCCGGGTCGTGGAGATCGAGGACTTCGACTATTCCGCCTGCGGCGGGACGCACGTCCATCGCACGGGCGAGATCGGGACGATCAAAATTACGGCACTTGAAAAAATCCGGGGCAATTTGCGTTTTACGTTTCTGTGCGGCGGGAGGGCCCTGGCCGACTACCAGCTCAAGAATCTCCTCGTCCGCGAACTGACCGGCAAATTCAACGTCCCCGCCGCCGAACTTCCGGGAATCGTGGACAAGCTGGCCGGCGAACTGAAAGCCACCCGCAAAGCCCTGCGGGACGCGGAAGAGCGGGCCGCGGCTTTGGAAGCCCGGGATCTCGCCGGCCGGGCCCGCGGCCCGATCATTGCCGGCGTTTTTCCGGATCGGTCGCCCGAAGCCGTCCGGGCTCTGGCCCTGAATCTGATCCGGATGGGGACGTACATCGTGCTGCTGGCCTGCCGAACTGAAGCCCGCAGCCATCTCGTTCTGGCGCGTTCGGAATCCCTGGACGTCGACCTGCGGACGCTGGTTCCCGTATTGGGGCCCATGGTCCAGGGAAAAGGCGGGGGAAGTCCGGCTCTCGTCCAGATCGCCGGGGAGCGGGGAGCGGATCTGGACGCCGCCCTTCTCCGGGCCGAGGAATTCGTCCGGGGCTGAAACGCGCTACTCGTAGCGCAGCGAGACGATCGGATCGACGCGGGCCGCCTTCTGGGCCGGGAAGAGGCCGAAGAAGAGCCCGACCGAGACGGAGACGAACAAGCCCATGACGACGGACCAGGGCGAGACGGAGGCCGGCAAGGGCGTGACGGCCCGGACCAGAAAAGCGATCCCGAACCCGAAGAGAGTGCCCAACAGCCCGCCTAATCCGGTCAGGACCATGGCTTCGATCAGGAACTGCTTCATGATGTCTTTGGAGAGGGCCCCGAGGGCCTTGCGGATGCCGATCTCCCGGGTTCTTTCCTTGGCCGCCACCAGCATGATGTTCATGACTCCGATGCCGCCCACGAGCAGGCCGATCGAGGACAGGATGGTCATGACCAGATAGGCCGCCCCGGTGATCTGGTTGTAAAGGTCGAGAATCGTGTCCATGGTGAAGACGACAAAATCGTTGGGCTTGCCGAAGGCCACCTTGCGTCGCTGGCGGAGCTTGGCCGTGACCTGATCGATGGTCTCGGCCAGCGTTCCGGTCGTCTTGGGAACGATTCCGAATTCGATGGTGGTGGGGTCGTAGGGAAAGTATTTCCGCAGGGTCGTGATGGGGATGCCGACGAAGTTGTCCCGGCTCTGGCCGAACATCTGGCCGCGCTTGTTGAGAACGCCGACGACGATGAAGTTTTCCGGGCCGACGCGGATCTCCCGGCCGATCGGGCTCATGTGGGGGAAGAGGATCTCGGCCAGCTCGAAGCCCAGGAGGCAGACCCGGGCGCTGTGGGTGATCTCGGCCGTGGTCAGAAAGCGGCCTTCCTTGGGCATATAGATCGAGTAGACAATGGGGAAGTTCTCGTTCATGCCGATGATCATCGAGCTGTCGCTCTTCTCGTTCTGGTACTTGATCTCGACGGTCTCGAAGACGCTAGGCGTGAGGTTGATGGCCACGGCTTTAACCAGGGGGCATTCCTTTTCGATGGCCAAACCGTCCTCGTAGGTCAGGTCCTTTCGTTTTCTTTCCTCGTCCGTCAGGCGGCCCATCCGGACCGGATCGAACTTGTGGACCAGAACCAGCTCCGAACCGGCCGACTGGAGCTCCTTGCGGAACGATCCGTTCAGGCCCTGGATGATGGAGACCATGCCGATGACGGTCATGACCCCGATGAGGATGCCGAGCAGTGTCAGGAACGAACGCAGCTTGTGGGTCCGCAGAGAGTCGAAGGCCATGCCCAGGATTTCCTTGAAGATGCCGTGGCGGATCATATCTCGGACCTCAAAGCCTCGACGGGATCGAGCTTGGCGGCCTTGTTAGCCGGATAAATGCCGAAGAACAGTCCCAGGGAAGTGGCCATGAAGATGGCCAGGACGACGGATAGCGGCTCGACCGTGGAGGGCATGGACGTGGCTGCCGAGATGACCTTGGCCAGGAGTATCCCCAGGCCGATCCCGATCAGGCCCCCGATCCCGGAGATGGCCGACGATTCAATCAGGAACTGGTAGAGGATGTCCTTGCGCCGGGCCCCGATGGCCATGCGGATGCCGATTTCCTTGGTCCGCTCGGTGACCGAGACGAGCATGATGTTCATGACCACGATACCGCCGACGAGGAGGGCGATCGAGGCGATGCCGATCATGGCGAAGTAGATGCCCGTGGTGGCCGTCTTATAGAACTGGATGAAGGTCTCGGACGTGCGGAAGGAGAAATCGTCGGGCTTTCCGTAGGTCACCTTGCGGGCGCTGCGCAGGATCGTCCGGACCTCCCCTTGGGCCTGGGTCAGCTGCTCTTGCGAGGCCGTGTGGATGTTGATGTCGATGGAGCGGCGCGAGCCGAACTCCTTGAGGAAGGTGGTGATCGGGAGGCGGACGTAATTGTCCTGGCTGAAGCCGAGGACCTTGCCCTTCTTAGTCCCTACGCCGATGATGAGGACCTCCAGTCCGCTGACCTTGAGCCGCCGGCCGAGGGGATCGATGTTGGGAAAGAGCTTCTCGGCCACATCGGAGCCTATGATGCCGACGCTGCGGGAATGATCCTCGTCTTCGCGCTGGAGATGGCGGCCGCTGTCGAGCTCCAGGACGGAGCCGATAAGATGGTCTACGGAGGTAACGCCCCGGACATCGACGCCCGTGATCTCGCGATTGGCGTATTTGGCCGTCCGGTTGGTGCTGGCGCTGGCCCCGATCAGCTCGCATTCCCGGCAGCGGCTGCGCAGGAGGTTCATCTCGTCCAGGGTGATGTCCTTACGTTTCAGCTGTTCCTTGAATTCCTTGAGCGAGATGCCGATCATGGAGACCTTGCTGACCGAAAAATCGTTGGCCCCGTAGAAGGACATCTTGGTATAAACGTAGTTGTTGAGGCCCTGGATGACGGAGACGACGGCGATGATGGTCAGGACGCCGATGATGATGCCCAGGAGGGTCAAAAAGGTCCGCATTTTATTGGACCAGAGAGACCCCATGGCCATCGTAAAGGATTCGCCGATGTTGATCTTTGCCATGTCCGTTCCGAAAGTGGATTATTGTACAGGAATTGATACGCAAATGCGAAAAAAAGGTTTTCCCGACCAACGATTGTCTATCCCCGCCATAATTCTTGACATGGCCGTCGTTTGTAAACAAAATGAAGTTCGGAGCAGCGTGTGGAATTTGGCCATTCCGGCGAAGGAACTTGTGCTCCCGTGTCTTTCCTGATTTCCGCGGATCGGAGAACACGGCAGCCAGCAAGTCCAAGGCCCGGCCGGCCTATTGAACCAAGGAGGACTAAGATGAAACGATTCGCCGCTCCCGTCCTGGCCCTGGCGATCCTGGCCGGATGGGCCGCACCCGCCTCGTCCCAAACGATCTACCTGGGGGCTTATGCCGGGACGTCCTCCCAAACGCCAAAGTTTCAAAACGTCCAGTTCACAACCGATACCACGTTCGCCTATGGGCTGCGGGTCGGCGTGCGTCTGTTGATGTTCGCCCTGGAAGGGACTTATTTCCAGGCCGCCCACAACATCGTTGTCGGAGGAGGCACGCTCGTCGATTGGAACAACAAGGTCAACGATTACAGCTATCTCGGAGTCAACGCCAAGCTTTTCTTCCCCCTGCTCTTTCTCCAGCCTTACATCACGGCGGGATACGGCTATTATTCTATTGACATCCAGTCTATCGACAAGGCCCGCGACGGCGGCTTCAATTTCGGGGCCGGCCTGGAGCTCAAATTGGGCTCCAAGATCGGAATATCGGCCGAAGGGCGCTGGCACAACGTCAACGTCGACATCGCCCATATCTCGCTCGGCCTGGGCGATTTCACGCTCTGCGGCGGGTTCAATTTATATTTTTGATGATCCTGCGCCTGAATAAATACCTGTCCCAGCAGGGGATCGCTTCCCGCCGGGCCGCCGACCGGCTGATCGTCGAGGGCCGGGTCTCCGTCAACGGACCGGTCGTCGAGGACCTCGGCGTGAAGATCGACACCGAGGCCGACCGGATTGTGGTCGACGGCAAGGCGGTCTCCCCGGAACACGAACGACTCTACCTCATGCTCCATAAGCCGGTTGGCTGCCTGGTGACCAAGGATGATCCCGAGGGGCGGCCGACCGTCATGGACCTGATCCCCAGGCTGAAGGCACCGGTCTTCCCGGTCGGCCGGCTGGACTATAACAGCGAGGGGCTTCTGCTTCTGACCAATGACGGGGAGCTGGCCTACCGGTTGACCCATCCCCGCTATGAAATCATCAAGAAATACGCCGTCCAAGTGACGGGGGAAATAACGACCGCCGAGGCCGCCCGCCTGGAAAAGGGAGTCTTCTTCGAGGGGCGGCGCACGGCCCCGGCCCGGATCAAGATCTTCGAGCGGAGCGTCCGCCGCACCATCCTGTTGATCGAGATCCACGAAGGCCGCAAGCGTGAGATCCGGCATATGCTGGAAGGCGTCGGCCATCCCGTTCAGACCCTGAAACGCGTCGAATTCGCCGGCTTACGGCTGACCCCGCTGGCTTATGGAAAATGGCGCTTCCTCAAGAAGGAGGAAGTCCTTCATTTGAGAAAGCAGGTGCGCCTGCTCCCGCCCAAGAAGGATAAACGGGCGTGAATGGCGGGATAACGTCGTTGCGCCGGGCGGCCTCGGGCGCCATCATTCTTTTGGCCACCCTCGGCCTGGGTTCGCAGGATTCCAAGGGCCCGGCCGCCCGCTGGGACGCTGGCGTCCTGGGCAATCATCGGGCCGTCATCCGGGTCGAGAAACCCGCCGACGCGGTGCGCGTGCGCATCCCTTGGCGCCGCCGCGACGCGGCCCCGGAGAAAAAGGCGGTCTATGTCCGGGACGCTCGAAGCGGCGTGAAAGTGGACAACGTCGCGCCGCTGGCCGTCACCCGTGAATACGGGGAATTCGTCTTCCAGCCGTCCAGCGGAGCGGGGGAGTACTACTTTTATTACCTGCCCTACCGGTTGGGAGCCAGCCGCAATTACCCCCAGGCCCGCTATCGGGAGCCCGAACGGACGGCCGACGGCGCCTGGCTGAAGAAGCTGGGCTTATCGGAGGGGGCGCCCGCGCCGGCAGCCGCCGCGCTTCCGGAAGCCCGGTTCTTGGGTTTGGAAGCGGTTGACGATTTCAACGCCTTCACGCCCATGGAGCTGATCGCCACGGCGGCCGAGACCGCGGCCCTTATCAAGAAATATCCGGCCGAGCCTTTTCTGGTTTTTCCGGAAGACCGGCGCTTCTCCATCCGTATGACCGGGGATCTGCCTTTACGCTGGGTGGACGGGCCCAAGCCGGCGCTGACCGGAGAGGCCGACCGGGGCGAATTCTTCGCCTTCCAGCTCGGCGTCTGGGCCTGCGGCCAGACGCTCGATGACGTGGGCGTCTCATTTTCCGATATGCGCGGCCCGACGGATCAGCTTATCCCGAAGTCCGCCCTGCGCTGCATCAACGCGGGAGGCACGGATTGGAACGGCGAGCCGCTGCGAAAAGCCGTGGCCGTGGAAAAAGGCTTGATCCAGGCGCTCTGGTGCGGAGTCCAGGTCCCGGCCGATTGCGCCCCCGGGTTGTATTCCGGCGAAACGACGGTCACGCCCAGGGGGGCGGCGCCGAAAAGCGTCCGTCTGGAACTGACGGTAACCTCGGCCTTGCGCGCCGACGGCGGTGACAGCGAGCCCGACCGTCTCTCACGCCTGCGCTGGCTGGATTCGACGCTGGCCTCCGATGACGAGATCGTCCGACCTTTCACCCCGTTGACCGTGAGCGATCGGACGATCGGCTGCCTGGGCCGCACCGTGACGCTGGGTCCGGACGGATTTCCGGCCGCTGTCCGGAGCTTCTTCGCTTCCGACGTCACCCGGATCCTGGAAAATGGGAAAAATGTCCTGGCCGGTCCAATGGCCCTCGTCGTCGAGGATGCGGCCGGGAAGATAATGCCCTGGAAGCCCGTTCGATTCGCGTTCACCGGCCGTTCGGAGGGAAAGGTCTCCTGGGAATTCCAAAGCCAGGCCGGGAATCTGCGGCTGGACGGCAAAGCCTGGATGGAGATGGACGGGTATCTCGAATACCAGGTCCGGATCTCGGCCGTGGCCGCGACTACGGTCAAGGACATCCGCTTACAGATCCCCTGGTCCCGGGACGCGGCCCGCTACATGATGGGGTTGGGACAGAAGGGCGGCCTGCGGCCCTCCGAGTTCCGCTGGACGTGGGACCAGAAGAAAAACCAGGATTCGCTGTGGCTGGGCGCGGTCAACGCCGGAATGCAGGTCGGTTTACGGGCGGAGAACTACAGCCGGCCGTTGAATACCAACTTTTATTTAAGCAAGCCGCTCAATCTTCCGCCCTCCTGGCACAACGGGGGAGGGGGAAAAGTCACGGTCATGGAAGCGGGCCCGGACGTCGTGCGGTTCACGGCCGCCAGCGGAGTGCGGACGATCGAGCCGGGGCAGGACTTGCGCTATGATTTCATCCTGCTCCTGACGCCGTTCAAGACGATCGATCCAAAAAACCAGTTCGCCACCCGTTTCATCCACACCTTCAAACCGCTGGAAGAAATCGCCGCGAGCGGCGCCAACACCATCAACATCCACCATGCCAACGCCATCAACCCCTATATCAACTATCCGTTTCTCCGCCCGGCGGAGATGAAGGCCTATATCGACGACGCTCACCGGCGCGGATTCAAGGTCAAAATCTACAACACCATCCGCGAGCTCTCCAATCATGCGCCGGAAATATTTGCCTTGCGCAGCCTGGGCTCCGAGATCTTTTCCCACGGCCCCGGCGGGGGCTATTCCTGGCTCCAGGAGCACCTCGGTTCGGATTACATCCCGGCCTGGTTTGTTCCGGATCTCCAGGACGCCGCTGTCGTCAATAGCGGGATGTCGCGTTGGCACAATTACTATATTGAAGGGTTGAACTGGCTGGCCAAGAACATCGGCATCGACGGCCTTTATATCGACGACGTGGCCTTCGACCGGACGACCATGAAGCGCGTCCGCAAGGTCCTGGACCGCAATCGGCCTGGCGCGTTGATCGATCTTCACTCGGCCAACCAGTACAATCCGCGCGACGGCTTCATTTCCAGCGCAACCCTCTATCTCGAGCACTTTCCCTATCTCAACCGTCTGTGGTTCGGAGAATATTTCGATTATCAGGCCTCGCCGGCCGACTATTGGCTGGTCGAAGTCTCCGGCATTCCCTTCGGTTTGATGGGAGAGATGCTCCAGGACGGCGGGAATCCTTGGCGGGGCATGGTCTATGGCATGACCAACCGTTTGCCCTGGTCGGGCAACGACCCGTCTCGCCTCTGGAGGATCTGGGACTCCTTTGGCATCGGCGAGGCCCGCATGATCGGCTACTGGGCCGACGACTGCCCGGTTCGGACAGATGACCCGGACGTGGCCGCGACGGTCTTCCAGAAGAAGGACCGGACGATGATAGCCGTCGCCAGCTGGGCCAAGATTCCGATAAAAGCCCGCTTGAAGATCGATTGGAAAGCGTTGGGAATCGATCCGTTGAAAGCCAAGCTGCGTGCGCCGGAGATCCCGGACTTCCAGTTTGCCTCTGAATTCGCTCCCGGCGATCCCATTCCCTTTGAGGTCGGAAAGGGCTGGATTTTGATTTTGGAATGAGCCGGAAGATCCGCCGAAAATTCCGGTTTTTCGCGTTAAACAGAATCCCCGCCGATGGCGCATGATATTTGTAGAGATTCGATAAAATCGATTCGGGGGAAACGATGAATAATATCCTATCGGTGAGCATCGCGATTTTCGTTTTAGGTTCCTTGGCAGCGACCGATCCGGCCCCAATCCGGCAAAAACTCCCGCCTAGGCTCAAGGCCGATCTCGCCATCGGCGCGGATGAGGGGGACGAAAATCTCATTTTTGGAAGCATCGCGCATATCGATCTCGATAGGGCCGGCCGTATCTATGCGCTCGATTATAAAGATGCGAAAATCCGGATTTTTGATCCGAATGGAAGAGTTCTTAAAGTTTTTTCCATTCCCGCCGGACAGGGGCCCCGGGAACTCTCCCAAATCGGCTCCATGGCCGTCAGCCCCGATGGCCTTATTTTCTTGAATGAAATGAGAAAAGTGGTGGTTTACGATCGCAACGGCGACTTTATCCGGTATTTTCCGTTGGATTTCAACGCCACGACAATCGGCAACGCCGGTGACGAAAATGTGATCGCCATTGGCTTGGACAAAGGAAAAATCCTCCACATTTACGGCGCGGACGGCCGGCGGCTCGGCGAGTTTGCCGATCCTTACGAAGTTCCGGCCGCGCTCTCCGAGTTCAAGGACGCGCCGTTTCTAAAAGCGCCCATTCTCTTCAGCGCATCCAAATCGGGCCGCGTTTTCGTTTTAAATCCCCATCGCTACGAAGTCTCGATCTATAAAGACCTCAAGCTTGTTGGCCAAATCAAGGGCAAGAGCGATATCTTCGAAAAGGCAGGGACTCCCGGCCAAGCGCGGGGAAGAGTGTTTCTTTTTCCGACCGCGTATATCCAGGAAGCGGGCCAAAGAATTTATGTGACGATCAGCAAACCGGCCGCGAAATCCGGTCATGAAATGGATATCTTCGAGGATGGACGTCAGATCGGCCGGCTTACGGTAAGCGGCATTCCTTATGCCATCGACGCCCGAGGCCGTCTCTATTTCGCTGAGGAGGAAGGCTTCCCGCGCATCGTCCGATACACCGTCGAGAATTAGCGCTTTCGATTGGGGATCAGAGACTAGGGGAGCATAAAAGGAAAACCCGTCGACGGGCTTTGCCGTCCTACGCGGAGCAAGAACGGGCTTAGCAGTCGCCTTCGCTTTAAAGTGGGGAAGGGCTGGATTCTGATATTGGAATGACCGGGCCGGCCTATTTCAGGCCGGGCAGCCCCTGGATTCCGAATTTGAAGATGTTGTTCACCAGAATGCCGTATTTCGCGGACAAGCGCTCGCAGTCGCGGAAGACGTCCTCGAG
>Ga0182021_10004356_pt1 | contig 16668 bp, 19 predicted proteins | sample 612E3MmetaG_FD_120493 | JGI IMG/M metagenome (GOLD analysis project Ga0182021, IMG submission 120493) | Permafrost microbial communities from Stordalen Mire, Sweden - 612E3M metaG (Illumina Assembly) | ecosystem: Environmental > Terrestrial > Soil > Wetlands > Permafrost | place: Sweden...
CGCAGCCATACGCACCCAGCAGGTCATGACGAAGGTCGCTCTCAACCCGAGCAATGTGCTGGGTTACGATCTGATCCACGCCGTCGACCCGGACACAAACGCGCCTGCATTCACCGGAGACTTCGGGGACTTTCTCAACAAGGCCGCGAAATACTACTTATGGAGGCGTATGGCGTCAAGATCGCCGCCTTCACCTCGGGCGGAGGAGTCTACAACAATCTAAAACGACGGGGCTATCTAGGCGCTAAAACAAGCTAGAAAAAAAATAAATATATTTTTTGCATTAAATTCGCGCGCACATAATTAAAATCATTACATTAAAATTGATTTATAACTCACAAATTATTTATCTAAAACTGACTACACTTCTAGGAACCATTGCGCGCGCGCTTGGAGTCTTCGGCCGATTGGATGATGGGGATGGCTTTGGTGTAACATTCGTGCTGAGTATGCTTCGGGCTTCGAGGAGGCATCTCTCACTCTCCTCAATGATGCTGAACAGCTTCTCGACTTGATTATGGCTCAATGTGACGGTGACACTCAACGCGGGAACCTCATCGAGTGGCGGCTCACTCATCCTCTTAAAACCTAGGAACAACCGGTGAGGAGAGGGAACTATGAAAGAGGAGGTGACTCTTTCTAAAACTTTTTTCTCGCTCAATTCACCGATTAATGGTGGTTCGCAATGGCTTCAGCAGACCTCGAATCTATTAACTATCGACTCAATATTCAAGGAGAGATAAAACAAGGCGATGAGCAGTATCGGGATTTAATATTAAAAACAATGATACGCTTGCCAGACGATGTTAGGGAAAAAATACTAGATGAAGCTCTCTTTATCATTGCGACGCCTTCAGTAAATGGAACGATATTTGATCTTATCGCGGTAGAATCCCTAACTCTTCACTGTATCCTCTTAAACTTTAGTTCCATGGGTAGATTCGGTGACTCGAAGAAAATGGATGTAATAGCCCATGAGATTGCCCATGTCATTCTAGGTCATGGAACTATAAGTACGCCTCAGCAGAAAAAAGAGGCAGATGATTTGAGTCAAAGCTGGGGATTTAAAAGAGCGTATCTAGAATCAACTTGAACTCAATAGTCTTATCCTCACTTCCACCTGACTCTTACTCAGGTGAAATAGTGAATGGTTGCGCGCACGCGATTCATCTATTGACCTTCTACGATCCGAGTTATTTCTTTGGCAATTGTGCCCTCGACATGCTGAGTCCAGAGCGTTTTAGGCACATCAAGAGCTAGGAACAACCAAGATAGATAGACTACCTCGGCCGCTCCGAACGTAAGATTATGAATCCACTTACCTATGCCTATGTGGATCGAAAAATCATTCGGCTGCCCCGCTATCAGAATACTGAACGCCCTATCTTCGGTAACGTAACCCCGCAAAATTCCAGCCTTATTAGCTTGAATAACTTGTCCCAAAGGTAAGGTGGTTGCCTGCGTTTTGTATCCTTCACCATCAAGTTGCTGAACAATCTGCTTCGATAACTGACTCAGATCCTTATTCTGACCCTGAAACCGCATTACTTTCTCGGATACCAACATCGACACCTCGATCTTCGCATACATCATGTGAAATTCTGCTTTTTTATCTTTCTTTTCGCCATCGCGCCGATTTTTATTTACTGGAGAGCTTTCTATTTGACGACTCAGATTTATAGGGATTTGAGTTTCTCTATGATGAGGTTAGGAAGATCAGGGATAATCAAGGTCACCACGTTATGAGCTTCGGATGCATTAATAGTCTTATCATCAGTTCCACCTGATACTAATTCTAGTGATTGTATAGTCTGAAATTCAAACAAAATCAAAGGCCATTGTGCGTGCCTGCATCTATGGGTAGAAGTGTATAATCTTTTTCGGCACGACTCTTAACGTGACCTGTGTTTCAGGATCATACTTCGGGTTGTAAAATGGCTCTCGGTGATATTTCCCCCACACCCATCGAACATATTTGTCATAGCCTTCCTTAGGCTCAAAGCCAAGATCCGCTTTACCATATACGAGGGCGTATTTGGAGGGGGTATCTCCCTCTTCCCCGGTCTTTGTCCCCTGCATGAGGAAGGATAAGGACACATCGCTGTTTCTCTTGATGTTCTCGACTCTCTTGGATTTTTTTATGGATACGAAGTAGAATGCGCCGTCTCTGAAGTTGTACCATATTGGCGCTGCGTGGATGGTGCCGTCCTTGTTGTGGCTGCAGAGGATGGTGGTGTATGATTCGTTGAATATCACCTGGATGTCCTCTTGGGTCATCTTGTTGCTGCTCATGATGGTAACATCCTGATTAGCTTTGGTGGGTGCTTGATAATTAAGTGATATGCAGATGCTAACGAACTCAATAGCCTTATCCTCACTTCCACTTGATACTCAACCGTGAAGATGAAATCTTCATTCTGGAGGTAAAACTCTACATCCGTAGCTTCTCGCCAAGACCCAGGTAATGCCTGACCTTCACCCAGTCGACATTGCTCCGCTGGATACCCTTTCCCACATTCAACACACCAGCAGCCTGCATTATGTGACTCGGCTCCTTAGTGAGAGAAACCGCGCTGTACCCCCGCTTCTCAATTATGTGAAGGGTGTCTATGTGGCATGCCACCGTCATCGCGATCACTGCCTCGTTCTCATCTACTCCGCGTTCGTTGCAGTAGTTAGCGAAACGTTGATTGGCGTTCACGGTGTGGGTATCCATGTAGACCAATCTGCCATTCACGACACCTGTTCTTGAACCTGCTGTTTATACTCGTTAAAGGCATAGCCTCACTAATCCTATCCTTAGCTCCATCACGTAAATTACTGTTCGATAAATACTTATTTTATCGAGCCAGAAGGTGGGTTACAGCAGGTCATCGAAAGACTTTATCAAAAAAGGGACCTTGCGAGCTTGTAAACGAAAACCCATCGAAAATCAACCTTACTTAACCATTTTCGCATTAAGAACAACCGTTGCGTCTTTGTCCCCTGATAACTTGAATGCGCGCGCGCAGGCTTGGAATGATTGGGGTAGATTCCTAAAGATCTCGAAGCTTAAACCCATGTTCGTCTCTACATTCTCACCCTGAGCCTCTTGATGGAGGGACGGGGATATTGGTTGCATTAAGGTCGGGGCGGAGCGAGGGTAAGGCAATGAGACCCCCGACGCCATTCTATGTGAACTATGTTGAATAAAGAACTTGAGGACGCATTTCGGAAGGTTTGGGAAGATTCCCTGTCTAGGTTTGAGGGAGAGCGCGCGCTCCTATTAAAAAGTGAAGCTTCTCTGGGTAAAATGATAGCATAGTTTTGGAAGATCTTGCTGTTGAAAATTTGGTGCGTCGAAGCTCTAAAGGCTAATAGTGTATAATCTTTGACGAGGACTCATCAGTCTTGTTCGATATCTTGTCGAATTTTGTGTGGCACTTTTCGCAGTTTGCCATGGGGAAGGGTCCCTCGAGGGTCTCGAAAACGTTTCCACAGTTGGGGCACTTGACTTTTATTTTGTTCATTCGTCCACCACTAGGATTTCCTCAGTCTACTAATTAAAGTATTTATGCCTAATTACGGGTCAATCGGGTCCTTAATCATGCCTCTAATGGGTCGTTTTACTGAGTCTCTTCGTGGTTTCTCTCTACTGCCAGATAGACTGCTACTGGTGAAAGGATGGAGAATAGGGGTTGGATATATTCACCTAAAAGAGGGGCCACGTCTACTTTATGGTATACTTCTTGACGACGTCCCAGTCGACCTCGAAGCCGAGCCCTGGCTTATTCGGAGCCGAGAGATAGCCCTTCTCGGGGCGGTAGGCGGGGTCTATGAAGTAGGACTCGAGGGGAACAGCGTTTATCTCAACCCACTCGCTGCGGTTGTTGCTGAGACTCAGGTGAACTGATGCGGGTATGCCCGGGCCGAAGAAGAAGCTGTGTGTGGCGAGGTCTAGGTTCCAAGCCTCGGCGAGTGCGAATATCTTCCTGCAAGCTGTGATGCCCCCCGTCATTATCACGTCAGGCTGAAGGAGGTCGTAGGGGTGCTTCTCGACTATGTCCTTGAAGCCATAGTGTGTGTACTCGTTCTCCCCACCCGCTATTGGGATGTCCGTCTTCGTACGGAGCCACGCAAGACCGTCATAGTCGTCGACAGGCCAGACGGGCTCCTCAAGCCACGTCAGGTCGTAGCGTTCGAGCTGGCGGACCGCCTTCAGAGCCTGCCCGGGCGTCCAGGCGCCGTTCACGTCGAGCATCACCTCGATGTCGTCGCCAACAGCATCTCGAACTGCCTTGGTACAGGAGACGCCATCGTCCTTGCCCTGATGGATCTTTATGCCTTTGTAACCCTCCTCGACCCAGCGGCTGCTGACCTTGGCGACCTCCTCGGGCTTCTTGTACTCCATTAGGCTGGCGTATGCCTTGACCTTGGGCTTGCACAAGCCGCCTATCATCTCGTAGACGGGGAGCTTCCTAGCCTTGCCTATAATATCCCATAGGGCGATCTCGATGCTGCTAAGAGCCTGTATACTTATGCCCTTAATGCCATGGCCAAAGCTGATGTGAAACATCTTATTCCAGAGCCTCTCAACCTGCATGGGATCCTCCCCGACTAGCAGCGGCTTAAGCTGCTGCTCTATGTAGCCGCCGACGGCACCGTAGGTGTAAGGGATTGCCTCCCCATAGCCCTTGATGCCCTCGTCGGTCGTGACCTCGACGAGTATATGCACGCTCCTCCTCTTCGGATAGGCGGAGAGGGGCTCAGTCTCCCTGAGAGGTATCCACATCGAGTAGGTCTTGATGTCGGTAATTTTCGTCTCCTATTCCTCCAGAAGCTGATTATCCATTGAGGCGTTGGGCGGGAAAAGACTTTAGCCCTTAACCAAACAGCTTGCTAAACCTTTGTTTCGACATACCTGAGTAGCTGATACCCAAACAGTATGGCGATGAAATAAGTGGGCCACAGTATCACAGGCCAATTATCGGGGGTGTAATTCCAGAGATTTGTTGTCACGGCGAACATTTCCATGCAGACGAGTGAAATTGTACCAAGTATACCCAGGATGATTTGCTGCTTTGCTTCCCTTAGGTCATACTGTTTCTTCCGGAATAATATAATGAACAGCCAACCCAGAAGGAATGCAATGAGAAGTAGGTACCAATTCGAATTGAATTCGAATATGTACACGACGCAATAGCTGGCTCAATGTTTAAAAAGTAGCTGAAAACGAATGCCGCATGGAAATTAGAGTAATTTACCTTCGACACTGAGTACGAGCTGCTCGACGGGGATCTTCTTCCCGGCGTCCTTCATCGCCTTTATGACGATCCCCACAAGGCCATGGCAGCATGGAACTTCCATGTTTACGACTGTGGCCCGCTTCATGTCGTTATCCCTGAAAATCTGGGTGAGTTTCTCGACGTAGGTCTTGACGTCATCGAACTTGGGACAACCGACAAGTACGACCTGCCCCTTGAGAAGTGTACCCTGCCAGTCAGGGCTGGCGACTGGGACACAGTCCGACATGATCAGGAGATCCGCGCCTTTGAAGAAGGGGGCTTTAGGATTTACGAGGTTGAGCTGTACGGGCCAGTTCCGGAGTTTGGATGTGCGCCTCTCTGTGCGCTGATATTGCTTGGTCGCCTCTTCGTCAAAGGCAGGTGCCTCGCGCTGAGTGACCTTTATGGCGTCCTGTGGGCAAGTTTCGAGGCAAGCGCCGAGTCCGTCACAGTAAACATCACTGACGAGCCTTGCCTTCCCGTTTATAATCTTGAGCGCGCCCTCAGCGCATTTGGGGATGCACTGGCCGCATCCATTGCACCTCTCCTCATCAATCTGGACTATCGCCCGCTTAACCATTCAGCGATGGTGTGGGTTGGGGAGATATAGACTCTTCCCGGTTAGTACCCGAGTGCCGTGGACCTGCGGAAGAGGTCAACACCCGCACTCAGTTTCTCGTCGCCTATCAGGATGGCGGATGGCCTTGCAAAATAGCTGAGGCCCGGTCCTTCCTCGACGACCTTGACGTTGTGTAGACGTTTGCGGAGGCCATCAACGGGGATCGAGGGTATGCGGGAGTCGACGAGCGTGTCAAGGCCGCTTGCGTCGATGGTCGGTGCCGAGACCGCGTCCTGTGGCCCCATCCTAAACTCGATCATGTTGAGGACTACCTGCAAGTTCCGCTCGATTATCCGTCGGCTCCCCGGCGCCCCCTCGACGATTATTGGGATCCCGTCCTTTAGGATCATCAGTGGGCCCATGTTCATCACAGGCCTCTTCCAAGGCGCGACGCTATTAGGGTAGCCAGGCGAAGGGACGAACCACCCCATCGCGGCTGTGAGGTATAGGCCGGTGCCCTCAGGGACGACACCCGCCTGAAAGCCAGGCGTGTGGGTACAGGCGACGGCATTCCCCTCGGCGTCGACGACGTTGAAGTGACTCGTCTCTCCCCAAAGTGGGTTTGTGGAAGATGCTCCTCTTCGAATTGGCATTTTCCTTCCTTCATGTTGCCATGGGTCGTGGATTGGGGTGCCGAGGTATCTCACCCATGGCTCCGCCGTATCTCTGCGGAACCTCGTCATATCCGAGATTAACCCGTGGAGGTAAACTGCGTAAGAGTCGGAGAGCAACCCCGTAAGAGGGATATCAGCGTGTTCCCAATCCCCGAGTAGACTATACCTGTCGGCGAAGGCGTGGCGCGAAGCCTCGGCGAGGACGTGCATATACTCTGAGGAGTTATGTCCGAACCCGGCGAGGTCGAAGCCCTCCAGAATCTTCATCGTCTCCAATATCGTTACGCCGCCGCTAGGGGTTGACGTGGTTGCAACCTCCAAGCCCCGGTAGCTGATCTTGATTGGGTGCCCGATTGTAGGCTCATATGCCGCGAGGTCTTCCGCAGTCATCACACCCCCAGCGGAAGCGACCGCTTCCTCAACGGCTTCTGCTACCTCGCCCGTGTATATGGCGTCGCGTCCCTGTGCGCCTATCTTCCCCAGGAGCCTTGCGAGGTCTGGTTGAACGATCCTGGTCCCGGGTGCGGCGGGGAAACCACCGGGGAGCCAGACGTCGTCTATGGCTGGGCACCTCTGGCTCTCCCGGGCGAGGCTCATGTTGACGAGCGACTGATCCCACCCGAGTGTAAATCCCTCCGAGGCAAGCTTGGAGGCGGGCTCGATGACCTCCGTGAGTGGAAGGCTGCCGTAGAGTTCGTGTGCCTTGAGGAAACCGGCGCAGGTCGCGGGGATGGTCAGGGCCTTGCCCCCGACGCTGTTCTCGTTTCCCTCGACCTCAAATATCTTGGTTCCCCCCGCAGCGGCGTCGCCTATGACCTTGAACATGTCGGGGGAAGCTGCCCTCGGCGCTCTCGTGTTGAAGTCGATGGAGATCACTTTTCCTTCCTCCGCCGAGTAGGCGACCATGAAGCCTAAGCCCCCGAGTCCCGCGAGATATGGTTCGAGCACAGTGTTGCAGAAGCCTACGGCCACGCCAGCGTCGAAGGCGTTGCCACCGGCCTTCAGTATTTTGAGCCCTGCTTCAGCGGATGGGGGCGTAGATGCAGTCACCATACCGCTCTCGGCGGTGACCTCGTCCTTCACGAATCGTAGGGAGCCCATGCCAATCATTATTGATGCATCATAGGGAGGGAAGAAACTTGCCCGCCCACAACCACTTTCACAAGCCACCACCCGCGTATGCTCAACTCCGCTTAAATAGGCGGGGGACGCACTGGGCACCCCTGGCCGTCCATGGAGTCCCCCGAACACAAGTATCTAAAAAGTGTCGCCGTCCTATGGCTCCTGAACCAGGGCTGCTTCCTAGCTGACACCGAGGTGCCACTTAGCCAGGTGGGGCTCAGTCGCTACACTGAGCTGGATAACAAGACTGTGATCGATGCGGTGGGTGTGGGGCTCAGGTTCAATTCGGGGAACGGGAAGGGGGAGGCATCAGACGACTTCGACCCAGCGTCCCTTACGGGGGCTGAAGCGGGGGAGTGCGTCCTAAGGGGCATCGAAGTAAAGGTGAGCCGCGGCGACTTCCGGTCCGGCTTTGCCTGTAGCGGGTGTAACTACCACTACCTTCTTACCCCTCTGCGTCTACTCGCCCCGTCCGAGGTGCCACACGGCGTTGGCCTCATCGAGTACAACAAGCATAAGTGGAGTTGCGAAACCGATGAAAATCATCCAGATCATCCTTACAAGATAACTGGCCTACGCGTGCTCAAGCACCCGACGTACCGTGAGCTACCCCGGTTCCAGATAGACGGCGCAATATCCCAACTCGCCAACAAAACTCTTCAACAGACGCGCGATAAGGCCTTCAGGGAAACCGCTTCAAAGAACTAAAAAAGTTGATTGTGATTACCCTTAACACCTTGAAATTATCACAGTTTTCTCGAAAGGAGCGCGCACACATTGTTGAAGCTTGATAATTAGGTTAGAACTCCTCAACTGGGCGAAGCCACCGGCCGTAGCCTGGTTTACCGATTACCTGACTGTCCTCGTAGATGACGGAGCCACGAAGCATCGTAAGAACCGGCACACCTACACCCTCGATGCCCTCATAGGGGGTGATCTTCTGGATAGTCTTCAGGTCCTCGCCCCTGATCTTGAAGGGCTTCTCCATGTCAACGAGGACGACGTCTGCGTCGGCACCGATGTTAAGCGCCCCCTTCTTCGGGTAGACGCCGTCGATCATCGCCGGGTTTGTGCTGAAGACCTCGACGAGACGCTCGAGCCCGATCCTGCCGTCGTTGACTGCGTTGAGCATCAAGGGGAGGGTGGTCTCTATTACGACGCCTCCGCTGGGGGCGTCGAAGATGTCCTTCCATCCCTTCTCCTTCTCCTCCTTCGTGTATGGAGCGTGGTCGCTTGCTAGGACGTCGATTACGCCGTCGTTGAGCGCATCCCAGAGGCGGGCCTGGTCGGCCTCCGTCCTGAGCGGAGGGTCGACTTTCGCGTATGGGCCCCTCTCATTCATAGTCTCCTCATTCATGAGGAGGTAGTTGGTCGAGGTCTCGCCCGTGGCATCGACCCCCCTCATCTGCGCCTCCTCGAGGACGTCAACGACCATCGCGGCCGTTATATGGCAGACGTGGAGATGCATCCCAGCCTCCTCTGCGAACATGAGTGCGCGGCTCGCAGCCTCCGCCTCCGCGATCGGCGGGCGGAACTCACCGTGGGCCATAGGGTCGACACGCCCAAGCCTCTTCGCCTCGGCAGTACCCCTGTCGACTATCACCTGGTTCTCCGCATGGATGAGGCAGGGTAAGCCCTCGTCGGCGATTATCTCAAAGTTCTTACGTAACTGCCAGTCGTCAGCGGCCAGCTCCTTGAAGCGTGCTATCATGAAGCTCTTGTAGGCGACGGCTCCTGCCTTCGCTAGGCCGCGTAGCTCCTCCTCGGGGACCTCACCGGCTCCCCCGACTAGGCCGAAGTCGACGAGTGACTTCTTGGAGGCTATGGCCTTCTTCTCCTCGAAGGCCTTGACGGTGACGGTAACCGGGACCGTGTTGGGCATGTCCATGACGGTGGTTACGCCACCAGCCGCTGCGGCGCGTGTACCTGACTCGAAGTTCTCCCTCTCCGGGTTACCCGGGTCCCTGAGGTGAACATGCATGTCCACCATTCCAGGTAGAACGTATTTCCCCAAAGCATCTATGACCTTATCCGCCGGGGGTTCACCCGACTTCATTATACCGATTATCTTGCCCTCATCTATGACGAGGCTCCCCTCCCAGATGCCGGAGGGTAGGACGAGCGTGCCGTTCTTAATGACTGCGTCAACTGGCAATCTATACACCTGCAATAAGGCGATGCGGTGGGGCTGATAACCGTTACCCGATTAGAAGACAACGTCCCAGGGCATCTGGTTGAGGACGACGGGGTCCCCCTTGGTGACGAGGACTATATCCTCGACGTGGCTCCTCATCCCGAGCTTAGAGTCGATCCTGATGGGCTCGTAGGTAAGGGTCATCCCCGCCTTAAGAGGGAGGGCGTCGTTCTCGATCGAGCCAAAATTAGTTGCGAAGGGCATGGTGTAGTCGTGGACGTCAAGTCCGATCTGGTGGCCGCAGCGTGGGGTGGGTTCGAAGCCCATCTCCTCGTGTAGCGTGTTGGCGTACCTGAGAACCTCGTTGCCGGAGACTCCCTCGCGTATATGCTTGATACCTTCCCTCTGGACCTTGACGACTCGGTCTAGGAAGTCCTTCGCCTCAACGTCAAGGGTGACGGGCCACGTACGCCCCATGTCGCTACAGTACCCAGACTCGACCCTTACGCCCACATCGATGCTGAGGAGGTCACGGTGCTTCACGATGCCATACGGCCTCTTGGATCCCCTGCAAAAGCTGAGGCTGGAGTCGAAGCTGTGGTCGAGGGCACCGAACTCTATGAGGCGGGCGTCGAGGCGCTTCTTCAGCTTCCAAGTGTCGGCCCCGGGAACGGAGCCCTGGATGAGCTCATAGACGGCGTTCTCAGTGATATTGATGGCGCGCCTGATCTCGCTGACCTCGTACTCGTCCTTAATGCTGCGCATTGCGAAGATGTGGTCGCTCAGGTCCCTCTTTGGGTCGATCTTGATGTGAAGGGTGTCGGCAAGGGCGAAGGCGAACTGGCTGCTCATTGTACTGAGGTCGAAGCTCACGCGGTCGGGGTTGTGGCCGGTTAAAACGACCTGCGTACCCCTCATGTGGTGACCCTTCTCCTGCCTCACGGCGACCACCTTAGTGTACTTGCCGCTCTCCTCTGCAGCTTTCGCCCCCCAGTGTGGGCAGACGAGTGTGATGTCCCCGTTGACGCCGAGAACGAGGCTCTGGTGCTCGTCCCCGATGCCGTCGGGGCAGAGATAGACGAAGTTGCCCGGGTTCTGGTTTACCACCTCGTTTAGGAGGACTATGGTTTCGAATCCCCTGCGCTCTACTTCCTTAAGGAGCTCCTTTCTTCTCCTCGTCAGCGACTCCTCCTGGTTCAAGTGGTTCACTTGAGTGTGTAGAGTCGCGGGAGGTGGATATGGGTTTTCCTCGGCGGAGTGGCTTGTACCGCACTACTGTGTCCAACGATTTTGTTGTATGGGTTGGTGGAGCGTTTGGATGGATTCCCCCGCAAGTTTATTATCTGATTGGGTTGGCTACCGTCTTTATGAATAGGGACATCGTGACCTTCGGCATCCTCGGTGCCGCCCACTCACTTAATCACAGCCTCTTCCTTGTGCTCCCACCGCTTCTAGGGAACATAGCGCAGGGTCTCGGTGTTAGTTTCCAGACCCTTGGGCTGGTCGCGACGGCCACCTACTTCATCTACGGCATCGGGGCGCTGGCGGGTGGGCCACTCTCGGACATGATCGGAAGCGTCAAGGTCGCGAGGATAAGCATAGGATTAGCAGGAGTCTCGAGTCTTCTCTTCATCGTCTGCAGGGAGATCTATGCCTTCTCCGCTGCGATGTTCCTGATGGCCATCTGGGCGAGCTTCTACCACCCGACGGCGAACAAGCTCATCGCTCAAGCGTTCCCAAGCAAGGTGGGGAATGCCATGGGGATACATAACGCGGCAGGGAACGCAGGGCAGGTCCTGACGCCAACCGTCGCCTTCCTCCTTGGCGTCGTCATCGACTGGCGTGCCAGCTTCATCTTCTTCGGCTTACTCAGCATCGGGACCGCGTACCTCATGGACCGGATCGTCATTGACGAGGACGCCCCCACGGGCGAGAGGAAGATCGCCCTCGGCGAGTTCCTGAGGATACCCCACTTCTGGCAGATCTTGCTCTTCAACGCACTCATCGGCTTCATCTTCAGGGGCGTCGAGGTGTTTTTCCCCACGTTCCTGAGGCTCGGGCAGGGGTACACGGGTGAGTTCGCGGCGATCGGTAGCTCCATGATTCTCCTCTTCGGCGTGGCGGGGCAGCTAATCGGTGGCAGGGGCTCGGACAAGGTTGGGCCGACGAAGATTCTGCTGGGCGCCGTAGTCGGTGTATTCGTAGGCCTGCTGGTACTGCTCCTCGTCCCGACCAGCTACCCAGTTGTGATCGCCTTCACATTCATATACGGCGTCGCGGTCTTCGCCCACCAGCCGTCTATGACGAACCTCGTCAGCAGGGTAACCCCCCGGCACCTGATGGGGCTGAGCTACGGGGTCATGTTCTTCTTCAGCTTCGGCCTCGGTTCCATCGCCGCGGCAGTGCTCGGATGGCTCACTGACGGCTACGGTGTGGTCTTCGCCTTCTGGTCGAACGCCGTCGTAGCCGTTGCCTTGCTCGGCGTGGCGCTCCTCATCTACAGGACGTTCGGCAATGCTAGCTCCGAGTCAGGTAGCTGAGGACGCCAGCGATCGTCTTCGCGTCCTCGATCATGTTCTTCTCCATCATCCCTAGCAGCTCGTCTGGACTATGAGGCTCGAGGGTTATGCTCTCGTCCTCCTCGGTGCCCTGCTCCCCCGCCTTGAGCTCTGTGGCGAGGTATAGGTGAATGACCTCGTTGCTGTAGCCGGGGGCCATGTACATGGAGAGAATCTTCTTCATGGAGCCGGCAGTGTAGCCGGTCTCCTCCTTCAGCTCCCTCCTCGCGCATGTGTCGGGGGCCTCACCCCTCTCTAGGGTGCCGGCGGGTATCTCTAGCAGGTCCTTGCCTGTGGCGTATCGGTACTGCCTGACGAGGACTATTCGTCCGTCGTCGAGGACTGGGACGATGGCGACAGCTCCCGGGTGGTCCACGATGTCCCGCATGGTTTTCTTGCCGTTCGGCAGCTCGACCTCGTCGGTCTTGAAGCTGAAGCTCCTGCCCTTGTGGAGGAGTCGAGTGGTAATTGTCTTCTCCATTTCGTTGTATGTGGCGTCTTTGGGGTTATGAATGTGTCCGTTTCGGTGGCTGGGGGTTGAAATATTCGGTGAGAGTAAGATAGAGGGACCGAGATGGGGAGCAGCGGCGGAGCCCGACACGAAAAGGTGACAAAAGAGGAGTTCACGCGCCAGTCGGGGGCGATGCAGGAGGCGAAGATATTCACTGACACCGACGTCATCAATAGGATCAGCGCTGCGGTCTTACGCAACGGTCGGAGGATCAAGGTCCTCGATGTCGGCTGCGGCCCCGGCATACTAACCATCGCCCTCGCGCCCCTAGTTTATGAGGTCGTGGCCCTCGATCTGACACCTGAAATGATCACTCAGGCGAAGAAGAGGAGTGACTGGCTCGGGCTGAAGAACGTCCGCTTCGAGGTCGGGCGGGTCGAGGAACTACCCTTCTCAGACGGTTACTTTGATGTTGTCGTCACGCGGTTGATGCTTCACCACCTCCTATCCCCAACGAGCGCGGTTAAGGAGATGACGCGAGTCACAAGAAAGGGTGGACTGCTGGTGGTCGCTGATATTGTCACATCGGAGAAGCAGGCAGAAGCTGAGCTTCACAACGCGCTTGAGACCCTACGCGACCCGAGCCACGTCAAGGCCATCGTAGAGCTAGAACTGGACAGTTTACTGAACTCCGAGGAGTTGAAAGTCGTCGCGAAGGAGGGCTGGGTAAATGAGAGGGAGTTTAGGGAGTGGATCAGGATAACGAATGCGCCTGAGAGGGAGGGGCCACTTCTCGTCGTGATGAGGGCCCTCATGGAAGCGTGTTTGACCGCCGGCGTCAACCTGAGGGTTGAAGGTGATGATGTGAAATTCGACCACAGGTGGGTCCTAGTCACCGCTGAGAAGGTCTGCTAGCCTACTCTTCTAGCAGCGCGACGGGCTCGCCGTCCCTCGTGTAGACGCACGGGGTGTGGGAGTTGAGGTGGTTGAGGACGCTGTAGGTCATCCACCCGGCTGTTTCGGCGAACCTGCTGAGCGTGTTCTCCCCGGTGCGCCCGATCAGCTCGACGACATCGCCCTGCTTGGCCTTAACTCCGCGGAGGTCGAGGAGGATAGGGTTGAGACTTATGGAACCGATGCTGCTCCGGTATTGCCCGTCGACGAGTACGCGCGCTTTGTTCGCCATCTCGCGGGGGATGCCGTCGTAGAAGCCGACATGGACGGTGCCGACGGGCATGTCCTCTGGGGCGACGAACTTGCCCCTCTTAGTATATGGAAGTGTTTAGCTGGAAGTGTTTAAAATGGAAGGACACCTAACTGACGGCATGAGGGAGTTAGAGGGGCGGGCTTATCATGTTTGGAAGGATAAGGTCGCCCCCTCAACCGCGACAGTCACCGAGGGTATAGTAAAGCGTTGGCTCACTTGGATGCGAGAAAACGGCGGGGAGTTCAAGGATAAGACCCTAGACGAGATGGTTGACTGGCAAAAGAAGACATCTGGTGAGGACAGGTATCGGCTACTCGACTACCTTGAGACTTGGGTTCAGTCAATCCCCGGCACTGAAAACTATAAGGCGCGTCTGTTGGGTGGCGTCAGGGGATTATTTACTAAGAATAGGGCTGACTTCCCCAGTGACCCCAGTTTCACGATTCGACCTGAGAAGGAGCCTGTGAAGGGCGATCTTCCAGTTGAGGAGATCAACCGCATCCTCAACGCGTCGAATCGGTGTATGAGGGCAGTAGCCCTCAGCATGGTCGGGGGCGGGATGGGTTGGGAGGCGATTGAATATTGGAGTGCGAATGGGCTGAAGAGTCTCAGGTCTCAGCTATCGGCTGGGACAATGCCAATCAGGGTTGACCTGCCGGGGAGGAAGAAGAATAGAAACAAGAAGCCATACTACACGCTTCTCGGGAGGGATGCCGTTGACGCACTTCAGGCATGGCTTGAGGTAAAGCCGGAGGGAGACTACATCTTCTATTCAGCAATAGACACCCGCCTCAACTATGTTGCCTTCAAGACCTACTGGCTCCGACACCTGAAGAGGCTGGGGCTAACTGAGGCGAAGGCGAAGAAGGCAGGCGATTCGGGTAGGCGCACGGGGAAGAATCCCCATGAACTACGCGACGTTTTCAGGACTAGGTGGGAGAAGTCGGGTGCATCAGGCGCAGTTGCAGAGTTTCTTATGGGACATGTTGGAGACCCGCTTGGCTACAATAAAGCGCAAAACGATGAGTCGTATGTTAGGTCTGAGTGGAATAAAGCCTCAAAGTGGCTGAATATCGTTACGATGGACCCCTCGAAAATGAGTCAGGATGAGGTTGAGCGTGAGGTTCAAACACAGGTTGAGAAGAGGTTGAGGGAGTCTGAGGCAGTCAGAAACGCCGATTTACGACGGATTAGGGAGACTCTTGAGGCTAGGCTACATGAGGTTGAAATGAAGTTACAGGTGCGTGAGAGGGAAGATGATGAGGCTTTCCTAGTCGCGCATATCTTTGAGAATGATGCCCAGTCGGCTCTGAGACAACTAGGGTGGTCGCAGAACATGATTGACGCGGTGGCAAAAGGCATCGAAGCGAGGATGTAGGGTTGTCGCGCGCACATTTTTCAAAAGATTCGTTAGAGAGGAGGTCTACCTGCGCGTGATTGTGTGCATGACAGGCTCAAAAATTTAAGATATCTGAGAATAGGAATGTCTTAGGGATTCAAATTGGTATAGCCACACGCGCGCGCATAGGTGATGTTTCCCAGATAAATCGAGATATACCGTAACTCTTCCCCACTGTAGTCAATTCCATCAAATTGTGCACCGCGCGCGCTCCTCAAATAATAGCTGCAGAGATTGTTGAATACCTCGAATCTGCGCTTGCAGAATTCAAAGCAATACAGGAATAACTGGAGAAAAAACAATAATCCATCATTCTATTTCTCGTAGACTAAACTCGCATTCAAAATAGGATTGTTAACTATCCTTTATTAAAAACGATCAAACCTGAAACAATGTCGAAAACAACATTATTAGCCCCGAGAGATTGACCTTTTACCGAATACCTAACCATCCAAGAAGAGAAGGTATTAGGACTAACTTTCCTTAACTCGATCTCGTTTAAATCACATTTATGGTATTCACTCAACGATTTTCTTATTAACTCCATATGTCCCTCGATAAACTCATCATAAATTTCCCTATGGGTATTATATTCAGGCACCCAAATTGAGGAATTAAACCAAGAATATTCTTTACGCACATCGATCTTAACATTTGGCAAATCAACAGGATAGACCACCCTCTTCTTGGGAGTTAATGAAGTCTTTACTTCTCTATATTTTTCCTTTTCACTTTCGGTATAAGTATCCTCATTTTTATATAATAATTCATAAGGTGGATGTGTGTCTCCTTGATAGACCACTAAGTATATACGTCTCATAATTAATTCCTTTAATATATCACAATATTCGTTGATTAATCTGATATATCTATCGTTAGGGATTTTACCTATGAGAGAAGCCTTGATTTTGTCAAAGCCCATCTCATTATTAAAGTAAAAAATTGTATCATACGAATGAGGCATAGGTTCATTTGCAATGTCTAGGTTGATTAGCAAAGGGTTACTATGTTTATACTTATTATAAAGTAGTAGATGTTTATTTCTAAACTCCTTAAATAGTGTAAGAGTGAGTCTTGTATACAAGATATTATTTTTCATTACTTTTTCAAGAAGAAGTTTATCCTTGTTTTCTTTAAGGTTATAATCATCGATCTTCTTGTACATCAGTAGGTCCATGAAATAATCATTATTTCTCTCATCCAATTTTTTGTAGAATTCATTAATGTCTGATGTTTCATATTGGAGTATTTTGTCGGGGAGTTTGTTTAACGGCTCAAGGAAGGCGATGCAGAAGGCTGC
>Ga0182021_10004357_pt1 | contig 16668 bp, 14 predicted proteins | sample 612E3MmetaG_FD_120493 | JGI IMG/M metagenome (GOLD analysis project Ga0182021, IMG submission 120493) | Permafrost microbial communities from Stordalen Mire, Sweden - 612E3M metaG (Illumina Assembly) | ecosystem: Environmental > Terrestrial > Soil > Wetlands > Permafrost | place: Sweden...
CGCATGGCGCCCACACCATTGGATCTTCAGTTTGCGGAATGGGTGCAGCACTTGGGAATTCCGCGCCTTGTGGTGGCCACCAAAGCCGATAAGCTGTCCGGCAACCAAAGAGCCGTTCAATTGAGGTTGATCAGTGAAGCGTTGCCCGAAGTGCCGGTGATCCTATCTTCCGCTGTCACCGGGATCGGATGCAAAGAGATTTGGAACCGGGTGGCCGATGCCACCCAAATCGATAACCTGCGAGAGAAATCCCCGAGAGTTTAACTGAACCTTAACCTACCGGAGCCTCTCCCCCCTGGAGGGTAGTTATGCCAGAGACGACGCAACGTCGCAACCATGCCAACAATGTCAACGGCCGGGAAAACGGCCGCGAAAAAGAAAAGGAAAATGATCATCTCAATATACGCGAACTGAAGGAGATGAACATCTCCACACTGACGCAGGTCGCCAAGGACCTGAATGTTCCCGGCTATACGGGAATGCGCAAACAGGAGCTGATTTTCCAGATCCTGAAGGCTCAGACCGAGCAAAGCGGTCTGATCTTCTCAGAAGGAGTTCTGGAGTGCCTGCCCGAGGGATTCGGTTTCCTGCGCGCCCCGGATTACAACTACCTGCCGGGACCGGACGATATCTACGTTTCTCCTTCCCAGATCCGCAAGTTCGACTTGAGAACGGGAGACACGATCTCAGGCCAGATCCGGCCTCCCAAGGATGGCGAGAGGTACTTCGCCCTGATCAAGGTCGAAGCCGTGAACTTCGAGCATCCCGATGCGGCCAAGGATAAGATCTTCTTCGATAACCTGACCCCTCTCTACCCGCATGAAGCCTTCAAGTTGGAGACCTCGACCGATAATCTATCGGGACGCGTGATGGACATGCTCGCGCCCGTGGGAAAAGGCCAGCGCGGCCTGATCGTCTCTCCTCCACGCACCGGCAAGACGATGCTGCTGCAGTCTATTGCCAATTCGATTTCCAGGAACCACCCTGATGTCGTTCTCATTGTGCTCCTGATCGATGAACGCCCGGAAGAGGTGACCGACATGCAGCGTTCGGTCAAGGGTGAAGTGATCAGTTCCACTTTTGATGAGCCGGCCTCGCGCCACGTTCAGGTAGCGGAAATGGTGCTCGAGAAGGCCAAGCGTTTCGTTGAACACAAACGCGACGTCGTGATCCTGCTCGACAGCATCACGCGCCTCGCTCGCGCCTACAATACCATTGTTCCCCCAAGCGGCAAGGTGTTGTCCGGCGGTGTCGACAGCAATGCCCTGCAGCGCCCCAAACGGTTTTTCGGAGCGGCTCGCAATATCGAAGAGGGCGGCAGCCTGACCATCATCGCGACGGCTCTGATCGATACAGGCAGCCGCATGGACGATGTCATATTTGAAGAATTCAAGGGAACGGGAAACATGGAGCTTCATCTGGACCGGAAGCTCGTCGACCGCCGTGTCTTCCCTGCCATCGACATCAACAAGTCCGGCACGCGCAAGGAAGAACTGCTGCTTCCGTCTACAGATTTGAATCGGATCTGGATCCTGCGAAAAGTTCTGAATCCGCTCTCCGTCACTGAAAGCATGGAGCTCCTGCTCGAAAAACTTTCAAAGACCAAGAGCAACGCCGACTTCCTCGGAGCCCTCTCCGGAGGGTAGGATCTGCCCGAGACTCTTATACCACTGCATCGCAGGTGGCTGTAATCTGCGCTTTTGCGTCCCTACGGGACGCCGAGATACTCGCCCGGCACTTTGCGTTCCGTAGGGACGAGGTGAAAGTAGCCCGGCACTTCAGTGCCGGTCTATTCTCGGTGTGTTCCTAACGGCGCAGCTCTGACGATTTGAAAATAGTTAGTGTCAGAGATCTCGATAAACTCCCAGCCGAACAAATCAGCTTACTTCCCGTTTAGCCGGCGGCAAAATGCCCCGATGCGGGAAACAAGATCGCGCGCGCCTGCGTGCTTTTCCACCTCCGCCACGATCGCGCTGCCGACGACGGCGCCGTCGGCAACTTCCCATACAGCACGCACCTGTTCCGGCCGCGAGATGCCGAAGCCGACTGCAATGGGAAGATGTGTGCGCGCGCGCACGCGCTGCACCGTGGGAAGCACGGATTCCGATAGCTGCGCAGTCGCTCCGGTGACGCCTGTGCGCGAGACGACATAAACAAATCCCCGGCAACACTCCACGATCTTTCCGATCCTCTCATCGCTGCTTGTGGGTGCAACAAGGAAAACTGGATCGAGATCGTGACGTCCGAGACACGCGCAATATTCGGTCCCCTCCTCAGGCGTTATGTCGGTCACGAGGACCCCGTCAACGCCCGCCGCGCAAGCATCATGCGCCAGTTTCTCCAACCCATATTGCAGGATCGGGTTGAAATAGCTGAAAAGGACCAGGGGAATGGCGCTCTCGCGCCGGATAGTTTTCACTGCCTCGAGATAATCGCCAAGTCGATAGCCGTTGCGCAGCGCCCGTTCCGAAGAGCGCTGGATGGTCGGACCATCCGCGGCCGGATCCGAGAACGGGATTCCAAGTTCTACTATGTCGGATCCGGCCCGCTCCAGTTCAGGAACCAGACGCACCGTGGTTTCAAGGTTCGGATCGCCCGCGGTGATGAAGGAGATGAAGGCCTTCGCTTGCCGCTGGTTCAGTTGCGCAAAAGTCGTCTCTATCGCACGCGCCATCTTGTGTCTCGCTGTCCTTTCGCCCCTGCCGGGGCTCTTACGGAATTCCTTGTGTCCGGGGGCCGCGCGCTTCGCGCTAGCCCCCGGCTATTCTCTTTCCGCCCCTCCGGGGCTCGGCCAGCCGACCTTGCGACCGAGTTTCGCGACAGAAACTAATCCTCGAACTATCAGCTTCCCGGAGACTCGCCGAGCATCTCGGACACCTGCTCGACATCTTTGTCGCCGCGGCCGGAAAGATTGATCACAACCAACGTGTTCCGTTCCAATTCCGGTGCGCGGCGAACCATCTCTGCTACGGCGTGCGCGCTCTCGAGCGCGGGTATGATCCCTTCAAGCCGGCTCAGCAGCTGAAATGCTTCGAGCGCCTCCTTGTCCGAAGCGGATGTGTACTCGACCCGCCCTTGGTCATGCAAGTACGAATGCTCGGGTCCGACCGCCGGATAGTCGAGACCTGCCGAAACGGAGTGCGTAGCGGCAATCTGGCCGCCCTCATCCTGCAGCACGAAGCTCCGGGTGCCCTGAAGCACGCCTTCCTTTCCTCCCATAAAGCGGGCTGCATGATCACCCAGTGCGCTTCCGCGCCCGCCGGCTTCGACGCCGATCATGCGCACCGGCGGGTCACCTAGAAAGTGATGGAACAACCCGATGGCGTTGCTTCCGCCGCCAACACAGGCGATCAGAAGGTCCGGCAGGCGTTTTTCGAACGCGAGGATCTGAGTGCGCGTTTCCTTTCCGATCACGGATTGGAATTCGCGCACCATCCAGGGATAGGGATGCGCTCCCAGGACGGACCCGAGAAGATAATGAGTGTTTCGGACGTTGGTCACCCAATCGCGCATCGCTTCGTTGATCGCGTCTTTCAGTGTGCGGCTGCCCGCATCGACCGGGGTGACCTTGGCGCCGAGCAGGCGCATGCGGAACACATTGAGCGCTTGTCTGCGCATGTCCTCGGTTCCCATGTAAATTTCGCACTCCATGCCGAAGAGTGCGGCGGCCGTCGCAGTCGCCACGCCGTGCTGTCCCGCGCCCGTTTCCGCAATAATGCGCGTCTTGCCCATGCGGCGCGCCAGCAGGATCTGACCCAAGGCGTTGTTGATCTTGTGCGCTCCGGTATGATTGAGATCTTCGCGTTTGAGGTAGATGCGGCAGCCTCCAAGATGGTTCTCCAGCCGCCGGGCACGCGTGAGAGGGGTCGGACGGCCGGAGTAGTTGTGCAACAGGTCTGCCAGCTCCGACTGAAATGACGAATCCTGAAGCGCGTCTCGGAAGGCCGCCTCCAGCTCCAAAAGCGGATCCATCAAAGTTTCGGGGACAAACCTGCCCCCGTAAGGACCGAAGTGGCCGCGTTCATCCGGAAGCTCGGAGTACTCGCGGCTGGAATTACCTTGTTGCATGAAGAACCTCGTTCATGAATGCTGCCAGCTTGCCGGGATCCTTTCTTCCGGGACGACTCTCCACACCGCTGCAGACGTCCACCCCATAGGGACGCACCACGCGAATCGCCTCCGCCACATTTACCGGGCTGAGCCCTCCAGCCAGAATGAATCTTTTTCCCGCCGCCGCGCGACGCAAGAGCGACCAGTCGAAGGTCCGTCCGCTGCCGCCGAAATGCTGATCGTCTTTAGCGTCCAATAGAATCGTCTGCACCGGGAAATTCTCGAGGAGCGACGGATCCCAATCCCGGCCAACGCCCACGGCCTTGATCAGAGGCCATGCACTCAGAATCCTGCAGTATTCTGCCGATTCGTCTCCATGCAGCTGAATGACCTGCACCTCGGCCTCTTGCGCAGTCCTTTCCACTTCTCCCGTATCGGCAACGTTCACGAACACACCCACGGTCGTAGTAAGCGGCGGCAGGCAGCGGATAATTTCGCGAGCGGCCGCGGGGTCGATAAACCGTGGGCTCGCTGGAAAAAAAACAAACCCGAGAGCGTCAGCGCCGAGATCGAGCGCCATCACGGCATCTTCACGGTTTGTGATTCCACAGACTTTGACTCTTACCCGCACAAATCAGACTCCCACTTGCCCAGCATCAGTTTTTGGCAAGGGCCGATACAAATCCCGCCAACGCCTCGCCTGGCGAGGCCGCCCGCATCAGAGTTTCACCGATCAGGAAACCCCGATAGCCGAGTCCGGCCATGGCAGCAACGTCCGCGGGAGTTCGCAATCCGCTCTCGGCCACCGCAACCACTTCGCGTGGAAAATGGGCTGCCAGACGCCTGCAGACATCGAGAGAAATCTCGAAGCTTTTCAAATCGCGGTTGTTCACTCCAATCAGCGTCGATCCAGCCTGTAACGCGTGTTCCAACTCCTCCTCGGAATGCACTTCCACGAGGGCATCCATGCCCAACTCCTCGGCATAACTGCGCAAGTCGCCAAGCCGCCCACCGTTCAGGAGCGCGGCAATCAGGAGCACTGCGTCGGCGCCGGCGTGGCGCGCTTCGACGATCTGATACGGATCCACAATAAAGTCCTTGCGCAACAATGGCGCTTCCGCGTGCCAACGCAAAAAGGCAAGGGTCTCAAGGTCCCCTTGAAAGAAGTTTGCTTCCGTCACGACAGAGATCGCTGCTGCCCCTGCCCGCTGGTATTCTTCTGCGATACGCGCAAAGTCAAAGTCTTGCCGAAGTACGCCGGCAGACGGGGAAGCCTTTTTGATTTCAGCAATGATTCCCGGACGGCGCTTCAAGCTACCCTTGAGCGGCCGAACTTGGGGTGCTCTTGCGAGCGCCAGCCGAATCGATTCCTCCGGAAATTTTTCCTGCGCAATCGCAATCTCTGGAAGCCTGGCCGTCACGATTTGTTCAAGTATCGTCCCTCTGAGTTCCGGCGGGAGGCTGTATTTCACGGCAGCGGATGTCATCGAGGATCTCTCGTTTCAAGCGGTTCCGAACAGCGTGACTTCATGGCTCCGTCTCGCTTCGCCCGTGACACGAAGTTCTGCAGGAGCTTCATTCCCTCATCGGTCAGAATCGATTCCGGGTGGAACTGGACCCCTTCGACAGCATGCTCCCTGTGCCGCAACCCCATGATGACGTGGTCGGCAGTGTGGGCGGAAACCTCGAGGCAATCAGGCAGATCCTGCGAAGCAACTATGAGCGAGTGATAGCGGGTCCCTTGAAACGGGTTTTCCAGGCCCGTGAAAATCGTCCGCCCGTCGTGAAATACCGCGCTAGTCTTGCCGTGCATGAGGACTGGCGCGGGCACGATGCGCCCTCCAAAAGCGGCTCCGATCGCCTGATGGCCCAGACAGACTCCGAGAATGGGAACCCGGCCGGAGAACTCGCGGATCGCATCTACAATAATTCCTGAATTCTCAGGCCGGCCGGGTCCCGGCGATATCACGATGGCTTCCGGCGCGTGAGCTTCGATTCCGGCCAGTCCGATGGCATCGTTGCGCACGACTTTCAGATCCTCCCCCAACTCGCCAAGATATTGGACCAGGTTAAAGGTAAAGGAATCATAATTGTCGATCACAAGAATCATAACCGGTCCACTCCCTGGCGCAGTCCCTGATGTGCGAAGTCGACGGCACGGAGAAGGGCTCGAGCCTTGTTGAGGGATTCCTCGCGCTCCCGCTCGGGCTGGGAGTCCGCAACGATCCCACCCCCGGCCTGGACATAGGCGATTCCGTCGCGGATTACCAGGATCCGCAGAGCGATGCATGTGTCCAGGTTCCCGGAGAAGTCGGCATAGCCTACCGCGCCGCCGTAGACCCCTCTGCGGCATGGCTCGAGTTCCTCGATGATCTCCATGGCACGCACCTTGGGCGCACCCGAAACGGTACCCGCAGGAAGACATGCCTCCAAAGCATGGAGACAGTCCAGATCGTCGCGCAGCCGTCCTTCGACGCTGCTCACGAGATGCATCACATGGCTGTACTTCTCGACGCGCATCAAGTCCGTGACCTTCACCGTGCCGTACTCACAGACCCGGCCCAAATCGTTGCGCCCAAGATCCACAAGCATGACATGCTCGGCACGCTCCTTGGCGTCGGCGCGCAGTTCGCAGGCGAGTTGATCATCCTCTTCCGGGGTCGCCCCACGGGGACGCGTCCCCGCGATCGGGCCGTATTCGACGCGCCGCCCGCGCACCTTCACGAGCATTTCGGGAGACGCGCCTACGAGGCAAAGCCTGTCCATGCGCAGGAAAATCATGTAGGGAGAGGGATTGATGAAGCGCAGAGCCCGATAGATGTCAAAAGGGTCGCAGGAGATTTTCATCTCCAGCCGCTGCGACAGCACAACCTGAAAAATGTCGCCCGCGGTGATATAGGATTTTGCTTTCTCGATGTTGGCGTAATACTGCTCCGCCGTAAGATTGGAGAATGCCTCGGGGATCGTGGCACTGGGCGACGGCGCGGGCAGCGAGATCGGGACTGTGAGGCGTTTCTCGGTCTGTTCGATGCGCAACACGGCGTCCCGGTATCGGGCTTGAAGATTCTGCGTCCCATGCGGATTTAGAACGTTGGCAATAATGTGAATCCGGTGCCGCAGGTGATCGAACGCCAAAATGGTGGAGAAATACATCATGTGAAAGTCATCCAGTCCCAGATCGTCGATCGCCGTGGAGGGAATCCTCTCCGATTGGCGCGCGAGATCGTAGCCGAAATAGCCGACGCCTCCCGCCAGGAACGGGGGCATGTCGGGCATCGGCACCGACCGGTATTTGCGCGAGATTTCGCGCATCCGGTCGTACGGCCTTCCTTGCTCACTTCTGACTTCGCCCAGCTCCTCCGTTACGATGATGTTGCCTTTCCCATGAATGACCAGAAACGGATCCCAGCCCAGAAACGAGAACCTGGCGAGGCGCTCTCCGCCTTCCACGCTTTCGAGGAGAAAGACCCGATTGCGCCCCTGCGCGACACGCAAAAATGCGGCCGCCGGCGTCAGAAGATCCCCCAGAATGTCCTTGTGCACTGGGATGACGCTTCCTTGTTTTGCGAGAGCCTCAACCTCTTCCAGTGAGGGACGAATCATGCTTCAGTTCTCCACGCTGTCGCGACTTCCAGGTCTTCAGGCCCGTACGTACACAGTGCCATAAATAAAAAAACCGTGAACTTCATCCAGCTGTTCACGGCCTGCTCCCACTCATTTATGCAAAGCGGGCGTTTCAGGAGACCGCCAGTGAACAGTCCAGGGAGGCTGTCCCTCCCAGGCGCCAGTACCACTGATGAGTTTCCCAAAACATAGTCCCTGTCATCTTCGCCAAGTACTCCTCTTCAATTACTACCATAGCAAAGCCGGTCCGGCAAGAAATTGGTGACTGTCACCAGTTTCTGTGTCGGGGACGCAACAAGACATCTCGCGCGCCATAGGCAACGTGCGCCGGTTTCAGATGTAACCTATTCTCATACAGTTATTTATCTTAGATGGTGGTTAAATCTTGCAGTCGGCATAAAAGTTGCTTTGATCTAACCTTACGCCACTGAATGTGATTTGAAGTGGCATCATTGACCCGGTGGATCTTCCAGGGAAGGAAGCGCTCTCATGTACAAATACCAGCGAACCCTGCGCACTCCGTTGCAGTTTGACGGCATTGGATTGCATACCGGCTACGCGGTGCATCTCGAGTTGGTTCCTGCACCAGTAAACACGGGTGTCATTTTCCGGCGCACGGACCTTAGGAATTTTGAAATCGAGGCCACGCGCGCCCACGTGGCCAGGGTCAGTTACGCCACCACCCTGATGAAAAAGGGTGTCATGATTTCCACCGTCGAACATCTGCTTTCGACACTGTACGGCCTGGGAATCGACAACGTGTTCATCGATCTCAACTCGATGGAAGTCCCGATCATGGACGGGAGCGGGCTGGTCTTCATGGATGCGATCGAAAAGGCCGGCATCCAGGAGCAGGACGCGCTACGCGAATATCTGGTCATCCAGGAGCCGATCGAGGTGCGCCAGGACGGGAAGGTTGCCGGCGTGTATCCGCATCCGACGCAGAAGGCCACCTACCTCATCAATTTCGAGCATAACGCGATCGGGCGCCAGCGGATTGACCTCGAGCTTACGCCGCAATCCTACCGTTCCGAGATCGGGCCGGCGCGCACGTTCGGTTTTGTTGCCGATGTGGAGTATCTGCGCAGTTGCGGGCTGATCCGCGGCGGTTCTCTGGAAAACGCCATCGTGCTTGACGAATCCGGGATAGTAAACCGGGAACTGAGGTTCCCGGATGAATTCGTACGGCACAAGATGCTCGATCTGCTCGGGGACGTCTCGCTGGTCGGCCGGCCCATCATCGGCCATCTCTACGCCGAGAAAGCCGGCCATGCCATTCATACGGCACTCGCGGATCGCATTGCGCGCTTGCGCAAGAAATTTCGGGTCTGCACGCTTGCCGACCTCGATCCGGTCCTCGAAGCGCAGCGCGCCAGTTGAATTCAAGAAGGCGACGGATTCCGAGCTTAATCGAAGCTACCGTGACAGGCCAGAGGATCGGCTTACTACACCCTCTTGATTTCGAGGAAATGTTTGGCCGCGTTGCATTACCATGGTAATATATCCGCATGGCCATCGCGCATTCTAAAGTCACCGCCCAGGGGCAGATATCGGTACCGGCCGAAGTGCGCCGGAAACTTGGGATCGTTCCGGGTTCCGTTCTGGAGTGGGATGAGTACGAGGACGGGATGCTGGTTCGTCGAGCCGGCCGCTATTCATCCGAGGATGTGCATCGGGCGTTGTTTCCGGAAAAACCTCCGTTGACCCGAAGCATCGCAGAGATGAAAGAAGGGGTGCGTCGGCACGCAAGGAAGCGGCATGCGCGCCGTTGACACCAACGTGCTCGTGAGGTTGATCACCCGCGACGATCCCAAGCAAGTGGACGCTGCCGAGGCATTCGTCGCACCGGGCGCTTGGGTCTCACATCTCGCGCTGGCGGGGGCGACCTGGGTGCTGTCCGCGGTCTACGAGCTGAGAGCGTCGGAGATTGCGACAGCCGTTGACATGCTCTTGACTCACAAGGATCTCACGCTTCAAGAGTCAGACGTCGTGGCGGCTGCACTGGAGCGCTTCCGGCGGAGGCCATCGCTAGGTTTTTCTGACTGCCTCTTGCTCGAGGTCGCCCGTAAGGCGGGGCACCTGCCACTCGGTACTTTCGATCGTGATCTCGGCAAGCTCCACGGGGCAGAGAAGTTATAAACTGCCGCCGTAGCATGAACAATCCGATGCACAGTCTTGCGGTCCAGACCTGTCGTTCTTGATGAAGAACCTGGCAGCCGAGAGTTTCTCGGTTTAGCGATTTTAGCGCGGCCTCAATCCGGACGCCGCAGCGCCGCCCGCACCGGCGACCCATCCAAGCCTGAAAATTTCAGCGGCAGGCAGATCAGCTCATAATCGCCAGGCGGAATATGCACCAGACGCACCCCTTCCAGAATCGCAATTCCGTGCACATGCAAAATCTTGTGGCAACGAAGCGTCTTGCTGGTGTAGGCATCGACCGAGGGCGCGTCGGTGCCGACGAGCAACAGACCTTGCGCGACGAGAAACTCGGCGCCGTCTTCGGCCAAGCAAACGAAATCGCGTTCGAATCGATCCCCCCGAGTCTCGCTGGAGCGCGTCCGGAACAGGATTCGTTCCACACCCTTCCAATTCAGGCGCTCGAGGTACTGCACGGAGATGCGCTGCTCATCCGCGGGGACGGCGACTACGCGCGCCTGCCCCACGCAGAGTTGCAGGGGAAGGCTGCCGATGTCGTGCCCCGCATCATCGAAGTGATAGGGTGCATCGAGGTGCGTTCCGGTGTGTGCGCTCATCGTGACGGCGGAGACATTGCACGAATCACCTTTTTCAATCCGCATTGACCAGCGATGCCGGAATTTCTGATCGCCCGGCCAGACTGCAATCTTGTCATCAATAGTCTGCGAGATGTCATAGATCGGCATAAATTTCCTGATTTCATCATTCCGAGAATCAAAATCTATTTGGGGGGCACCGGCTTGGAGAAAAAACTATCTTGAAGTCCGGTGTTATATTCGATCTTGAGAATGAACTGCTGTGAAAGCTGGCGGCCGTTCCGATACGTGTCGATGCGCAGCGGTGTATTGATACCCTGGATCGAGTGCCACTGGCTGAACTCCTGAGTCTCGCGATAGTGTATTCCCCGCTTGTCGATTACCTGATACTCGAGTTTGGCGGGCAGCTTGCTCAGCCGGTCGAAATAGATTGTCACCTCGTCGTTATCGGTATCCAGCAGCTTGACGGCCTCGAGCTTGACGTCGGTATCTGAGACTCCCATATAGAAAAGCCGGGTGTCGGAATTCTTGTACCGGTATCGGAATATGGTCTCGATGGTGTGCTTCACCGCGTTCTTGAAGTCCTGCATCTCCGCGGGAGTGGCGTCGCGCGTATCTTTCTGACCCTCGAGGATCCAGCCCTGATTCTTCTCGAGATTGAAAACGGTAACATCGCGCTCCTTTTTCCTGTTTCCCAGTTCGAACCGGCTCTTGTCCGGCAGTTTGGTCCAATCATCGAATTTGATAAGCCCGGAAGAGTTGCCGTCGCGATCGAATTGGAAGTAGTTGCCGTTGGACACCATGTCGGTCACCTTGAGATAAGTGTCTCCTCCCAGGTTAAGAATGGCATCCTGAAAGAGCTTCTGAATTCTCTCAGCATCCGGATCCTGTCCGCGCACCGGCGACAGCCCGCAGAACAGCAGAATCAAAATCACAATGGGCGCAGGCTTCCTCATACCGTCTTATCCTCTCCATTCGGGAAGCAGCGGGGATCAGCTGCCGATGTATTTCGCATAAACACGTCGCGCCTCATCCGCGTCGTGAGTGCCGCGCACAATGGCCCTGCCATCACGGAACAAGGCGATTTCGTAACCATCAAGAGTGGCTTTCAGCAAAAACTCGTTATAGGTGACGGCACACGAGTTCGCGAGTCGCGCCGCAATGGTCTGGAAATCCACCGCGGCAGGCGCGGTGCGATAGACCTGGACGGCATCCCGCCCGCACAACGCCAGCGTCTTCCCTTCGTGTTTTCCGTCAAGGAATTCAAAATTCCTTTTTGCACAAGCCGGGCAGTCGGCATTACGACTCAATTGCACGAGGTTCAAGCTCGACGCACGGTTTTCCCATAGATCAATCGACATTAGCCTTCCGTTCAAGCGGTCGAGATTCCCGGTTAGGATCTTGAGTGCTTCGGCGGATTCGAGAGCGGCCACCAGATGAACAATGGGACCGATTACGCCGGCCGTATCGCAGGTGGGAGAACTGCCCGGCGGCGGCAACTGTTCGAGCACGCACCGCAGGCAGGGCGTAATTCCGGGAACAAACGCAAAACTCATTCCATAGGCTCCCACGCAGGCGCCATATACCCAGGGGATTTGCCACTTCAGGCTGGCATCGTTGATCAAAAAGCGAGTCTCGAAATTGTCTGTGCCGTCCAGAATCAGATCGTGATCGGCAACGAGAGCGGCAATCGTCCCGGCATTCACATCCAGAATCCGCGGCACCAGGCTGACTTCGCTGTTGATCGCGGACAGATGGCGCGCCGCCGCGGTTGCCTTCGGCAGTCCGGCGCTACAGTCCGCCTCCGTGAAAAGCGATTGGCGCTGAAGGTTCGTCTCATCGATGTAATCACGGTCGGCAATCGTAAGCCGGCCCACGCCGGCCCGTGTCAAGATTTCAGCCATGACTGAGCCTAGAGCCCCACATCCAACCAAAAGCACCCGGCTCTTGCGGAGCTTGTCCTGCCCTTCCGAACCCAGGCCGTGGAACAGAATCTGTCGCGAGTATCGCGTATCGAATGTCAAAAGGGACCTCCCAGGCGCTTGCCAGCTCTAAGACTACAAGCAACACTCTGCAAAATCCACAGGTATGGAGCCTCGAAGGCGCCAGCGAATAGCCCTGGCCGTGAGGCCTGGGTTTTGGGGACAGTGGGGCATAGGTGTTAATTTAAGCCACTTCCTCTCGGTGGACTTGGACCTCGTCCTGGACTTGGACTTGGACGTGGTCGTGGATCCTTTCCTTTTCGGATTGGCACTCCGCATTGGTCCTCGTCAATAACGCCCTTCTAATTCCCAAACCCGGAGGAACGCGGTCCACGTCGAAGTCCAGGTCCAAGTCCACGTCCAGGTCCACGTGGGATTATTGGCCTAAGTTAACACCTATTGACAGTGGGGGGGGGAATGGGCGCCGAATGTGCGGCACCGTGTATCCGTGCCGGTCCTTCGGACCTCGGTTCGCTGTTTCACTAAAACCCCGCCCTCATGGGAAGGCAATTTACTGCCGGCGCTTCGCGCCTCTCTGATATAATTCTTGGTTCCATCATCTGAGAGAATAGTTCATATGCGCAAAGGGAAAACTCGCGGCGGAACCCGATCAAACAGATCTTCTTTCCTGAGGGTGCTGAAGATTGTCATAGCCTTGGGAAGCATCCCTGCCATCATCCTTGCCGCCTTCCTGATTTACTACTACTACGTCTTCGACCATGCGATCAATGAGAAGCTTGGCAATCGCACGGAGATTGCGGGGACGGAGATTTATGCCGCTCCTGGGATTATTTACCCTGGAAAGCCGATTTCGACCGCGGCGTTCGTGGAGCAACTGCGTCGCCTGGGCTATGCGGAAAACAGTGCTGTAGCGAGCGCAGACGTTTGCGTATTCCGCATGGACAAGAAGAATCACGTCATTGTCCAGAATGACGCATCGCTTCCTGAGGATGCCGGCCGCGCGGTTGGCATCGACTGGTCCGGCGGCACGATCCAAAACATCGTCGAGGTGGCTTCCGGGCAAAACCTCGACCGGTTTGCCTTAAAGCCGGATATGGTGAGCAATATTATTAATAAAAACCGCGAAAAGCGCCGCTATGTGGCCTACCACGATCTTCCACAGGTCCTGATAAACGCCATTTTGGCATCGGAGGATCGGCGGTTCTTCAGCCATAAAGGGGTCGATCCCGTGCGCATCCTGAAGGCTGCCTGGATCGACATCCGCAAAGGGGAAACCGTGCAGGGTGCGAGCACGCTGACGCAGCAATTTGTGAAGAATTTCTTCCTGACCCAGAAGCGCACCTGGAGTCGCAAACTGGCAGACGCTTACATGTCGATCCTGCTCGAGCAGAGGATCTCCAAGCAGGAGATTTTTGAGTTCTACTCCAACGATGTTTATCTGGGACAGCACGGTTCATTCAGCATCATGGGGGTTGGCGAAGGCGCGGATGCGTTCTTCAACAAGAACGTTGCGGATCTCACCCTTGGCGAGGCGGCGACCCTGGCGGGCATCATCACCGCGCCTAACCGTTTCACGCCGCTTCGGTATCCGGACCGGGCGAGACAGCGCCGCGATCTCGTCCTGGATCATATGGCGGAGTATGAGATGATCTCGGCGCGCCAGCGCGACGAGGCCAAGGCGCAACCGCTCGGCGTCAAGCCGTCAAACATCATGAATTACTCAGACGCGCCGTACTTCGTGGATTACGTTCAGGACATTCTGAGTGATGCATTGGGAGACGCCACGCTAGCGAAGTCGCACGACAAGGTCTACACCACGCTCGACATGGATTTGCAGCAAGCCGCCTTCGAGTCGATCCGCGAAGGAACGGTGAAGCTGGACGAGTATTTCGCCAAGGGCAAGAGGGCGATTCCTCCAGGCACTGTGCAGGCAAGTCTGATCGCCGTCGATCCGAGGAACGGCCAGGTACTCGCAATGGTTGGCGGCCGGAATTACGGCACCAGCCAGTTCAATCGCATTACCCAGTCGAAACGGCAGCCCGGAAGCATCTTTAAGCCATTTGTATATGCCGCGGCACTCGAGACCGCCAACTACAGCGCGACGCCGCTGACCGCTGCATCCACCGTTCTCGACGAACCGACGGAGTTCGAATTCGAGAACCTGGTTTATAACCCGAAGAATTTTAAGGACGAATACCTGGGCCAGGTGACCATGCGCCAGGCCATCACAAAATCCCTGAACGTCGCCACGATCAAGTTCGCTGAAAAGGTGGGCTTTGGAAAGATTACGGATCTAGCGCACCGTCTGGGACTGAACGAGGCAATCAAACCCTACCCTGCGATGGCGATCGGCGCTTTCGAGGTCACTCCACTGGAAATGGTGAGGGCTTATACGGCTTTTGCGACCGACGGTATGCTCTCGGACCTCCTCCCGATCCGCAAAGCCATTGACACCACAGGGAAAACTGTCTTTGCTATGGAGAGCAAGGCCAGACGGGTGTTGTCGCCCCAGATCACCTTCATGATGACTTCCTTGCTGCAATCGGTCATGAACGAGGGAACTGGAGAGGGAGTGCGCGCGGCCGGCTTCGCGCTTCCGGCGGCCGGCAAGACAGGTACTTCCCGCGATGGTTGGTTCGCGGGCTATACTCCTGATTTGTTGTGCATCGTCTGGGTTGGCTTTGATGACAACCGCGAGCTTAATCTGCCCGGTGCTCAGTCCGCTCTCCCCATTTGGGTTGCCTTTATGAAAAAGGCCGTGACCTTGAGGCCGTTGAGCCGCGAGGAGTTTCCCGTGCCCGAAGGCATCGCTCAGATCGAGATTGATCCGACTACAGGGCTACTGGCCACTGACCATTGCCTCGCCCGCCAAATGGAGTATTTCATTAAGGGCACGGAACCACTGATCCCATGCTATGGCAACCCTTACGAACAGATGGCAGGGGGTGCCAGCCGGAGTATCTACTCCTCACCCGCCAAAGCCACACAGGACAAGACCTTGCCTGCAAACCCGGACAAGAACGCCCCTCCATTGCCCGTCAAAAAGTAAGACAGGTTACGAAATCAGGGACAGTCACCTTTTTTCGCCATCTTCTGCGTTAATCTGCCGAGCTTATTCCGGCGAAAAAAGGTGACTGTCCCTGATTTCGCCTGATTTCGTAAAGAATCGCGCGTCAAGGACGATAACAAGAGTACCCCCAATTGAGTCCTTACGCGACGGCAGATGCAATGAGCGGCAGCCAGAATCATATCTACTCTGACAATACCCCTTCGCCGGATTCCTCGCGCACGGCGCCCTCCTTGATCTACACCTGGTTTGGGGACCAGTTTCCTGTCTGGAGACACGACCTGACCGCGGATTATCCGGGCGCTTCGCAGTCCCTCATCCAGGCCAAGATACCGGAAGCGGTTCAGGGTCCGGCCGGAATGGTGTATTTCAAATCGGTTTCAGACCCTATCTGGTCTCCTGAGGATCTCGCCTCACTCAGGGAATCATTCCCGTGGATCCTGCTGGTCTTGAACCCTTCTGAGGGATTCTACGAGTTGGACCCGATTCTCGACACTTTATCGAGAAAATCGAGCCGGCTCGTGATCTGGCGTCCCGACAGGCCTACTCCGCGGGAGGCTGCACTTCTGCGCCTAAGCGTCCTGGGTGGCACCATTTCGCGAACGGAATCAAACGCACGCGATGACGGGCTGGGGGATGAGGCTCGCAAAATCCTTGGTGCCCTATATGTGTCTCGCGGTGTGTTGATCGTACAGGGTGTCCGGCGCTCGATTATCCGCGACCTGGACAACTCCGACCTGCAGCGCTACCTATCGGCATGCCTCATTTCATTGGCGTCTCCCGTCCCATCACAGAGCGCACCACCCGTCCAGGATACGGATAAGCCGGCATTGCTCCTGGCAAGCATCTTGTGTGGTCAGGACTGCTCCGTTCTCGATTCCGGTGCGGCTGAGGGCAGAGTGCTGGCCTGGGCCTCCAAGCATCTGGGCGTGGAGCACGGGATTCTATCGGGAAAAGCACCTGCGCTGCCGGAGCCGTTCCTGACAACCAGGTTCGCGGATGAGGCCAGAATGTTCGATGCGGCGCTGTCGCGAATTCAGCACACCCTGCAGAACCTTCGGAGAGACGAAATCAGGTTCGGCCATGCGATGGCCCAGGTTTCCCAGGTTTTCCAGGACGACCAAGCTCGCCTGCTACGGTGGAAAGGCCTGGTGGAGGATTTCCCCGGCTTTTTACAATGGCTACCCGCCTTTGATCGTGCCTTCGAGTATCTCAGCAGCTCGTTCCCCACGCAAGAGGAAGCGATCGAAAC
>Ga0182021_10004358_pt1 | contig 16668 bp, 17 predicted proteins | sample 612E3MmetaG_FD_120493 | JGI IMG/M metagenome (GOLD analysis project Ga0182021, IMG submission 120493) | Permafrost microbial communities from Stordalen Mire, Sweden - 612E3M metaG (Illumina Assembly) | ecosystem: Environmental > Terrestrial > Soil > Wetlands > Permafrost | place: Sweden...
CCAAGCTTCTAGCGTCTGGCGCTGTTCTTCTGACATAATTAATTTTTCCGCTTTTTCCCACATATTTGAATCATACTATTATCCTATGTTATTGTAAAGCTAAGGTTGTTACACCGCACTAGTTACTATTAGCTATGTTATAATGCTTACATAAAATATAAGAGTAGCTGACATGACTGATTTGACCAATATTCAGAATAAGATAGAAGAGCTGCGAACGCAGATTAATTATCACAATAATCGCTATTACGTTCTGGATAGCCCTGAAATCAGTGACGCAGAATATGACGGTCTGATGCAGCAACTCCAGAAACTGGAAGCGGATTATCCCCAATTTTTAACACCGGATTCCCCCTCGCAGAGAGTCGGGACAGCCCCGGTGGCAGCCTTAGGCATCGTGGAGCACCCACTGCCTTTATTATCGCTGGGGAATGCGTTTGTTACCGAAGATTTATATGCCTGGCACGCTCGCACTCTGAAATTATTAGATGTCAGCCAATTCGATATGGTCTGCGAGCACAAGATGGACGGCCTAGCCATCGCCCTGACCTATGTCAATGGACAGTTTGTGCAAGGCGCTACCCGCGGCGATGGTTATCGCGGCGAGGATATCACTCGGAATCTAAGAACGATTCACAGTATACCCCTTTCTGTGCCGAGAGAAGCGCCGCCGCGTTTTGAAGTCCGCGGTGAAGTCTATATGCCCAAAGCCGGATTCCAGAAGCTGAATAAAGAACGCGAAAACGAAGGCCTGCCGCTCTTTGCCAACCCCCGCAACGCCGCCGCCGGTTCGGTACGCCAGCTTGACCCGCGTATCACGGCCAAACGCAATCTGGATATATATATATATATGCTCGGTTACGCTGAAGGCCGACCAATGCCCTTAACTCACTGGGACATGATGGAATATCTGAAATCGCTGGGTTTCAGAATCAATCCGAATAATAAAAAAGTCAATAAAATCGAAGAAGCCGAAGCCTATTATCAGATGTGGACAGGAAAAAGAGAAAGCTTGCCTTATGAAGCCGACGGTGTGGTTGTTAAAGCGGATTTAATGGAATATCATACCCGTTTGGGAGATGTCGGGCGTGAGCCAAGATGGGCCATCGCCTATAAATTCCCCGCCATTCAGGGCACCACCCAGCTTAAGGAAATCGGCATCAATGTCGGCCGGACCGGTACCCTGAATCCGTTTGCCATTCTCGAACCGGTGCAAATCGGGGGCGTGACCATTGAGCGGGCTGCCCTGCACAATGAAGATGATATGCGCCGCAAGGATATTCGCGAAGGCGATTGGGTTTACATTCAGCGCGCCGGCGATGTCATTCCGGATGTGGTCGGACCGATTCTCAGCAAGCGCACCGGCCAGGAAAAAGTGTTCAGTCTCCTGGAGAAAATCTACAACCAAGAGAAAGGACGCCCGGCCTGCCCGGTTTGCGGCGGTGAAGTCGTGAAACCTGAGGGCGAGGTCATGTACTATTGCAGTAATGCTGCCTGCCCTGCCCAGGTTCAGGGTCGCATCGATTTTTTCGTTTCCCGTGGCGCTATGGACATCCATGGCATCGGGAAGAAATTTATCGCTTTATTGTTAAAGGAAGGTCTGGTAAAAGATGCCGCTGACCTCTTTACCCTTAAAGATAAGAGAGACCAAATTATCCAGCTGGGAAAAAAAGGTGAAAAAAGCGCCGATAATATCCTGAAAGCCATTGAAAAGAGTAAAACAGCCAATCTAACGCGCTTGCTCAACGCGCTCGGCATCCGCCATGTCGGCGAAGAGACGGCCAACCTGTTAGCCGAACATTTTAAAGACTTTTATGATTTAACCAATGCCAGCCGCGAAAAACTAATGACCGTGCCCAGTATCGGACCTAAAATCGCCGATAGCATTGTTGCCTTTTTCCACGAGGAAGAGAATAAAAAATTTCTGGAGAAACTGCGCCAGGCCGGAGTCTGGCTGCAGCAGGAAATAGCCCAAAAAGGACTACCCTTATCGGGGAAAGAATTCGTCATTACCGGGACATTACAGGCGTTCTCACGCGAAGAAGCGCATAACCTCATCAAGGCACTGGGCGGCACGGCTAAAGATAATGTCACCAAAAATACCACCTATCTGGTCACCGGTGCCGACCCCGGGGAAAACAAGCTAATTCGCGCCCGCGCGCTGGGCACCGAACAAATTGATGAGGAGATATTACTTGCCATTCTGGGACAGAAAAACTGAAGTCAGACTAATTGTCGGGCTGGGGAATCCCGGCGCTAAATACGCCGGGAACCGGCATAACATCGGTTTTATGTGCGTCGACCGTTTTGCGCAGGATAACAGCCTGTCTTTTACCCGCAGTAGCAGCCGTGCCAAAATCGTCGAGAGCAGAATCACCGGGCATGATATTGTTCTCGCTAAACCGCAAACCTTTATGAATGACAGCGGTTCTAGTATGGGTGGATTGGTCCGTAAATTCAAGGTAAAATTCGAGAACCTCATTATCATTCACGACGACCTTGACCTGCCGTTAGGCAGAATCCGCATTCGTCTGGGCGGCAGTTCCGCTGGACACAAAGGCATTAATTCCATTGTGCAGCATATCGGGAATCAGGAATTTATCCGGGTGCGCATCGGCATCGGACGGCCCAACGGTCAGGAAACAGTTCAAAATGGCGACGATGAAGTCATTTCCCACGTTCTGGGTGATTTTACCGCCGAAGAAAAAGAGTTGATGCAACAGGTTATCCCTTGTGTCAGCGAAGTCATTCAGACACTGCTAAACGCTAGCCTCACCGAAGCAATGAACAAATACAACAGCACCGACTTTCGTAAGAATACCTAATCTTTTCAACTACCATCCCGACGAAAGTCGGGATCCAGAAACTGAGGGAAAACAATTGAATAAAGTCGCGGAATTTGTCTACAGTGTGGCAACAAAAAATGACCGGAGAAGGTTGCTCTGTTCGATTGCTGGCGCTGTCTTCTGGTACGGCGCCGTTTATATAATGGTTATACTGGCACCGTGGCTGGATAAAACATGGAGATTAAACCTATCCATTCCGTTACCTGTCAAGTTGCCGCTTGGCATATTATTACTTCTGATTGGCATCCCGATGGTATTTTGGACAATCGCGCGGTTTTTAAAGACCAAAGGCACGCCGATTCCATTTAACCCGCCTCCCATTCTGGTGTTAAATGGCCTTTATTCAGTCGTCAGGAATCCCATGCACCTCGGCTGGACAATTGTGCTCATCGGTGTGGCAGTGCTCATGCAAAGTTTTACGCTGCTGGTAATTTTTCTCCCACTCTTTGTATTGGTGCATATCCTCTATCTTAAATTAATCGAGGAAAAAGAACTGGAAAAGACATTCGGGCAAGCGTATCTTAATTATAAGAAAGGCGTGCCCATGTTTATTCCGAAGTTATACAGGTTGAAAATAGAGAGGCCATACTAAACGATTTATCATTGCGAACGAAGTGAAGCAAACTCCGGGATGTGGGTACCCTCACCCTGAGATTTCCGCGGATCTCCGAGATTCACAATAACGGTTAGTGACTAATATTTTGTAGGTTGTAAAAATGAAAAAAAATAAAAGTATCGTTAATTACCAGCCCATCGAATGGAAGGGAGATATGGTCAAACTTCTTGACCAGACCCTCCTTCCGGGCGAAGAAATCTATTTGGAAATTTCCGATTACCATGAAATCATGGTAGCAATAAAAGAACTGAAAATCCGCGGTGCGCCGGCAATCGGGGTGGCAGGCGCCTATGGCATGGTCCTCGGGGCCAGACAGATTATCGTCACCAACAAAGCCAAATTTCTAACTAAATTGCATCAGGTTGCAATTGCAATTAGTAGCACCAGACCTACAGCCCGTAATCTATCCTGGGCAATTGACCGCATGGAAATCGTCGCTAACAAGGGTAAAAATGTTGAAGAGATAAAAACCGCATTGCTCAAGGAAGCTAAAAAAATCCACAACGAAGAAGCTGAGGCCACCTTCGAATTAAGCAAACGTGGCAGCGAGTTAATCAAAGACGGCGCCAGAATATTGACCCATTGCAATACCGGCCCGCTGGCCACAACCGGCTATGGTACGGCACTGGGGATTATCATTTATGCGCATATGCAGGGCAAGAAAATCCAGGTGTACGCTGATGAAACCCGGCCATTGCTGCAAGGCGCGCGATTGACGACCTGGGAACTGAGAAAAATCGGCATTCCGGTGACCCTTATCACCGATTCTATGGCGGGGTATTTTATGAACAAGGGCAAAATTGACTGCGTGATTGTTGGCGCCGATAGGATTGCTTCCAACGGTGATGCCGCAAATAAAATCGGCACTTATTCTCTGGCCGTGCTGGCCAAAGAAAACAAGATACCGTTCTATGTTGCCGCCCCTACCAGCACGTTTGATTTGTCGCTGAGTTCAGGCAGGCGCATCCCGATTGAACAGAGAAACCCATCCGAGGTGACCCATATTAAAGGCATCGCTATCGCCCCCCGCTATGTCGGTGCGGCTAATCCCGCCTTTGATGTAACACCCAGTAAATACATCACCGCCATCATTGCCGAAAAAGGTATAATAAGAAAGCCGTTTGGGAATCGCAAGATAAGCGATAATCAATTGAAGCTGATATAAAGGAGCCTAAAATGCCAAACTTACCGAAAGCAAAAATCGCCGTCATCGGGGGGACAGGATTGGAAAAGATCGAGGGATTAACCGATATCCAGTTGGTCAACATTGACACACTTTTCGGTAAACCATCGGACGCGATTACCATCGGTAATCTGGATGGAATCGGCATGGCTTTTCTTCCGCGGCACGGCCGGGGGCATTTCATCTCTCCCACCGAACTGCCGACGCGCGCTAATATCTACGCTTTAAAATCGCTTGGCGTGGAGCAAATCATTGCTGTTTGCAGTTGCGGCAGCTTCAAGCAGGAACTGGCACCCGGACATTTGGTGATTCCCGACCAGCTCATCGATCGCACGCGCAATCGCGTTAATACCTTCTTTACCGACAGGATCGTCGCGCATATCGGTTTCGCCGAACCTTTTTGCCGCGAATTAAGCCAGATTCTATATGAATCGGCGAGAGAAGCTAAAGCAATAGTTCATGCTAAAGGTACCTATGTTTGTATGGAGGGTCCGGCCTTCTCCACCCGCGCCGAATCCAAGCTTTATCGGAGTTGGGGGGCGGACATTATTGGTATGACCGCCCTGCCTGAAGCGAAGCTGGCACGTGAAGCCGAAATCTGCTATGCTGTTATTGCCTGCGTGACGGATTATGACAGCTGGTGGGACCCGGGAAAGCCGGTAGATGTCGCGACTGTTATCAAAACACTGAACGATAATATTGCGTTATCGAAGCTAATCATTAAACTGGCGGTCAAGAAAATACCGGAACACCCCGAATGTCATTGTGCTCATGCGCTGGACGGCGCGATTGTCACCGCCGCGGAGAAAATCCCCGCCGCCACGAAAAAGAAGCTGGGGTTATTAATAAATAAATACATTAAATAATAATCAATATTCAAGACTCAATAATCAAGGAGAATTCTTCCTTAGTGTAAATTCTCTTCTTCGTAAGGAGAGATACAGAGAGAATTATTTAAGAAGAAAGTGGTCAATTGTCAGTTCGGTTGTTTACCGACTATCATCGGCAGTGTGCCGCATAAAGACCCGGTTCGCGCTTGTGAACTGGTCACTCATTATTTGCGCGACCTGCCGGCATGGCCGCAATTACCCAAACGCACCTTTTTAGAGAATATGTATGCCCAGTACAGCGAGGGTTTCCCGGGTATTGTCATTAAAAATGAAAAAATTTACGTTGACTGCCAACAGGACCTGACCAAACAATTGGAGCAATTTTATACGGATTATCTGGCCAATGATTTCTCCAGATACACGCTCAGTCCTGAATATGCGGCGGGATTCCATACTTTTATCAAGCTTGATAAATTGTCCTCGCGCGCCGTCAAGGGGCATGTCACCGGGCCGGTAAGTTGGGGTTTAACCGTCACCGACGAAACCGGTAAAGGCATTATTTATGATGACACCCTGGGGGATGTCGTGCCCAAGTTTTTACGTCTCAAGGCCAGTTGGCAGGAACAGGTTTTAAGCAAACTCAACCGGAATACGATTATGTTCGTCGATGAACCGTACATGACCGCTTTTGGTTCGATTGCGATGCAGTTGTCCCGTGAACAAGTGATTAGTGCTCTGGAAGAGACCTTTGCCGGTATCAAGGGCATTAAAGGTGTGCACTGCTGCGGTAACACCGATTGGTCGATTCTGCTGCAGACGAGCACGAATATCATCCACTACGATGCTTACAAATATGCCGATTCGCTGGCCATTTACATCCCGGAAGTGAAGAAATTCCTGGACAGGGGCGGCTATGTCGGCTGGGGCATTATCCCCACGGATGCCGAATCTGTGGAAAAAGAATCCGTAGCCAGTTTGAAAGACCGGCTGGAAGAGGCGATGGCGCCGTTTACCCGCAAAGGTATCCCATTCCAGACTTTAATTGACCAGGGGTTATTATTGTCGGCCTGCGGCCTGGGTCCGATTGGCAGTGAATCGGCGGCGGAACGCACTTTACAATTGCTCGCTGACCTGTCAAAGACAATGAGGAGCAAATATTTAAAATAATGATGGAATGCAATCTTAACAGTAATCGGAATAATTGTAATTGTACATATGTGTCCTGTGAACGTAAAGGCAAATGCTGTGAATGTCTTGGATACCATCTACTAATGGAAGAATTGCCGGCATGCGCCTTCCCATCTAATGTGGAAAAGACCTATGACCGCTCTTTTGCCCGGTTCGTTAAGGTTTTTCAAGATAAAAGTGGCAAAAAGTATTGATTTGAGGTAAATTGATAGATATGAACAAAGGTAAGAAAAACGCTCTTCGCCAGCACCGCCTGAAACAAACCAAGGCGGAAGACTCACGGAAAGCTGAAAGAAAAACCGCCTCTAAGAAATAATCCCACGCATCTATTATTCAGGGAAATACCGTCAGGATGCAGGCAGTTGTCGGGCATTGGTTTTGCATTATCCGGAACACCCTTATCAGCAACTGTTGAGTCTTTCGTTAAATTCTTCTTGGCTAAATCTGTATTCTTGCGTGCCATAGCACTCTACACAGAATGACGCGCAGACACTGCCCATTTTTGCGCAATCATTAATGCTCTTTCCTTGTACCAGACCGCTTAACAGACCGCCACGGTAGGCATCACCGGCGCCTGTCGGGTCTACGGCCTTCCTCGGTTTAACCACTGGTATTTTGATTTCATCATCCTGAGTAAAAACTATGGAGCCCAATTCTCCTTGCGTAACAATTATCGTCTCGGCCAGTTTCAACAATGCTGCTTTTTCTAGTCCTGTCTTGCTTGTTATTAGCTCTAATTCATAGTCGTTCGCAATCAGAATTCGACACCCGTTTATCGCTTGAGTCAAGTTTGCAGCCTCCAGCATTGGCAATGATTGCCCGGGGTCGAAAATATAGTCAAAACCCCTGCTTTTACAAAAGCACGGATAACTCAGCATATCGTCCAGATTACCCGGCGAGACGATAACGATATTTTCTTTTGGATTTAATTGGTTGAAATCCAGAGCGGCTGAATATTTCATTGCACCGGGGTGGAAGCCGGTTATCTGGTTGTCAGCCTTGTCCGTCGTAATATAGGCGCTGGCAGTAAATTCGTTCTCGATTATTTTAATATTATCGGTCGCAATCCCGTTCTTTGCGAACCATTCGAAGTATCGGCGGTAATCATATCCGATCGTACCGGAAATTACCGGATGCTCACCTAATAGGTTCAGCGTATAGGCAATATTGCCTGCCGTTCCGCCGAACTTCTCCCTGATGCTATCCACTTGAAACGCGATATTTAACATATGTATCTTTTCCGGGAGGATATGTTCGGAAAAATATCCGGGGAAATCCATAATCCTGTCGTAAGCTAATGAACCGGAGACAATAATATTTTTCTTCATATATTTACCCTTATAGATTCAGCATTAAGCCCGTAGGTAATGTCCACATATTATACCCCGAAGGAGAGTGCTGATAAAGTACCCTTCGCCTATCTCAATAGAAATAAAGTATTGTCTCCCTTTCGCGAAAGGCCCTTAGGTCCCGTAGGTACGATGGGAGAGATACAGAGGGATTTTTACTCTGCCCTCCATTTCTTTAATGGGATAAACGACTAATTCAGCAGTCTGGTTTGTGAATCAAGAAAAATCAGGTTATTACCGGTGAATTAAAATAACACCCGAATCAATGTTGGGATGTGTTACAATATTTGAAACTCCTGAACCTTGTCATCGATCGATAAGAGACATAATGAAAATTGACCTGCATATTCATACCCACACCGGCTCCGACGGCGCGCTGTCCGTCGAAGAGGTCATTGCCGAAGCCCACAGGCGCAATATCGGCTTCATGGCTGTTACCGACCATGACTATGTAATTGATCAAGAAAAAGCCATCACACTCACCAAGGAACACGGCATCGGTTACATCACCGGAGTGGAATTGAATGTTACCTTCCAACCATTAAAAGGTAAACCAGTTTCCCTCGATTTTCTGGGTTATAATTTTGATACTACAAACAGGTCGCTGGTCGAAAAACTCCGTTTGATGCGTTCCCACCGCGAACAGCGCGCCCATGAAATCCTCGAAAAAATCAACACCGAATTTAAAAAAGAAGACCGGCCTCCGTTTACCGAACAGGACATGCAAAATATCCGTGATAGTGTCGACGGCGCCTTCGGAAGGCCGCACATCGCCTCCTATCTGGTCAAGAAAGGCATCATCCAGGATATACAGGCCGCCTTCGATAAATATCTGGTCAAGTGTGATGTCCCCAAATATCCGCTTTCGTTATCTGAGGCAGCACAACTGATTCATCAGGCCGGTGGCGTCATCGTCCTCGCGCATGGTAACGACCCCGGCGGTACTTCGCTGGCGACAATTACAAAGGATTTGAAGCAACAGACCCGAATTATTGCCGAAAATATGCTGGAAAATATCAATGGTCTGGAGGTCTGGCATCCCAGGCATGACGACGCGACAGTCGCAGCCTACCTGGCATTTACCCGCGAGCATCATCTGATTTGTACCGGCGGCAGTGATTGTCATCAAAAACCAATTATTATGGGTTCGGTGAATGTACCCGAATTTGTTGCTGAACAATTTAAGGCTAGACAATCATAGGCATACTCATAAAACCACAATAAATAATAATGAATTTTGATCCCTAGAGGTTAAACAACATCAGTTGTGAAGGCGGAGGATAGGCATTGCTTTCACCGACCGATGTTATACGCAATTTTTAAGAGAATTGAATTAATCAATGTTCTGCAGAAAGTTACCAAATATAAGAAAGAAATGGAATATCATTGACGCTATCAAGCAAATACCAAGACCTGCAATGCCCAGCCATAGACCTGTAATAACCGTACTTCTACGGCTGAGATTGCTGTTTTTAACTCCTCGGCTTCTTGCTACTAGACCAAATATGATGGCTATGATACTTGCAATAGGGAAAATAATGAAACCAAACCTGATTACAGAAGTATTGTTGAGTGGCGTATGACCAAAAATTAGATAGTCGGCCGTCGGAACAAAAAAAAGGGTTCCGACTGAACCTATAATGCCAAGAGCTAGTGACCCTATTGCTAGCTCGCCAATTTGTCCTTTACCTGACAAATGCAGGAAACGCATAATTAATATGGTATTAATACCATGCAAGCTAAGAAACCAAATAATAACATATTATTTCGATCTTTAATTTCTAATAGAAGAGATTTACCGGAAAGCATGGCTTGATTGCTCCCATCAGTACTTGCTACATAAATCTGAGACGTATGATCCTCAGCGGAACTAAAAACAATCCTTGTACCGTCGGGCGACCATACCGGTTTACCATAAATATTATGAAAATTAGTGAGTCTGGTAAGGTTATTGCCGTCAGCATTCACCACATAAATTCCCCCAAAGGCAAAAGCAATTTTAGTGCCATCTAGTGACCATACTGGATCGTATCCACCCGAATCCAGGGTAGTCATGTTACTCCCTCGGCGTTCATTATATAGATTGTCGCACCGATATTAAATGCAATCTTTTTACCATCTGGCGACCATACCGACGATTGACATGGATTGTAACCATGAGTGAGGTTAGTCAGATTAGTGCCATCAATATCTACTACATAAATACCCGTATCTTTATTGATATTGGACTTTACTAAATCATATGAGAAAAGGCAATCTTGGTACCGTCAGGTGACCAACCCGGATCGCGCCCCACTAGACTCAATCTAGTTTGGTTGCTACCGTCAGCATTCATCACATAAATTCCCTTAATACCCCCAATACCGTTGAACACACTATATGGATCATCAAAGTCAATATATGGATCAAAGGCAATCTTGGTACCATCGGGTGACCATGCGGCATTGAAACATAAATAGTTAGTTAATCTGGTTTGGTTGCTGCTATCAGCATTCATAACGTAAATTTTGCCAATACTAGTCCCACTTGTATCATATATACGAAAGGCAATCTTAGTGCCGTCGGGTGACCACACCGGATCATAACTTGCATAGTTAGTCAGCCTAGTCAGATTGCTGCCATCAGCATTCATAACGTAAATTTCGCCATCGCCATATCGATAGGAAACAAAGGCAATCTTGGTGCCATCCGGCGACCAAACAGGCTCTTCATTGTCATCAGGGCGCCAATTAGTCAGAGTACATCCTGGAAGAAGTAGGGTAAGAGAGAGCAATGAGAGCAAAGTAATGCTAAAAACAGCTAACCTTGTTATTCTAAATTTCCCCATGTGCCAGCTCCATTAACTGTAGATAACGGAACCAATCCTTGTTAAGACGGCAATTTTAACACCGTGTAACAAGTAAAGCAATACATTACTATTTCGGGGTTAATGTTCTATGATATTGTCAGTACATACTATTTCGGAGTGTAGGGATAGACGGGTACTTCAAATTAAGACGAGATAAGGGTTCTTTTTATCTTCTTGTTGAATTACCTTCGTTAACAGTTCCGTTTTGCGATGCGGCTATAAAGACTCTGCTTATGCGATTCAAATTTCAAGCGTCCAAATTAGATGTTCAATAAATGGGCATTCCGCCTTTAAGATATGCTAGAATATATCAAAGGTAGCCAAACATTTCCAGTGCTAACTTTATTCAGGAGTTAATATGGTAAATAAGAAAAACTATGATGTCAAAGACCTGTCTTTGGCGGCAGCTGGCAGAAATAAAATCGAGTGGGCCGGGCGGTCCATGCCGGTCATCAACCTTATCGCCGAACGATTCAAGAAAGAAAAACCCCTGCTGGGTATTCGTATCGCTGCCTGTTTACACATTACCTCCGAAACGGCGAATTTGGCATTAGCCCTGAAAGCCGGCGGCGCGGACGCGATTCTCTGCGCCTCTAATCCCCTCAGCACCCAGGATGATGTCGCGGCCGCGTTAGTCGAGTTTGGTATTCCCACCAATGCCATCAAGGGTGAGGACGGCGCGACCTATTACAAGCACATCATGACCGCGCTGGACCAAAAACCGCAAATCACCTGCGATGACGGCGCCGATTTAGTATCGACGATACACCAGAAACGCAAGGAATTGATTAAAAATATCATCGGCGGCACAGAAGAAACTACCACCGGCGTCATCCGTCTGCGCAGTATGGCCAAAACCAATGCCCTGAAATACCCGATTATTGCCGTGAATGATGCCGAAACGAAATACCTCTTCGATAATCGCTACGGCACCGGCCAGAGCACGATGGACGGTATTACCCGCGCCACGAATATCCTCTGGGCCAGTAAAATTGTCGTCCTCTGCGGCTACGGCTGGTGCGGTCACGGGTTTGGCATGCGCGCCAAAGCCATGGGCGCGCTTGTCATTGTTACCGAAGTGAAACCAGTCAGAGCATTGGAAGCCGCTATGGACGGGTTTGAAGTGATGCCCATCGCCGAAGCGGCCAAACTGGGCGATGTATTTGTCACGATTACCGGTGATAAAAATGTCATCGATAAAGAGCATTTTCAAGTAATGAAAGACGGCGCCATTATGGCCAACAGCGGGCATTTTAATGTTGAAATCAATATCCCGGCGTTGGAAAGTCTTTCTAAGAAGAAAGTAACGATCAGACCATTCGTCGAACAATACACCTTGAAGAACGGTAAGAATTTGTTCCTGCTGGGTGAAGGCCGGCTTATCAATCTCGCCGCCGCCGAAGGGCATCCCGCCAGCGTCATGGACATGAGTTTTGCCAACCAGGCGCTTTGTATGGAATACTTAATTAAGAATCAGGGCAAGCTGGAAAAGAAGGTTTTCAGCGTCCCCGATGAAATTGACAAAAATATCGCCCACTTGAAACTCGACGCCATGGGTATTAAAATTGATGAATTAACGCCTGAACAGCAAGCATATCTTGACAGCTGGCAGGAAGGAACTTAAAAAGGAGAGTTAATGGCAAATTCTTTCATGGAATCAAGTAAATATCTACTCAGTTCGGAATCAGTCACCGAAGGGCATCCTGACAAAGTCTGCGACCAGATATCCGATGGGATTCTGGACGCAATTATGGCTCAGGACCCGATGGGCAGAGTGGCTTGCGAAACCGCCGTTACCACCGGTCTCGTCGTCGTCTTGGGTGAAGTCACCACAAAATGCTACGTCGATGTCGAGGAGGTAGTTCGTAATACTATCAAGGGCATCGGCTATATCAACCCCACCTATAATTTTGATTACCAGTCCTGCGGCGTCATTGTCGGCATTAAAAAGCAATCGACCGACATTGATCTAGGTGTCAGTAAATCGCTGGAAGCTAAATCCAAGAAAAAGGTCGACGAACTGGATAAGGAAGGCGCCGGTGACCAGGGGATGATGTTCGGCTTTGCCTGCAACGAGACCAAGGAACTGATGCCTCTTCCAATTGCTTTAGCACATAAATTGTGTTTGAGACTGGCCGAGGCGAGAAAGAAGAAGATTATTCCTTACCTGCGGCCAGACGGAAAATCACTGGTGACAGTTGAATACTGCAAGGGCAAACCGAAGCGTATCACCAACGTCGTCATTGCCGCCCAGCACGATGATAACGTTACCAACGAACAAATTAGAAAAGATATTATTGAGAAGGTCATTAAAAAAGTCATTCCGGCTAAACTGATTGACGAAGATACCCAATTCTATGTCAACGGCACCGGCAGATTCGTTATCGGCGGCCCAGCTTCGGACACCGGTTTCACCGGTCGTAAAATTTTGGTGGACACCTACGGCGGCATTGCCCGGCACGGCGGCGGCGCATTCTCCGGAAAAGACCCCACTAAGGTCGACCGCAGTGCCGCGTACATGGGCAGATATATCGCCAAGAACCTTGTGGCGGCAGGCATCGCCGACCGGCTCGAAATTCAGATTTCCTATGTGATTGGCAAAGCCGCCCCGCTTTCCGTTTCGGTCGAGACTTTTGACACCAATAAGATTCCTAATGATGCCATATTAAAATTGATTGAGAAACACTTTGACCTCAGACCAGCGGCAATTATCAAGTACTTTGACCTGCGTCGTCCCATTTACCAGAAAACCGCCGCCTACGGGCACTTTGGACGTTTAGATGTTGACTTCCCCTGGGAAAAGACGGACCTGGCAGCAACCTTGAAAAAAGAAGTTTTCGGGAAATAGTAAAAAAATTGATTAAGCAAAGGGGGCTACAAGCCCCCCTCCTTTATTTGCATTGTCATCCTATACTCGTCGTTACCATTGCGAGTCCTTCCATTGAAGGGCGTGGCAATCTCTGCTTTCAACCATATTTTGGTCATGTGAGATTGGGACGGGTACTGACGCACAGTCCTTGAGCTTGACCTAGGTATTCCCGTGCAACGAGAAAGATACATACCAATTAAATTCCCTGCTTGAAATTCTTGAGATATTGGATTAACCTTAAAGAAATTAAGATTTCCAGGAGCGTATGCCAAACAATCCCATCAAATTCGGCACTGACGGCTGGCGGGCAGTCATCGCGGATGATTTCACCTTTGCCAATGTGCGCTTCTGTGCACAGGGTGTCGCCGACTATTTGAAAGAAAAAAAGTTGGCGGGCCGTGGCGTCTATATCGGCTACGACCATCGCTTCGCCTCCGAAGATTTCGCCGCCGCCGCTATTGAAGTAATCGCCGGTAATGGCATCAAGGTTTTTCTCTCTCCCAAAGCCATTCCCACACCGTTTGTTTCTTTCGGGGTTATTAATAAAAAGTACGGAGGCGGTATTGCCATCACAGCTAGCCACAATCCTGCCAGATGGAATGGCTTTAAATTCCGTGAGGAAACCGGCGCCAGTGTCTCATCAGAGACTTCAATCGAGGTTGAAAAACATATTGACCGTGCTTTTAATGCCGGTAAGGTAAACGCCACACCTCTAGTTCAGGCTTTAAAAGAAAAATCCGTTGAATATCTTGATTTAACTCCTGCATATGTTGCCAGTGTCAGTAAAATGGTCGACCTGAATACTTTACGAAATGCCGGCCTTAAGGTAACCGTGGATTCTATGTACGGAGTCGGCGCCGGTTACTTTAAGATGCTCTTGAGCGGCGGCAAGACACAGGTTACTGAAATAAACGGCGAGCGCAATCCCGCGTTTCCGGGTATCAATCCCGAGCCGATCACTGTCAACCTGCAAAAGCTTATATCTTTAGTACCGGAGCAAAAAGCCGGTATCGGGATAGCTACTGATGGTGATGCCGACCGTATCGGAATTGTCGATGAAAATGGTCATTTTATGACCCAGTTGCAGGTATTCGCGTTGCTTTGTCTGTATTTGTTGGAAATCCGTGGTGAGCGCGGGCCTCTCGTCAGAACCATCACCAGTACCAGTATGCTCGACCGCTTAGGCGAGATTTATGAAGTACCCGTTTATGAAACACCGGTGGGCTTCAAGTATGTTGCGCCCGTTATGATTGCTAATAATGCCCTCATTGGCGGTGAGGAAAGCGGTGGCTATGGTTTCCGCGGGCACATTCCCGAGCGAGATGCCATACCTGCCGGACTCTACTTCCTCGACTTTATGGTCAAAACCAGCAAGACACCTTCGCAACTATTGGCTTATCTTTACAGTAAGGTTGGGGAGCACTACTATGACCGCATTGACCTCCACTTCCCCGAAGAAAAGAGGCAAACTATCATCAAACGAGTTCAAGAGAATGCTCCTAAAAGCATCGAAAATGTGAAAGTCGTCAGGTTAGATACTCAGGATGGTTTCCGTTTCATCCTAGCAGACAATTCATGGTTGCTTATCAGGTTCTCCGGCACCGAGCCGATTCTGCGGATATACACAGAAACCAACGATACGGTGCGTGTGAAAAGACTGCTCCAATTCGGCCGGGAACTGGCCGGGGTGTAATCGGCATTTCCCCTTTCCTCAGATACCATTGCGAGACCGCCGAGGGTGGTCATGGCAATCTCACACCAGCAACAGATTTTTAGTAATCAGAGACCAGTCTTGCTTCAGTACATAGTCATTTGCATTTCACCCGAAATAATTAGTTCACCGTGAGTTCGCCGTGTCCTTACAGTCCTTGCGATGTATTCCCATTCCATTATGAGACCTGCCATTTTGTCCGCTCTTGACGAAAATTTTTTTGTATAATACTCTTAGTATGTTATATAGGGAAAAAATATGAAAAGACTAAAATTATGGTTAATACCGTTATCAGTTATAATCGCCCTACTATCTTTTCCCATTTCCGCTTGCAGCCGTACCACTTATACCCCCGTGCCCGGGGAAGTAGAAGCTACGGAATTTCAAGGTGTAAAATTGACTCCCATCAAGGACCAGAACAATAATGCCCTTAAAGGCACACAAATCATAAATAAAGACACATACACACTGACTGTTGATGGGCTTGTGGACCATCCTCTCAAATTAAGTTACGCTGACCTGCAAGCCTATCCCCAGATATCGCAACTAGCAGATTTAAATTGCGTCGAAGGCTGGAATTTCACCGCGAAATGGACCGGCCCCGCGCTCAGCGCCATTTTCGCCGACGCCGGTGTCCAACCGGGAGCGTTAATCGCTATTTTTTATACAGCTGACGTCCCCGAAGGCTACACTTCTCTGGATTTAAATTACATTAATACCAATAACATTATCATCGCCTTGAAATTGAACGACATTACCCTACCTCCGGATAGGGGATTCCCTTTCCAGGTGGTAGCCAATAGTAAATTCGGTTATAAATGGGCAAAATGGGTAACACGAATCGAATTATCTTCTAACACCAGTTTCCTCGGCTATTGGGAAACAAATGGGTACAACAATAACGCAGATATTAACGGCCCTGCCGGGCAATAATAGAAAATAAGAGATACGGCTAAATTGCTTAATAAAGTGCATTATTGCCTTCCCATTGATTACAATTATCACCATCCGGCCATAGTGAAATAAGGAAACAGTAGGTATCCCCAAGCTAAGATTAGATTACGAAAAATGAATATTAGCAAAGGAGGTACCAGGATGAATTACATCGGAACGGACAGTCATATCTCAACATTGGATTTCAAGGTGGTCAATGAAGCCGGCAAGGTAATAAAAGCACAAAGAGTCTTAACCAGCGCCAGTAATTTTATGGAGTTCGTTAAAAGTGTGG
>Ga0182021_10004359_pt1 | contig 16668 bp, 11 predicted proteins | sample 612E3MmetaG_FD_120493 | JGI IMG/M metagenome (GOLD analysis project Ga0182021, IMG submission 120493) | Permafrost microbial communities from Stordalen Mire, Sweden - 612E3M metaG (Illumina Assembly) | ecosystem: Environmental > Terrestrial > Soil > Wetlands > Permafrost | place: Sweden...
TCCCTCTGCAGGCATCGCATACGGACTGCTCCGAGATCCTCTCCTCTTCAGATGGTCCGGCTCGTGTGCCCTCGGTGATCAGGACCGAGGCGTCCTTGGCCTTGCTGACGAACTCGCGGGTGGCATCGCCGTTCTTGCCGTGTAGACGGAAATCGCCTGTGTAGGCAACGGTGGTCTCGCCTCGCAAGATGTAGGCGGTGGCTCCGAAGATGGAATGGTCTACAGGATGAGTAGAGATCTCGAAAGGGAAGGCGGCGTTATCGTAGTAGCAGCAACTTCCAGTTTTCGGCTCTTTTTCCATCTTGGTCTGGCTTACGAGGTCAAACGGCGGCGGCGCACCCCGCTGCAAGCAGGCGGGGCATGCGAGGCGCCGCCGCATGAAGTTGATACTAAATCGATCTGATCAATTCCTAAGTCGGATACGGATGCCCTTTATCCCCAATGCAAGCATCGGGGTATTACGATATAAAATAAAAAGGAGGTCACGGCCTCCGAAAGCTTCTCAGTGCAACAGAAAATCTCTGCTATGATAGCTCATGGAAGGGACCTTTGACGACCAATTGCTACACAGAAGGTGATATCGCTTGAAAGTTATGAAATTCCATAGAATCAGGACCTATTATACAATGTACATACTAAAAGACTTACCAAAAAGATAAGTATGCATATCGCTTATGTATAGCGGATTAACCATGACTATAAATATAGTCAGTCGAAAAATCCCAAAAGATTTGAATGTAGCGATAGCTAGGGAAGCTATTAAGGAAGTAAAGAGGGATTTTACTCTTGAGTGGCTAGAAAGCAATATTGGTGCCGATCATCCAATAAAAAAACTCTGGGGCCGTACTGATATATTTGCGACTGATCAGCTATTCCTACTAGGATACAGTCTTAAAAAGATAAAAACAATAAATCAGAAATGGCTGAGTGATGCAATTAAATCCATAAAGGGCGATGATATAGGAAAGATGCGAGGAACAATTTTGGAGGCGTTCGTTGCTAGTCAATTTCATAATCCTCCGGATAAAGTGGTAGATTTACCGGTCTCCCTAATAAATCCGGGATATGATATTCAAGTAAAATTAAGTGATGGTTCTGAGATCTATATACAGGTAAAGAATAATAGTGCACTTGAAAATTTCCAAATTAATGAAAATGTTAGCTATATAGAAGATATTTTAGTATCAAACCTTAGGAACAGAGCCTTAAATGTTATAATTTATAAGGCTGATAAAAAAGATCCAACTGATAGCGATTGGTATCGTTTAAGAAATCAACTACCTGCGATAATGCAGAATGTACCTGAAGGAAAGGGTATAGCAGAAGAAATTGAAGGAGGATGGTATATCTCGGTATCCGATATAAGTAAATCTATAAGTTACTTACATCCCTCAAAACCAACATATAATAGGTTGCTTATAATACCATTTTCAAAGCCAGAAAAAGATAATCTCTTAGCAAAAATTAGTGATGCCTGTTCGGTCCTTAAAAAGAAGAGTATAACAGATACGGAAGATTCAATAAATCTTGCTATGCTCTGCGTTCCAATAGAAGCACCGTTTACACTATGTAGCGAATTAGCTCACCAGTACTTTGGGGAAAATCCAGAAAAGCGAGCATCTGGTATCCTCTTTTATAAATCGGGTCCTGTTACGGATATTCAAAACAAACAAAGCTTCTTGGCGCATGCGTTTCATATGGTGCTAAGAAATGAAAAAAAAGATTGGCTAAAGGTTCACAAAGCATTACTACCTATAAAACTCGATATTGGGATAGGCAGGGGAGTTTTTTCTGTTGATGGTATAGATACTAGTGATATTTACAACATAATTGATGCAGGTCCTAGAAAAATTAAAATAGACGATCAGCATTTTTATCAATCTGGTCAAATAAATCACCTTATAAGGAAAACAGGAACTGTTAGATTTGATAGGCATATTGGAGTCAAAGAGCGAGTATTTTATATCGACAGTGATAGATTAGAAAAAGAAGCAACGACAGATCATATAGTAGATGATAGACCCTTATTACTCTAGACTACTTGCGGGCTTAAAACGTTAACGTTCTATCGAGTTGTCAGCATTGCAACTGCCAAAGATTTTACAGACCTCGGCCGATTATCGCTATATCATTCCGTGTTGAGCGAGCAGTATTTTGGGAAGCGGGGGAGGCCAGAGGGATTTGTGTCAAAAGCAGTAGAAAATAGCATAGCTGCAAGGTCAGATTAAAAATAAATTCTTCAGTCTATCTGGTGGACCTTCTCGTAGACGCCAGGCTCCGGCTGGAAGATCATGCCTCCCTTATCCGAAGCCCTCATCTCTGAGATGTTCCTGATGGCCTCAGCATCCCTCTTCCTGAAGGGCACGGCTACGCCTCGCCTTAGAGCCTCGTAGACCTCGTAAGAGGAGATTAGCGTGCCAGGAGTAAACCGAGAGGTAAGGTTTGGCGAGAGTCCTGACAGCCGTGAGGCCATAAGAACGCCCTTCAGCCCGCCCTCGGTGTAGACAAAACTCTTAGCGGTGTCAATGAGAACCCGGCCCTCGGGGATCATGGCTCCGTCCTTATGGTTGACCTTGCCATAGCTCCAATATGACTTCGAGGCCATGGACTTGAAAAAACAGCTGCGGCTAAATGTTGACTCAAGGCCGTAGCGTTTCGCCTTCTTTAATGCATGTCAAAAAAATAGGGGATGGACAAACATATTGCATGCACTACTTGGAGCTTAGATCATTCCTCGAATCCGAGATCCTTGGCCTTGGCGATGGCGGCATTGGCTTCGGATGTCTTGCCTGATACATTAAGAGCCAAGCCTTTGTTGTTCCAGAAATCGGCATCTTGTGGATCTAGCCTGATGGCCTCATCATAGCACTTGATGGCTTCAGCGTATTTGCCCTGGTCCCCCAGAGCAACCCCTTTGTTATACCAGGTAGCAGCACCGTTGGGATCTAGCCTGATTGCTTCGTCATATGACTGAATAGCTTTATCGTATTCGCCCTGGTTCCCTAGGGCAATCCCTTTGTTGTTCCAGGTGTCGGCATCCTCGGGATTCAACCTGATCGCTTCGTCATAAGCATTGATGCCCTCATCGCATTTGTCCAGTTCGATAAGAGCTTCGCCTTTGTTGTTCCAGGCCGCAACATAGTTGGGATCCAGCCTGATGACCTCATCATATGCCTGAATGGCTTCATCATGTTTGCCTTGGTTCCCCAGAGCAACCCCTTTGTTATACCAGGCTGCAGCACCGTTGGGATCCAACCTGATAGCTTCGTCAAAAGCCTCGATGGCTTCATCATGTTTGCCCTGGTTCCCCAGAGCAATCCCTTTGTTATACCAGGTAGCGGCACCGTTGGGATCTAGCCTGATAGCTTCGTCGTATGCCTGAATGGCTTCGTCATGTTTGCCCTGGTTCATGAGAGCACCGCCTTTGTCGAACCGTGCCACTGGATCTTTGGGCCTAAGCACGATAGCCTCGTCATAAGCCCTAATGGCCTCATCGTACCTGTTCAGGCCATTAAGAGCATCGCCCTTTCCAATCCATGCCGGATGAAAATTGGGTTTCAAGCTGATCGCTTTGTCAAAGCATTTGAGGGCTTCTTCGTATTTCTCCAAATCTACTAAAGAACAAGCTTTGCGATACCATGCAGCTGAAGTCCGAGGGCTGAGATCAATAGCTTTATCGTAGCACTTGATTGCTTCCACTTGCTTTCCCATGAGTGCAAGAGCAGTCCCCTTGTATATCCATCCCCACTTATTACTCGAATCAATATCCATAGCTTTATCATAGCACGATATTGCCGCATCATATTGACCTTTTCCAAGAAGCGCATTCCCTTTATTGAGCCATGTTCTAGCGTTTTTGGAATCTTGGTGTATTTCGATCGGTTCAGATTTTTGTTCGGCTACTTCTTTTAGTACAAGATCTTTCGTTTTTGAGGAACGCACCTTGAATCCAAGAAGATCGATATTTAACTGAGTAATTCTATCCGTTACTTTAAGAGCCGACTCAAATTTAGTATCGTAACCGTTACTTATTACAAGGCCTACAACCGATCTTTCCCCCGCAATTCGATCTTTAACCCACCCCATATAGTTAAGTATTTGTCCGACTGTATCTTGCCTTGCCTGATTTATTTTTAGCTCTATTACCACATATCGATTTTCACTTTTATCATAGCAGAGAAAATCGATAACACCGCCACTGCCTTTACACACTAGTTGCCGACCTGTAATTTCTGGATTCTTGGGGTCGATATATAACTCAAGATCATAGCCAAATTTCTTCAGCAAACTAAAATCATGTGCTAACCGCTCTTCAAGCTTTCTTTCTAATTCGAGGATTTCTGCAACTGGCCTCTTTTCGAGACTCTCAATAATCTCTTTATATCCAATATTTCGCTGAATCAGTAGCCCTTTCAGCCTGTCCCAATCTTCTGGCTTGATCCTATAAACGCTGCGCTGAAAATTACCTCTGAGGGGCGGCCATTCATCCAAAAATCTGTTATTTTTTAGATCCTTAAGATTAACAGGACTTTCGAATTTGTAAAACGCCTTATACTCGCAACCGTAAGGCCATCCTCGATCATTTTCGTCAAGGATCGTATATGCGTCACTTTTTGCTTGAATCAAATAACCGATATCACTCTTTGGTGAAGTTCGCCACAATAGAACTAGATCACCTCGCTTTGTATCTCTATGACAGGTCCACCAACCTTGCTCATCATAATTAGGATCAAGGATTTCACGATCACTACCATCTTCATCCAGATAATATTCGGGGCGTGTTACCCAAAGCTAAAAATTGCGTTGATCAGGCTCAACCAAATGTCTCCCTCCAATAGTTGTGATTGCTGTCGTAATGATAATGCGAAGCCAATATCTATTATGTGAGAGTTGTTAATATCTAAATCAATAGACATGTTAGAATCTCATCCCTCGCATGTAGAACTACACCCAGTAGTAATATAACCTGTTTCATTGTAGTATAGTCAGTACTTGAGATATAAAGATCTTCGTAATCTTGCTCTATTGACCTGAAGGACAAAATAAAATATATCCAAATAGGCAGAAACTAAGATTCTACTACCAAAGTATTTTTTATCTGATCATGTGTATCCATAACTCATGTACGGAATGATATCATGGAACTATGCATAATCTTGCTGGCATCAATTCGATGTTTGTCAGCGGCATACTCTGCTGATATTCTGACCCGCTTTATTTGTTTGGAGGATGATCGACGGTGGAAACCAAATTCTGTCAAAACTGTGGGGAAAAAAATCAAATTGGAGCGAAGTTCTGCCAGGCGTGCGGTCGTAAGTTCAATGAAGAACTAGAGACAGATGCAATGGATGTCCCAGTCAAGCCGCAGGAGGTCACGACAGCAGATGAAACTGGGATCATATGGGAGGGAAAGCCGTCAGGGATCTGCGCCGTGGCAAAGGGTCCATTGAACGCTACCCGGTATATCCTGACCAATATGCGATTAACGATTAAGACGGGATTGATAGGTCATAAAGAAGATCAGATAGAGCTTATCAGAATCAAGGATATAGAAGTTACCCAAAGCCTGAAGGATAGAGCATTGAACATAGGAAAAATCAAGATCGTATCTACAGACAACAACGACCCCATCCTTGTCCTGGAAGAAATTCAAGATCCATTAAAGGTCAGAGATCTAATCTGGGCATCAGTCAGAGCCGAGCGCACAGCACATGTGCGATATATAAGCAATGCCTGAAAAAGCATAGGTGGCTGGGCACTGAGACCGTGAACGATATGAAGACACTGGCCTTTTGGAGATCATAAGAAGATCCTGTGAGGAGGAAAGAACAAGCCCCTAGGTAGGCTGCTGGCAAGCTGAAAGATATGGCGATAGATGCCTTTTAATGCTCAAGAACCTTATGTGTCCTTATCAGTATCTGAGGCATTCCAGTAACATAAGGTCAGATTGGTTCTCTGCCAACGATCAAAAGCTACCCATACCCATCGAATGAGACATCTCAGGAACGGGATAATCGTCCTTCAGATCGATCCAATCGAGGTGCATCACTTGTTTTTGCTTTTCAATTTCTCGATTAGGCTTGAGACCCTATTTTTCGCATCCTCTGTTTCCTTCTCATCCTTCTGAATGTCGATATCCAGAATATCTCCTTCTCTGGACCCCTCAGGCAGGAGGGTTAATGGGATATTGAGCTTGATGCTCTCCCCATTCCTTATAAGAAGCACAGCCAATTTGCCTTCGATCCTGTCAATGGTAGCTTTCATTAATCCCTCACGGTGGATGGCATATCCCACAAGGTACATACCCATTGGACCTGGCATCCTCGGAGCCCGTGAACCAGATCTCATTTGCGGGTTTGATCTTCTGGGCCGCACTGCAGCTCGGATAATGATACTTGTTCGACTTTGTGGAGCCAACAAACTGCTGCGAAGCTGCTGAGGTAGAAGCAATTGCGCCAGTGGATTGAATATAGTCAGAGGTCTTTGTTTGAGATACGGTGCTGGCCGCAGATTGCTTTTGAGTAGATACGGTGTAACTCACTCCGTCAGTCGTTACTACAATGTTCCCGTCAAGGTCAGTTCTATAAGTCTCAGATCCGGCCTGCTGTAGGGAAGCCAATGTCTGCTGAGTCGGATGGCCGTAGTCGTTTCCGGCTCCGACTTCGATGATCGAGATGGCTGGTTGAACCGCGTTCAAGAAAGCCTGGCCTGTAGCGGAACTGCTCCCGTGGTGTCCTACCTTGAGAATAGTGCTCTTCAGGTCGTATCCTGCGACCGTGATGCTTTTCTCGGCCTCAAACCCTGCGTCTCCCATGAGCAGGAACGAAACCTGGTTGTAAGTGATCTTGAGAACAATCGAGTTCTGGTTCAGGTCATCCGAAAAATGAGCGGCGGGAGGAGATAGAACCTCTATTTTGAGACTGGGATCAAGGTCTATAGTCTGGCCCCTTTGACCTACTTTGTAGGGGATATTCTTCTGATCGATCAACGTCAGGAAGGACTCATAGGTCTGCGAAGTACCAGGCTGGCCGCTGTCCAACACCTTTTTTGCCGGGAAGTCGTTCAGGACTTTCAGCAATCCGCCGATATGGTCTTCATGAGGATGGGTCGCCACTACGATGTCCAGGCTTGAAACTCCGTGGTCTCTCAAGTAGGATTCGACCCTGGGACCCATATCCTGCACGCCGCCATCTACGAGGATGTTTTTATTGTTGAACTGGATTAATTCAGAGTCGCCCTGGCCCACATCCAGGAAGTGAACCGTCAGATTGTTGCTCGCAATCGCCGTAGCCGAAAATAAGGCTGCAACTAGAATAGACAGAAGAGCTACCTGAAGAAGTCGTTTCCAGCCGGACTTTATCATATCTCTTCTCTCCCACTCACCAGGAGACCATAATCGATCTTCTACTTCGCCAGGTCAGTCTTCCAGTAGGCATTATACCAAAACTTGTGGCCTTCTTCTCTCTGTCTATTGTCACAGGCAACCCAGCCCCATTTGGTTAAAGCACCCAACGCCCTGACCAATCGCCGCTCTGCCCTCACCCAGTCCACATAGGAGGTGATCTCCAGACCCATTGCCTGGGCAATCTCCTTAATGGATTTGGCCTCATCTCTGCTATAAGGAAGAACTGCCAGAACTTCCTCATGGTTCATGGCATCTCTACCCCGTTCTGCAAGGCGTAAACGATAATCACCCGCCAGCTCCTTATGATCCCAGTTCCAAGTAATCCATTTTTCTAAAATATTGCATAAATGCTATATTTAAATCTTATTGATAAAAATGAATAGATCTGAGAGAAAGAGACATGATATCAATTATGCGAATTCAGCATTATTCTCAGTAACGCAGTCCCAGTGCCTCCGCCATCAGCTGCCTGGCCTTCTGGATAGCGTCTACTCTACAGCTTCTTGCAGCTACCCAAGTGCACATTCCGCACCTTGGTGTCCTCGCGCCAGGAGGTGACCCAGTAGGTGTACTTCTTCGATCCCTTCTTGGAGTCTTTGACCTTCGCCATCTCCCAGATATGAAGATCCTCTAGCCTGGCTCGCTGCTCAGGTCCTTGGCCTCGGCCAGGTTTTGGTCTGCCTTATCTTGGAGCCCCATGGCTTCCTTGCAAGCTGCCGGAGTCTTCGCCTTCTGAAAAGATTGAGCATCCCTGGCTAAAGTCTGGGCTTGCTTCTTTAGAGCCTTGATTTGCTCTCCGGCGGCAGTCTTGTGCAAGGGTTCAAAAGTTCTATGACATTACGCATAAATCTTTCGATAAATGTCATAGAACTAATCTGAGAAGAGAATGCTTGTGCAGCATTCGGAGCTTAGCGCGACGCATCTATTGTGAAAAGCCTAAATTGTGCCTTGGCCTGCCAGCCGCAGATAAGAGATTGTCCTCGTCGAGATAGGGAATATATGCCATTCTCGGAGATCCGGTCCTAAAATCGATTCTAGGGGCTTGCAGGCGTTCGCATGATCGCCCCTGGCCTTCTGCCTAGGATCTCCTCATCCATCTTCCACAGATGCCTGAATGGATATTCCGCACCTTTTCGCACTCTCTCCACCAAGTCATCAATTAGGAATTGGACCGACTACCATCTTTGACCTTCTAGTAGCTCTCGCGCATAAGTTCCGGTGAGATATAAGGCATGTGTAAAACAAAGCTTGCCCTTTTCCATAGCTCCAGAAGAGCCCTGTGCCTCATGGAAGCCATCTCGATGTCGGAACCGTGGCTCCTCTGATCTATCGGCATCCTGCAATGGGGTTTCCAATCTTGGATAGTTGGCCTAGTCCCATGATCATGTCGAACCTTTGAGTTACTTCAGAGATATTCAAAGATCGCTTTCATTAGGTGTTACATCATTCGCGACAAATTGCAGAATCGATCCTAAGTTTTGTTGCTTTACCTGCTTAGATTCATTAGCGATAACCGTGCCGCAGCCTATTCACCGATGCAAGAACAGTTCTATGATACCTTCATGCCATATCTCTGAAAAAGTGAGGCCCCACTAGAGTGGATGGACAAGAAAACATTAAATCCAATCATATTTATCAAATATGATTCGACTCGGAGAGCATAAAGAAGGGCTTCCTTCTTATTCTTTTATCCACTAGGGTTACCACAAGGCTGTCAGAAATGTATTATCGAAAAGTTTTTCGTTAGTTATGCATAATTTGGATACTATGACAGGTAGAGCCGTTATTAAATCGGAGTTATTGGCGTTGGTATTTGCCATCCCGGCTGAAGAGGTGTGAAGGTGCCAGCTGATTCAGTTCTGTTGAACCTTGAAGCCAGCAATGGCAAAATACAGGTAACAGGAGAATCCGTTAGAATAGAATTATATAAGCAAAAAATGTTTACCTTGCCACCTCCTAAATGGGATAGTTCAAAAATCAGCAAAACATACGATATTCCGAGAAATGCGATTACAAAAGTTGAATTGGCAGATTTTCTAGGTACTCATCAATTTCATGTGTATTTTCCTAAGGCTGGAATTTGTGGATTTGTTAATGTATTCATTAGCAATGACCAAAAAGCGCAAGCGGAAGAAATGTTAAAGATATTGACGAAGATCGAAACATCAACGCGAGAATCCACGCCGACGCCCAGCAACGTCTTGGAAATAAGTGAACGATATGATGCTGAAAATCCAGAAGGAGGAAATGAATTAAGCAAACAAGTCACTATAAAATCAAAAGAACACCCAACATTAAGTATTGTAGATGAACTCACGAAGCTTGCAGCCCTAAAACGTGACGGTGCCATCACCGAAGAGGAGTATGAGCAGCTTAAAAGAGATTTATTAAACAGGCGTAATCAGAAGGGCAATCAAATTGCCGAAGAAACAAATGAGATAAAAAATTTAACGACGACAAGTGATGTTAAGCCGATACCAGACGTTTCTGAGGGATTTGAATACTATGATGCTTCGGCACCTGAAGAGGGAGTTAAGGAACGGCGACCAAACGAGGAGGCACTCGAACTTAGTGATAAGGCGATTGAGCTGATTCCTAATACTGCAGAAGCTTGGTATGGAAAAGCTGAATCTCTTTATTCAGAGGAAAGATATGAGGAGGCCCTTGAGGCTTATGAAAAGGCTATCGGGTTAAATCCTAATTATGCGGAAGCATGGAGCGGCAAAGGCAATGCTCTTGACAAGATATGTAAATATGATGACGCAATTAAAGCTTTCGATAAAGCCATCGAGTTAAATCCTGATTATACGGAAGCCTGGAACAACAAAGGAGGCGTTTACTATGATCAGGGTAAGTATGGAGAAGCCATAACGGCTCTTGATAAGGTAATCGAACTAGATCCATTACATGCAAACGCCTGGAATAACAAGGGTACAGCACTTTATAGCCTAAACAAGTACGACGAGGCAGTTCAGGCATATGACAAGGCTATCGAGATTAACCCACAATATGCATCTGCCTGGGACAGTAAGGGCAATGTTTTCGCCCAGTCTGGTAAGTATAACGAGGCTATAGAATGCTATGACGAGTCTATAAAGATCGATCCACAAAATGCAAAAACTTGGAATGATAAAGGCATTTTTCTCTATAAACAGGATAAGTATGATGAAGCTCTAAGCGCAGTAAATAAAGCCCTTGAGCTAGAATCAAAATTAGAATCAGCTCAACAAATCAAAGAGTTGATACTAGGAACGGCAATTCTAAAAGGCGACGCTCTTGATAAGTTGGGAAAATATGATGAAGCAATACTGGCTTATGATAATGCTATCAAGCTAGATCCCGGCTCTAAAATTGCCTGGAACCTCAAAGGAAATGCCCTGTTAAACTTTGCCAAATACGATGAGGCTATACAGGCGTACAATAGGGTCATCGAACTAGATCCGCTACATGCAAACGCCTGGAATAACAAGGGTACTGCACTTTATAACTTAAATAAGTACCACGAGGCTGTACATGCTTACGATATGGCTATCGATATCGATCCACAAAATGCACACTTTTTGGGCAACAAAGGCTCTGCTCTATATAAACAGGATAGATATGATGAAGCTCTAAGTGCGTTAAATAAAGCCTTTGAGCTAAATCCAAAATTAGAATCAGCTCAAAAAGTCAAAAATTTGATAGAAGGAAGGCGTAGAAATTTAAAAAATGAAACAATTGCTGAAATTCAAACGCCCAACATTGTAGAAAACAAAGATTTATCGACCCCGTCAGGTTCAATGGGATTCGATACATGCCCTGTTTGTAAAATAGGTCGGTTGTTGGTAGTCGACAAGAAGAAATTCTTAGGATTAAGCACTCATCATGATGTTATCTGCAATCGCTGTAGTTGGAAAATGATGGAGCAGAACGTCAAGGCGTTCATGGAAGAATGGGAGCGTCAAAGGAACGTCGATTTAAACATATGGCTAACAGGGATTAGACAAGGTAAGGGTTTCCCCATTGACAAAAACCCTCCAATCATGCTCAAAAAGAACGAAATGTCAATATTCACAATATCTAATATATCTCTGGTGGAAAATAGGAGTGTACGTACTGGCGGTTATACAAGTTCTCGCTTCAGAGTTGCTAAAGGCGTCTCTGTTGGTGGTGGAACGTTCCGGTCTAAATCTCATGATGAACTGACTACGATTGATAAGGGTACATTAATTCTAACAAACCAGAGGATCGTATTTGCGGGAAGATCACACAGCTCAGACAATCCTCTCAAGAAAATCATATCAATTCAACCATACAGGGATGGAATAGTCGTCAGAAAGGAAGGCAGGGCAAAAGACCAGCAATTTACAGGTACGAATAAGTCCTATTTTCATATAACGGTGGGAGGTAGAACCTGGACAGTTCCCATTACTGGGGTAGTTATCAACAACATGGTGGAAGCATTGAGAAGCTAGCTCCTTTAAGTCCTCTCTGGGCGAGTGCTGAGATGACAGGAATATCGCAGTGCTAAACGAGGTTTAAAGTACGGAATTAATTCTTGCATTAACACGTTAGGTAAGACGCGATATACCTTTATTAATTAATACTCTATTAGCATCTAGCATGAGTGGAATTGCCAAAGCATTAGCAGCATGGTTTACATTAGTATATTTAATTCCTGCATTAATCTTCGGGATTTTAGCCGTTTTATTTGGTATGGTCTCGATCAAGTTATTGATCGATTCTGAATTCGGACCTTTCGCTGTCGGAGCAATACTAACCGCCATTTTTGCAATAGTGTCATATCGGTTATCTCCCTACTATAAAAGGCGTGGCTCAAAATAATCGATCAGTGATCTTGTTGGTTTGGTAGAGCATGAAATTGATATCCCAATAGATGAGCTGTTATGCTATTTGAAAGGCATAATAGATAAAGAAAATTTTAATACTGACAAAGAAAGTCGGTGAAAGCAAGGCTCTACCTATCGTCTCTCTTTGCCGTTCTCTTGGTGAACGGATACTAATACGGGCCATGTAGCTTACCAACACCACACATCCAGCCAATGCTGCCTTGACCTTAAGGCATCTAGCCGATGATTCCAAGCGATCGAAGAACATGCTTCACATTACCAAACATACCATCGCAAACTTCTTTGTTTAGTACCGCGTTTATGTGGGCAAGTCACTCAGACTAACATAAAATATGTTTGGAAAAAAGGAAGAAGGTGAACGAGTTGGAACTAGATAGATCAATATTGATGATTGCTGAGTTCATAAAACGAGATAATTGATTTTGAGAGAGATGAAAATGCTGTTTGGATTATTCAATAAAAAATCTGCGCACTCCTCTTGGTTAGATGAGGGCAAGGCCCACTTAAAGAAGGGCGAATATAACGAGGCAAAGCAAGCCTTGGACAAGGCTATTGAGCTAGATCCAAAATCGAAACCTGCCTGGTATCTAATGATAAAAATGCTCAGCGAACAGGGGAAATATAATGAGGCTTACCAAGCTTTAGATAAGTCCATCGAGCTAGAGCCCAAAAAGGAAAAAGTGTTGGTATTCTGGGCCAAAATTCCGTGGTACGGTGATGGGTATAGAAAAATGTCCTATGTCGCAGCCTACTTTTCAGAGGGATCTTACGCCATTGTTCCACATTCCAGTTCGATGTAGATCTTCAAATTTCAGTTTTTTCTCGTATGCCTTAATGCGCTGGTTGCTTGCTGCTTGTTTGGCCGCCTTCGTCCCTGGCTGGACTTTGCCTTCTTTCAACAGAGCCCTGTTCTTCTTCTCGATGACCTGATCTCGCCAGAGGGTTCCACCCTGGACCTCGGTTCCACCCTGGAACCCGGATGTTCCAATTTCTAGCGTTTCTGCTGCACCTGACCCACCACACATTTGTTTACCAACTCCTTGAATACGTCTTGTCCTGTTCGCTAAATATCAGCCCAGAAATTGACCTCGCCAATTTCCCTTTGTTCCACTCAGCTTGAAATTCGTCATGCCAGGGGCAATCGTAGCTCGAAATGTACTCCTCAAAAGTTGTATGCTCATTTAACCGCCAGCCGTTCACGTAGTACGCCCACGGCGACGGCGTAAAGCCTGGATACTTACCAACTCCGCAACAGTCTCCCCAATTCCTTGTGTGAATGAAATCATCGCAGGTCAGGAGATTTAACCCGAAGGTGCGGCAGAGGTCACGGACATAAGATAGCTCTCTGATCTGGTCCACGTAACTGGCGATCTGGAACAGTCCAGCGTTTCGATAATCGAGATGAGTAGTCTTCAGGTAATCCCGGCCAACGGCATCGTTAATCTTCTGTCTAGTTCCGCCTGCATGGTAGATCTTCAGGAAGTTGCACAGAACGTCCTTTACGCCCACATCATGGGCCATGCCTAGCAGTGCCTCCAGGTTGCCTGCAAGGTCCGGAATGTAGGGCCACAGGCGAAGCTGGACATGGACACCGGCTTCGTTGAGAGTGTCCAAGGCTGCCATGCGCTCCTCCAGGCTTGGCGCTCCAGGCTCCAGCCGCTGCAGCATAGCCAGATCTTCAGTCGAGACGGAACACTGAACAGCCAGCTGCAGACCTTCAATGGCTTGTAGATACCGTGACCCTATCAATTGTCCAGGGTACTTGGTTGTAATGACGCAAGGATACTGTTTGTCCTGCAGGATCTTCAGCACACGCAGGGTTATGTGGAACTTCTTCTCTGCTAGCTGAAGAGGATCGCTCGATACGCCAATCTGGATAGGTGATCGCTGATCGATAAGTGCCCGCTCCATCCCGGTCTTTCTCTTGTAAAAGAACTTCTCGATGTATCGGATACTGTTTGGCTGGACATTGGCGGAACCATCGGCACCACTAATTCCAGTTCTCAGACCAGCCAGGCTGCAGTATGCACATCGAGTCGAACACCCTCGATAGGTATCGATTTTAAGCGGCAGGGAGCAATAATACGCCGTCTGTTTTTTTTCAGTTACTATTATCTTACTACAAAAAAAAATTATTAATAATAGGAAACAATAAATGCACTTGAAAGGGTCGAACCCTTCGAGATGGGGAATGGGAGCAAAGGGAGACGTCTGCGAGAAGATAACCAAAGGATACCTCCATAATTCTTCTCGCCACCTCACTCTTATTTGATTTAGGCCCTACTTCGGAGTATGCGTACTGCGATATTTGTCATGAATATCGTAGACGATAATAATGATGTGAACAATTATGTGAATCATTATATTAATGCCCGTACTTTTATCACTCATAATATATAAACAACTATTTGCTTATATCCCTGAAAGTCAACAAGAAAAGGTTCTTATTATTGAAATTGAATCCCAAATCAAACCAGGTGAATTAATGAAGTACTTTACCGCGACTGCCATTTCAGGAATTTTGGTGTTATTACTCACATATATGATTCTTGCAGTGGTTTTCAGTGCAGCTGAAGAAGTTGATGTGAGGGGAACAGTTACAAACGTGGGGGTTAACCAGTTCACCTGGGATAACTCCAGCTTCGCTGGAATCTACTACGATATCGACAAGAACCTTGGCGCTGAAACGATAACCTTCAGCTTAACTGATGCCACCCCAACGGGTGCAACGCTCACTGACCAGGAAGTCAATGGAGCACCAAGAGGTGTCGTTTACAGCACACATGCCCAACTCAAGACCTTCAAATACAAGCCTTGGGGCCAGTATGATATTATTGGGTTCCTCGCTGACTTGTACTTCGCTGCATACGATCCGACAGTAACAGAGGATGTAACCAACGCAGGGGCGAAAGTAGCCTACCTCTTCGACGCATCCAAGAACAGAAACCTCATGGCTAACGAGCAGATCAGCCAAGTTCTGATGGATGACAATAAAGAGATGACCATTACATCAGCAAATCCGCTGCAGCTCGCTCAAGGTTACCAGTTGGCCATAAAATCCATAGGCACCGACAGCAACAATGTCCATCTCGATCTGTCAAAGAACGGACAGGTTGTCGACAGCGCAGTAGTTCAGCCATCCATCGATAACGCAAAGATTGCCGACCAAACTTACTTCTACAGGACTTCTCTTGGAGAGACAACAGACATCATCCAGATAGCTGTTCACTTCAAGAACGCCTTCGCTGGAACTGACACCAACATCGCTACAGTCGACGGTGAGTTCCAGATATCCGATACAGTGACCCCGCTCGAGTCTGGGCAGGCTTACGACAAGATGTCCATCAGGACCGTTGATGCCACTAATATGGCCGTTACTATGGACAACAAGGACAACCAGATTACCCTCAGCAAGAACAAGGACGTAGTCCTGATGCAGAACGTTCACATCAAGACTGCTGACCAGGATGGCACAGCGGCTACGCCACTGAGGTACTATATATACAAGGCAATCACCGCTCCCGGCTCATACCAGCTGCGCGGTACAGTCTCCAATGTCATGCAGAACCAGGTTACTTGGGATACCTCCACATTCTCTGGATTCTACTATGATATAGACAAGAACCTTGGTGCTGAAACATTAACATTAAGACCGACCTCTGCCACCCCAACGGGTGCTACCCTCAGCGATCAAACAGATGCCAATAACAATAGGGGTGTAGTTTACAGCACACATGCCCAACTCAAGACCTTCAAATACAAGCCTTGGGGCCAGTACGATATTATTGGGTTTCTTGCCAACAAGTACTTCGCGGCATACGATCCAACAGTGACCGCGAACGTAGCCGCAGTCAACGAATCTGTAGCCTACCTCTACGACGCATCCAAGAACAGGAATCTAATGACCAACGAGCAGATCAGCCAGGTTCTCGTTGATGACAACAAGGAGCAGACAATCACCTCCGCAAACCCGCTCGTATTGCAACAGGGTTACCAGTTGGCAATTAAGTCTATCGATGCCGACAACGTCAAGGCTTACATAGAGCTGACCAAGAACGGACAGGTTGTCGACGATAAGGTTGTCCAGCCGTACATCACAAACTCCATGATGAAAGACCAGACCTACTACTACAAAGCGTCTCTCGGAGACACCACTGATATCATCCAGATCGCTGTTCACTTCAAGAACGCCTTCCGTGGTGCTGACACCAACATCGCTACAGTCGACGGAGAGTTCCAGATATCCGATACAGCGACCGCACTCAAGACCGATCTGCAGTTCGACAAGATGTCCATCAGGAACGTTGATGCAACCGGCATGACCGTTACAATGGACAACAAGGACAACCAGATAACCCTCAGCAAGAACAAGGACGTTGTCCTGATGCAGGATGTCCACATCAAGACCGCCGA
>Ga0182021_10004360_pt1 | contig 16664 bp, 11 predicted proteins | sample 612E3MmetaG_FD_120493 | JGI IMG/M metagenome (GOLD analysis project Ga0182021, IMG submission 120493) | Permafrost microbial communities from Stordalen Mire, Sweden - 612E3M metaG (Illumina Assembly) | ecosystem: Environmental > Terrestrial > Soil > Wetlands > Permafrost | place: Sweden...
AAAACTCCGCTTGGCTTGCGGGCTACCCGAGATTTAGAAAAACGGCACGGCGAGCGCCGCTTTTAGGTCTGTAGACTCCCTCCGACGACTGAAGTCGTCAGTGATATGACAGATGCGGGTTAGAGCTGCGGATGTTTGGGTCATGAAATCGTCAGCCAACAACGGCGGTCGGCTCGACGCGTCTGGGATAACGTTCAATTTGTCCCGAACACGCCAGCGGGTTTCTACAATCTCGAAGGAGCGCCCGTATTGGCACACCCAACAATGAGACGACCCAACAAGAGAAAGGAGTCCTCTATGAATTCAAAACCTTATTGCACGAACAACTCATGGAAAAACCTCAACTGGCTTCTGGCCGCGCTGGCTTTGGCCCTCACTCCGCACGCCCGCGCGGAAACGCCGCCCGCCGCCATCCCCTTTCCCGACATCGGAGCGAAGGCCACGGCGAATTACCGGGGTGACGCCTTGGGCGTCACGGCCACATCTGACGGCGCGCGCTTACGCTGCGGTTTCCAGAAGCTCGAGGGCCATGCCACACCCCAGGGTCTCTGGCTCGAATCCACCAAGCCGGGCGCCGCAGGAAAACTCCGCGTCACCGCCTGCGCCATCTGCCGTGCCGGTCTCTCAACCCTCAACCCTCAACTCTCAACCATTCTTGGCGCGACCGGCACCGTTTCGGTGCAGGACAAGCTGGTGCGCTTCACGCGTCCCAGCCTGACTGAGGAATACTCGGTGAGTGTGGATGGTGTGCGGCAGGATTTCGTCATTGCTGCGCCGCCGGCGGGCGCGGGAGATTTGCGCGTGGAGCTGGCGCTGAGCGGGGCGCGGGCCGAGCCGGCGGCTCCCGGCGCCAGGCTCAGGCTGGAAGGCTCGGGGCGCGCGCTGGCCTACAGTCGTCCGCGGGTGCAGGACGCCTCGGGCCGGGAACTGCCAGTGCGTTTGGAAGTGCTCTCGGCGAGCCGGCTGGCGGTGACCGTGGCCGATGCCAACGCCACTTACCCCGTGCGCATTGATCCCACCTTCAGCGATGCCGACTGGTCGGCCTTGGGCTCGGGGATGGGTGGCTTCGGTGGTTCTACCGTGGTCTATGCGCTGGCGGTGAGCGGGACCAATCTTTACGCTGGGGGGGGATTCACCACGGCCGGTGGGGTACCGGCCACCAACATTGCCAAATGGAACGGCAGCGCCTGGTCCGCCTTGGGCTTGGGGATTAACGGCGAGGTCGAATCGTTAGCGGTGAGCGGGACCAATCTCTACGCTGGGGGGGGATTCACCACGGCGGGTGGGGTACCGGCCACCAACATTGCCAAATGGAACGGCAGCGCCTGGTCGGCTTTGGGCTTGGGGATTGACGGTGCGGTCGAAGCGTTCGCCGTGAGCGGTACCAATCTATACGCCGCGGGAGACTTCACCACGGCGGGCGGGGTGCCGGCCAACTCCATCGCCAGATGGGACGGCAGCGCTTGGTCGGCCCTGGGCTCGGGGATAAACGGCCGCGTCCAGGCATTGGCGGTGAGCGGTACCAATCTCTACGCCGGGGGATCTTTCTCGCAGGCAGGCGGAATGGTGTGCATCGCCAAATGGGACGGCGGTGCCTGGTCGGCCTTGGGCTCGGGGATGGGTGGGCTCTTTCCGTTTATCCGTGCGCTGGCGGTGAGCAGGACCGATCTCTACGCCGCCGGGGGTTACATCATGACGGCGGGCGGGGTGCCAGCCAACGACATCGCCAAATGGAGCAGCGGCGCCTGGTCGGCCTTGGGCTCGGGGATAGGGCCAGGCACCACCATCGGTGGGCTGGCGGTGAACGGGACCGAGCTCTACGCCGGGGGAGCCTTTACCACGGCGGGCGGGGTAACGGCCAACTACATCGCCAAATGGGACGGCAGCGCCTGGTCGGCCTTGGGCTCGGGGATGGGTGGTGGCTCTACTGGTTTTTCTACTGTCTATGCGCTGGCGGCTGACGGCGCGGGGCATCTATTCGTCGGGGGAGCCTTCACCCTGGCCGGGACCAACGTGTGCCCCTACATCGCCCAGGCGAATCTGGGCACTGCCCCAACTGTCTTAATGCAACCGCTAACTCAAACGGCGGAGGCAGGTGCCACAGTGCAACTCGCAGTGAGCGCCACAGGCGAGCCACCACCGGGCTATCAATGGTACTTCAACGGCACCAATCTCCTCAGTTGCGCAACCTCCGACCTGGTATTGACCAATATCCTATTCTCACAGTCCGGCGTTTACACTGTGGTCGTCACCAACCTGTTCGGCGCCCTGACCAGCGCGCCCGTCGCGCTCAATGTGATCGCACCGGTGGATCGAAGGTTGGTGCCGGGTGTCAACTTGATGGGGCAGGCGGGAAACTTTCTGGGCCTCGATTACAGGGACAATCTTGGCCCCACGGCGAATTGGGAGACGATGGCCACGATGACCCTTTCCAGTTCTTCGCAATACTACTTCGACCTTTCTGAACCACTCCCGCCCCAGCGGTTCTACCGGGCTTGGCAGACGGGAAAGCCGCGTGTGAAGCCGTCGCTGGATCTGCACCTGGTTTCGGCGATCACGTTGACGGGCAACATTGGCAGCAAGGTTCGGCTGGATTATATCAACCAGTTTGGCCCGATAGACGCCTGGGTCACGCTGGGCACGGTGACGCTGACCAACACGTCGCAGCTTTATTTCGACGTCTCCGCGCCGGGCCAACGGGAACGGCTCTACCGGCTGGTTCCAGTTCCTTAGCTCGACTTCCCGTTTGGAACTGCAGCGTCCTCGGATATCGCCGGACTAAGGCAAACCACTACTTGCTACCGACGCCAGGCGAGACAACCAGAATCATGGCCTTGCTGGCTGCTAGCCAAGAACGATAGGGCAGCGAGGCCGGCCGTGGGTTGCAGCGGCAGGCCAAAACCGGGATCAGGCGATCGGCGCCGCAGCATTCTTTCGACGCCAAGGTATTGCCGCTCAATGGATTAGCTTTAGTGCGTCCGGCGGACTCACTGGCCATCGGGGTGGGAGCGCCCAAGGCAGCACCCTGCCGCTCCATCCGTTCTCCTCCTACCTGCGGACGGTATGGCGACAGTGTCCCTGCCTGGTACCTCTCTCGCACCTGTCTGGTACCTGTCTCGTACCTCCCATGTGGATCGCGATCCACATGGGAGGTACGAGACAGGTACGAGATAGGTACGAGACAGGTGCCTGGGAGGCACGCCGTAGCAGGGCCTTTGTCGCTCCGTGGAGACAAGGGCGAAGGCAGGCGTTACGGAAGTCTGGCGTTGCGCAAGGCCCTCAACACCAATTGGTTAACTTCACCGCCGCTCCTTCCATGGCCGGGCCAATCCGAGATTCCGGCCGATGGATTGACGACCTGTGGCAAGTAGCAAATGCGCACTTTCGGGAGGAATTTGAGGAGTCTGCATATCCGCCGGGGAACTGAAGTTAGCCGCCAGTCCCGTCGCCTGGCCGGAGCCAGGCGGTTGCAATGGGAGGGGCGTCCCGCCTCCGGCGCAGCCGACGACGCTCTTGTCGTCGGCATCGTGGAGCGGACGGACGAACCAAGAAATGTGCTCGTCGCGCCGCGCGAATGGTTCGTTGTTCGCTCCCGGAAGCTAATTCTTGGAATCGCCCTTGACCAGCCGCGCCTCGTTGGCGCGCAGGTAATTGGCCATGGCCTCGATGCCGCTGATTTGGGCGCTGACTTGCCTGGGCCCCAACCGCTTGGTGATGCGGTAGTGGATGAGCCGCTTGCCGAGCCCCACGATCTCAATACGCGCGGTGCTCGTCTTCCATACCTGCCCTTTGGCAAGCAGCTTATTCTCGCAAGTCTGACAATTCATTCAACTTACAGACACTTCCGCGCCCGGTTGTGTTCATTCTTTTTCGGTCTGCCGGGCCCGGCAAGAGGGACAGGCTCCGCTGGCGTGTGCTGCAATAGATGAACTTGCTCGCAGCCTGCGGGGATTCAACGCAGAGGCGCAGAGACTCGCAGAGGTTCGCAGAGAGTTCTTTTTCTCTGCGTTTCTCCGCGGTCCTCTGCGTCTCTGCGTTAAGATCGGTTTGGCTTTGGTTGCGGCTTTGCGGCGCTCCAGTCGTGGTCTGGCGAGATTTGCCCCCTGGCAACGCAGTGCGCTCGACCGGCTTGACGGCTGCGGCCCAAAGCAACATTCTCGGGCTCCGACACACCATGCGAACGCTGCCTTACATCCTTTGTCTCGCTGCTGCGGCGGGCATAGCTCCAGCACAGCCCGCAAAGTCCGTCGTCCTGGAGAATCCTCTGTTCCGCTACACCATTTCAGCCGGTGCCCGGAACGTAGCGTTTGTTGATCGCGCGACGGGCACGGACTATCTGCGCGGCGGCGAGTCCTCTCCCTGCGCCGTTGCCCAGGTCAACGGGAAGACGCTGGCCGCCACGGCGGCCACTCTCGCCGATGGGCGATTGATTCTGCAATTCGGCGGCGACGGCCCCAAAGCAGTCCTCAAGATCGAGGCGCAGCCCGCGTTCATTGGGCTGACCGTCGAATCCATCGGCGGCGGGGACATTGACACTCTCACCTTTCTGAATGTCCCGCTCACGCTGAAGGGAACGCCCGACGAACCCTTCGGCGCCTGTGCGCATTCACTCAACCTGTTCACGCGCGTGGACGCCCTGCCCGCGCTGCAAGGCGAACTGCGCGCCTCATGCGAGAAGAAGTTCGGTCTCCTCGGCGCGCGTGTTGCCATTGTCGCCGCCCCCATGCCGCGCCTGCTCTTGGCGCTCCAGGAAACGCTCGCCGCCGCCAGCGAACTGCCCGTATGCCGCACCGCCGGCCCTTGGGCTCGCGAAGTGCCTTTCAATCACGGCTCCTACCTTTTCAACTTCGGCACGCTCGCCGAGACCAATGTCACTGACTGGATCGAAATGACCCGCAATCTCGGCTTCACGCAAATTGACAATCACGGCGGCGGCGGCTTCTTCCGCTTCGGCAGCATGGAATTGAACCAGCAGAAATGGCCCGAGGGCTGGGAATCCTGGCGCCGGATCGTGGCCACGCTCCACGCCGCGGACATCGGTTCCATCTTTCACACTTACGCCTTCTTCATTGATAAACAATCCAAGTATGCCACGCCTGTTCCCGACCCGCGTCTCGACGCCTTTCGCACCTTCACGCTCGCCGCTCCGCTCACGGCCGAAGCCACCGAAATCGCCGTGAATGAATCCACCGCCGGCCTGAGCACCGTCACCGGCTTCTTCGAGCACAACAGCGTCGTGCTCCACATCGGCGATGAACTCGTCACCTTCGGCGGCGTCAGCCAGCAAGCCCCGTGGCGCTTTACCGGCCTCAAGCGCGGCGCTCTCGGCACGCGCGCCGCCGCCCACGCCGCCGGCGCCAAAGCCCGCCACCTCAAAGAGTGCTTTGGTCTGTTCGTTCCCGACCCCGAATCATCGCTCTTCACCGAGATCGCCGCCAACCACGCCGAGGTCGTGAATCGCTGCGGCTTTGACGGCATCTATCTCGACGCGATTGACGGCAGCTCGATCCTGCGCGGCAAGGACGAGTGCTGGTATTGGGCGGGCAAGTTCGTTGTCGAAATCCAGAAGCGCCTCAAGAAGCCCATCGGCATGGAGATGAGCGCGATGTGGCATCATTTCTGGCAATACCGCACCCGCTGGCAGGCCTGGGATTATCCCCAGCGCGGCCATCAGCGCTTTGTGGACCTCCATGCCGAAGCTGTCAACGGCGGTCTGCTCCTGCCCCTGCATCTCGGCTGGTGGAGCTTTCAATCCTTCAACCCTCCCCAAATCGAGCCCACCTATCCCGAAGTCATCGAAAACCTCGGCGCCAAACTCGTCGGCTGGGACGCGGGCATTTCGCTCACCGCCGGCATTGACCGCGAGACGCTCCGCAACACCCCGCTCTTCCGCCGCGACGTTGACATCCTGCGCGCATGCGAAGAACTGCGTCACGCGGGCCTGCCCGAATCTACCCGCGCCAAGCTCCGCCAGCCCGCCGCCGAGTTCGCCCTCGTCAAAGACAGCGCCGGCCAACTCCGCTTCCGCCCCGTCCAATCCCACACCCATGCTGTCGCTTCCGCCGAGCCGTGGTCCCTCGCCTGGACCATCACCAACACCTTCGCGCCGCAGCCCGTTCAATTCCGTCTGGAAGCCCTCATGTCCGCCGCCGAGCCCGGCGATCCCCAGGCCTTTGCCTTGCCCAGCCCCGCGCCCGCGGGAACTGCAGATTGGAAATCCTCCACTGCCGCCGGCGTCGCCTTCACTCTGACCACGCCCGCCGGCCAGACCAATCCAGCCGCGCTTCTCCTCGCCACCAACGCCGGCCAGGTCCCACGCCGCGCCGCCTGGCTCCGACTCGACAAGTCCTTCGCACCACCGCTCAACCTCAAGGACCGACAGGCCCTCGGCTTCGACGTCGAGGGCGACGGCTCCGGCGCGCTGCTCGCCCTTCGTCTCGAAAGCCCCCGCCACACTTCCTTCGGCGCCCTCGCCGATCGCTACCTGCCGCTCGACTTTATTGGACGCCGCTTCGTCACGCTCGTCGAGACCGAGTCCACGCGCTGGAGCGATTACACCTGGAACGATGGCAAGAGCCTCTACAACGCGTACCGCGAGACGATGGACTTCGCCGCCGTCGAAGCGCTGAGCGTCTGGCTTCAAAACCTCCCGCCCGATCGCGCCACTCAATGCCGCGTCGGCCCGCTCTACGCCTTGCCCCTGCGAGCCGGCCGATTGAAAGACCCCCGACTCACCGTCGCCGGCAAAACCCTCGAATTCCCCGTCGAACTCCCTTCCGGCAGTTGGCTCGAAGCCCGCGGCCCCGAGGACTGCGCCGCCTACGGCCCCAAAGGCGAGCCGCTCGGCAAAATCACGCCGCGCGGCGCTTGGCCCCAATTGCCGGTCGGCGCGGCCCCGCTGCAGTTCGCCGCGCAGCCCGCCGGCCCGCCCGCCGCCCGCGCCCGCGTTACCATCTTCACTCACGGCGACGACCTATGATGCCGCCCCCATATCCCGAAGGGATTAGATCGCTCAGCCCAGGGTTGCGAGGCACGAGCTACCCTGGGTCGTGACCGGCAGAATGATCCCAACCCGGAACGGGTTGCAGCATCTGGCCTGGCGTGGAGAGCCTGCTCGCAATGTGAATGCAACCCGCTTCGGGGTTGAGGTGCTGCGGTATAGCAGTTCCTGACTCAATGATCTTCGAATCAAGATGCCATGCGATCGGTGTGTCCGGCGGAGCAAAAGTCAGCACCTTTTTCTGGGGTTCTCATTCCTTCTTGTTTTGAGCTTCTGGGTAGCCTCCTGGCTCGCACCGGCTGACCAAGCCTCCACTTCGGAATCAAAGCACCGGTCGAAGAAGAACATATCTTCCTGGCTGCGCTCCAGCAGGTCAGGACGTTGCGCCGCACACAATTCCAAGAAGATTCGGGCGTAATCATGACGGCATCCGCAACACGCAAAGACCATATCCCGCGCCCCCGGTAATGGATTGTATGCGCTGCCTCCACAAAACTCGCACGGATACGGGGCGTGCAAGGCGGCCTCTAACCGAATCTGCAAAGGACGCGCACACTCCTGGCAGAGATGCACGTTCACTTTCTCCACGCCACCCACCTGTTCAATGTGGTGGAAGGTCGCCTGATCCTTATGGCATTTTGCGCAAAGCAGCATACACCTTCCGCAGCTAACAGTCTCTGCGTTAATCCCCTTCCCTAGCCGGTCTTCTTGCCGAATTGCGGGTCAATCTTCCGGTTCAGCAGCATCGCGAGGGTGAATCCGGGCACCGCCGAGCAGATCACCCAGACGAAGAAATGTTTGTAGCCCACCAGGTCCGCCACCCAGCCGCTCCACATGCCCGGGATCATCATGCCCAGCGCCATGAAGCCGGTGCAGATGGCGAAGTGAGCGGTCTTGTGCGGGCCGTCGGCGAAGAACAGCATGTAGAGCATGAAGGCGGTGAAGCCGAAGCCGTAGCCGAATTGTTCGAGGGCGACGGCGCCGCAGGTGAGCAGGAAATTGGCGGGCTGCGTCCAGGAGAGGAAGACGAAGGCGAGTTTGGGCAGGTACATGGAGCCGACCATGATGGGTAACATGCGTTTGAGACCGTATTTGGCGGCGGCGAATCCGCCTAGCAGGCCACCACAGGTGAGCGCAAGGATGCCGAAGGTGCCATAGGCGAGCCCGACCTGGCTGGTGCTGAGGCCGAGACCCCCGCCGCCGCGGCTGTCGAGCAGGAAAGGAGAGATGACTTTGCTGAGCTGGGCTTCGTCGAAGCGGTAGAGGAGGATAAAGGCCATGGCGAGCACGACGCCGGGTTTCTGGAAGAAGGAGCCGAGCGTGGCGAAGAATTCGCCGAGCAGGCTATGATGGGTGACGACCGGCCCGTCGGCGGCGGGGCGCGGCAGCATAAAGCTGTGCCAGAACGTGAACGCGAGGAACAGCGCCGCGACAAAGAACAGGGTGATGGACCAGGCGATGGGGATGTTGCCGGAGCTGGTGAGGAAGGTGACGGCGGTGTCGGCCTTGAGCTTGGGATCGAGCTGGATGACGGCCATGGCGGGCTGGTTCCAGTTGTTCGCGTTGAAGACGAAACGCTCGCCTTCCTTGAGCAGAAAGCCTTTGTCGCTTTTGCCTACGCCGATGTATTCGAGGCCGCGCGGCTTGCGGCCGAAGTTCACGGCGACCTCGCGGCCGGCGGGCGGGGGCTGGCTGAGCGACAGGTAAATGACGCCGACGTTGCCGGCCGCGGGGACGGAGGACGCAGCGGTTTTGGGCGGCTTGGGGAAATGGTTGGTGAGGAAGTTGCCGAAGGGGCCCGAGATATGCAGGGACCACCAGGAGGGAGCGGTGGGCTTGGCCTTGACCGGGTTGTCTTCGGCGATGAAGCCGTGCTGCCGGTTCCAGGTTTTGGCCTGGGTGATAATGGCTTTGGCTTCCTCGGCGGTGCGTTCGGTCAGGGCGATTTCCAATGCGCTGGGCTGGGCAAGGACACGCTGTTCACCCTCGGCGGCAGCGAGCTGGACGGCGGTGGGGTCCCAGGTGTTGACCACGGGGGCGGAGGCTTTGGCGGCGACGGGGATTTCAATGGGCGGCAGGCCGTTCTTGCTTTCGAGCACGCCCGCCAGCACGACGAGCAATCCGCTCCCGACGATCATGGCCGTGCGATAGAAGGTGCTGCGCAGGCCGACCCACCAGGCTTGCTCGTGCTTCGAGAGGCCGAGCATGTAAAAGCCGTCCGCCGCAATGTCATGCGTGGCGGAGGCGAAGGCCATAACCCAGAAAAGCGCCAACGACAATCGGAAGAAATCGGAGCCGCGGACGGAAAACGCGACCAGGGCGAGGCCGAGCGAGACCAGGCACTGCATGGAGACGACCCAGAAACGCTTGGTGCGCGTGATGTCCACGAACGGGCTCCAGAGCGGCTTGATGACCCAGGGCAGGTAGAGCCAGCTTGTGTAGAGGGCGATGTCGGTATTGGAGATGCCAAGCCGCTTATACATGACCACGGACATGGTCATGACGATGACGTAAGGGATGCCCTCCGAGAAATAAAGGCTCGGCACCCAAAGCCAGGGATTGCGAGAGGCAGGCTTGCTTTCTGCGGGCTTGGCTTCGGCGGGGGCAGTGGTGGCGGGCGTCATGTTGTTACCGGCCACTCATTAGCAGCAAAGATTCTGCGAGGGCAAGCGGAATCGGTCAGTCATGGCGGGACGCCATAACTGAGAAGGTGTGAGAGAATTTGCATTGTTCGCCTGCTGTCGCTATACTGCCGTTGCGTGCGCTAATGGACTCAGAAGAATGCGCACCAGTAAACCAGAAAGTAATCAATGCGCCGTTTCCGGCCCGCATGCGTCGAGGATTTATGAAAAGAAGCCAGTTGGTTCAACAATATCGCATCGCCGACAATAAGAAGTTTCGCCTGGCCGACATTAGTCCGGCCGATACCTGGAAGCTCAAGTCCAAAGACCAGGCCCAGGAATGGCTGGAGAAAGGCGCCGCCCGCCTGAGCGAGCTGCAAGACAAGCTTTACGCCCAAAACCAATGGGCCCTGCTGCTGATCTTCCAGGGAATGGATGCCGCGGGCAAAGATGGCACGATCGAACACGTCATGTCCGGCGTCAATCCCCAGGGCTGCGAGGTCTTTTCCTTTAAGGCGCCCTCGCCCGAGGAGCTGAACCATGACTTTCTCTGGCGCACCACCAAACGACTGCCCGAACGCGGCCGCATCGGCATCTTCAACCGCTCCTACTATGAGGAAGTCCTCGTGGTGCGCGTCCATCCCGAACTGCTCGCCCGCCAGAAACTGCCCTCGTCCCTGGTCACCAAAGACCTCTGGCGCGAACGCTTCGAGGACATTAACGCTCTCGAGCGCTTCCTGACGCGCAATGGGGTGATCGTGCGCAAGTTCTTCCTTCATATCTCCCGGCAGGAACAGCGGCAACGGTTGCTCGGTCGCCTGGAACAGCCGGAGAAGCAGTGGAAATTCTCGCTCGACGACCTGCGCGAGCGCCAGAAATGGGGTGCTTACATGCGCGCCTACGAAGATATGATCCGCCACACCGCGACCGACTACGCGCCGTGGCACGTCGTGCCCGCCGACCACAAATGGTTCACACGCCTCGTCGTTTCCGAGGCGATCGTGGACGCCCTGGAGTCTCTGGAACTGGCTTACCCGAAGGTTAGTTCGGCGAAGCGCAGAGAACTGGCCGCCGTCCGCACCGCCCTGCGAATTAACAAGGCCTGACATGCCAATGGGCAGCAGCCTGCAGCCCGTCACGCGCAGGCCCCCGCGACAAGCCGCGCGTTTGAGAAAAGTCTCGCCGCTAGCCTGGCCAATCACTAGGCTTGTTGCATGAGTTCGCGAGTTTTGGTTACCGGCGCGGCCGGCTTCATTGGCTCACACGTCTGCCGGTGCTTGATCCACAAAGGCTGTCAGGTCGTCGGGCTCGACGACCTGAGCGGCGGCTTCCGGGACCATCTGCCGAACGGTGCGCAATTCGTCCAGGGCTCCATCACGGATACGACGCTGATGCAAAGGCTGTTCGCCGAGCCAAACGGGCGAGCAAGGGGGCGGGACCCGCGCCGCACCATCTGTAACTGCCGGCGAAGCGGCCCAACTGAGTGAGCGAATGGACCTCGCTTGAGAAGATTCTCCGATGAAAGCAATTATTCCCGCAGCCGGAAGTGGAACAAGACTCGGTCTTGGATGCAAGGCTCTCGTTAATATTGAAGGAAAGCCATTAATCGAATATGCGCTCGACACAGTCAAGCGATTAGGAATTGGCATTGAAGAAGCCGTTATTATTCAGAACGAGAAAGACCTCGAGAATTCTATCGGATATGAATACCAGGGACTAATGCTTCTTTATGTTACTCAAATTGAAAAGAAAGGAATTGCAGACGCGGTCATGCTGACCAGAGATCTGGTCGCAACCGATGACGTCTTTATTATATTCTCTGACATTTATTTCAACGGAGATTTGAAAGAATTAAGAACCTTTTTTGATGCGGCATCCAATTATATCTGTGTCAAGAAAGTGCCAAACAAAGAGATGATAAAGCAATCTTATGGGGTGACAAGGAAGAAGGTGCTGGTAGAGAAACCAACAGACGTAACTCATCTTATGGGCTGGTTGGGTTTGGGAATATATATGTTGAGGAACGAGATATTTGGAGCGATTTCAAAGACCCCAGTTTCTCTGAGAACAAATCACGTTGAGTTCACAGAAGCATTGAACAATCTCTCGAATAAAGAGTTTATAAACGTGAGTGGTGATTATGTTAATATCAACTTTCCAGCGGACCTGGAAAAAGCAATAAGAAAGGAGCGAAGCCGATCAACGCCGCGGTTAATCAGGAGGTGAAGTGTTTTGGGTTTACTCCGTCCATCGCCGTCTTTGGGCGCAACCAGTTGCCAGCGACCGAGGAACTTGTGCCGCAGCCCGAAGATCCCTGCGGCACCGCCAAGTATGCGGTGGCACTCGACGGGAAAAGCGGAGCACGGCGAGGGAAGCCCTTTGGGGGCATCGAGGTTTGCGGGAATTTGCCGCGGTCGTGGGCGGCGGTCGAACGCGAGGCTTCCTGAACGCGCAGAGCAACTCTATGAGCACACCGGCGGTTAGTTTCATCGTTCCCTGCTACAACGCGTCGCGCTATATTCCCGAATTTTGCGAGTCCCTCCTGGCCCAGACATTCGGGGACTTTGAGGTTCTAATTGGTGACGACGGCTCCACGGATGATAGTGTCAAAAGCGTCCAGCCCTTTCTTCGCGACCCACGATTCAAGCTCATCAGTTGGAAGCCCAACCGCGGGCTGCACGCCGGCTTGGTGTTCTTGCTAAACAGGGCGCGCGGCCAATACTGGTGTCCGCCGGGCACGGACGATATTCTGGATCCCGGTTTTCTCGAAAAGCGGCTTCCCAAACTCGCAGCTCGGCCGGAAGCTGTTTTGATCCACGGAGCCGCCAACTGGATTGATGAGCACGGCAAACCCTGCCTCAACGATTCCACCCAGCGCGCGTTGCCTGAGTTAAGTCGCCGATTGCCGGAATCCCTGCCGGCGGACCGCATGTTACGCATTCTCCTCCAGCATAACGTCCTCATCTGGCCTTCCACTTTGATTCGCCTGGATATCTCGCGCTCGGTTCTGCCCTATTTCAGTCCCCATTGGGTGTCGGTCATGGACTGGATGTTATGGATCCTGCTTGCCGCCACCGGATATGATTTTCTCTGGGATGCGGAGCCTCTGATCCGCTACCGCACGCACAGTCAATCAGTTAGCTCTTCGCCCCAAAAGGAGGCGATTCGGAAAATTGAGCGGAAACTCATGCTGCTCCACGCCCTGCGAACCGCCGGTGAGTTTTCACTGCTGGCGAAGGGAATCTGGATTGAGCACCGAATTGCGCTTTACCGATGGTGGCTGACCACCGCAGTTGCGTCGCGCTGGAGGGGTGGACTTACGTCACGCGATCTGTCTTTGGCGGCGGAAGCCTATCGAGGCGCCCTGCCTCGTTCAGTAAGCTTGTGGCGCGAGCTTGTGCCTCACGGCTTTCCCACATTGCTGCAATACTGGCGAGAACGAAAAGCCCTCCGGCATCAGCTTTTCCGGGTTTCCGGCTTGCCCTTCATTAACGACCCGTTGTTCCAGCCCATTTGATCGTCCGGCGCGTTGGCTTTCTTGCTGAGTCGCCTAATTCTGCCAGGCTCTTGACAATCAGGGCGAAGGCCCGGCGGCCCGGCGCGCAGGGCCAAAAATGGATTGTCCCGAACGCGAAATCCCGGCAGGCTGGACCCAAGATATGCAACAGGTGAACCTGGGAATGATCGGCGGCGGGACGGTGGGCAGCGGCGTGTTCCACGCGCTCCAGCTCAACGGCGGGCTCCTGGCCTCGCGCATCGGCGTGAAGGTCAGCGTCCGCAAAGTCGCCGTGAAGGCGTTTGACGAGCCGCGGCCATATCAGATTCCGAAGTCGAGCATGACCACGGATTGGCAGACGGTGGTCAATGACCCGCAGGTGGATGTCGTGGCGGAACTAGCGGGGGGGACGACGATTGCCCGCACGATGATCCTGAGCGCGCTGAGGCTGGGCAAGCCGGTGGTTACTGCGAACAAGGCGCTGCTCTCCGCCCACGGCGAGGAGTTGTTCGCCGCGGCGCGGCAACATGGGACCAACCTTTACTATGAAGCGAGCGTCTGCGGCGGCATACCGATCATCAAGGCGCTGCGCGAGGGTTTCGTGGGGAACCGCATCACCCACCTCTACGGCATCGTCAACGGCACCTGCAATTACATCCTCACCCGCATGAAACTCGAGGGGGCGGATTTTGACGTTGTGCTTAAGGACGCGCAGGCACAGGGCTACGCGGAGGCCGAGCCATCGCTCGACATTGACGGCCACGACGCTCTGCACAAGATCGGCATCCTGGCTTCTCTGGCTCATGGTTTCTGGGTGAACCCGAAGGACATTTACGTGGAAGGTATCCGGTCCATTACGCGAGCGGACATTCAGTTCGCCAGCCAGCTCGGCTACACGATCAAGCTGCTGGGGATCATCAAGAAGGTCGAGGGTCGAGGGGCGAGGGGCGAGGGAAAGGCAGTCGCCCTGCACTTGTCGCCTACCCGCATTCAGGTTTCGGTCTATCCGACGCTGGTGCCGCACGGGCACGTTTTGGCCAGCGTGAATCACGTGTTCAATGCCGTGTTTGTGCGCGGCGATATCGTGGGCGATACTTTGTTCTACGGCCGCGGCGCGGGCAAGGACGCCACCGCCAGCGCGGTGCTGAGCGACCTGGCCGACGCCGCACTCGATTTGAAATTTGGCACCAAACACCGCCTGCCGCCCTTCGTGCCGCATGAGTGCGACGGCGCGGTGGCGCCGATTGCGGAAGTCATCTCCCGTTATTTTGTCCGGCTAAATGTGGTGGACAAACCTGGCGTGTTGGCTAGAATCTCCGCGATCTTCGGCAAAGCCCATATTGGCATTTCGTCTGTGATGCAACCCGAGGGTCACGAAGGCACAAGCGTGCCGCTGATTCTGATGCTGTACGATGCGCCGAACGGGGCCGTGACCCGCGCCCTGAGGAAGATCGGCAAACTGGCGGTGGTCAAGAGCGCGCCGGTAATGATCCGAGTTGAGGATTTTGCGTGAGCTATGGCACTTATCGTCCAAAAATACGGTGGCACCTCGGTCGGCAACACCGAGCGCATCAAGCATGTTGCGGCCCGCGTGGCCAAATACCGCGCTAAAGGCGACCAGATCGTCGTGGTCGTTTCCGCGATGAGCGGCGTGACCGACAATCTGATCAAGCTGGCGAAGGAAATCATGCCGCTGCCCAACGAGCGGGAAATGGACGTGCTATTGGCGACCGGCGAGCAAACGACCATTGCGCTGACGGCCATCGCGTTGCACTCGCTGGGCGTGCCGGCGGTTTCCCTGACCGGCGCCCAGGCGGGCATCGTGACCGACGGGGTGCATACCAAGGCCAGGATTCAGAATATCACGCCCAGAAAAATCCACGAATTGCTGAAGCAGGGCAGCGTCGTCATCGTCGCCGGCTTCCAGGGCCAGACCATTGAGGGCCAGGTGACAACGCTGGGCCGGGGCGGCTCGGACTTGACGGCGATCGCCCTGGCCGCCGCGTTAAAGGCCAACCTTTGCCAGATCTACACCGATGTGGACGGCGTCTATACCGCCGACCCGCGCATCGTGCCCGGCGCGAAGAAGCTCGACGAAATCTCCTACGACGAGATGCTCGAACTCGCCAGCCTCGGCGCCAAGGTGATGCAGTCGCGCTCGGTGGAATTCGCCAAGAAATTCGGCGTCATCTTCGAAGTCCGCTCCAGTCTTAACGACAACCCAGGAACCATTGTGAAAGAAGAAACCAGGAATATGGAAGACGTCGTCGTGCGCGGCGTCTCGCTCGACAAGAACCAGGCCAAAGTGACGCTGGTCGCCGTGCCGGACAAGCCCGGCGTGGCGGCCCGCATTTTCAAAGCCATCGGCGATGCCAACGTGAACGTGGACATGATCGTGCAAAATATCAGTCACGGCAGCGGCGCACCGGCTACTGACCTTTCCTTCACCGTTGATAAACCCGACCTGCTCAAGGCGCAGAAGGTCATTGACGGGTTGAAACAGGATATCGGGTTCGGCAAGGTCATCGCCACGGACAAGATTGGCAAGCTGTCCATCGTCGGCGTCGGCATGAAGAGTCACACCGGCGTCGCCGGCAAGATGTTCGAGACCCTGGCCCGGGAAGGCGTGAACATTGACATGATTTCCACGAGCGAAATCAAAATCTCTGTGATCGTTGACCTGGCCAAAGCCGAGCTGGCCATGCGTGCGGTGCATGCGGCGTTCTTGGGTTAGAGCTTGAGCCGGGCAGCGAGGGCGATTTTCGCAGTTTCCAATTACCCTTTCGCGGGCCATAATCCCGTCCATGTCTCAATATCGCGTCGGCATCATTGGCGGCAGCGGCCTGTATCATATCGAAGGGTTCACCCACCAGAAGTGGGTGAAGGTTAAGACCCCGTTCGGCCCGCCCTCAGATGATTTCCTGACCGGCAAACTGGCGGGACGCGAGGTCGTGTTCCTGCCCCGGCATGGGCGGGGCCACCGGATTCTACCCAGCGAGCTGAACCACCGCGCCAACCTGTGGGGCATGAAGAAGCTCGGCGTCGCTTGGGTCATCAGCGTCAGCGCCGTCGGGTCCCTGCAGGCCAAATACCGGCCGTGCGATATCGTGCTGCCCGACCAGTTCCTCGATCGCACCAAGCAATCCGCCGCCCACACGTTCTTTGGCCGCGGCATCGTCGGGCACATTGCCTTCGCCGACCCTGTATGCGAGGAATTGCGGCAGATTCTGCTCGAGACGGCTCGAGCACTCAAGGCGCGCGTCCACGACGGTGGGACTTACGTCAACATGGAAGGCCCGGCCTTCAGCACCCGCGCCGAATCGTTCACCAATCGCAAGTCCGGTTACGACGTCGTCGGCATGACCAACCTGGGCGAGGCGAAGTGCGCTCGGGAAGCCGAGATTGCGTATGCCACGCTGGCGATGATTACTGACTATGATTGCTGGAACGACGATGAGGCGCACGTCACCGTGGAAATGGTGATCGCCAACCTGATCAAGAACAGCGCCGTGGCCAAAACGATCATTGCCAAGGTGCTGCCGCAGAT
>Ga0182021_10004362_pt1 | contig 16660 bp, 16 predicted proteins | sample 612E3MmetaG_FD_120493 | JGI IMG/M metagenome (GOLD analysis project Ga0182021, IMG submission 120493) | Permafrost microbial communities from Stordalen Mire, Sweden - 612E3M metaG (Illumina Assembly) | ecosystem: Environmental > Terrestrial > Soil > Wetlands > Permafrost | place: Sweden...
CAGCTTACGCACAAACTGTATTAAAGGTTGAATCACCAAGAGTTGCTCTATTATCAAATGGTGAAGAAGCCGGTAAAGGCAATGAGTTGGTCAAAGGAGCGTATCCCCTTCTTCAGGAAAGTGGTTTAAACTTCTATGGGAATGTTGAGCCCAAAGAAGTATACGCAGGCTTGATCGATGTTCTGGTTGCAGATGGTTTTTCGGGCAATATCTTTCTGAAAACAAGTGAATCTGTAGCCCGTTTTATGACCGATTTACTTAAGCAAGGTATTTCATCCAGTTTCACTGCCAAAATTGGATATTTGCTAGCCAAACCTGCGTTTGACTTGTTAAAAACTAAAATGGATCCAGCAGAAGTGGGTGCTGCCATGCTTCTGGGTGTGAACGGATTGGTGTTTATTGGTCATGGAAGATCAGATGCCAGAGCGTTGGTTTCTGCTGTAAAATTAGCACGGAATACAATTAACGCTCACTTACTAGAGACGTTGAAAAATGAAATCGAAAATAAACTAACTAAGAGTACAACACTTTAAAGGACCGATCATGAAAATTATTTCAAATGAGAAATTGATCAAACGTAATAATCGCATTGGCCAAATCGCCTCAATCGGCAGTTTGGTCATTCTGGCTATAGGTATGTTCTATTCCTTCAAAGACACACAAGGTTCTTACATGACGTTTACCTTTGGTGCTTTGGTATTAGGTTTTATCTTATTTCAGGTCGGAAATTATTTTTTGAATCGATGGGGAAAATCTCCTCGCCCGGACGAATTGCTAAGCCAATCATTAAAAGGTCTGGACGATAAATATTCTCTTTACCATTATTCGACAGAAATATCCCATTTGCTGGTTGGCCCTGCTGGAGTAATCGCTTTATTGCCTTATCCTCAAATCGGGACGATCCATTATGATACAAAAAAAGGCCAATGGAAACAAAGCGGTGGTAATTTCTTCATGAAAGCTTTTGCCCAAGAAGGTTTGGGACGCCCAGCCACTGAAGCGGATTATGCTAAACAACAGCTAGAAAAATATTTACTAAAAATTGGTGTTGACTCAGAACAGGCTAAAGTATCTTCTTCGTTGTTGGTATTCACAAATGAAAAATCGACCATCGAAGGAGAAGGTTCTCCAAATCCATTTGTCACTGCTGAAAAAATAAAAGATTACATACGCAAACAGGCAAAAGAAGTAAATTTCGCGGCTGACCCGATCATAGAGTTGATAGAAAAAAAGATAAATATATAAACAAAAAAAAGACTGGATCAATCCAGTCTTTTTTGTCTTCGGGGTTTAGGGGTGAAAGGCCTAGTCCTTGAAGAAGGGCGTCTTTGGCTGTTACCTCTAAGTGCTGCTACATCAGCTTCTGTAAGTTCACGCCATTCGCCTGATTTAAGTGTTCCTAAAAATAGGGTACCAATTCTTACTCTCAAGATGCGAATGACAAACAATCCTAAAGTTTTGGCAGTTTCCCGGATTTGACGTTTATGACCTTCTTTCATGATCACACGCATCCAGGCACCTTTTCCCAATGCAGTTTCTATCTTTATTTCAACCGGTGATGTTTTATGACCGTCTTCCAGGATAATTCCACGACGCCAGGCACTCATTTGCTTTTCATCCGGTCTCGAAGCCAACAGCACTCGATATTCTTTTTCGTGTTCATAGCGAGGATGGGTGAGTTTGTTTACCATTTCCCCATCATTGGTCAATAATACCAACCCTTCACTTTCAAAATCAAGCCGGCCGACAATTGCTAGATCCTGCCCCCCAGGAACAAGGTCAAAAACTGTTCGGCGGTCATCTCCCAACACTTTGTCGCATAAAACAAAACGAGGTTTATTATAGGCCAGGTAAATAAATGATTTGGCTTGCGGAATGACGCTGTGATCCAGTTCAATACGATCTTTTAGAGCATTCGCTTTTTGACCGAGTTCAGCTTTTTGTCCATTTACCAGCACCCGACCAGAAATGATCAATTCTTCGCAAGAACGCCTGGAACCATATCCAGCCCTAGCAAGAATTTTTTGTACACGTTCTTCAGTCATGATTAATCCTTTAATATATTGTTTCTGGGTTCATCCTGCATGGATTCTGGTAATTCGAATGGGGGTAATTGTTCCAGTGATGAAAGACCAAAATGTTGCAAAAATTCAGTTGTTGTAGAGAACAAGATCGGGCGGCCAGGACCTTCTCCACGTCCGACTTCCTGGATAAGCCCTTTGCTGAGCAAGTTCTTGATCACTCCGTCACTGCTCACACCTCTTACAGCATCAATCCCAGGTCGAGAAATTGGTTGGCGGTAAGCGATAATTGCCAAAGCCTCAATGGCGGCTTTACTCAACCTTTGCAAAGCTTCCAACCCCAGAAATCTTTCAACATCTTCACCGCAAAGGGCAGAGGTAGTTATTTGGACTCTGCCTCCATGCCTTTGCAGAGCGACACCACGATTCTCTTCATAGTCCTTCTGCAGGTCTTTTAGGGCCTCTTCTACCTCTTGGGTATCAAGTACCAATGCATCGGCTAATTGTGAGGCTGTAACAGGCCCTGAGGCTGCGAACAATAAAGCTTCAAGACGTTTCTTAACTGGAATGGATTTTAGATCAGAAGGATTTTCACTCATGCTATAATTGTCAAATCTTGTGATTTTGTTTGTTGATTATAACCGAAGAAATACATCCTCCCCGAAGAGATCTGGATAATGAGAAAAAGCTTTCTCTTTGCAATTATTATAGTGGTATTTTTGTTGACTGCGTGTCAGCCAATTAATAATCAACCTTCAGCAATATCGATTACCGTCATACACGATAATGAGACCAGTAAATTAAGCGCCCAAGAAGGAACAACGATCAAACAAGCATTATCAGAAGCAAATTTGATCCTTTCCTCTCTGGATCGTGTCGAACCCGGACTGGATGAAATAGTCAGTAAAGACGAGACGGTGAAGATTATCAGGGTGAAAGAAAACTTTAAAGTTGAGGAATCTCCCCTTCCTTTTGAAAGCCAGACGGTAAAAAATGAATCTCTAACAGCGGGTAAAACTTTACTCATTCAGGCTGGGATAAATGGAATTCAAAGCAATACTTATCGAATTCTTACTGAAGACGGGGTTGAAAAATCGAGATCGATCGTCAAAACAGAGATAACCAAGCCTGCTCAATCGGAAATTATTATGATCGGGATACAATCGCCTTACAAAGCGATCACTATCGAAGGAACATTGGGGTATATTTCATCCTCCAATGCCTGGGTGATGGAAGCTAGCACCGGTAACCGCAGAGAAGTGGTCAATTCCGGAGATCTGGATGGCAGAATATTTACACTTTCAACAGATAAAAAATGGTTATTATTTTCCCGCTCTGCCAGTGAAAATGACAAAGATACGATCAATTCGTTGTGGGTAGTCAATCTATCAGATAGTAATTCCTCCCCATTTTCGATCGATGTGAAGAATGTAGTTCATTACGCTGAGTGGATCCCGGGAAAGGAATTGACTATAGCTTTTTCAACTGTGGAACCGCGTGCCACTGCTCCCGGTTGGCAGGCAACCAATGATCTGCAAGTTCTCAATTTCAATGAAATTGGCAAACATCTGGATCTAAAAAAATTGATCGATACCAACAATGGGGGAATTTACGGTTGGTGGGGGATCACTTATGCGTGGTCGACTGATGCTTCTGAAATTGCCTACTCCAGACCGGACAGCATTGGTCTGGTGGATTCAAAAACAGGTAATTTAACCCCTTTGGTTGAGTTTGATGCCTATGATACTCAAAGCAACTGGGCCTGGGAACCGGGTATTTGTTGGAGTCCCGGCCATTCAGTTCTCTTTTCTGTGCTGCCTGCAAAGGATTCCGGCAGTAATACTGTCAATTTTGGCTTATCCGCTTACATTGTCGACAACAACACTCAGGTGAATTTGCAGGAAAATACAGGGATGTTCTCCTATCCTTCTATTTCTGGTGTAGACTCATTGGGTCATTATTGGGTAGCGTATCTAAGCGCCACACAGCCCGACCAGAGTGATACTTCGCGGTATGATCTACGGATCATGGACCGCGATGGTTCTAATATGAAAAAACTTTATCCCGAAGAAGGGATTCAAGGGCTTGACCCTCAAAAGGTCGTTTGGTCGCCGATTACTTCAACAAGTTCGAGTTCATTGATTGCGTTTATTGCTCAAGGGAATTTAATGTTTGTCGATCCTCTCACGGGAAATATTCAACAAGTCACCGGGGATGGATCTGTAAGTAAAATTGATTGGAAATAAAATTTATAGGGAGCTTTTATGCGAATACTTATCACTGGTGCGGCTGGATTTTTAGGATCGAACTTATGTGATCGATTAATAAAAGAAGGCCACGATGTAGTTGGCATGGACAACTTTGTTACGGGAAATCCTGCGAATCTCGCTCATTTGGCTGGGAACAGTCATTTTGAGTTTTATAAACACGACGTTTCTGAATATATTTTTGTCCCCGGAAAGTTGGATGCGGTTTTGCATTTTGCATCACCCGCCAGCCCCAACCCGGCATCAGCTTTCAGTTACCCAAATTTACCAATTCAAACTATGAAAGTCGGATCTTTGGGAACGCACAACGTACTGGGAGTTGCCAAAGCAAATAATGCTCGCTTTCTTATGGCTTCGACCAGTGAGATCTATGGTGATCCACTCGAGCACCCACAAAAAGAGACTTACTGGGGTCACGCAGACCCGATCGGATTTCGCTCAGTTTACGATGAAGCAAAACGCTTTGCAGAAGCATTGACCATGGCTTACCATCGTTTTCATCAGGTAGATACACGAATCGTGAGAATCTTTAATACCTATGGACCGCGTATGCGGTTGGATGATGGCCGTGTTGTTCCAAATTTCATTGATCAGGCTTTACAAAATCACCCTCTGACCGTTTACGGTGACGGACAACAAACGCGTAGCTTTTGTTATGTTGATGACCTTGTTGAGGGTATTTACCGCTTGTTGTTGTCTGACGAGCATTACCCGGTGAATATTGGAAATCCGGCTGAGATCACGATCTTGCAATTCGCCGAAGAGATCAATCGCCTCACCGGCAATACCGCTGGGATTGAGTTTCATAAAGATCAAAGATTGGGGGACGATCCACAAAGAAGGCAGCCCGATATTACGCGAGCGAAATCCATTTTGCATTGGAACCCTTCCATCGATTTATCCACAGGACTTTCACGAACGATAGCTTATTTTAAAGAGATCTCTAAATAATATGAACTTATTTAATGATGCCGTTGAAAGACGCAGATTCTTTCGCTTTGCATTAGTTGGAATTAGTGGAAGCGTGGTTGACTTTGGTGTTTTTAATCTATTAGCCACTGTTTTACATGTTTCCTCAACTGCTTCCCAAGCTGTTTCTTTCACATTAGGAGTACTTAACAACTTCACCTGGAATCGCCTGTGGACCTATCCAGAGACCCGTCAGAACTCTGTTTATAAACAATTGGGTCAATTTGCACTGGTCAATGTGTTTGGCCTGGGAATACGCACCCTGTTGTTTACTTTAATTGAAACTCCCATTACTCACCTTGCAACAAAGTTTATTCCACATTTTTTGACTCCAACTATCGTAGGCTATAATTTGTCCTTAGCAACCGTGATCCTTGTGGTAATGCTTTGGAATTATTTTGCAAACCGATATTGGACATTCAAAGATTTTTCCACTTTGAAGGAGAATATCAAATGAAGCTCTCTCATCGAGAAAGAATTGAGCGGACGATCACCGGGCAGCCGGTAGATCGTCCTGCAGTTTCTCTCTGGAGGCATTTTCCCGTTGATGACCAGACTCCTGAAGGATTAGCCAGGTCAGTGATTCACTTTCAGGAACGATTTGATTTTGATTTTATCAAAATTACATCAGCCTCTTCGTTTTGTATAAAAGATTGGGGTGTAGAAGATGAATGGCAGGGGAATCCAGAAGGAACCCGGCAGATAACACAGCAGCCCATTAAAAAGAAAGATGATTGGTCAGTGATTAATCCAATATCTATAAAACAGGGTTCTTTGGCTGATGGTTTACGCAGCGCGGAACTGGTCAGGAAAAATACTCCAGATTCAACTCCGGTAATTCAAACAATATTCAGCCCGATGTCGCAGGCAAAGAACTTGGTTGGTAAAGACAAACTTACCACGCATATTCGTCTGTATCCAAAAGAAGTAAAGCAAGCGCTTCAGACGATCACAGACGTTACTATTCAGTTTGTTCAAGAATGCCAGGCCCTTAAACTCGATGGTATCTTCTATGCGGTACAACATGCTCAATACTCGATTCTTTCCCTACCGGAGTTTAAGGAATTTTGCGAACCATATGATCTGCAGATTCTTGAAGCTGCCAAATCATTCTGGTTTAATGTCGGACATATCCACGGAACCAGCATTATGTTTGAAGAATTATGCAGCTATCCTGTTCAGGTATTAAATTGGCATGATCTGGAAACCTCGCCAAGCCTGGATGAAGGACAACAGTTATACAAGAACGGTGCGGTATGCGGCGGCTTAAGACAATGGGAAACACTGGCTTATGATTCTCCCGATCACGTGAAAAAAGAAGCCAGGGAAGCAATTGAAAGAACAAAAGGTTCAAGGTTTATTTTAGGAACCGGATGTGTTACGCCAATCATTGCCCCAGATGCAAACATTTTCGCGGCAAGAGAAGTCGTTGAAGAATTTGCTGGGAGTCGTGGATGAGCAGTCCCAGAATAATTGGCGGTACAGCCCGGGGAATTCGATTACAGTCTGTTCCGGGAGATATTACTCGCCCAATCACGGATCGGGTCAAAGAAGCTGTCTTTAATATCCTCTCAGCAGATATTCTTGGCGGCAAATTTTTGGATTTATTTGGGGGAACAGGCAGTGTTGGAATCGAAGCCTTGAGTCGTGGAGCCGAATCGACTACTTTTATTGATTTACATTCACAAGCCGTGAACACGATCAAGAATAACCTGAAAACGACTCATTTAGAGGCGAAGGCTGTAGTTCATCAAATGGATGCCTTTCGCTATCTCACAGGCCCTGCCAGCCAAAAATATGACTACATTTACATTGCTCCGCCGCAATACAAGCAAATGTGGCTAACTGCTTTACACCTGGTGGATAGTCGGCCTGATTGGCTGGTCGAGGATGGTTGGGTGATCGTTCAAATTCATCCGGTGGAGTTGGAAAAAGTTACCCTGGAAAACCTAGTCGAATTTGACAGAAGACAATATGGTTCGACCGTTGTATTATTTTATGAGCCAAAAGCGATCTTTAATTCTGAAAATTGAATTGGGTAATTAATTTCCCTGCTTCGGTATATGAATAATGACCGAAAAATGGTAATTGATCATGTAAAAGCATTTCCAATAAGATTGGAACGTCTTCAACAATTGGAAGTGTTTTTAATTTCGCAATATCCACCCATTCGAGCAGACCTTCATCTGACGGCTGCAATGTTCCTTGAATAGTTTGCCCCGAAAATACAAACAAAAGGATTCCCTGCTTTTCTTCTACCTCTATCGTGATCACTCCCCGGAGAGATAGATCGGGGCATTGAATTCCGGCTTCTTCCAGTAATTCCCTCTTTGCTGAAGATAAAACATCTTCATTGCTTTCGACATGCCCACCCAAACCATTATAAAAACCGGCCCAAATCTTTTTAGTAAGAGGGGCTTTTTGCAGTAAAACCTGGTTTTCTTTTACCAGGAGGATCAGAGTTCGTACAACCATCTGATATCTACCGGGAAGAATGATTTGCGGGTTGTTTGTCATAATATCCTAAAAAAAGGCCTGGATATGATTGGATATCCAGGCCCTGATGATCTGTTGATTTAGCTCAAGAACATCGGAATACCCATGAAGTCTTTGATCTTGGGTTTATATTGGTCAATATCGTAAAAACTGGGGACATCAACGCGTTTTTGTCCAGCCAGAACCATATTGATAGGCACAGTTGTGTATTTTCCACCATGCAATGCGACCAATTTACCAGTCTCATTGCGATTGATCAGTTGGACAGCCAGATTACCATAAGACATGGCTACCATGCGATCCAACGAATCAGGTGCACCTGAACGCATAAGATAGCCTAATTGTTGGTACATTACATCATGACCGGTTAACCGTTTAAGCTCTGCAGCAGTTACTTCGCCTACACCGCCAAGTTTGCGATGTCCATAAGCATCTGCTTCACCGGTTTCAACAATATCTCCGCCTTCAATAATTCCACCTTCGCTAATTGTCATCATGCAATAATTTGATGGATTATTCCGTTTGTCTTCCATCAAAAAGCCAGCTAATTTTTCCATTTCGAATGGAACTTCCGAGATAATTGAACGATCTACGTAAGAGAGATAAGCAGTGATCAAACTTGTTTCGCCAGAATTCCGGCCAAAAAGTTCTACAATCCCGATACGTTCATGTGAACCGACCGAGGTACGCATATTGGTAATGAAATCAACACTGCGGGTTACCGCTGTAGAAAAGCCGATGCAGTAATCGGTGCCAAAAACGTCATTGTCCATTGTTTTTGGAATCGCGACAACAGGGAATCCCTCTTTGCTTAAACGCACGGAAAAGCTTAAGGTATCATCACCGCCGATCGTAACCAAAGTATCGATCCCCAAATGTTCCAATACTTTCAGAACATAACCGGTGTAATCCATCACCCCATCAACAGCAGTTTTAACCCCATAAGAAGAATTCTTCAAAAAATCCGGGACATTTTCCGCTTTCACTTTTTGAGGATTTGTTCTGGAAGTGTGCAAGAATGTTCCACCAGTGCGGTCGATGGTTCTTACATCCTCTCGCTCCAAAGATCGAATATAGTAATCATGTGTTGAAGGTTCGTCGAGGTTATATTGAAGTAGTCCACCCCAACCCCTTCGAATACCGACCATTTTATAGCCGGATTCGAATGCACTCATAGCTACAGCTTTCATGCAAGGGTTTAAACCTGGAACATCACCACCGCCTGTCAAAATTCCTATCGTTTTGGTCATACTGAACTCCTGGATGAAAAATATGATGAGACAAATTACTTATTAACCGGTAGATCAGCTACCGGAAATTGTAGAGCCACTTCAGTACCTTTATCCAAGGTTGATTTAATTGTGATCGTTCCACCTAACATATCTACACGCTCTTGCAACAATCTTAACCCAAGACCACCTGATTCTTTCAATGAATTTGTATCAAACCCTTTTCCGTTATCTTTGATCGTGATCTTTGCCATTGTTGGTTCAATGGAGAGATTGACATCAATTTTTACTTTGCTGGCATTTTCAATATTATGTTTAACTGAGTTTCCAACCAATTCCTGAATCGATCTAAAGATAAAATTTTCAAAGAAGGAGTTTAATTTTTGGTCCGCACCAGACATCGTATTTACGATTTCGATCCCGGTTTGTTCCTTAACGTTCATCAGGTACCTTTTTAAGGTGGCCGAAAGACCAAGGTCATCAAGCATCATCGGACGTAAGTCATCAATGAAGGAGCGTACCTTTTGAAATGTGCTCATTGAAGAATTCTTGAGTCTTTCTAATTCTTCCCTGGCCTTTGTCTGGTCAATGTCAAACATGCGGCTGGCAATTTCAGTTTGTACTATGAAATTAGATAAAGCTTGCGCTGGCCCATCATGCATTTGCCTGGAAAGCCGTTGACGTTCAGCTTCTTGAGTATTGATTAACATTTCTAATGTTGAAAGTTTACTTGAATTTGAATTATTTCCACTTTCAAAAGAACTATTACTCGTTAACAAGCCTTCGACGGCTTCGAGTAATTTTTGATATTTTATTAAGCCATTGTATTGTTCGTTCAACCTATCCAGTTGAGCCCGCATAACCAGCAAGCGCTGCTGCGCGTCCATTGCAGTAGTAAAAACATCACGAATGCTTTTTTTAGAAACATTTTCACTATCAGCTTGAATTTGCTGTAATTGAGCAGTTACGTTTGCTTTTTTTTGAGTAAGCCGATTCAGTTCACTTTGACTTTGCTCGATCGTGGTACTTATATCTCTTATACTGGCTTTTGTTTGCTCAAGTTCATTGCGCAAATTTTGTAGAGTGGTTTCTGGATTATTTCCTAGCAAAAAAGGTTCATTATCCATCAGTGGCTCCAAACCCTAACAGTATAAAATATAATTAAATCCAAAGTATAGCATAATATTTTAATTCAAATTATTTTTTTAATTGAATTATCTCAATTTCTTCCTGTTTATTTTGGTAAATTGCAGAAAATGTCATGACCTTTTTTCCCCAGGTATTTGATGTTTCATACCAATCCGAAAAACCGATAAAATAATTTGCCTGTGAGGTTTGCATATATTCTAAAAGCCTTTTTTCGTCATGCATCAATGGAATAACTTCAGGATTGACCAACCCAGCAAGGTCGATGATTTTATTTTGAGTAAAATAACCCATTGCGCCAATATCATGAACGGCAATTATGTCTTCTTGAGGTAAATTCACAGCCGTCCATTTGGCGGGTTGAACCATCAGTTGGTTGATTATTTTGAGATCAGATTGGTAAGTATTGATGCCTATCGCGTAAAATGCTGCTGTAATTAATATTAACGAACCCATCCAGGCTGTTGTGATAAGATTTCTGGATTTAATAGAGTTAATTCGCTCCAATATTGAGAAAATACCCACAATACCAAAAATGAAAAATGGGGCAATGATTGGGAAAATATAGCGGCCATGTTGGTATGTTACAGGTAAGCGTAGAGCGTAAAGAAAAATAAAGCCTACTATCCAGATCAAGAAGGCGATCATTTTTATATTTTTAGATCGTAAACCTTGCCAAATCTCAAAGGCAAATCCGGGAAGAATCAAAATTCCTGAACCTGCCAATAAAGGAGTCAATTCATTGATGAAACGGGTAAAAAGTGGGGTTTTCAACAACTCTTGATATTCGACTTGCTTAGCATAAAACGTGTTGGGAAATAAATTTCTGGTTGTGAGCAAATTAAAAATGATATAACAGCCTATTAAAACAAGAAAAGGAACCAAAAAAGAAAGTAACTGATTCCACGAATACTCTTTTTTTACACCACCCCAACAAAAGATGAGAAAAATAGGCCCAAGTAAGGTTAACCCGTCCGGACGAATCCAAACCAGTATTCCACTGATCAAGCCAATCAACCACCAAACGGGTTTTTCTTTAAGTGTTTGATAAATAACGAAAACAATTCCAAGGGAAAAAAGGGTGGTTTCCATTCCGGATGCTGCCGACCAGAGTAAATGCCATTCACCTGCAATCAATACTCCGGGAATAAGAGCTTGCCATTTATTCTGGATATTTTTATATGAAAAAATTGTCAAACAAGAAATTAACTCCAATAAAACAAAGGAACAGATGGAAAGAAGAAATGCCCAAGTTATTCCTCCCGTTTTGGAAAACAAATACCCCAGCGAGAGCAATAAAGTCCAAAACGGCGAGGTTGAACCTCCTGAAATGGTTCCTGCAGAATAACTCCAACGGCCTTGCAAAATCAAATTTCTGGCATATGTTTGATGGATCCATGCATCATCCAGGGGAAAACCAACCTCTTGTTTAAATAGTCCCTTTAAAATGAATAAAACGCAAGCAATTAATGCAATGGATATTATTCCAAGTAAATACTTTCTATTTTTGAAATCTTCGAAAATTTTCATGGTTTTCTCAATTCCCCAGTTTGTAGATCACAAAATCTTTAAATTTTGCATAAATTATCAGCGAATTATAATTAACTGGATTTTGAAAGAACGGATCCAATTGGCTGGAGTGATTATCATCAATTAACAGATAAGTTGCTCCAAATTGTTTCATGGCAGCAATATCAGATTCAATCGACCCGGAGGTCATTTGGATGGCGGCTCGGCCAGTAGCAGCGTAATATCCTGGGGAATCATTGACCATTACTATTTGATCCGAATTCGCTCCTGACTGCAATAAAAAGCGGTCCAGAACCTTATAATTTTGGGAGTTTTCATCCCATGTATATTTCTGAGTAGTAGAACTGGTAAAAACCTTATTTACAAACAAAATTGCAGAAAATATAAATAATCCAACGATCAATGTTCCCCCTAACAAGCGCAAAGACCTTGCGGGTTCCCATTTCCTGAACACAGCCAATTTTGTGATCAGATACTCAAATCCAATTGGAGTAATTCCCCAAAAGAAACATTGCAAAGCTGTGGCTGAATGAAAGAATCCGCCGCGTTGGCCGGCAAAGGGGAAAACGAAGGACATGACAATAAAGGTTAGCGATAACATGACCAGCGAAAATTGAACCAGCTTCTCTTTGCGTAGATACCAGATGCCAGCAGCCATGAAGGGGAAAAGAAGGATCTCGCCTACTGTTCCAATGAGACTTTCAAGATTTGAAAGACCGGCATTTAATCGTACGATTAGAATTTGGCTGATTCCGGATTGAAACAGATGGAATGCATTAATTTGTGTGACCGGGAAGTTAAAAAGGTCGTTGTAATTTGTGAAATAGATGGCGAGATTTGAACCTGGCGGAAAAAGGCTTTTAAATTGGGTTAAATTTCGGATATACCAGGGACTCATTACAACCAAATACCCCAGTAGGCTAAGACCAAACAGGGGAACTTTACTGCGCAAGCTGTTCTTTTCATTATTTGATAGAAGAAAAATGATTATCCAACTCCCCACAAGCCAAAAAAAGCCATCCGCGCGAGTAAGATGCATTAATCCGGCAGTACAACCTAAAAGCAGTATAAAAGTTCTTTGTTGTAATCCAGATTGTTTTTCGCGTATTAACTTGTCTGAGAGGATAAAAAAGATTGCGCCAAGCACAAAGAAAGGAACAAAAGTTTCAGTGATTGTTAGGTAAGGCAGGTAGTAACCGCTTGTTATTCCAATTACTCCCGCCAAAATATGCACAGCTTTTTTATGTGAAAAAAGGGACGAAAAATAAATATTAAAAAGTGGGATAAAAGCGGATAATAAGATGAAAGGTACTCTCGCAGCCAAATACGTGGTGGAACGAAAGCAAAACATTCCCAGGGCTGAGAGGATGCCAGCAAAAGGCATCCAATAAGTAAAAGCTGGGGCAGGTAAAATTGTTGGGCTGGATAGGTAATTCCAGATGAAAGGTTCGAAAAAACCCTTTCCTGTGGCAATTTGCTGCCCAACTGAATAATAATAAGCAGCATCCATATACCCTGGTGTTTTTTGAAGCAAGCTAACAGCTCCAAAAAAAGTCAGGCTGGCAAAATATACCAGCAGGTATTGCTTCTTAGACATTATTGTTAGATCTCAAGAATGTGATCGCTAAAATCCACTTTTTTTGAATTGATCACCCACCAACGAACCCAGTATAAAAGGGCAAACACGATGATCGGCAATGGGAAGAAAAGGATCGAATTTTGAATGGGTTGGTAACTCTTTTGCAAAGTAGTCAGAAACAGTGCCCAAATTCCAACGGTGATGGCACTCAATAGTGTAACAATGAAAAGAGAGGCTTTTCCTTTCCACCTGCCAGAAACCATTGCCAGACAGAAGAATATCGCCGGATAGAGCAAGATGAAATTACCCGGATCCGTCTGAATTCCAATCCACTGACTGATTGAAATGGTTAACAACGAGAGCCAGATAAAGTAGCGATTTTCTGAATTTCGCCCTTTCCACCATTCAAACCCAAGCAAAAGGATCAGGAGAGCCGACAGTCCAATTGACAACCGTTGACCGATATCTCCCCACCAAGAAAACATAACAGCGCCCACTGTCCCGGGTGGATTGTAAGATGGGTAGCGAATCACTTCGCGAATATTTTGAACCAGCCAATCTGGAATTAATAATGTCGAGAATCCAACAAACACGATCATGGATCCCAAAAAGTAACCAATCAGACGATAACGTTTATTGATTATTGCCCAAAAAAGCAGGAAACCGATCAATAAGACAACATTCTGTGGCTTGATCGTAGAAATCGCTAGTAATATCCCTGCCGCTTCGTCTTTCCCATCTCTGATCAATAATAACGACAAAACCACCAATGCTGTGACCAGGATAACCGCATTGCCATTGATCAATGGTCTGGCACCGTTGTAAGAAACAATAGTGAATAACAGCAAAACTCCAAATAACCAGGGTTTGGGTTTCCAAAAGGTCAACCGTAAACTGAGAATGGCTATAACGATCAAACACACTTCAAGCAAGGTTAACCAAAAAGCTCTTGCTAAGGTGAAATTTGAGATTAGTGCAAAAGGGGCGAAGAAAAATATTGAATAGAGGGGATAAGCTACGCGCAGCTCATGCTCACCAGCCTGTGCGGCTCTGCCGTAAACAATGGTTTGAATTTTTAAAGCAGTATCATCCGAATAAGGGCTCGTTCCCGTGGTAAAGAAATTCCTTGTCCCCACCCAATGAACCAGGAAATCTGTTCCACCGGGATTATTCTTGGCAAATTTATAATTTGCCAAAGTCATTAGCGCTAAAACGATTAGTAAAGCAGCAAAGATAAAAATCCATTTGTTTTTATTTTTCATCGTGAGCGAATTAGCCTCCCAAATTTACCTTACAATTATAACGGAATTAAGAATCGTTAATTATTATAATAAGAGCCCGGAAAACCGGGCTCTTATATTGCTGTTTATATAGATTTGTGAAAAATTCGATGGTTTTTATAAGGTTGACCACCAAGATTGATCAGGTCTTTGCGCATTTGTTCTGCGGTTTCGGCTACCTGGGTCATTTCACAATGTTCAAAACCAAAATCTTTAATGGTTTTTTCCATCTCGGAATATAAAATGGCATTACCGCCCAGACCGTGGTATTTTGGCAATACACCGGCGCCGTTGACTGCGACCCATTTTGTTTTTTTCATTTCCAGCGCAATATCAATTAATGCCAGAGGTGTGATTTTGCCCCCGTGCCGTTGTAAAGCACTTGTAATATCCGGAAAAGCAAGCAAAAATCCGACTATTTCATCATCATGAGTGATCAACTTAATCAATTTAGGGTTTGCCACTACCAGAAGATTATCCAGCAGTAATTTCACTTCGCCCTTACTCAATGGATAATATTCCCAGTTATTGACAAATGTATGGTTATAGGCGTTTCCTACATCCCAAGCGTGTTTCATTAATTCGCGTTTTGTTGAATAATTCAACACTTTGAATGACCCGCGCTTTTGAGCAATTTCGGAAACCTTTTTTACTTTTTCTGGCAAGATGAAATTTTCTTTGGCAATATAACAAGAAACAAAATCAACTTCTTTTTCAAAACCAATATTTTCTAGTAGTTTGGCGTAATATGGGAAGTTGTAATTCATCATTGTCATCATTTGATGGTGTTCAAATCCCTCAACCAAAATGCCGTACCCATCAAACGAAGCAAAACCTTTAGGACCGACAAATTCATTCAATCCATGTTCATGAGCCCAGGCAAACGCGGCTTCAAATAATTTATTAGCTACTTCCTGGTCATCTACTGTATCAAAAAGATAGAACTGACATTTTTTTGTCTTGTGGTATTCATTAAAGGGTTTATTTTCCATCGCCGCGATACGTCCCACCATTTTCCCGGAGGAATCACGGGCAACAAAAAAATCAGCCAACGAGTGTTCGTAAAAAGGATGCTTCTTACGATTGAGCATCAGCTTGATATCATTGATGAACGGCGGACAATATTGCGGTACTCCTTTATATAAATCATATTGAAATTGAACAAATTCATTCACTTTCTTTCGATCCGTAGTATCAATTTTTTCTATGGTGATCATAATATTCCTCTTTGAAAATAAATAATAAACAAAGGATGAAAAATATAGAACGCTTGCAGTATACCCCGAATCATCTTTTTCGCTAATTCTATTTTAATGATTCGATAAAAAATTCAATAATTCGCTGTTAAATTGTTCAAAATGATCAACGTTGACTGCGTGTCCCCCATTCTGAATAAAAATATGTTTCGCACCAGGGATTATCTTTGCCAGTCGAATTTGATCTTGCACCGTGACTGTTGTATCCTGGCTGCCCGTGACTACCAAACATGGAATAATGCTTGATTTCATCCAACGTCTGCTGTTGAATGTACTGAGTGCTAACATGGTTTGGCGGTAAATTCTGGGATTGGCACTTTTTATTTGAGAAAATAGATAATCATGCCATAATTTTTGTTCGGGTTTAGGAAAAATGTGATCGGCTACATTGGCAGCCTGTGCCCGAATATTGCCCGAGAATATTTGGAACATGCGCCTTCCCAGATAAGGTAGATTTTTCTTTATCTTGGGATGCAGACGAGAAAATGTACTGACCAAGATCAATTTATCGATTTGTTCTGATCGGTATTGGACAATTTTTTGCGCCACCACTCCCCCTAATGATAAACCCATCAAAATAACCGGTTCTTGAAGTGGGTCAATTATTTGGTTGATGATCATCAAGGCAGCACGGCGTATACTCCAATGGCGGGCAGAGAAACGTGAATGACCAAAGCCGGGAATATCTATGGCAATCGGTCGATATCCTTCAGATATCAATGGGGGTATTTGCATCTGCCAGGAGGATGAATCTGATCCCAACCCGTGCAACAGTAGAATCACTTTCTTGTTCTGCGGACAAGGATCTAGGTAAAAAACTTGATCATCTGGCAAATTGGACCTCCTGTACATTACATTGACACCTTGCCTGACTCACTGTTATTATA
>Ga0182021_10004364_pt1 | contig 16658 bp, 15 predicted proteins | sample 612E3MmetaG_FD_120493 | JGI IMG/M metagenome (GOLD analysis project Ga0182021, IMG submission 120493) | Permafrost microbial communities from Stordalen Mire, Sweden - 612E3M metaG (Illumina Assembly) | ecosystem: Environmental > Terrestrial > Soil > Wetlands > Permafrost | place: Sweden...
CCTGGCTGGCTTATTACTATATTCGTTTTTATAACGGGCCCACAACTGTTGATATCATCCACTGTTACCTTATAATTGGCAGCAGCAAGCAACGTTTTAAAATCACCAATTGTATCTGAGCTTTGCAAAACAGCACCCTTATATAGGCTATAGGTAAGTGTTCCCGTTCCTCCGGAAGCATGAACTATTATTTCCCCGTTATTATTACCAAAACATACTGTAACAGAAATGGTATCGATACTGTCTATTAATAAAGCCTTAGGATTTACAATAGGTATAGGATTATCCCAATGGTCAATAAAAATACAGTTATGGTTGTCCCTTTCTGCAAGATAATAAAAGCCAGGGTTCAAATTTGTGATCAGCGAATCATAAGGAAATGTTTTACCGCTATCGGTAGAAAACTTATAAGGCCTTGCTCCGCCAGTAGGAGATATTACTATTGTATCTATGAAAATATTATGGCACATTATATTGGCATAATCCACATTATTTACATCTAAAGGAGTAATGGTATAAATTTTTGCTGTTTTTGTAATACGATTGTGTGTGGGAAGTTTTGAATCTATTACCGTAACGTTATAATCACCCGGATAGGCAGTCAAAGTATCTGAGTCTCCTCCAATAATATGCCCTGACTGGTCTTTCCATTGATAATGATATGGTTTTACACCACCGGATGCAGTGACCCAAACTTTGCCCTGGTCTCCAAAACATTTTATCGTATCGTTGTGAACTAAAGCGGTAAGCGGTGCAGCAACCATAGCCATATTAATGTAAAACAAAGCTATTGCCAGAATATACCTCACAGAAACCTTCATTTTTTCAATATATAATAAACGTACAAACAAAAAGGGTGAAAAGTTAATTTTTTTACGTATAAAAAACAAATTTGTTGCAGCAAAAAAACGTTTGCCAGTAAGGCTTCTCAAAGGGGTAGCCCTTTGTATCCCTTTATTTGAAGGTGTTTTATAATGATACGGCTAAAAAATTAATTTCCACTAACTTACAAAAATCAGTGATGAATATCAACCAGAATAATTGTTTCAAATCAATGATATAAATTTAGTATAAATAAAATAACACCTTTATAATAGTGAATATCATAAAAATAATCATCCTAAAAATGAAAACTTAAACATGATAAATAAATTAGTTTAATATAATGTTAAACAACTCTCTGATTAATATTCTCCCCAAGTGAATTTATCTGTATCAAAACCAGCCAGGAACAGGATTCTGTCTATTACCGTTGCGATCAAATCATCCATGGTTTCAGGCTTGCCGTAAAATGAAGGATTTGCAGGATATATTATGGCCCCGGCTTCAGTAACAATTTTCATATTGTTAATATGGATTAAACTATATGGCGCTTCACGCAGGACAAGTAAGAGTTTACCTTTTTCTTTCAACATCACATCCGCTGCCCTGGTGATGAGATTATCCGAAATACCATTGGCAATCCGACCTAAAGTGCCCATACTGCATGGACAAATAATCATGGTATCGAATCCTGCCGATCCGCTGGCAAAAGGAGCAAAAAAATCATTCGAATTATATAACTTAAATGGTTTTTCAAATACAGGCAATTTGCCAATTTCAAATTTCCAAACTTCTTTTCCTTTATCTGAAAAAACCACTGCAACCTCATAAATTTGATTTTTGAAAATCATAAGATTTTCCAGCAGTTTTTTTCCATATACCGATCCACTGGCGCCTGTAATGGCAACAATTATTTTTCTTTTCTTTAGCATCAGAAAATTTATAAAATATAATATACCGATAAATCGAACAAGTTGTTATATTGACCATAAGTGCCCCAAATGGTAACATTACCGGCTAAATTACTTATCGGCCTGATGGAATAAGAAAATTTAAGGTTAAAAGATATTCTTTCATTCATCAGATAATATATTCCGGCAATCCAGGAAATATCAGTTTTTTTAATTGGATAGGTTGATATTTCATTACCATAACCCTCATTTAGTTTAGTATTAAATAAGTATCCTAAGGCAAAACCGCTCTCAAATTTAATTTTTTTAGCTGTTTTTAATGTTGCCAGTAAAGGCAATTCGAAATAGCCTAAAGTAAGTTTGTATAAGGACGGATCATTTGCAGTTGTTAATTTTGCAGCCCCTTTCATTATGTATTTGAGTTCGCACTGGAAACCCCAACGATAATCTAATTCTTCGCAAACTACTAACCCTGCTGTAAATCCTAGTTTATTATATCCCGAAAAGGTTAGTCCATCTATTTGCGAACCAATAATACCGAGAAACAGACCACCTTTCAAATTTTGTGATTTTACTGAAAAACTTATTGAAAAAATTATATACGTTAAAAATAAAAATTTTGGATATTTAACCATCGTTTTTATTAATCATTTTAGTTTAGTAATCTTTCAGTCAAAATTTCAATTCCCCTTGACGCTTTTTCCTTTATAAATTCAATTTTTCTTTTACCATAAGAATTAACAGGATTCGGGTCGATCAGGAATATCGCTGCTTTTGAAGGTGCATAATCTATTAGTCCGGCAGCCGGATAAACATTAAGTGAAGTTCCAATAACAACAAGAATATCTGCTTTGGAAGTGATTTCTATTGCATCCTCAATTGCAGGTACCATTTCACCAAACCATACAATATGTGGCCTTAATTGTCCGCCTTTCGGACACTTATCCCCAAGTTTAATATCCCTGTAACCTATATCGATAATATAATCCGGATCCTTTGTACTTCTGGCTTTTATAAGCTCACCATGTAAATGAAGTATTTTTGTGCTCCCGGCCCTTTCATGAAGATTATCGACATTTTGTGTTATTATATCTAACTTGAAATGTTTTTCGAGAGATGCCAAACCAAAATGCCCTGGATTTGGTATTGCTTTTTCAAGCTGGCGCCTGCGCTCGTTATAAAAACGAAGCACCAGCTCCTTGTTTTTTAGCCATCCATCGTAACTGGCTACTTCATTAACGTCGTATGATTCCCATAACCCTCCCTGATCGCGAAAAGTTTTGAGACCGCTTTCTTCGCTCATTCCTGCCCCGGTAAGCACTACCAGATGTTTCATTAAAAAATTCTTTATCCGTAAATTAGACCATCAAATTTACCTGAAAAATATGGAATGATTTATTTTTTATAAAACATTATAATGACGGATTAATTATTTCAATTTAAATATTTGGGTGAAATCAAAATGTTTAATAAAAAAGCACTGAATTCTGGAACCCAATGCTTTCAATATTTTATTAAAATATTATAATATTTTATTTTTTCTTTTTTTCAGTTATAAAAGATTTTTTGTTTTTAAAAATATCTGAAAATATTCCTTTATATTTTGAAGTAAACCAGGATTTAGAATTCTGGTTTGAATTTAAAACATATTCATCATTTCCTAACATATAAGCATCAATGTTAACTGTTTTCATATTTTTACCTTCAAAAGTCAGCTGACATTGAGCGCTGGCTGATGGAATAAAATTATCATTGAATGAATTGGAGCTTTTATAAGCCATTGCACTCAAATAATCTGAAATCTTAGCCGAATCTAATTTCTGATTATCAATCATCCACTTTTTATCGGCAAAATTAACTGTAAAACTACTGTCGCCGGGATATTTAAAGGTAAATTTATTTACATTCGATTTATCGAACCTGGCAATTGTTTGATTTCTGAAAGCATTAAACTGCTGGTTAAAAGAAAATGTAAGAAAACCATCTACTGCATAAACTTCATCTTCATCGGCCCTTCGAATGTAAGATGTCCCGGAACCACCGCCACCATACATTCCTCCATACATACCATTACCGCGTTGATAAGTGAATTTTCCAATATACAGATCAAGTACTTTTTTATTGCTTTGATAAACTTTTATGCGTGTTGCAGTTGTATCGGTTAAATTGTATTCTGCCCATTTCGTTTTTTCATGGGTCGCCAGGCGCAGAACTTTTATTTCAAGCAACATATTAATTAAATTCTGCATCGTGTTTGGCTCCAGATCAGCAATGATCTTCCCTTTGGTAACTTTCCAGGTTTTTTCTTCTTTATAAAATTTAATTTCTGAACGGTTTTCAGAAGTTGGATATAATAATAATTTGGTGACTTTGGAAGTATCGATTTCTACCAGCTTTGTGTTTAAGGTACTTTCGGTAAACTTCCAACGGTAAAGTTTTACTACTGCAAAGATTAACACTAAAATAACAAGTGTGTAAAGCAGGATGTTGTTATTAAATTTCTTAGACATAACTTTCCTCCATTCTTTTTATTCTTTGATTGCGTTTCATTTGGGCCCTTACAAAACCATAAACCAGCACCAAAATAATTGGTAATAGGAAATTAACCCATTTAAGTGTAGATTTTGTAGCATCTGATATTTCCTTTATAGGCCGGGCAGTGACGACTTTAGACCTAAGACCGATAAGTCCTGTATCATCCGAAAGCCAGTCAATACTGTTGGCCATAAGGTTAATATTATCCGGGTTAAGCTGTTGTGCCTGGTTTTGATTGCCATTAATTATAAAATCTGCATCACCGATTACAACGATTTTTGAATCGGTATTTCCAGCCAGTTTGCCTTCAAGGGTTGCTGCAATAACAATATTTTTCTTTTGAAAATCTGATTGTGTCCATTGTTTTTGAATATTAAAATAGACCGGTAACAATTCCATGCCGGACTTTTCAGAAGTAAATGCTATAGGAGTGAATTTTTTTGAAGCATCCCCGATATATTCTATCGGGCTGACAAAAGGCATTGCAATGACCTCAAGGCTTCCGCTGATAGGATGTTTGGCAAATGATTTTATAACCGGAAAATATGGAAACTGGATATTGCTTACCATTTTAAAACCGCCCTGCTGCTGGACAACCTGAACAGCTGAACAGGAAGCATCTATAACAATGTTATTGGAAACCAATATCCCTTTCCCTTTAAGCCAACTGTCGAGGCCATTTGTCAACAGACCACCATAAGCATTTTGCAAATTGGCATTTACACGGCTAAATGCAATAAACATTTTACCACCGCGCGAAAGAAAATTATCAAGCTGAACAAAGTGTTTTTGAGGAATGGTATCTTTTGGACGGATAATTATAATCGTTTTTAACCTGTCGGGTATCGATGATGTATCATTAAGTGTTAAAGGTTCAATGTTGTATAAAACGGACATTTCGTTATACACCTGGATAATTTCCTGGATTGACGGTTCTCCGTGACCCTGTAAAAGTCCAATGCTGGGTTTGTCTTTAACAGAAAGTTTTTTTATTGCCTTCGATAAGGAATATTCCAAGGATATTCCCGGCTGAATTAACGGGATAACTTCCTTTTTTTCACCCATTGAAATAACAGCACCTGTATAAATTTTCTGAAGTTTAAACTGATCCTTTTGATTTGTATTTATGGTCCTGGGCTGAACACCGGCCTGCATGGCTTCCTGTTCTACCTCTTCTTTTTCATTTGGGTTTACAAAGGTATAAACTACCATACCTTTAGATCTCCTGTTATACTCAACAAGGATATCTTTAAAATCATTTTTACCTTTAATTTCCTCCGGAGGAAGGTCTTCAGAGAAATAAGCCTTCACCGTAACCGTTTCAGAAAGTCCTTTTAAAAGGTCTTTTGTAGCCTTACTCAATGTATACTGTTTATCTGCGCTAAAATCGAGCCGGAAAATCAAGCTTTGTGATATCAGATTTATAACAACCACAATGGCTGCAACCAGGATAATTGATATATATAATTTGTTTTTCATGCTATTAAAACTTGTTTTAAATATTATACAATTCTATTTTAATGAGATTCTTTATCATTAGTTTTTATAATTAACCTGATATTTTTCTTTTCGATAAACTTGTTTCAGCAAGGAATAATCCCATAAAAACAATGGATAGGAAATATATTATATCTTTTAAATCGACAACTCCTCTCTGAATACTTTCGAAATGGGTCGACACACTCAATAAATTCAGTATCTCACCAATTAATCCTGTAAAAGTATTAGCGATAATGTCGAAAACAAAATGAAAAATAACACAAATAAATAATGTCAGTAGCAATGCAACAATCTGGTTACTGGTAAGCGAACTTATATACAAGCCAATACTTATGTAGGCTGCACTAATTAAAATCAGGCCCAAATAACCGCAGATTACTTCACCCCCATCGATATTTCCGACCGATGCAATGGTAATTACATACGGCAAAGTAAAAAGAAGTGCAATACAAATAAATAATAATGAAGCGAGGAATTTACCGAAAATAACTTGTCTGTCAGTTATCGCTTTTGTTAACAGAAGTTCAATTGTTCCGGTTTTTTTCTCTTCAGCAAGTAAACGCATAGTAATGGCAGGAATAAAAAATAACAAAGTCCAATATGTATACAATAAAAACGGACGTAAAGTAGCTTGTCCGATTTGAAACACATTGCTTCCTGTTAACCATGTTAGAAACCCGCTAAACCCGAGGAATAATACCAAAAGCACATATGCAATCAGCGAGTCGAAAAAAGAATTTAATTCACGTTTTGTAATAATCCAGATAGGTTTCATATTTTTAAAATTTTTAAAGGCCCCACCCTTACCTTCACCAAAGGGGAAGGTATAAGTTTAGGACATTAGTTATATAATCTTTTCATTTAATCTTCAAATTAATTTTCCTCCCCTTTGGGGAGGTTTTGATAGGCATTTAATTCACTGTTAATTCCCTGAATATATCCTCGAGTTTTGCTTCAGAAACTGCCATTTCGGTAAGAATCCACTTGTTCTGGACGCAAAGATTAAATATTTCCCTGCGGGATGTACAACCTGGACGGCTTTGAACCTCAAAACGATTTTTCAGACGATCGACAAAATCTACCATTGCAACAGTCGAAAGACCTTGTATTCCTTTGAAAATATTATTGGTTTCACCATCTTCAATTTTAATAATGAGTGTTTCCTGGCCTTGTGCCTGATTTCTTAAAGATTCAGCTGTACCATCGGCAACAATTTTCCCATTATTAATAATCATAATCCTGTCGCATGTAGCTTCAACCTCAGGTAAAATATGGGTACTTAGAATTACAGTTTTTTCGCGTCCAAGTTCCCTAATGAGTTTACGGATTTCTACAATCTGGTTTGGATCAAGACCCGACGTGGGTTCGTCAAGAATTAAAATTGCAGGATCATGAATCATAGCTTGTGCAAGGCCTACACGTTGGCGAAACCCCTTACTGAGTTCGCCGATCTTTTTATGTTTTTCTGCATTTAACCCGCAAACTTTTACCATTTCACGTATCCGTTCCATAATATGATTTTCTTCCACACCTTGTAATTCTGCACAAAATTCGAGATAATCTATAACAGGCATATCGTGATAAAGCGGATTGTTTTCCGGCAAATAACCAATGTGCTTTTTAATTTCATCGGCTTCATCGCGAATAGATTTGCCTCCGATTATAACGTCACCTTCATCACTAATAAGGTAATTGGTTATTATTTTCATTGTTGTTGTTTTGCCGGCACCGTTGGGTCCTAAAAATCCAAGAATTTCGCCGGTTTTTACTTCGAAAGAAATATTATCCACCGCTTTGGTATAACCGTACCTTTTGGTTAATTTTTCAATTTTAATATCCATAATAAACAAATTAAATATTTCTAATTTAATTAAATTTTTTAACCCTGATAATGATTAAAAAAGCTATAAACAGGGAAATGTATTTAGAAATTTGCATAATTAAAACGAAGGTTTAATCCCGACAAAAATAAAAAAATCATTTTCTTGCTTCCAAATGCTTTAAAATAGGTTAACTCAATTTAACATAGTTTAACAAAGAAATGGAAATTAAAACTCTTTAATTCCGATAATTTCCCTCACCTCGTGTAAGGTTTTTGAAGCACTTTCATGGGCTTTCTCCTGCCCCATTTTAATTACTTTTCTCAGGTATTCAGGGTTTGAAGAATATTCCTTTACTTTTTGACGGATAGGTTCAATGGCCAAATTAATATCATGGGAGAGTTGCTTTTTCATTTCTCCATATCGTATCTCACATTTATTATATTTATCATGAAAATGACCGAATGTATCAGTTGTCGAAACTACTTCCATGATTGTAAATAAGTTTTTGATTGGTTCCGGCATTTTTTGGTTCATTTGTGTCGGCCCGCTATCGGTGACAGCCCGCATTACTTTTTTCTCAATAGTTTTGGCATCGTCTGATAAATAAATACCGTTATCTTCCGATTTGCCCATTTTACCTGATCCATCGAGACCCGGAATTTTTATAAGGTCTTTACCAAAATTAAAAGCGTCGGGAAGTGGAAAATAATCCACCCCGTAAAGTTTATTAAACCTGCCTGCAAGGTTCCGCGTCATTTCCAGATGCTGTTCCTGGTCCTTTCCGACAGGTACTTTGTTCGCCCTGTGGATAATGATATCTGCTGCCATCAAAACAGGATAGGTCAATAAACCTGCGTTAATATTATCGGGTTGAAGGCGAATTTTTTCTTTAAAGGTTGTTGTTCTTTCCAGTTCACCTTTATATGCCAGCATGTTAAGTATCAGGTATAATTCGGAAACTTCAGGTAAATTGCTTTGTATATAAACTGTAGCAATATCAGGATCGATCCCTGCAGCCAGATATTCGCAAAGGACCTGTTTAACGCTTTCTATCCAATTGCCTGGTTTCGGGTGGGTCGTAAGCGAATGGAGATCGGCAATAAAGAAAAAACACTTATAATCGTGTTGCATTTTAACAAAATTGCGGACCGCTCCATAATAATTTCCCAAATGAAGTTTACCGGTAGAGCGGATACCACTTAAAACAATTTCCATAATTCAATTTCTATAGGTATTGCAAAGCTAAAAAAATTAATATCACAGATGAAAGAACGATTTCTTTTTTCATGGTAATTATTTAGGTATTTTTGCAAAAAAACTGGATAGTCTATTTTCAATAGTGTAATTTCAGCATGGAATCTATAAGGCTACAAAAAGTTTCAAGGCTTATTCAAAAAGAGTTAGGAACATTTTTCCAGCGCGAAAGCCATACATTTTGTGCCGGTAAGATAGTTTCGGTAACCAATGTGAGGGTAAGCCCCGATTTAGGAATTGCAAAGATTTACCTTAGTATATTTCCATCGGAAAATTTAACTGAAACTGTCAGTTTAATTAAAAATCACACCAAAAATATTCGTTATTCATTGGGCCAGAAAATCCGAAACCAGCTAAGAATTATTCCCCAACTTGAGTTTTTCATCGACGACAGTCTCGATTACATCGAAAAAATAGACCATTTATTGAAAAATCCTAAATAAATAATTCAATAACCGAAATCCATTTTTATGCAATATGAACCGATAAAAATAAGCCTGGGGAATGTTTTTAATAAAAATCCCTATCTGCGGATACTTTTTTATAAATTACTCGATTTGCTTTTATTAAGGGCCTGGCACATCAAAAAAGAACTCAGGAAAATTAGAAAAAACCATGGCAATAATTTAAATATACTTGATGCAGGTTCAGGATTTGGCCAATATACCTATTTCATGTCGACCCTTTCAAATAACTGGAAAATTACCGGCGTTGATGTAAAGCAGGAACAAATGGATGATTGTAACAATTTTTTTAAAAAGATTGGCCGGTCTGAAAAAATTCAATTCAATACTGCTGATCTTACTCAATATGTTAAACCTGATGAATATAACCTAATTCTTTCAGTTGATGTAATGGAACATATTAAAGATGACCTGGTTGTTTTCAGGAATTTTTACAGTTCATTAAAAACCGGAGGAATATTATTAATTTCAACACCTTCGGACCAGGGAGGGTCAGACGTTCATGATGATAAGGACAAATCCTTTATTGCCGAACATGTAAGAGATGGATACAATATTTCCGATATTGAAGAAAAGCTTAAGTTAGCAGGATTCTCAAGGGTCGAAGCAAGATATACTTATGGTATTCCAGGCAAAATTTCATGGAAATTATCTATGAAATATCCAATCTCGATGCTGAATTTAAGTAAATTCTTTTTTATTTTATTGCCGTTCTATTACCTTGTAACAATCCTTTTTTGTATGGTTTTGAATTTTCTAGATATTACTTTTTCATATAAAACCGGAACCGGTTTGTTGGTTAAAGCCTGGAAGTAAATTTTAATTTTCAAACAGATGTTTTTTAAAAATTCCAAGTTTCCTTTTTTTGTTTCCCGGCGCTACTTATTTGCAAAAAAATCTCATTCAGCAATAAATATTATTTCATTGATATCATTGTTTGGCGTTGCAATTGGAACAATGGCGCTTGTTGTTGTTTTATCTGTTTTCAATGGTTTCGACAACCTTATAAAATCGCTTTTTAATTCATTCGATCCCGATATTAAAATTACCTTAACAGAAGGAAAAACATTTAATCCCGACTCTGCAAAATATTTTCAACTTAAAACAATACCGGGTATTGAAGAAATTGCAGAAGTTTTAGAGGAGAATGCACTTATTACTTACCGTGAAAAGCAATATATTGCAACCATAAAAGGGGTATCGCCTAATTTCAGGATTGTGACAGGAGTGGATAAGAAAATTACTGATGGAAAATTTATGTTGCAAAATGGCGTTGTTCCTTTTGCAGTTGTAGGCCAGGGAGTGGCTTATTATCTTTCAATAGGAATTAATCTCAGCGATCCGCTTATTATTTATGTACCACGCAGGTCTGCTGAATTTTCTTTAATACCCGAAGAAGCATTTAATAAAAAATTTATAACACCCTCGGGTATTTTTTCTATCGAACAGGATTTTGATGCAAAATATGTTCTGTTGCCAATTAAGTTTGCCAGGGAAATGCTTGAATATGAAAATGAAGTCACTGCTCTCGAAATTAAAATTAAACAGGATGCAAAAATTGAAAATGTTCAAAGTAAAATTGAAACTCTTTTAGGAAAAAATTTCAAGGTGAAAAACCGGTATCAGCAGCAGGAATTGTTTTATAAGATCATGCAAAGCGAAAAATGGGCAATATTTTTTATTTTAACTTTTATTCTTATTATAGCTTCATTAAATGTAATAAGTTCAATTACTATGCTTATTCTCGATAAGAAAAAAGATATCAGGACTTTTAGTTATTTGGGTGCCGATTGGAAAACAATACGGAAAATATTTCTTTTTAATGGCTGGTTTAATTCTTTGGTCGGTGCTTTGATTGGAACGGTTCTTGGTTTATTCGTATGCTGGCTTCAAATTAAATATGGTTTTGTAAAATTAGAAGGCAGTGGCTCTTTCGTTATTGATGTATATCCCGTAAAAATTATTGTGAGAGATATTATTATAGTATTGATTACTGTTCTGCTTATTGGTTTTATAACCTCCTGGATTCCGGTGAGGGTGATTTCAAGAAAATATTTTGAATAAAAACAGCCTTTTATTTTAGAGAACCTGAAATTATATCTAATAATCCTCCCGGAGCAATTCCTAACCATACAACGGCAATAAAAGAAACTGCAAGTGCAAAGCTACCTCCAACCGATACCCATACCATTTCCTCTTTCTGATTTTCTACAGATGGCCTGAAAATTGAATAGACAACACGTAAATAATAAAAAAGACCGATCGCACTGTTAATTATCAAAAGCCAAATCAATATCCAGAAATTAGCATTTATACCAATGGATGCCAAATAATATTTTGACATAAACCCGGCAGTTAAGGGCATACCGGCTAATGAAAAAAACATGGTTGCCATAATTACAGCGAGAAATCTATTTCTAAAATACAATCCTCTTAAATCTTCAATATTATCTTTTTCTTTACCATTCTTTGCAAGTATGGTCAATACTGAGAATGCGCCAATTGTAGTAATAAAATAAACTGATAAATAAAAAGTAGCTGCCTGTACACCTATCCTTCCTCCGGAAATAAGCGCTATTAAAAGGTAACCGAAATGAGCAATAGATGAACAGGCAAGAATACGTTTCACATTATTTTGCCGAATTGCCAATAAATTTCCTGTAAACATTGATAATCCCGCAAGAATAGAAAGTACAGTAATTATGCTTCCGGCAGTTTCAAAATTTATTAAAGCAAATAACCTGATTGCAAAAGCGAATGCACCCCCTTTTGATGCTGTAGAAAGAAAAGCAGTGACCGGTGCCGGGGCTCCCTGGTAAACGTCCGGAGTCCACATATGAAAAGGGGCTAAAGCAAGTTTAAAGCCAAGTGCAGTAATAATCATTCCTATGCCAAACTTTAAAAGAAATGGAAAATGCAAGGTTGTTTGAAGTGTATAAATAAAATATTTAATATCCATACTGCCGCATTCGTAATATATAAGCGCCATTCCAAATAATAAGATTGATGATGAGGCTCCGGCAAGAATAAAATATTTTATCGCTGCTTCCACCCCAAATGGAGTATTACGTGAGTAAGCGATCATAACATAAAGAGGAATACTTAATAATTCCAATCCAAGAAAAAATGAAGCAAAATGCACTGAGGAGATCATAACCATGGTTCCAAGTGTCGAGACATGCAACATAATATAAAATTCCTCCTTTTGCTCTTCAACACTTTTAAAATATGTGTAATTTATAATATTAATAAGAATTACAGCGACCAGTGTAAGGCCAAAATAAAATATGGAAAAACCATCAATTAAGATAAGTTTTCCAGCCCATCCGGGCATTGTTTTTGAAATAATAAAAATTGAAAAGAATGCAATTAACAATCCTGTTAAAGAAAGACCGGCAATAAATTTATGATTTCTGTAGAATGCTGTGACCAGGATTAAAACTACAGATGTAATTGCTATTATTAATAAAGGTGTTAATGCCGAAAATTGAAACATAATATTTATTTTAAACCTGTAATCTATTTAAATTTTAGAAATTAAAATTTCCCTTCACCGAAGCTTCATTTTTGTTCAATGAAGTGGGTTGATCTTTATTATTGGACTGTTGATTCATAATTTTTTCAATACTTAATTTTGTTTTATCAAGAATTGGTTTAGGGAACAGACCAATCCAAATAGTCAAAATTATTAGAATGCCGAGAGAAATTTTCTCTTTAATATTAAAATCTGCAATTTGAAAATCGCTGGATTTTTTTCCAACAAAAACTTTTTGAATAATTCGTAATGAATAGGCTGCAGCCATTACCAATCCAATCGAAGCAAAAACGGTAATAATGGAATGTGCTTTGAATGCACCTGAAAGAATCATAAATTCTGCTAAAAAGTTCCCCATTCCGGGTAATCCGAGAGAAGCAATTGCAAAAAAAGTTCCAATACCCGATAGCACAGGTACTTTTTCCCAAAGTCCGCCCAATTGTGTGATATTGCATGTGCCGGTTCTTTTTATTAATGCATAGGCTATAATTATAATTGCAGATGAACTTACCCCACTGGCGATCATTTGCAGAATAACTCCCTGCCAGCAAATTTCATTCATAGCAAACAATCCGATCAAAATAAAACCCATATGACTGATACTGCTATATGCAGCAATTAAGCGCAAATCATCCTGTGAAAAAGCCATAAATGCCCCGTAAAGAATAGTTAATACTCCAAGGATCATGGCGGTATTAGCAAATATAACTGATGAATCAGGAAACAATGGTATTGCAAAACGAATTATACCATAAGCGCCAGTTTTAATTAACAAGCCAGTGACCACTGCCGGTAGTGGAGCTTCAAGAAATGAACCTCCAAGCCACCCATGAAAAGGAATAACCGGTAATTTAACAAAAAAAGCAACCAAAAAGCCCAGCATAAATAAGGAAGTAGTCTTATTTACAATTGAAAAATTAAGTAAATCAAAATAGTTAAAAGTGTAAAACCCAAGGAACTTTCCGTGCATGAAAAATAAACTGATTATTGAGATTAATAATAAAAGGCCGCTTGCCTGAGTGTATAAAAGAAATTTGAATGATTTTTTAGAATTATTTTCGTTTCCATACATAACCATTAAAAGATATAAAGGCAATAACATCATTTCCCAGAAAAAGAAAAACAGGAAGAGGTCAAATGCCATAAAAATGCCACATACTCCGGCAATCATTAACAAAATATTAAAATAATAAAATCCTTCATGATTTGTCCTTGGAGAAACCAGAATGGATATAAATCCCATGAATAAAGTGAGAATTACCATCACCATACTGATACCATCCATGCTCAGGATAATTTTAATTCCGATAGCAGAAACCCAATTCATCTGAAATGAATACAACCAGATTATTTTGTTATTTATTATTAATGGAATTGAACTGGCAAACCACATTCCAAATAACAGAAATAAATCAAAACCTATCGCCAGGAGAGTAATATACCGGGGCAGCGAATTACTCCACATAGAAACGATTAGTGATATTAATGCACCTCCGAATAAAACAATTAAAAGTGTTGCCAGTATCATAAATAAAGCATTAATGTAATAACTAAAATAAGTCCGGCCATCAATCCCGTTAGAAACCAGTTTAACCTGTTATTTTGAGTGAGACCTATAAATTGGCTCAACCGGATAAATAATAAACCGAAATTGTCAAAAATTCTATCAAGTATATCGTTCCTGTTAATTTTTGTTATCCAAACAAATGGCTGGACAAATAATTTATTATATAATTTATCGAAATTCCATCCATACAAGAAAAACTTTTGTACTTTATTTTCACGATTATAGATAAAAATTGGCTTTTTCAGAAAAATAATATATGCAATGTACACTCCTGAAAGTGCAATAATTGCAGAAAATAATTGGAATATCCATTCTTTGTTTTCGACATTTTTTAAAATTGTATGGGGTAAAGTATTTTCAATAAAAGAGGAAAAAAGTTTAATATTCCCTAAATTTTCAGGTAACTGGATAAATCCTCCAATTGTGGTTAATATTGCCAGTACAATTAATGGTAATGCAATTAAAATTCCCGGTTTATAATGAACATTTGTTTTTTCTTCACCAAAAAAAGTTATAAAAACCATTCTGAAAGTATAAAGCGAGGTTATAAAAGCACCAGTTAGTCCGGCTAACCATAACCATATATTGCCATTACCGGCTGAAAAAGAATACCATAAAATTGCGTCCTTACTGTAAAATCCTGCAGAAATCAATGGTAAAGCAGAAAGTGAAGCAGAACCTATGAGAAACGTCCAAAAAATTAAAGGCAACTTTTTATGTAATCCTCCCATTTTAAACATGTCCTGCTCATGATGCAAAGATAAAATAACCGCTCCACCTGCGAGAAAAAGAAGGGCTTTGAAAAATGCATGGATCATAAAATGGAAAATACCAGCCGACCATGCGCCCATGCCCAATGCAAGAAACATGTACCCTATCTGGCTGATTGTCGAATAAGCCAATACTTTTTTAATGTCATACTGAAAAAGAGCACTTATTCCTGCTAATAATAAAGTCAATGCGCCAATAATTGCAACAACATTCTGTGCAAAAGGGGAAAGCTCAAAAAGTACATGAGCCCGTGCAATCAGGTACACACCTGCAGTAACCATTGTAGCTGCATGAATGAGGGCGCTCACAGGAGATGGCCCTGCCATGGCATCGGGAAGCCATACCTGTAAAGGCAGCTGTGCCGATTTACCCACTGCCCCGCCAAGAAATAACAAAGCAATTGTAGTTGCTAAAGCAGAACCAATAATAATTGTACCCGGAGCAATTTTAAGAATTTCCGAAAAATTGAGCGTTCCAAATCTGGAATAAAGTATGAATAATCCAATAAGCAGGGCAGTATCTCCTATTCTTGTGACAATAAATGCTTTTCGGGCTGCATAATTGTTTTCAGGATTTTTATAAAAGAACCCTATCAGAAGATAAGAACAAAGCCCGACACCTTCCCATCCAAGGTACATGAGTAAAAGGTTATCCGCCAAAACCAGAACAAGCATCGACCCAACAAAAAGATTCATATAAGCAAAAAAGCGAGCATAGCCTTCTTCCTCAAACATATATTCAGCAGAATATATATGAATAAGGAAACCAACAAAAGTTATGACAAAAATAAAAACCAATGAAAGTGAATCAAGGTGAAAAGCAATTTCCGGTGCAAAACCAGATATTGAAAACCAGGTCCATAGTTTTTGAGTAAAATTGTTATTCGGAAATTTTAAAAACTCAGTACCAATTATTATTACCAATAATGAAGATAACCCGACCAAACCAACTCCGGTAATGGCCTGCATTTTTTTTGATAAATATTTACCAAAAACCGCGAGAATAATAAATCCGAGAAAAGGCAATGCCGGAACAAGCCAAAGAAATTGTAACATATTATTTAATTATATTTTCATTATGAATAAAGCCAATCATTTCAATGAATTTAAAGCTTTAGTATCAACTGTTTTAAAATGTTTAAACATCAGGATTGACAAGGCAAGTGCCACAGAAACTTCGGCAGCAGCAACAGAAAGGATAAAAAGAAACATTACTTGTCCGTCCGGCTGCGATAAAACAGAACCCACGGCAATGAATGCAAGGCCTGCGCTATTCATCATAATTTCCAGGCTCATGAGCATAAATAAAAGATTTCTGCGAACCAAAAGGCCCAAAAATCCAATTGCGAAAAGTATACCTGCAAGGATTAAAAGTGTTTCAAAACTGAAGTTCATAATAAATATTATATTTCTAAATTTTCCGAATCAGAATTGGTTTGTAAATATCTGTGTAAATTTCTTTTTTTTGTTTTTCCAA
>Ga0182021_10004365_pt1 | contig 16656 bp, 16 predicted proteins | sample 612E3MmetaG_FD_120493 | JGI IMG/M metagenome (GOLD analysis project Ga0182021, IMG submission 120493) | Permafrost microbial communities from Stordalen Mire, Sweden - 612E3M metaG (Illumina Assembly) | ecosystem: Environmental > Terrestrial > Soil > Wetlands > Permafrost | place: Sweden...
CCGGCGATGGGCTACGGCCAGGGTCAGATGCACGAACTGGAGGCTGCGCTCAATGCCATGCCGGCGGACCTGGTGCTGTCGGCAACCCCGATCGACTTGACTCGGGTCCTCAAGCTTGAGAAGCCGGTCGTGCGTGTTCGCTATGAGCTCGAGGAGCTGGCTGACGGTGCGGCCGGGGACAAGCAGCCGAACCTCACACAGTTGCTCGCCCCTATCGTCTCGCGGGCACGGGCCGCCTCCAAGTAGTAACCGCGCCGCTAGCAAGAGAGACCGCCATGACGCGTCACTTCCTGACTTTGGATTCCATCGGCCGAGCCGGGATTCTCGCCAACCTGGAACTGGCCCGGCACCTCAAATCGATCAAGGGGATGGCTCAGAACGCGGTCCCGGGTGGACGCCTGGGGCTCATCTTCGACAAGCCATCCACCCGGACGCGAGTCAGCTTCGAGGCAGCCGGCTGGGGCCTGGGCATGTTGCCGATCACCCTCCGCGGAGACGAGCTGCAGCTCGGCCGCGGCGAGACGGTCGCCGATACGGCGCGCGTCCTATCCCGCTACCTGACGGCGCTGGCGATTCGAACCTTCGATCAGTCGAGGGTCGAGGAGCTGGCGCGCTACTCCACGATCCCGATCATCAACGCCCTCACGGACGACCATCATCCATGCCAGGCTCTGGCGGATGTGATGACGATCCAGGAGGAGTTCGGCGACTTCGCCGGGCTTCGGGTGGCCTTCGTCGGCGATGGCAACAACGTATGCCACTCGCTGATCCAGGCGGCCGGCTACCTGGGATTCACTCTGGCGATCTCGACGCCGGAGGGTTACGAACCCAAGGCGGAGATCGTCGAGGCGGCCCGGGCCAACTGCAAGATCAACGGTGGTGCGATCGAACTGGGCAATGACGTGCGGGCAGCGGCGGCCGGCGCCGACGCCGTATATACGGACGTCTGGGCGAGCATGGGCCAGGAGAAGGAACGCGAGGAACGGGCCCGCATCTTCACCGGCTACCGCGTCGATGCCGGGCTGATGGCGCTCGCCAAGCCGCGGGCCATATTCCTGCACTGTCTGCCGGCCCATCGAGGCGACGAGGTGACCGACGAGGTCATCGACGGGCCGCAGTCTCGCGCCTGGGATGAGGCCGAGAACCGCTGGTTCACCGAGCAGGCGCTCCTCTACACGCTCATCACCGGCGAGGAGCGCCTGGGATGACGCGCCTGGTGATTGCCCTCGGCGGCAACGCCTTGATACGTCGGGGCGAGGCGGGCTCCACGGAGGTCCAGCGCCGCAACCTCGTGGCGGCGGCGCGCGGCCTTGTCACGCTCGCCGAGGGCAGCAGGGCCGAGATCGTCATAACGCACGGCAACGGACCGCAGGTTGGGTTTCTGGCCATAGGAGCGGAGATGGCCGCTTCTGTCGTTCCGGCGCCGCCGCTCGATGTGCTCGGTGCCGAAACACAGGGCCAGATCGGCTACCTGTTGGCCCAGGCTCTCAACGACGCGTTCCTGGAGCGGGGGCGGCGGCGGGAGATCGCCGTAATCGTCACGCGGACGGTGGTTCCGGCCGACGACCCTGCCTTCGCGAATCCCACCAAGCCCGTGGGACCGATCTATGACGAAGCCACGGCCCGAGAGCACGCGGCGACTCGAGGATGGAGCATCGCCCCGGATGGGAAGAGCTGGCGGCGAGTAGTTCCATCCCCGCCGCCGGTACGCATCGTAGAGGCTTCGGCGATACGTTCGCTCGTCGACTCGGGGATCCTCGTCGTTGCTTCCGGGGGTGGGGGAGTGCCGGTAGTGGAGCTGGCCGGCGGCCGACTCGAGGGCGTAGAGGCGGTCATCGACAAGGATCTTGCGGCCGTGGTCCTGGCTCGGGCCGTGGATGCGGACGGCCTGGTTCTGCTCAGCGACGTGGATGCCGTGTACCGTCGCTGGGGCACGCCGCGCCAGGAGGCCATCCTCCGCATGACGGCAGAGGAGGCTCGTGAGGGCCTGTCGGCCGGGGCGTGGCCTTCCGGTTCGATGGCGCCCAAGGTTCGAGCCTGCGCCGAGTTCGTGGCCGGCGGGGGCCGGTTCGCCGCAATCGGCGCGCTGGAGAACGCGGTGGCGATCGTGAAGGGCAGCTCCGGCACGTGGTTCGGGGCGGAGTCCGTGGGGTTGCCGAGGCGGGCTGCCTGACGGACTTCGGCGTCGGCGCCGAAGGCTCGGCGAGCCAGCGAGAGTCACTCGTACGCGCTTGCCTGCAGCTCGTACAGCTCCGCGTATAGCCCGCGATTGCGCATCAGCTGGGCGTGCGACCCCGCTTCAACCACTCGGCCGTCGGCGACGACAACTATCTGATCCGCCATTCGGACCGTCGAGAAACGATGCGAGACCAGCACCGTGATGCCGCCGGTAGCGGTCCCAACTCGCCGCGCACCTTCGGCGTAGCGCTCGAACAGGTTGTGCTCCGCCTCGGCGTCGAGTGCGGAGGTGGGCTCGTCCAGGATCAGGACGAGCGGCAGTTCGCGCATCATCGCCCGGCCCAGGGCCAGCTTCTGCCACTGCCCGCCCGAGAGTTCCGTGCCCTCGGTGTATGACTTGCCGAGTTGCGTCGAGAGCCCGTCCTCCAGGCGATCGACGACGTCGCCGGCATGGGCGCGATTGAGAGCCGCCTCCACGGCCGCCTGCGAATCCACGAACGGCAGGTCGCCGACTCCGACCGTCTGGCGGGCGACGAACTCGAAGCGGACGAAGTCCTGGAACCCCGTGGCGATTCGCTCGCGCCATTCGGCGAGGGGGATGCGAGCGAGATCGGCGCCGTCGGCGGTGATCGTGCCCGAGGTCGGTTCGTAGAAGCGGCACAGGAGCTTGACGAGCGTGCTCTTGCCGGCCCCGTTTTCGCCCACGATGGCGACGGTCGAGCCGGCCGGCAGATCCAGGTTCACTCCCTCCAGCACAACTCGATCGGTGCCCGGGTAAGTGAAGGCCACCTCCTTGAAATGGATCCCCGTGCTCAACCGTTCGGGCACCGGCTGATCGGCATCCTTCGGCTCTCGCTCGGCCACGTACTTCTCCAGCCATTCGAAGCGGGTGAAGGCTCGGGCGATCCGCTGCAGATCGTTGAGCAGCGACACCGCTGCCGAGACCTGCTGGTTGACCTGGGCGGCGAGTGTGATGGCCAGGACCACGTCGCCGATGCTGCGGTGCCCGCCGATGGCGTCGTTCACTACCAACAGGACGCTGGCCACGTAGCCGGCCGCGAAGATGAGCTGCCCGGCGGCGCGAAGGGCCATGGCCCTGGCCTGGGCCCTCCACAAGGTCCGAGTGGTCTTCTCCCACAGATCGCGGTGGCGGCGCCGGATCTCGGCTTGGAGTCGGAAGACACGCAGCTCCTTGGCGGGGCCGGCGCCTGTGGCCAGGCGGAAGAGGTGCATCGCCAGCCGTGTGTCGGCCGCGGTCTCATCGCGCGCTCGATCGATGACCAGCTGAGCCTTGCGACCAGTGACCAGAGGCGGGATGGACACGAGGGGCAGCAGCAACAGGATCGGGTTGACCACGGCGAGCAATACACCGGTGATGCCGATCGCGACGGCCAGGCTCGAGAGCGACAGGACGGCGAAGAAGCCGTTCTGGATCTGCTGCAGCTCCGTCTCCAGGACGGCAACGCGGTCGGCGTATTCGGGGCGTTCCTGATGCTCTATCCCGGCGGAGCCGTTGGCCAGCGCAATCAGTCGAAGCTCGGTTTCGAGGGTGTTGATCTCGGACAGCTCGAAATAGGCGATGTGCGCGAAATGGCCCAACGTCAGAACGCCGATCACGCACGCCGCCACGGCGACTCCGGCAACGGTGGCGGTCCCGCCGTCGCCTGCCACTGCGGCGTTGGTCAGCCACTTGAGGGCCAGCGCCATCAACGGCGCCGAGACCGCGCTGCCCAGAACGAGAACGAGCGCGATCAGCGTCTTGAGCCGGTTCTGCTGCCAGGAGAGGCGAAGCAGCCAGGCCGCGCTTCGAAGCGTCTCTCTCATCGGACCGCCTCCGACTCGGTGCCGGCTTCCTCCTCGACCGCCCCGTCGCCGGCAAGATCGGCGGCGTTGACTGCCTCGGTCTCCTCATCGTCGGTGAATCGTTCGGCCTGGAGCCGAAAAAGCTCGGCATAGCGGCCGTTCGCGGCGAGCAATTCGTCGTGGCTGCCCTGCTCGATGACCCGGCCACCATCCAGGACCACGATGTTGTCCGCGTGGCGGACACTCGAGAAGCGGTGCGATATCAGCACCGCGGTGGCGCCGCGAGTCACGTCCACGAACTTCTCGAAGAAGGCGGCCTCGGCTCGGACATCGAGCGCGGCCGTCGGCTCATCGAGGACCAGAATCGACGCCCCATTCTCCAGCGCGAAGAGCGCTCTCGCGATGGCGACCCGCTGCCACTGCCCGCCGGAAAGCTCGGCGCCGTCCTTGTACTGGCGGGCGAGGGGAGTGTCGAGGCCACGTGGCAGGCGTTCGAGCGTGGTCAGGATTCCGGCTCGACGAGCAGCCGTGCGGATCCGGTCGCGGTTGCCGATCAACTCCACCGCCCCGAAGCCGATGTTCTCCGCCGCAGTCAGCTCGTAGCGGTTGAAGTCCTGGAAGATGACCCCGATCTGGCTGCGCCAGTCGTCCACGCCGAAGGAGCGGACGTCGATGTCGTCGACCAGAATGCGGCCGCCGGTTGGTTCATACAGCCGGGCGAGCAGCTTGACGAGGGTCGTCTTGCCGGCGCCGTTGAGTCCGACGATGGCGGTGCAGCGGCCGGCCGGGAGCGCCAGGTTCAGATGGTCGAGGACCGGTCGCTCAGACCCGGGATAGTGAAAGTCGACGCCCTCGAACCGGATCTCGCGCTCGGGCAGTCCGCGCGACTCCCGACGAGGTTCGAGCTGGATCGTCTTCTCGTGGAAGGCGGCGACACCCCGCTCGAAACCCTCGACGCCGTCGTAGGCGAGCATCCCAAATTGGGTTTGGGCGTCCGCCTCCGGGAAATGCTCGCCCAGGCGGAGCGTGGCCAGTCCGGCCTGGAGCCCCAGGGCGAGTTGCGTCAGAGAGATGGTTCCCGCGGCTGCGGTCCTGCCCAGGGCCGCGAGCGTGAGCGAAGCGACGACAAAACCGAAGGCCGTGTACACGAGGTACGGGGCGAAGTAGATCCTCCTCCGCTCGGCCCAGACCGACTTCAGCCGAGTGGTTTGCAGCTGCCGGTAGTGGTCCGACAGCCAGCGACCCAGCCCAAAGACGCGGATCTCCTTGGCCGCCGCGGCTCGTAGCGCCGTGGCCCGGTAGTAGTTGGCCTCGCGCCACATACCGATGTTGGTGAAGAACAGCCGGCCGTAGACACGCAGGCCGCCGCGCTGGCCCCTCCGGAACACCATCGTTGCCGCAACGAGTGCTGCGGCCGCGGGCCACGAGAAGACCAGACCGACAACCGCGGCGGAGCCGAGCATCTGCGTGTAGCGGCCGATGAGTGCGATGAGCCCGGAACAGGCGGCCCCGGGCGTCCAGAAGCTCTGCTCCAGTGTGGTCACGGCCTGAGCCAGGTCGTCGAGCACGTTCTGGTCCTCGAGGGGGCCGATGCCGGTGCTCCGCAGGGCGGCGGCGATGAGCCGATCGAACACGTAGCCGTCGACCCGGCGCGACAGGAGTTCTCCCAGTGCCGCCTGCAGCGGCGCGACGATCTGCTGCGCGACGAAGGCAGAGGCGGCGATGGCGAACGCGACAACGAGCGCAACCCACTCGCGCGAACCGACGCCGCCGGCAACCGCGTCCGGCACGCGGCCGATCATCACGCTGGTGGCAACGATGAAGAGGATCGGCAGCAGACCGAGGACGATGTTGAGGGTGATCAGCAGTGAGACGAGGCCGGCCCCGCCTGCTGGGACCAGGGCCACGATGTGGAAGTAGGAGCGGTAGACGTCGAGAACGCCCCAGAAGTAGGCCTTCATGGACTGGCGAATCCTGGTGGAGGTGTCGGAGGAAGTAGCTTACCAATCCTCCGGCACCGGCCCGCGGCGCCGGTCCGCCGCCGGTCCGCCGCCGGTCGGCGTCCAGGCCCGGTCGAGTCGAAGCCCTGCTAGCCCTTGGCTTCGGCGTCCGGCACGAACCCAAGTCGGGCAGAAATCTTGTCCGCGAAGTCGGCGCGCACTCTGGCCGCGTCTTCTCGGCTCAGGCCAAGCTCATTGGCGATTTCGACGAGCGTCGAATTCTCCATCGAGGTGATCGAATTGTCGGCGGCCGCGATGTGATAGCAGGCCCGCATCAGTGCCAGTTGCTGCTCGGGCGTGGAGTGCTCGCGGAACTCACGGGTCACCAGGTAGTCGCTGGTTTCACCGCTCAACTTCTCCTGAAGCTTCGCCATCTCGACGACGAGGACTGCCTGCGGTTGGTCGAGTCCGGCGCCGGTCAATTCCTGCTCCATGGCTGCCGTTTCGACCGCGCTGATTTCCAGATCGGCGTTGGCGGCACGCGCCAGGACGTAGGCCATGGCGGCGAGAAACCGCGCCGTTTCCGAAGGAAGCGATTCGAGCCGGGCGACTATGTTGCGGACAGCAGTTGTCTCGGCCGTGAGATCGGGGGACCCCGCGACACCGGCGGTCGTCGTTTCGGCGGGGTGGCCCCCAAGGAAGCGCAAGAAGGACACGGCCTCAACTCCGATCGTGGGTTGCGGCAATTGCGCCGCGGATGCGACTCAGGCGTGAGTGAACAGCAGATGCAGTTCCATGATGCCGCGATCGTCAACCGACAGCACGGAGAAACTACTCGGTTTCTGGACCGAGTAGTGCGAGAAGGTGATCGGCAGGCTGATCGTTACGGCGATGATGCCGCCCTGGCGGACGGCCTGCAGTGCCACGGTGACAGTCTTGCCGACTTCGTGCAGAGTGAGAGCGCCCGCGGCGTCAACTTTGACGGAGGTTCCATCGGCCGGAAGCGCGCCAGGGTCGATCGGCTGCGGGGACGCGAAGGTCGCGGCCGGGAACTTGTCCGACTCGAACAGTTCGCAACCAGCAACAGCGTCCCGGAGCAGCCGGTGACTACCCCCTTTTGGCGACTACACCGGCCATTCGCCACTGGATATGCTCGAGCCGCAACGGCGATTCCGCCAGAATCCGGACTGCTGCCTCGGGCGCCTCCCCGGCGAGCTACAACACGGGTTGCCCAGCAGCGGAGAACACGATGCCATCGATCTCCTGGGATCCCTCGATGACGACGGGCGTTGAGAGTCTCGACAACCAGCACAAGCAGCTCATTGCCTGGCTGAACGATCTGCTTTCGGCCATGAGCGCTGGGCGCGGACGGACGGAGATCTCGAGCTTGCTGGACAAGCTCGGTGGATACGCAGTCATGCATTTCGGCAACGAAGAGGATTGCATGGCCAAGTACAACTGCCCGGTCGCTGCGAAGAACGCCGCCGCCCACAAGGACTTCGTCGCAACCTTCGCGGCGTTTCGCGAGGAATTCGACAAGACCGGAGCCACTGCTCACCTGGTCGTCCGGTTACAGGCCGAGTTGATGCGCTGGCTGACCAGCCATATCAAGGCCACGGACACCCAGCTGGCGCCGTGCGTGAGGGCCACGCCCCATAGGTGATGGCTCTCTAGCTCTCGCGCCGACCGAACGACGAGGCAATCAGGACCGCGCCTAGGGCGATGACCAGGATCGGCCATGTAAGCCCGAGGTCGAGATTCGGGTCGAGCTGATGCCAGGCCAGCACCCCGCCGCCGATGATCAGGAGGATGCCGAAGAACAGGCCCGGGTGGCCGTTGCCGCGGTAGCCGTGCCGCTCGGCTCGCTGCTGCCACCGCTCGGCGCGCCGCTGCCAGCGCTCCTGTCGCCGCTGCGAGCGCCAGTCGTTGGCCCACCAGCCACCCGGCCCAGGGGCGGGGGGCATGCCGGGAGTCCCCGCGTAGAGACCGAATTCAGGTGCGGCGCCAGGCGTAGGGCCGGCTGCATCGGGACCGGCGGCGGCGTCCGATGGCCCAGTGGCCGGCGCGGAACCGGTTGAAGGCGGGCCGTAGCCGGCCGAGTACCCGAAGGGTCTTGGCCCCGCCGTCCAGCCCGACTGGGATGGCCAGTCCATTGGTTCCGGTGGGACAACGGCGATCATGATGAGGTAGACCCAGAACGTAAGCGATCCGGTCAGGAAGAAGGACAGGAACCAGATGATGCGGATGATGACCGGATCGATATCCATGTAGGCGGCGAGGCCGCCGGCCACGCCCGCAACGATGCGGTCATCGGCGGAGCGATACAGGCGTCGTGGTTCCATTTGCGGGTTCAATTGCAGCCTCCTGCGTGGTTGAAGTTGAGGCTCCCGAGACTCGTGTCAACGGTGAGGTCGGCCCTGTGGGCCGCGCTGCCGTAGTTGGGTGTCTGCCAGGCGTTGCCGACTCGGACCATGCCGGCACCGGCGAAGTCACTCGATGAGAGGCTATCGGTCGAGGTCACGTGGACTCCCAGACCCTCGGGCAGGCATACCCTGAGAGACCCCAGATTGGTCTCGAGGTGGCCCGCCAAATCGGATGATCCGTCCAGCGTCACGTAGGCCGATCCAAGGTTGCTGGAGACGGTGAGGTTGCCCACCTTCGTCCCGGTCAGGTCGACGTGGATCGAGCCGAGGTTGAGATTGAACCGAGCCGTCGCGAGATCGGCAGCTCCAAGGTTGAAGCGTGCGTCGCCCATGTCGATGTTGGACGTCAGGTCGATCCCGGTGCCGGCCGGAAGCTGGACCCGCCAGGTGTCCTTGCCACGTCCGAAAGACCAGTGCGTGGTCTTCGTCGAGCCCACTTGCAGTCTGCTGGCGCTCGAAACTACCTGCGGGGCGTCGCCGCCTCTGGTTGTGGCGTCAACGTGCCACAAGGCGTCGCTTGATGTGGTGACCGTCGCCGTGCCGCATTGCAGATCCAATTCGACGGCCGTACTGCCCTGGAACGAACCGGACTGGGAGGTTGTGCGCGAGCTCTGGCCGTCGCCGCCGCAGCCCACGTCCGGGCCGATGGCGAAGGCGCTGCCGAGGACGAGGCCGAGGCAGATGGCTACCACCGTGCCCCCAAGGAAGAAGGCCGGCGTTCGCGACAAGATCACACTGAGGCCGATCCCGACGATGATCAGTGGCCAGAGTCGCCAGGCCTCGCCGAGCGCTGAGGCCGGGATGGCTCCCTGGCGATAGGCCAGGGGCACCACGCCGAGAACGATGAGAAACACTCCCCAGTTGAGTCGACGGCGGCTTACTGTCATGCGCATCACCTCTCGCGGATATCGTTCGGCGCCGGACTCCGGCATCGCTGTCCGATTTCCCAATGGCGTGAGAATACCCGCCGCCTGGCCCGCATTACGTCATTCGTTAGGCGGGCGGGCAGTACTTCGCTAGATCTAATCGGCCTCGTCCGGAGGCTGGGTCGTGATAGCCTGATCAAGGACCGCGTGATCACAAGTTGGCGTCCCCTGGAGGCGACTCGATGCGACTGGGTGAGTGGCGCAAGACGGCCCCAAGCAAGGAATCGTTGAGCAGTCGGGTCCTCGCAATTCTGCGACCCGTGCTTGTGGATCTCGGAGCCGAGGCCGACGCAGAATGCTGGATTGCCTGGGGTGACGACCCTGAGTCGCGGTACTCGATACTCGCGCCGACGGTTGCCGGCGTGATAGCGATGGCTGTTCGGATCACCGGTCCGGATGGGCCGCGGGCCACGGCCAAGCTGATCCGCTGGTCCAAGCTCTCCGTCAGCGAACTCGCCATCGAGGCAAGCGGCGGCCATCGGATCGTGGCGGTGCAGGTCGAGAGTCTGGTGCTCAAGGGCATCGACGCGGAGGCGGATCGGATCTGCGAGTTCGTTCGGGGGTTGCTCGCCGGCATCGACGGCCGCAACCCGATGCCGATTCCGCTCGCACTCGTGCAAGCTGCTGCAGCCCTTGGCACAGTCGTGAACATGCCTGTGGCGGATGACACGGAGGAGGCCGGCTCGCCGCCTCCGTCCAAGGGCTCCGCCAAACGAGCCGAACGGGATTCCGAGTCGGCGTCGGGGCCCAAGCCTGTGGGTGTGCGTGCGCCGAAAGCCGTTCCGAGCGCAGCCAAGCCCGCCTCAAAGTCGGCGCCCAAGTCCGCCGACAAGCCCGCGGCCCTGGCGCTGGTTCCGCCGCCGACGCCCGGGTCCGCCCCGGCAGCGACGCCCGCCGCCCCGGCGACCACCCCGGCACCGCCAACCCCTATCGCCGCCCGGACGGCAGCGGCCCACCATCCGGATCAGGCTGCTGCGGCACCGGCCCACCCGGCTTCGGAGCCCGAGCCCGAGCCGGATCGGTCGGAATGGGTTGGCCCCCATCCGATCGAGGGTCCTGCCCGCGAGCCCGTCAAGCCACGACCCTGGAAGCCTTGACGGTCTATCCGCCCCAACTCAACCTCCGAGATAGGGTGAACCGGCCACGATGGACGCCTAAGGAGCGACACAGGACGTGACCGTCTCCGGCCAGATGTCAGCTGAGACAGAGTCGCGACGAGGCGACCGCGCGGCCGATGGCTCGCGACCGCGTCCTCCGGTCGGATTGCTCTCAAACTCGCGCCGGGTGGCCGCCGCCATTTCGATCCTGCTCGTCGCGTTTGGTCTGTCGGTTCTGGCGGGCTGGGCCCTGGGCTTGCCGCTGCTGACCAGCGGGCTGCCCGGCCTGGCAGAGGCCAAGGTCAATGACGCTCTCTGCTTTGCCGGGCTGGGATTGGCGATTGGTTCCGGGGCGGCGCGGTGGTCCCGTCGGGTTCAGTGGTTCCGGTGGGTCTTCGCGTTGCTTGTAGTGGCGATTGCCGGGGCAACGCTCCTGGAACAGGTGAGCGGCAGCGATTTCAGGATCGACGAGTTGCTGGTGCGGGACCTTGCCGGCGCGACTTCGCCGTATCCGGGCCGATTCGCGATCCAGACCTCGCTGGCGTTCCTGAGCGCAGCCATTGGCGTCCTGGTGCTGGGACGCCGTGTTCGCGGCGTCTACCCGTCCGAGGTTCTGGCGCTGGCTTGCGGTGCCATCGGCGGTGCATCGGCGTTCGGCTACATGTACGGAGCGCAGGGGCTTCTCTGGCCAGGTGCCGCGACTGAGGTGTCGCTGCCGGTCTCGCTGGCCCTGATCGCAACCTGCACCGCCATCCTCTCATCGAACCCGGACCACGTGCTCGTGAGATTGATGGCAGACCTGGGAATCGCGGGCCAGGTGATGAGGAGGTTGATTCCCGCCGCCCTGATCGTGGTTCCCGCCGGTGCCTTGGTTCGCCTCGTCGGAGAGCGAGCCGGTCTGTACGACGAGACTTTTGGTCTGGCGATTGCGGATGCTATCGAGGTGCTGGCGCTCGTTGCCGTTGGTGCCTGGACCGCCGCTCGTGTCCGGCGGCTGGAGGTTGAGCGGTACGGGGTTCTGACGGACTTGATCCGGCTCGGAGCGGTGGCATCTACACCTCTCATTGAAACGGCTCCGGTTGGTCTGGCAGTCCTGGACCTGGACCTGCGCTACTTGTACGTGAATCCCGCGCTTGCCGCCATCGGTGGCCTCTCCCCCGCGGCCAGCCTTGGGCAGCGTATCGACCGTCTCGTGCCCGCCTTTGCGAACGAGGCACAGGCCTCGCTTGCCCGGGTCGTTGCCGATGGTGTCCCGATTCGCGAAGTCGAGGTGAGCGGGGACACTCGGGCGGACGGTCCGGCCGGAACCTGGCTCTTGAGCGCGGAGACGATCAAGGACTCTGAGGGCGAGACCATGGGTCTAACGATTAGCGTTGTCGATATCACCGAGCGGAAGCATCGCGAGGAGGCTCTGGCTGCCCTGGCCGAGCTGGAGCGCCAGGCCCAGGCGATCGGCGAGTCGATCCCGTTCGGTATCTGGCTGGCCGAGAGCGACGGCCGGATGCGCTACCTGAGCGAGTCGTTCCTGAAGATGACCGGTCAGACCATGGAGCAGGCTCGCGACTCCGGATGGATGGTCAGGCTGGCCCCGGAGATCGCCGAGAAGGCGAAGCAGGATTGGGCCGAGACGGTTGCGGCTCACGTGCCGTGGAATCGCGAACTCGTCATCCAGGACGCCAAAGATTCGCGCCGCACCATTCTGTCTCGGGGTTTTCCCGTGTACGGCGAAGATGGCCAGGTCACGAGTTGGGCAGGCATAAACCTGGACCTGACCGATCGGAAGGAAGCCGAAGAATTCCGTGAGGACTTCCTCGGGATCCTCTCGCACGAACTCGGCACGCCGACCACTTCGATCTTCGCCGCAAGCACACTGCTGCAGCGGCCCGGTTTGGATGAGTCCAGCAGAACGGAACTGCTCGGCGACATCGCTCACGAGGCCGAGGGGCTGCGCCGGATGGTCGAGGACCTGGTGGTGCTTGCCCGCGCGGAACGCGGGACCATTCAGGTTCACACGGAGCCCATTCCGCTCCAGCACGTCCTTCGGAGGGTCTGTGAGCAGGAGCAGCGGCGCTGGCCGGACTGCAAGTTCCACCTCAGCATCGCGACTCCACTACCTGTGGCGCGCGCAGAGGAAGGCTTCGTCGAGCAGATTATGCGGAACCTCCTCGGCAACGCGGCCAAGTTTGGACCGCCCGGCGGCGAGGTAGAGGTGCGGGTCGACGCCCCGGATGGCTGGCCTCGGGTCCTCGTCCTGGATCGCGGCCCCGGCATCGATCCGCAGGAAGCGGAGAGGCTATTCGAGGTCTTCTACCGCTCCGAGCGCACGTCGCGCGTTGCCGGCTCCGGGATAGGCCTGTTCGTGGCCCACCGGCTGACAGAGTCGATCGGCGGCACGATCTGGGCAAAGCCCCGGGAGGATGGCCACGGCGCCGAGTTCGGCTTCCGGCTGCAGCCATTCACCGAAGACGCGGTCTAGGTGTGGTTCCCCGTCAGGTGGTTGACGGCCGTCCGGCTGATCGGCGGCTGTCCGGGACTGCCTAGGACTTAGCCTTCTTCGAAGGTTTCGACCTGGCAAGACTGTTGAGGGCGACCGCTTCTAGAACGAGTGCCTTGAAGGCGGACTCATTGACTTCTTCTCCCTCATGGATGTCGATCGCGCGGCGCAAGTTCCCCTCGAGACTCGAGTTGAAGAGACGAGCCGGATCCTGCAGGAACGCACCTTTGGCGAAGGTGAGCTTCACGACCTGCTTATAGGATTCGCCGGTGCAGATGATGCCGTCGTGCGACCAAACCGGGGTGCCCGGGGACGAGGACTTGACCCACTTCAACTCCTCGACGGCGTCCGGGTCTGCCTCCTTGATGAGCTTGCGCATTCTGCCGAGGGTCTCCCCGCGCCAGTCTCCGAGTTCGGCGATCCTTTGCGAGATGGGCTCCGATGGCGACTGGCCCTGGCTCGCGTCAGACTCTTTCATGACCTCATCCTAGCGCTCCCGAAACACAATTGGGAATCTCGCGCGGAACAGATCCACTCTGCGCACAGAGAAACGCGGCTCCCGCCCGGAGGCAGGAGCCGCGTTTGGGAGCGGGAAGACTACTTGAGGGCCTTGAGGGCGGCGCGGCAAGCCTTCGCGTCGGCGAGGGCCGACTTGAGGTCGTTGCGAGCCTGAGTCAGGGCGCTGCGGGCGCCGGTCAGCACGGGGCCGGCGGTGCCGCCGTTGTACTGAGCCGGAGTGAGCGGCAGGAGCTGGGCCGGCAGCGGGCCGGCCAGATTAGCGGCCGCGGCAACGGCAGCGTTCATCGCATCGAGGTCCGCCTGGGCGGCCGTGGTGTCCTTGCCGGCGGCCTTGGCCGTGGCGATTCGAGCGGCCAGGTTGGTGTTGACGCCTGCGAACTTGGTCTGGGCGGCGAGGACGCCGTCGGCGGCATTGACCAGATGGACCTGCGGGGCGACCAGCAAGTAGACGCGATAGTCGGTCGCGATCTTGGTGATGTCCTGCCTGAGGGCCGGGATGGCCGTCTCGGCGTCGATCGTGGCCTTGAGGCTCGTCAGGCCGGCTTGCGTGGAGCCGATCTCACTCTGAAGGGCCGTCTTGTCGGCGGAGGTCATGACCTTGGAGGACGTGATCTTCGCGGTCAGGCTGTTCAGCGTTGCGAAGCGGCGGTTGATCTCGCAGTCGCCGAAGGCATGCAGCTTCTCGACCGTGGCGCCGGCCTTGACTGCGGCGGCGTCCGTGGCGCAGACGCCCTTGCCGGCGGGACCGGTCGCGGGTGCGGCTGCGGCCGCGAAACCGGCCGAGACGAAGAGCATGGAGCCCCCGAGCGCGAGGCTGGCGAGCAGGGCTGTGATGCGAGGCTTCATGGAGCTACTCCTTGTTGATTGGGGCGGTTACTCGCCGCCGGCCGAGCCGGCGTCGCTGCCCGAGAGCGAGGTGTTGATGCCGTTGAGAAGGTTGTCGAGGCCCGACAGCTGGCTATCGAGCGGGTCCGGCGTCGCTGCCGGATCGGCCGTCTGGCTAGTCGCTGCCGAGTCACTTGGCGCGGGGGACTCGCTTGCGGTCTGCGTTGGGATGGGGGAGAGGGTCGGGGCCGTCTGATCGGCCTGGCTCGACTGGGTCGCCGGCGTGGGCCCGGCGGCCTGACCGGATCCGGCGCCGTTGTGCCCGGAGCAGCCAACTGCGGCTATGCCCACGAGCAGCAACGTGGCCGAGAGTCTGGTCAGAGAGCTGATTTGGCGGTTCAACTTGGCGGTCTCCTTGTCTTGCTCATTCGGAGCTGACATTGGAGATCGTGGGGTGGCCGCCTTCGGGCTGTACCCGGCATACGTAAGGCGGCTGTAAGGCCGGTGGGCCCAATCGCATCCGGGCGGCGTCTCGCGGCACGCCACAGCGCGGGCCACCCATGAGAAGAGGCTCGCGCTGTCGGTCGCTGACCGTTACGATCGCCGGGTCTGAATTCGCGCCGGCAGGCGCTGCCTCAGGCCGAAATTGGAGAGTTCGACTTGAACGCGTCGCTGATCCGCTTCTTGAGGCCCCACGTCGCCGAGTTCATCGGCACCTTCGCGCTGGTCTTCTTCGGGTGCGGGACGATCGCTCTCGGCAACAAGGATGTCCTGGGCGGAGCGATCGCCTTCGGCGGTGCGCTCGGAATCATGGTCTATGCCCTCGGACACATCTCCGGCGGTCACTTCAACCCGGCCGTCTCCATCGGGCTCGCCGTTGGGCGTCACCTGCCCTGGACCCGCGTTCCAACCTACATCATCGCCCAAGCCGCTGGCGCGACCGTGGCTGCGTTGCTGCTTCGCTTGACGCTGGACTCCGGAGTGCCACTCGGCGTGACCCATCCCACAGGTTCGGACGGTCAGGCTTTCGTGTGGGAGGTCGTGATGACCTTCTTCCTGGTCTTCGTCGTCACGGCCGTAGCGACAGATCCGAGAGCCGTGCGGGCGGCTGCCGGCTTCTGCATCGGCGGCACGATCGTGATCGACGCGCTCGTTGGCGGGCCAATCAGCGGTGCCTCGATGAACCCGGCTCGCTCCTTCGGTCCGGCGCTGGTTGCCAACGACTTCAGTGGTCTCTGGATCTACCTTGCCGCCCCGGTCGTCGGCGGAGTAATCGCCGGGCTGATCTACTTGTTCCTGCGAGAAGACAAGCCGGTCGGCGCCTGAGGTCCAACGGTCTGTCTCGGCTGCTTCGGACGCCACATTGCCGTCACGTTGATGAATCTGCTGCCACCCGGCCGCCAAGCTGATATGGCCCTGTAATTGCCGAATCGGACGCAAGTCCGGAGAATTGGTCTGGGGGTCGGCTCGTCTGGCTGGGGTTTGCGACTTGATCGTCCGGATACTCAAGGGGCGTGTCCAGCCCGGACAGGTGGCCGTCTTTCGCGAGCAAGCCGTCCAGGTGCTGAACGACGCGCGTCAACGCGATGGCCTCGTGCATGCCCAGCTCGGACGCCAGGTTCACTCGGACGGAGCCGAGGAGATCGTCTTCGTCAGCGTGTGGCTCAGCCTGGAGGACCTTTACCGGTGGGTCGGCAGCACGGACCTGCTGGCCACGCCGGTACTTGGCAACGGCCGACCCAACGTTTTCGACCACTTCGAGGTCCAGCACTACGAAACGTACGAATCGGCCGGCGCGGATGGGCTCGAATTGGGTAAGTCCGCGGCTGCGACCGCAACCCCTGGCTCCGGATACTGACGGGCGGTTCCCGGCCGCCCGCAGTGCGTTTGCGCACCGGATTTCGGCGCTGAGAGGGACCTATTTGGTCCAACCCGCCCGAGAGGGTCCTAGTACTGTAGTTCTAGCGTTGTATATGACCGCCGTTCCGGGTACGGTATGCCCGGACTCGACTCCGATATTCGACGTAGGGAGCCGGGCGATTGAAATCGTCGCGGATGGACGGTAGCCGATGGGGAAGTCGATCTGGCTTTCAGCCCGTCTGACGGCGTAGCTCAGAACGAGGGAGTTCGATCAGGGCAGTAATGAACGTCGCCGAAGCGCTCGACGCCTGGCAAGCGCAGTACTCCGCCCAACCGCCGGTAGGATTCATGCTGCGCTTCTCGCATGAGTCCGTGTGGACGCGCGTTCACTACCTGCGGGAGAGTACCGAGCCCGCCAGCATCGAGGACGACAGGCAGACCGCGTCGCGTTTCGATGCCGTCGCCAGCGCGCTCTTCACCGGCACTACGGTGCTGGTGCTGGCGATCCACCTCGATCCACGCCATGAAGACACCGCCGGCTTGCGCGCGCTGGGCGCATCCGCGATCACTCCGCCGGATAGCTGGATCGAG
>Ga0182021_10004366_pt1 | contig 16654 bp, 10 predicted proteins | sample 612E3MmetaG_FD_120493 | JGI IMG/M metagenome (GOLD analysis project Ga0182021, IMG submission 120493) | Permafrost microbial communities from Stordalen Mire, Sweden - 612E3M metaG (Illumina Assembly) | ecosystem: Environmental > Terrestrial > Soil > Wetlands > Permafrost | place: Sweden...
GCCTGAGCCATCACTTGTGACAGTGCCGATATTCATGTAGTTGCCGTTAGGATCGACTGCGGTTAAGCTAACTGGAACGCCGTTGACAGCTGGCGGAGTATTTAGCAACGTTGAGTTTTGCATGTGCAGATAGTCCATCCAGACACTCATGTTAGCATCAGAAACCGCTGGAACACCATTAGGATACTTTGCGGTAAGATCTGCACTGGAACTGGCAGGTGACTTATCTAATACCGAGCCCTGGATCAGTACACTGCCTCCGACCTGCTGCTGCGCCATCACTGTAGTAGAAGTTGTTCCTTGGCCTAAGCAATAGAGGTTTCCATCTAAATCTCCAGTAGCTATCAAATAACCATTAGCAATCGCAGAGTCACGAAGTCCACCGTTTCCAATAAATACGGTGTCGCCGTTAGTAGCGTTAATACATACCATCAATGCAAATCTTGAGATAGGGTTGATTTTATACTGAGACGAATAGCCTGCAAATCCGTAGAGTTTACCATCTGCCAAGATCAAACTAGTAACATAGGGTACTGCATTATTGGGGTACTCAGTTGAAGCAATAGCTGTACTTCGCCATACTTCATTTCCATTCGTCAAACTGTAAGCACGCATTGTACCGTCCGAGAATTGAATATACATGTTGTTGAGGTCATTGGTCTCAGACCAATAAACGGTCCACGTTGTAGCCCATGTATTGTCGCTGAAGCTGGTACTTGTCCAAAGAAGATTGCCAGTTAGCATAGAGTAGCAGTTGAACACTGAGTTTGTTGGATCAAGTATAACAAAGTCGTCCACGCCACCTCCTGTGACGAATTGCTGGTTTTGTGTGGTTGAATAGGTCAGGGTAAGGTTCCAAAGTGAGGTACCGTCTGCTGCGCTGTAACCCCAATACTGGTTGGGTCCGGCTTTTACCACAATCGTTGACAAATCTGTTGTTACGCCTAAGATAGCTTTGGCGGTGACAGGTGCCTGAAGTGTCCCACTAAAGTGTGAAACTGCATCTGCGATTGATGCTGGCAGTGTACGTTGCCACACAATTCCTGTTGGCCAATTGTTATTGACAACTTTCGATATGTTCCAGGCAAACAAGTAGTTGTTACTTGCTACTCCAAAGGCAAGGTTGCTATCTTCAACGAGTCGAGATGAGGTCGCGTTATTGATTTGCCGCAGTAGTGTTCCTGTTAAGGGATCATAGTAATTCCAATAGACGATTCCGCTGACTGTCACGCTTCCCCATAGGTAAGGTGTAGGGGAATTTCCATAGGAGCTCTCGAGAACTACGTTTCCAGTAGGGCTATAACCGGATTGCGTAAATGCGTTTCCAGGCAAGTGGAACCCAGCAGTAACAGTGCCATTCGCTGTGTATAATAGTTTTCCAGTTGTCAAATCGATGCATTCGAATTTGCCGAAGGCTTGTCCAACCGGTGTAGTATTGGGAATATTTGCGTATAATTTGCCTTCTAGGATTGTAAAACCAATAACAGAACCTTGAGCACCATAGCTGACGCTGCCATACATACCGCCCATAATGCCTCCGTCTCTAAATTGTTGCTTCCAAACTATGTGCGCAGTGTTAGGTCCTGAACCATAAGGCTGCCATCGAAGCTCAGTGGCACTGTTAACTGTAAAGCCAGTGCTTGAACTGCCAAGCCAGTCGCCTGAGATTTGTTTCCACTCTCTGTTGTTGCTGTTTATTGGATAGCTCCAATAATTATTTGCGTTCGGCAGCTGAGACCACGGATAACCATTAAGCAGACCCGCCAAAACCGGGTCAGTCTGAACTGTAAAATAGGCTGTGTTGCTGGTGCATCCGCTCATTTGTACGGTTCCTGAAACATCAGTTAGGTTCTGCGCCGGCATCGTGAAGGATAAACTCCAGTTACCAGCCATAGTAGGCGTATAGTAGAAGAATATAGCGCCAAGCGATTGAGTTTGTCCTGCAGCATATTGGTGTGTTCCGTCAGTTGGCATGAATGTGTCTTTTGTTCCGTCAGGTCTTACGAATGTTACAGTTATTCCGCGATAGCCGTCATAGTATGGCTGCCAAGCATTGTTTGTAGGTATAGGATAGATGAATAGGTTTGCAGTTGCTTCTTGGCCGACTCCGACAAGATGCGGTGAAAAGTCGATATAACCTGTAGTTTTCTCAGGCTGAGTAATGCCAACTTGAGCCGAAGTTGGTTGAGCAAAAGCCATCATAAGTGTCGTAGCTAACATCAAAATTAATGTCATCGAAAAGATTGCTTTTTTGTTTCCTTCAATTTTACTTTTAATTATTTCTAAATTCATAGTCATTTTTCTTATTTCCTGTCCATTTTAATAAAATGGATTCTATGGTCCTATGGCAAAAACTATTTAAAACTTTGGGCATTCGATTGGTATTTGGATTGGTGAAGTCAAGAATATCCCAGTCAAATTTCATATTCAGGAAATTCCATTCCGTAGGAGACTTCCTTCGGTAAAATTTACCTAATGCAGTGGATTAATTGGTAAAGGGGCAAACATTAAAAGATAACTTAACCCAATAATTATCCGCTATTTCTTTAGTTTAATTTTAATAAACATTTGAATTGCCAATTTCACCTGTTATCTTAGCTCAAGCTATTCAGCATAATTATCGCAGTGTTTACCAACATAATTCTTAATTAGCATAGAAAAATTAGGATATAATTATTCTTAAGGGTTTACAGAGGCTTTAAGTTTAGGAGAAAGAAAATTCAAGGACATCAGACTATTTTAACTGTTTCTTCAAAGCCTTCTCAGCTACGTCTTTTACCTTAAAAACAAAAAAAGGAAAGATTGGGTTTTTTGTGTGTATTCATTTTATGCTCGTTTTCTCAATATGAGGACTGTAGCGATGGCAATTGCTATTATTATGGCGATTCCAACAGCGACAATGTATGTCATCAGATCTGATGTGGTGGCTAAGTTTGAAGGCGCATTAGTTTGTGTTGGTGTTGCTGTCTCTGCGTGCGCTGATGTAACGGATAGTGCTGTCTCCGAATAGGAAGGATAGTATGCATTTGAACCACCAAATGTAGCGTCGATTTTGTATATGCCTACAGTGGATGGAACGAAGTTGATTGCATAGTTGCCTGATGAGTCTGTTGTGGTTGTGCCGATTGTGACGAAGTTACCATTAGGATCGACGGATGTCAATGTCACTGGGACACCGGTTTCTTGAGGTGGACTGTTTAGCAAAGTTGAGTTCTGCATATGGAGGTAATCCATTTGCTCGCTTTGGCTGGCATCTGAAACTGCTGGAGTGCCCGGCTGTGCAGGAGATTGATCTAACACATTGCCCTTTATCAGTACTGTTACACCATTAGTGACGACATCGTTTTGGATCCCTACTGAAGTTGAAGTTTGGCCTTTGCCTAAGCAATAGAAGTTTCCATCGAATATGCTGGAAGCCGTGAGATAACCATTGGAAGCACCATTGGGGACAATTCCACCGTTTAAAGTATAGATGGTGTCGCCGGTAGTAGCGTTAATACATAGCATCTCTGAAAACCTTGGAACAGGGTTGATTTGGTATGAAAGTGAGTAGCCTGCGTAAACATAGATATTACCACCTACCATGACCGTGCCCGCCACAACTAATGGCAATACATTTTCGGTGTCCTCAGTCGATGGAATAGGCGTACTTGTCCAAATTAAGTGTCCGTCTGTCAAACTATAAGCTCTCATTGCGCCGTCAGGGCACGAGAAATATACGTTGTTTAGGTCATTGGTCTCAGCGAAGTAAATGGTCCATGATGAAGCCCACGGATAGCTAGCAACACTGGGAGTTTCCCAAAGTAGAGCGCCAGTTTTTATGGAATAGGCGTTCCACGCTGAATCAGTCGGATTCCAAACTATAAAGTCGTCCACTTGAGCTAACTGAAGTTCCTGGTTAGTATTGACTTGGAAGTTCAGGGTAAGGTTCCATAGTGACGCACCGGTGTTTGCGTCATAAGCCCAGTACTGTGCATAGTTATATACCACAATCGTAGACAAATCTGACGATACTGCAAAGATAGTTGGGGTGGTGGGACCTGACGAGAGTGGTGTAGGTAATGGGACTTTCCATGTGATTCCTGTCTGCCAATTGTTATTCGAAGCAACGCTTGTCATGTTCCAACGATACACGTATCGCGTAGTTGAACCTGCCAGAGCTCCGGCTCCAAATGCAAGTTCGGTGCCGTCAATAAGTCGAGCAGCGCTCACGTTACTGAATTGCTTCGTTAAAATCCCTGTCATGGGATCATAGTAATTCCAATAGGCAATTCCGGCGACTGTGGCGGTTCCAAATAGGTAAGATCCATAGTCCGATCCATAGGAGCTCGCGAGTTCTACTTGATTTTGATTAGTGTTTTGCGTAAATGCGTTTCCAGGTAAGTGGATACCATAGGTAATTGATCCATTCGCTGTATACAGCACTTGTCCAGTTGACAAATCGTAGCATCGGAATATGCCGAAGGCTTGTCCATATGGTGTGGCGGATGCGCCGCTGCTAGTTAAGGGAATATTTGTGAATACTTTGCCTTCCGTAATCACAGGACTGTTAACTCCCGAAGTACTGCTTTGACCAGCTGCATAACTATAGCTGCCATAAACTCCGCCTATAATGCCTCCTGCTTTATACGGTTGGTCCCAAACTATGTGCGCAGTGTTAGGTCCTGAACCATAGGGCTGCCATCGAAGCTGAGTAGGACTGTTAACCATAGCCATCGTATTGGCCATGCCAGTCCAGTCGCCTGAGATTTGGTTCCACTCTCTGTTGTTGGCGTTTATTGGGTAGCTCCAGTAAACATTAGAGTTCGGCAACTGAGCCCATGGATAACCATTAAGCAGACCCGCCAAAACCGTACCAGCCTGAACTGTAAAGTAAGCTGTATTGCTAGTGCACCCTAAGAATTGTACAGTTCCTGAACTGTCAGTTAAGTTCTGCGCCGGCAAAGTGAACGATACACTCCAGTTTCCCACCATATTAGGCACATAATGAGTGAAGAATAAAGCCCCAAGTGACTGTGTTTCTCCTGCAACATATTGACCTGTGTCGTCTGTTGGCATGAACGTGTCTTGTGTTCCGTCAGGTCTTACAAATGTCACCGTTAAACCGGAAAAGCCTTTGAAATACGGCAAATAAGCATAGGTTGTAGGTAGAGGATAGACCCATAGATTTACAGTTGGTGCTTGGCCGACTCCGATAAGTGTTGGCGCAACGCTGGCGAAACCTACAGTTTTCTCAGGCATAACAACACCAACTTGAGCCAAAGCAGGCTGAGCAAAAGTCATCGATAGAGAAAACGCGAATATTGCAATCAATGATAGCGCTAGAATTTTGTTTTTATTTTCCCGAATCTTTAAAATGTTTAAAAACATATTTTTCACTTTTTCTAATTTTCTATTGCATCCCGAGTTAACGCCGATGGGTTATCTCGTTCAACGTATACACTCTCTGCAAGGCTCTGTATATATTTTTCCCAAAATCTGCACGCGCTTCTAAACAAAGCAGACAAAGTCGATTATAAGCCAATTTACCTACAAAATCTTGGTCAGAAGACCCTATTAATCATTTTTATGAAACTTTTCTCCAATTATACAATCCAATAGAACGCGAGCATATGGGTGTTTATTAGACCTTAGCCGTGATTGGTCTTTTTAGGGCCTGAAACGAAGGTTTTATTAGCGCATAAGCCCAATATTCGCCTTTTAGGTTGATTGCATCCTAAATTATAGTGTGTTATGCAAAAGCCCCTTACATTTCAGGCGCGCGCTCCTTGTTTAGTAAGCTGTTATGCTTTAGCCATCTCTTCTCAAACAAAAATTACGTAACTATGCGATTAAGTTATCGAGATACTTTAAAGCCTTCTCAGCGCCTTATAATACCGCTTGCAAAACAAAAAAAGAAAAAGAGTTTAGTTGATTGTATGTTGCTTGGCATTTATTTTTTTCTCAGCATCAGAACTGTAGCGATTGCGATTGCTATGATGATGGCTACTACGCCTATTGCGAGGTACATGAGCATGTCTGAGTTGGAGACCAATGACTGCACTGTTGAAGTGGGCGCTGGGGTTGTCGTTGATGCTGATGCAATGCTAACGGTTGATGATGTTTCTCCATATGAACTGAAGTATGAGTTGCTTCCTGCGAAAGTGGCGTAGATTGTGTATAAAAAATATGGGTTTGAAGGCGTTTTTCCGTTAGATGCTACAATCAACTTTAAGGATAAAACCCAAAGAGAAGTTGGCTTATGCATCAGTAACATAAACGAGTGCTTGATTAAAAGTTGCGAAATAGTGATTGCAAATATTACGCCTTTTAGGGGTCCAAGCGCTGACGTTGGGACTGTTTATGAAATGGGTTTTGCGCATGCATTGGGCAAGAGGGTTTTCGCATACACTAACGTCGCCGCATCCTTTACGGAGCGCACAGTAAAAGCCTTAGGAAAACAAGTTAAACGCGGCGCCGGCGAAAAATTGCGGGATGCTCAAGGCATGTTTATTGAAGAAAATGGCTTAACCGATAACCTGATGATAGACGGCTGCATCAACGCAAACAGCAAATTCTTAGTCGTTGAAGAAGCACCTGCCAACCAAGTGTTTACTTATCTTGGCGGCTTCGAAAAATGCCTCAGGGCTGCTCAAAAAATAACTAAGGATAATCAACTGAAATAATTAGCCAGATAACTTGCCTTTACATTTGGGGTTCGGAGGCTTCTTTTTTAGGCATAAGCAGCAAAAACAGCTCATTTGGGTTAATTTTATATCTTAAATGAAGAATAGTTTAGCTATGAGCGGATTTAGCCAAATGGAAAAGATTGCTGAAGGCATCAGTGACTTTGGTGATTTTAAAGCTGTTTTGTTTAAGACAAATGATGGCCGACATTTTGTACGATTTGAGCCTGTAAATAGTGCTGAAAAGCCCTATGTTGAGTGGCTTGGCGGAGATGACTATTTAGAGTGGCTCAGATGTTGGGGTAAATATTCCGCAACATAGCATTTATTTTTCCTGCCTTAATTAAAAAGAAAAGAATAGCTCCGTAAAAAACAGCTTATTCTAGCATGTAGGTAATGTCGTCCCATGGGTGTCTGTAGAGGCCTTGTTTGAGCCGTTTCTGATCCAAGAAGTGCGCTGTCATTCCTATGGTTCTGCCGACAACGAACAAGCCATTTAGTGCGCCCATTTTGATGTATTCGTCAGATTCTTCTTTTGGCATCTCGTTTCTCAACATGTCGACAAAGCAAATTCCGATGCAGCCGTCAACGTTTAGGATAAGGTTATCTTTTTTGGATGTTGTGACTTTCTCAACCTCGAGAGCATAGTCTAAAAGCGGCGTAGCTTTGAAGTGTTTCTTGGCATATTCTTTCATTATTGTTACGCGCATGTCGGGGTTGTTTACGCTTTTTATGAGGTGCCCGATGCCTTGAATATTTTCGCCTTTCTTTTTCATTTCCTCAACAAACTGTACGGGTGTTAGTCCTCGGTCGTAGGCATCAGAGAAGGTTTGGGCTGCCCCGTCGATGGCGCCGCCGAATCTTGGACCTATTGTCAGTAAACCGCTAGCTACGGAGGACATCAAGTCTTTGCCTGCTCGAGCTGCGACTATAGCGTTATGAGCACCTGATACTGCGGGTCCATGGTCAGCGGTTACCATAATGGCCATTTCTATAAACTTGGTTGCGTACGATGGAAAGTGCCGCTTGAACCAAAGGATGCTTAGCACCCCGCCGATTCCTATGTCTTGCTTGAAGACTTCTGAGATGGGCATGTTACCGTAAAGGAGTTCTTCACCTCGATCATCGGAGATTGTACAGATAAAATTGGCTGGTTTTCGGATGAATCCTTCTTTCAAAGCCTTAGCATAATCCATAGGAATTCTTGGCACCGGCAGTTCTGGCTTCGGCTTGATAACTCCCTTCTTGACTAAGCAATCATACGTTTCTTTAATTTTCATGTCATAATCATCATAGGAGTTTGGAACAATGGCGCCAGCTGCCTTCAGAGCCGCATTTTTTGCGTCTGCGGTTTCTGCTTCAGAGCCTGCTTTTGCGCCGGCATGACCGAATTGAACTTCAGTTTTGAATGCTTTTGAGCAAGTACCGGTGACCCAGATGACCAGAGGCTTTGTGATATTTTTAGTCTTCAGTGCGTCGGCTATCTCGTACTCGCCTCTTCCTCCTACTTCGCCTAAGCACACCAGCATCTTGATGTCATGTATGCTCTCGAACCGTAACAAGTGATCAAGTAATGTTGTGCCTGGGTAAGTGTCGCCGCCGATAGCTATGCCTTCATACAAGCCATCCGTGTTTCTGGCGATGATGTTGTATGCCTCGTTGCTTAAACCACCGGATTTTGATACAAAACCCACTGACCCGGGTCTGTGAAGTTTAGACTCGATTATGTTTTCAATCGTGCCGCCCGCATTACCAATTTTGAAGCAGCCAGCTTTTATTCCCCCAACTGTCGCGGGTCCAATAATGGCTTTTCCGAGGGCTTTAGCCTTAGCTGTAACAAGTTTCATGCGCCTCTCAGGCACTCCCTCAGCAATTATCACTACGGTTCGTATTTGTGGTATAGTGAGTGCTTCTTCTGTTGAGGGTGCGGCTGATCTAAAGGATGCAAAATTTATCATTACATCAGCGTTAGGATGTTTTTCAGCGGCTTTTTGGATGGTTTTGTAGATGGGAATTAGAATTTCGCGTTTACCGAAAAAGCATTTAGAGAAGCTGTCTCCGCCTGTAGGGTTAATTATTGCTGCCACTGAAGGCGTTTCTCGTCCTGAGGCGTAGTCAAAGTCAAGCATCCTCTGTGTTGCGGCAACTTGATTGTTATAAATGAACGCTTGGGTGTTTTTGTTGAATAGTTCGTTTGAGTTTTTCTCGATTGAGGCTCTCTTCGCCATTTTATTCTGCTCCCTTAAGTGCCATGGAAACAATCTTGGTCATATGAGTTTCTGGTCCATAAACTTCAATGGGTACACCCAGCTTTTCGCCAAGTTGCCTCATTTGGCTTAATCCTTCTTGATAGTTCGGTCCGCCCCTGCGCACGAAGATTTTGACTCTGTTCTCCTGCAGTTGCTTTTGGTGCTCTTTAAGTGCCTTAATAATTCCTTTGAATGTTGCAGAGACGTCGGTGAAATTTGCGATTCCGCCGCCAATGAGGAGGAATTTGCCTTTTGGGTTTGGTTGGCGCGTCATGAGGTCAAGTATTGTTTTGGCGTAAAGATAAGTAAATTCTTCGCTTGGGTCTCCTGAATATTCTCCGTAGTTAGCTAATTCGCACATGTAGCCAAGGTCCGTTATTGTATCAGCGTAAATGACTGATGCGCCGCCGCCGGCAACCATTGTCCAAACTCTTCCTTCAGGATTGAGGATAGTTAATTTTAGGGAAGCGCCAGTTTTTGAATCCAGATCCTCGATGAAAGCTTCTTCGTCAGTTGGAATCCGCCCGAATGGGACTGGAAACTCTATGTTGCCCCATTTTTCGCCGCTTTCAAACTCGGCGGTGCTGTCTAGTTTTGCAGCCATGTCTAATGGTATAACTGAGTCGTCTGTAACTACAATCGGATTGATTTCCAGATAAGTGAAATTTAAATCGGCGTAGAATTTGAATAAAGATTCTATAAATCCAGAAATGTTTTTTTTGCGGTTAAGAGGGATTTTTTGGAGGAGCTTTTTTTCAATTTCCGCTGCGGTTGGGAACGTTCCGATGGGTACCTCTAGGCGTGTTGCTTTTTCATCAACATCACCGACGTTTATTCCGCCTTCCTGGTAGAACATGATTATATCGCTGTCTTTAGTCGCCATCATCGACAGATAGCATTCGTCCGAGTCATTGTGAGGTAACATGGGCTCGATGATAAAGTGTGTTAATTGCCCAACGATGCCTTTATCGACAGGTTTTCCTTTTGCGTCGAACTTCCCGTAAATTGTTATTTGCCCAGTTGATTTTTCTTTTATCCATGCTTTGGCTTGGTCGAAGTTTGCGTTGATGAGAATGAGTTTGTTTTTTCCTCTGCGCTTTATCAGCTGGTCTGGTTTAACGACTAATTTTTCAGTTGTTAGCCATGGATACTGAGTTGGTAATTTCCCCAGGTCTGTATATGGTCCAACGGTTACAATCTTATCCGAGATGTTGTATTGCCCTTTGGAATATTCTTTGAAGAGATGGGCGAGCATGCGTTTCCCATCTGCTTCTCTAATCGCTTTATGCGCCATTCCCCTTGCCTCTATTTAATTTTCTTTTTTAGTGTATTTGCTATCTCGGCAATAAAGTCCTCGGTATTGACCTGTCTGTTGTTTGAATTTGGGGTGGCTACAGCAAGCAAGTCGCCGGTCATAATGCCGCTTTCAACAGTCTCTAAAGACGCCTCTTCCAGTTTATTAGCAAAGTCTACAACTTCTGGCGTCTTATCGAGTTCGCCTCTCTTTCGGAGGCAACCAGACCACGCGAAAATAAGCGCCATGGAGTTGCTCGAGGTTTTTTCACCCTTCAAGTATTTGTAGTAATGCTTCTGGACTGTGCCGTGGGAGGCTTCAAACTCATAAAATCCTTGAGGACTGACAAGCACAGAAGTCATCATAGCCAAACTGCCGTATGCTGAACCCAGCATATCACTCATTACATCGCCATCATAGTTCTTGCATGCCCAAAGTAAACCGCCCTCAGTCTTCATTATCCTTGCAACAGCATCATCAATAAGGGTAAAGAAATATTGTAGTCCTGCTTGCTCGAATTTGGCTTTCCAGTTTTTCTGGTATTCTTCCTCGAATATTTTTCGGAACTGCCCATCGTAAGTTTTAGAAATCGTGTCCTTGGCGCCAAACCAGACATGAAGTTTCTGGTCATAAGCATACGTGAAGCAGGCTTTGGCAAAGCTCTCTATGGATTTGTCTGTGTTGTGAATGCCTTGAATGACACCTGGGCCTTTGAAATCCTGGATTGTCCCGCGCCAAAGTTCTTTACCGGCAGCATTAGTAAACAGCAATTCTGCCTTTCCAGATTCAGGAACTCGATATTCGCAGTTCTTGTAAACGTCCCCGTAGGCGTGCCTGCCAATGTGAATTGGTTTTTTCCACGACCTAACAGATGGCGAAATATTGTTCACTAAGATTGGCGCCCTAAAAACTGTGCCATCTAAAGCAGCTCTGATGGTTCCGTTGGGGCTACTCCACTCCTTCTTAAGATTGTATTCTTTTACACGGTCTTTATTGGGAGTGATCGTGGCACATTTAACGCCGACACCGTATTTTTTAATTGCTTCTGCTGCCTCCAAGGTTATTTTGTCGTCAGTTTCATCCCTTTTTTTGAGTTGCAAGTCATAGTATTCGACTTTCATGTCAAGATAGGGCAAAAGCAGTTGATCCTTAACCATATGCCACATTACACGGGTCATTTCGTCCCCGTCTATCTCAACAATTGGGGTCTTTACAGATATTTTTTTCATATAGATTCCTCTGTTAGTTTTGCTTGACGGTGTACGGTAACAATCCGCCAGCGTAAAGGATGGCTTTTTGTCTTTGCGAAAGATTGTACGTCAACTCAATTTCCAAGTTCTTAGTTTTATCCACCAAAGTAACTTGTTCGTTGTTCTGCAGTTTTTTCTTGAGATTGGGAAGTTCAATTTCGTCGCCTTGACCTATCTTGTCATAGTCAGCCATGTTTTTGAAGGACAGTGAGATTATGCCAAAGTTCACAAGGTTGGCGGCGTGGATTCGTTCGACTGATTTGGCTATGATTGCTTTTACACCAAGATACATTGGGCACAATGCAGCGTGTTCACGTGAGCTTCCCTGGCCATACGATTCGCCCGCGACGATGACTGTGTATAAGCCTTTCTTTTTCGCTTCCATTGCTCTAGTTGGGAATGCTTTGTCAATTGGTTCAAAAACATATTTTGAGTATTCTGGCACGTTTGAGCGGTATTTGAGTCTAGCTCCCGCGGGCATGATGTGGTCGGTTGTGATTTTGTCACCGACTTTTATGCCGACCATGCCTTTGATTTCGTCGGGCATTTTGTCGTTGACAGGTGGCGCGCCAATGTTGGGTCCTCTGAAGATTTCAATGTTTTTATCAGCGTCTTTTGGGAATATGAACATTGAATCGTCGATAAGGAACTTTGATGGCATGCTAACTTTTGGGTACTCGAACCCGGCTTTTCTTGGATCAGTTAATTTGCCTGTTATTGCTGAAACGGCGGCGACTTCTGGGCTTACAAGATAAACTTGTGCGTCTGTGGTGCCGCTTCTTCCTTCAAAGTTGCGGTTGCTTGTCCTAAGGGAGACGCCAGTAGTTTTTGGGCTTTGGCTATTGCCTATGCAGAATCCACATGTGGCCTCCAGCAATCTAGCGCCGGAGTCTAATAGATCGGAAATGTAACCGTCCTTGGCTGCCATCTGCAGCACCTGCCTTGAACCTGGCGCAACACCAAATGACACATCAGGATGAACTTTTTTGCCTTTCAGAATCTTGGCTGCTGTGGCTATTTCTTTGTAGGAGGAATTTGTGCAAGAGCCGAGCATTACCTGATCTACTTTGATATCTTTCATTTCGCTAATTTTGACTATGTTGCCTGGGCTATGAGGCGCTGCCGCTAATGGCTCCAGTTTGCTGAGGTCAAGGTCCACGACGCGGTCGTATTCAGCATCGTCGTCAGCTTTCATTTCAACCCAATCGGCTTCCCTGCCCTGTGCCTCGAGGAACTTTCTTGATTCCTCATCTGATGGAAATATGGAGGTTGTGACACCCATCTCTGCTCCCATGTTGGTAATTGTGGCTCGCTCTGGAACACTGAGGCTCTTTATTCCTGAACCGGCATATTCAATAATTACTCCAACATTTCCCTTAACTGTAAAAATTTCCAGCATTTTTAGAACAACATCCTTGGCAGTTACCCAAGGTTGGAGATTGCCTGTTAGGTTTATTTTGTAAACTTTTGGGCATGTTAGATAGAACTCGCCGCCGCCCATGGCTACCGCGACATCTAATCCGCCTGCTCCGATGGCTATCATGCCTATGCCGCCTCCCGTTGTGGTATGGCTGTCGGAACCGAGAAGAGTCTTGCCAGGCTTGCCGAACCTCTCCAAATGGACTTGATGGCATATGCCGTTTCCAGCTTTTGAGTAGACGATGCCGTATTTGGCGGCTATTGTCTGGAGATATTTGTGGTCGTCTGCATTCTCGAAACCTACCTGGATAGTATTATGGTCGACGTAGCTTACTGAAAGCTCAGTTTTAACTTGTTTTAGCCCCATTGCTTCAAACTGCAGGTACGCCATTGTTCCTGTCGCGTCCTGAGTTAAAGTTTGATCAATTTTTATGCCTATTTCTTTACCAGAAACGTATTCGCCTATTACTAGATGTTTTTCTAGTATCTTTCGAGTAAGGGACTTCCCCATAATATCTCATCCTATGGAAAGGTTTGTCTTTCTTTTGTATATATAAAGGTTGTCAATTGACAGAAGGTCATGAGAATTCGAGCATTAATGAATCTTTGATTTAATTTCACAAAATTCTCAAAGTGTTCTGCATTTTTTCACCGAATGCTTTCAAGCTATCGCTGAATAGGTATTGGAATTCTCTTCAAATCTTAAACATTCACTAATGGAAAATTGGGCTAGGGCTGATTTGCTTAGGAGTTTTGATAACCCGGCTTTCTTTTATAAAACGACGCGTGGATAACGATCAGTGTCAGAGGCATATCATCTTAAAAAATAAGCAAGCGAGCAAAAATAAGTACTTCATTTAACCCATCATGGTTGGGTTTACATTTTCTTCATTAATATGATGCATAACATGGATTGCTAGACCAGTGGCCGCTCCTGCAGAAAGCCCTATTAACAAATTGTTAAGCCAACCAAATTGCCCAACTAGCCCCAAAACAACAAGTACATCAAAACCCAAAGCGACTGCCAAGTAACCGATACACCACATTTTAACACTCATTCCACGCGGTTTTTCTATTCCAATACCGCCTAAGACACCGAGCATCATTAGAAAACCAATTAACGCGAATATCCAATCGTAACTCAAACTTTTTTCACCTATTAGTCTGGCTATGTTGATTTAGGGCTTAATTAGTTTATCGAATACAAGCCTACATCAACGATGTATTATCATTAAATCAATGTACATACCGTTAACCTTTTTTAGCTTCAACTATGAATCTTAAGCTACCTATAGGATGTGGATGGATTAACAAAATTCGACGCTAGGCACTGCCATAAATGGGCTCAACTTTTGCTTGCAAGACATCATAAACTCAATCAAGCCTTAGCTGCTATAGCAAACGAAGATTTTGATTTAGCAAAGCGTTTGGTTAACCAAATTTTTACTGGGGTAAATGGAGGCAAAGAAGCTGAGCCAGGGATGGCTGGGTCACTTTTGTACCATATGGCTATGGTTACAAAAATGGAGTCGGAAACACTCATGCTAATTGATGAGTTGCATGTGGACTTACCTGATGTAACCCTAAATCTTGGTAAGATTTACTGTGACTTTGAATCTGACGCTAAAGACCTAACCAAAGAAATTACGCCATTTAACACATCGCTAAAAGAAATTTCTTCAACTCCATACCTTACCACAAATGAAAAAATTAATCTTTTCAAAAACTTAAAGAAAGAAAACAAAGTAGTCAAAAACCTGTTGGATACCAAAAACCCCGAAGCACCATCTGCATTAACAAAACTGTTTTGTAACTGGGCAGACCAAATTATTCAAATGCGTTTAATTCAAGAGTACGAAACAATCAAGGGTCTGCTAGTCATGGCTGAATTGGCCAAAAACATAGATTTGCCAATTCTTGAGAGTGCAATGCAGAAGGTGCAGGATAAGTTTGGTAAAGAAACAGTCAACATAGCGCTTGATGTCACCCTTAAAGTCGGCATGCGCAGAGAAAAACTTCAATCAATTATGCTAAGTGACCACTTCATCAATTACACAATGTCTACAGAGACGCTTGATGGGCATATGGAGTTTTTGAATTGCCCAATTTACGGCAGCCATACATATGCCCAAGAAAAATACGGTGTAAACTCAGAAGTGTCTTCACTGTTTTGTATTCATTTCTGTTTTGCCCATGCCAAAGCAATGTTGGATACGGTGCTTCCTTTCCCATTTACACTTTGGCAGCCTAAACGAATAGCAACCCATGGCAACTGCGAATTTTACTTAAAGCTAGCCTACTCACCCTTGGCAGAGACAGCTGAACGGTTTGTCCCCATAGTTATGTCCTGGAACGTTACCCGAGAATGCAATATGAAATGCTCACATTGCTACATCAACGCCACAGACAAAAAACTTAACAACGAATTAACCACACAAGAAGCCAAAAACCTCATGGATCAAATCTACCAAGTTAGCGCCCCGCTTTTAATTTTAAGTGGAGGTGAACCTCTCTTGCGCCCAGACATTTTTGAACTAATAAGTTACGGCTCAAAGAAAGGCTTGAAGATGGGGCTGGGAAGCAACGGTAGCCTAATTGATGAGGCTGTTGCGAGAAAACTGAAAAAGGCAGGTATAGCCACTGTTTCCATCAGTTTGGATTCTAACATTGCTGCTCAACATGATGAATTTAGAGGAGTGGTTGGCGCATGGGAAAAAGCAGTTGCAGCGTGCAAGGCTTTGAGAAAAAACAATGTCCTTGTTCAAGTCAATGCCACCTTAACCCACCAAAATTACAACCAAATAGATGAGATAATGTCATTGGCTGAAAACATAGGTGTTGAAAATTTCCACCTGTTCTTCCTTGTTCCAACCGGTCGAGGAACCAAACTAACTGATATTTCGCCAGAAAAATACGAGGACATGATTACAAAGACATTTGCGAAAACAGCTAATCACACACTAAACGTGAGACCTTCATGTGCGCCGCAGTTTATGCGAATTGCCAAAGGTATGGGTTTAGACATGCGTCAGTGGATTCGCGGTTGTATAGCGGGATTATACTATTGTCGCATTTACCCCAACGGTGACGTGACACCCTGCCCATACCTGCCAATTAAGCTTGGAAACATCCGGGAAAAAAGCTTCAAGGACATCTGGTTAACCTCAAAAGTATTCAAAGATCTAAGAGAGCCAAATTCGCTCAAAGGCAAATGTGGCGTTTGTGAATACCGCTCTTTGTGCGGCGGGTGCCGTGCCCGTGCTTACGGCCTATCAAATGACTTCATAGATTACTGCGGAGACCTCCATGAACCCACGGAGCTAAAAAACGATTACCTAACTGAAGATCCATGGTGTGTCTACCAACCAAAAAATACCATCAAAAAGCCATAGCCATAGAACCTGCTAATTAAATAAATGAAAATGGAATGGCAGAAACTATTTAAGGCATGGATGTCCTTCAAAAACTTTAACAGGCAGTTAAATTGGGTTTGGCAGCCTTCAACACAGATAGCAGAGCAACTGTGGACCGCCAACCAAAAAAGCGATGGCGACAAAAATGGTAAGAGTCCACAAATCAAAAAATACAAAACATAACCTTAGTGCTATGTCTTCAGTAGATGTAACAAAAATAGTTTTAAATTCCTCTAAAACTTTAATCGCCAGTTTCTTAGAAACAGCCAGAGAACACAATTTAATTTTCCATGAATGATAGGAGGCAACCAGAATTTCAAATGGCAGCCTCTCAAGAAATTTCTGGGGAATGTTCAAAGAAATA
>Ga0182021_10004367_pt1 | contig 16645 bp, 15 predicted proteins | sample 612E3MmetaG_FD_120493 | JGI IMG/M metagenome (GOLD analysis project Ga0182021, IMG submission 120493) | Permafrost microbial communities from Stordalen Mire, Sweden - 612E3M metaG (Illumina Assembly) | ecosystem: Environmental > Terrestrial > Soil > Wetlands > Permafrost | place: Sweden...
CCCGATCGAAGCCGCTGCAGCGGTGGCCGGCGAGTCGAGCACGGCGACGTGGACCGTGGTGTGGACGGGTCGACCCGGTAGGCCTTGGCGCGGTACCTGTCGCAGGCCGTGAGCCGATCCGTCCACACCACGGTCCACGTCGCCGTGCTCGACTCGCCGGCCACCGCTGCAGCGGCTTCGATCGGGTCCACACCGTCTTGCGGTGTGATCCGAAACAGCGCCAGCACGTCGGTGTCGGCGGGTTCGTAGTCGGCGTCCCAGTAGCCCATCTGCGCGTACTTCAGCACGCCGGCGGCATAGCGTTTCTTCGCATCGGTGATGGCGGTCGGTTCGTTCATCTGGCCCATGACGGTCCCCGGGGTGAGTGTCATGGCCTCAATGTAGACAAGCCGCGTTGATTAGATAAGTTAAATATTTTAGAATCGACATAAGTAATAACTAATGAGTTCGCATGCCCCTCACCCGCAGTGCCTCGTTCCGGCAACTCGCCACGTTCCATGCGGTGGCGCGACTGGGCAGCGTCTGCGCGGCCGCCGAGGAAATGCACCTCACGCAGCCCGCCGTCTCGATCCAGATCGGCGCGCTGGAGTTGTCCGCGCGCACGGCGCTGCTGCAGCGCAACGGGCGCGGCGTGCGATTGACTGAAGCGGGCGAACTGCTGGCCGGTTACGCCGGGCGGATCCTGGAACTGTGGCGCGAGGCCGGCGAGGAGATGGCCACGCTGCAGGGCGTGTTCGCCGGCACGCTGCGCGTCGGGGCCGTGACGACGGCCGAATACCTGCTGCCGCCGCTGCTGGTGACCTTCGCCAACGACCACCCCAAGGTCAAGGTCAAGCTGCAGGTCGACAACCGCGATGAGATCGTGCGGCTGCTGGGCAGCCAGGAGATCGACGTGGCCATCATGGGACGCCCCCCAGCCGAACTCAAGACGGTGGCCAGTGCCTTCGCCAAGCACCCGATGGCGTTCCTGGCCGCACCGCACCACCCGGTGTTACGCGAGGCCGCGCCGAGCGTGCAGAGCCTGTCGAGCGCGCACCTGCTGGTGCGCGAACGCGGTTCGGGAACGCGCACGACCGTGGAGCGCATCTTCAAGGACGCCGGCGTGCCGCTGCGGGTGGGCTCGGAGATGTCGAGCAACGAAGCCATCAAGCAGATGTGCGCGGCCGGCTTCGGCGTGGCATTCTTGTCACTGCACACCTGCGTGCTCGAGCTCGACGCCGGGCTGCTGAAGATCGTGCCGATGGCGGACAACCCGGTGCAGCGCGAATGGTTCGTCATGCACCTGGCCTCGCGCCAGCTGCCGTTCGTGGCCAGCGCGTTCGAGCAGTTCCTGCGCGAGCGGGCACCCGCGCAGATCGAGCGTCAGCTCGGCCACGTGGGCGTCTGCGCGGCGCCGATCGCGCGGCGTGGTCGCACGCGAAGCGACGCGGCGCCGTTGAGGCGCCGTTGAGGGGCCGAAGCCCGGCCTGCCCGCGTGCCGCGCAGGCGCGCGCGGCGCCGTATGGGTCAGGCGGCCTTCTTCGCCCAGCCGGAGCACCCGCCCTTGGCCATGACCTGTTTGCCGGCGAACAACTGGCACGGAGCCTGCGCGGCTGCGGTCTGGCCCTGGAAGAAATTGCAGCCACTGCAGATCTGCGCGGCGGTGTGCTGGGGGTATTTGGCCGCGTCGACCCTGGTCGCGTCGGCCCGGTAGCCCAGGGCCGCGGCCTGGGGATCGGATTCCCTGAGCACCGGGGCGGATTGCGCGGCGGCGCCGGCGCCGGCCAGCGCACTGCCGCTGGCCACGAAAGTCAGCAAAAAGATACGTCGGTTGGGTCGGCGCAAGATCGGTTCCATCGGCGGTCCTTGTTAGGATAACGTTGACACACGAAAATGACAGGTCAGTTTGTCACGTCGACGCGTACGGTCGGGCGACACTCTGACCCATCCCACCGTTGTCGAATCAGGTATGGAGCCGAGCTTTGGTATTTCCCTTTTCGGCCATCGTCGGCCAGGACGACATGAAGCTGGCGATCTTGATCGCCGCGATCGATCCGAGTGTGGGAGGCGTGCTGGTCTTCGGTGACCGTGGCACCGGCAAGTCCACGGCGGTGCGGGCGCTGGCGGCGTTGCTGCCCGCGATGCGAGCGGTCGTGGGGTGTCGCTACCACTGCGACCCGAACGCTTCCGTGCTGTGCGACGAATGTCAGGCCCGCCGCACACGGGGGGCGTTGAAGAGCCATGCGGTGCCGGTGCCGGTGGTGGATCTGCCGCTGGGTGCCACCGAGGACCGCGTGGTCGGCGCGCTCGACCTCGAGCGCGCCCTGACGCAAGGCGTGAAGGCGTTCGAGCCCGGGCTGCTGGCCCGGGCCCACCGCGGGTTCCTCTACGTCGACGAGGTCAACCTGCTCGAAGACCACCTGGTGGATCTGCTGATCGACGTGGCGGCCTCCGGCCAGAATGTCGTCGAGCGTGAAGGGTTGAGCGTGCGCCACCCGGCGCGCTTCGTGCTCGTGGGCAGCGGCAACCCCGAGGAGGGCGAATTGCGCCCGCAGCTGCTGGATCGCTTCGGCCTGTCGGTGGAGGTGCGCACGCCCCAGGACATCGCCTCACGAGTGGAAGTCGTCAAGCGCAGGGATGCCTTCGAACGCGATCCGGCGGCGTTCACCGCCCGGTGGTCCAAGGACGAGGCCCGCGTGCGCCGCCAAATCGTGGCCGCGCGTGGCCGCCTGGGCGAGGTCCGTGTGCCCGATGCCGTGCTCGAGTCTGCAGCGCGGCTGTGCATGAGTCTGGGAACCGACGGACTGCGCGGTGAATTGACGCTGATCCGTGCGGCACGTGCGCTGGCGGCCTGGCAGGACGATGCGGTCACGAGCGACGAGCACCTCAAGCGCGTCGCCGCGGCCGCGCTGCGCCATCGGCTGCGACGCAATCCGCTGGACGACTCCGGGTCCGGGGTGCGGATCGAACGCGCCGTGGCCGAACAGTTCGGCGCATGACCGAACGCCCGACCGGTGCCATTCCGGCCGCGTTGATGCGGGCCCTGGTGGCGGCAGTCTTCGCGGTCGATCCGGTCGGTCTGGGGGGCGTACTGGTGCGCAGCGCCGCCGGCACAGCGCGCGACCAGTGGCTGCAGCGGCTGCGCGACGCGCTGCCCGACGGCACGCCGTGGCGCAGGATTCCGCTGGCCATCCACGAAGACCGGCTGCTGGGTGGACTGGACCTGTCGGCCACGCTGCACGCCGGGCGCCCCGTGCCGCTGCGTGGGGTGCTGGCCGAGGCCGACGGCGGGATCGTGCTACTGGCGATGGCCGAGCGCACCGGCGCGGCCACCGCGGCTCATCTGGGGGCGGTGCTCGACTGGCACGAAGTGGCGCTCGAGCGTCATGGCCTGGGTGTGCGCAGCCCCGCACGCATCGGCGTCGTGGCGTTGGACGAGGGGGGCGATGACGACGATGCCGTGCCCGGTGCGCTGACCGAGCGGCTCGCGTTGCGGATCGATCTGAACGGCGTGCGCGCGCTGGACGAGCCGCAGGACCTGGGCGAGTGGGGAGCGCCACAGATCGAACAGGCGCGCCGGCGCTATGCGGGCGTGCGCGTGCCCGACGAGGTCGTGCACGGCCTGTGCGCGACGGCCGCAGCGCTCGGAGTGGACTCCGCGCGCGCCTGGATCATGGCGTGCCGCGTGGCCCGCGCGGCCGCGGCGCTGGACGGTCGCGACGAGGTCCACGCGGGCGACGCGGAAGTGGCCGCCGCGCTGGTGCTGGCGCCGCGGGCCACACAGTTGCCCGACGTTGCCACCGACGAGCCGGTGCGCGACGAGTCGCCACCGGCCGCTGAGGCGCCGCCGACCGATCTGGACGCCCCCGCGCGACCCGCCGAATCGTCGCCCGATCCCGACGACGCCGATTCGGCGTCACCACCGCCGGGCGGCGCCCTGGACGACGTCGTCCTCGCGGCGGCGCTGGCCAGCGTGCCGGCCGGGCTGCTGGCCGCCTTGGTGCATGGCGCCGTGCGGCGTTCGCGCGTGCCGCCCGGCGCGGGTGCCGGCGCACGGCGTCAGGCGCCCCAGCGCGGCCGGCCGGTCGGCGCGCGGCCCGGCGAGCCGCGCGGCGGCTCGCGACTGCACCTGATGGAGACGCTGCGCGCGGCGGCGCCATGGCAACGGCTGCGCCAGCGCACCGCGTCGCCACCCGGGGCCACGCCGGCGTCGGCCAGCGGACCGCGCATCCACGTGCGCCGGGAGGATTTCCACGTCTGGCGGTTCCAGCAACGCGCCCAGACCACGACCATTTTCGTCGTCGATGCCTCCGGGTCGTCCGCGCTGAACCGGCTGGCGGAGGCCAAGGGAGCGGTCGAGCTGCTGTTGGCAGACTGCTACGTGCGCCGCGACAGTGTGGCGGTGATTGCCTTTCGCGGCACGCAGGCGCAGTTGCTGCTGCCGCCCACGCGGTCGCTGGTGCGCGCCAAGCGCAGTCTCGCTGGCCTGCCCGGGGGCGGCGGCACGCCGCTGGCGGCCGGTCTGGAGGCCGCCAGCGACCTGGCTGCGGCGGTCATGCGGCGTGGCGCCACGCCGGTGATTGTCGTGCTCACCGACGGGCGCGCCAACGTGTCGCGCGACGGCAGGCCCGGACGAGCGCAGGCGGGCGCCGACGCATTGGCGGCCGCAGGGCGCATGCGAGCGCAGGCGCACGCCTCGCTGTTGCTGGACACCTCGCCGCAGCCGCAGGACAGCGCGCGCGTGCTGGCCGAGGCCATGGGCGCGCGCTATCTCGCGCTGCCGCACGCCGGAGCCGCCGCGATGTCCCAGGTCGTGCGGGCGGCCTCGCCGGCGCCATCGCGCTGAGCACGGTGCCGTGGACCTGGCCCACGCGCTGCGCTGGGACCGTGACGGCCGCGACTGGCCGCACCGGGAGTGCAGTCACTTCGTGACGGCCGGTGGACGGCGCTGGCTGGTCCAGCGCATGGGTCGCGGGCCGGTGGCCCTGTTGATCCACGGCACTGGCGCTTCGGTGCATTCCTGGCGTGCCGTGATGCCGCTGTTGTCTCGCGGTTTCACGGTCGTGGCGATGGACCTGCCGGGTCATGGGTTCACCGACGGCGCCGCGAACGCTGACTTGTCGCTGGTGGGCATGGCGCGTTCGGTGCACATGCTGGTGCAGGCGCTGGGGCTGGACGTGGACCTGATCGTCGGTCATTCGGCCGGCGCGGCCGTGGGTGCGCGGATGGTGCTGGACGGCCACGTGGCGCCACGCCTGCTGGTGGCCGTCAACGGGGCGTTCTTCCCGCTGGCCGGCGTGGCCGGCGTGCTGTTTCCGGCCGTGGCGCGGGTGATGGCCGTCACGCCGTGGGCAGCCCGCTGGTTCGCGCGGCGCACCTGGGAGCCCGACGCGGTGAAGCGGCTCATCGCCGGCACGGGCTCGACGCTGGATCCCTACGGGATCGCCCTGTACGGCCGGCTGATGCGCGACCCCGCGCACACCGCCGGCGCGCTGGCCATGATGGCCCAGTGGGAGCTGCGCCCGCTGGCGCACGACCTGGCCAACTGGCGCACGCCGCTGGGGTTGATCGTGGGCGCGCGCGACCGTGCCGTGTCGCCGGACGACGCCGAACGTTTGCGCCGGCTGCTGCCGGCCTCGACCGCGTGCAGCAAGGTCGTCCTGCAGGACGCCGGACACCTCGCGCACGAGGAGCGACCGGTCGACGTCGCGCAATGGATCGGCGCGCTCTGGGCGGTTGGTGGCACGTCGACGTGCTGAGCTCGACGAGCGACGCGCACGTTCGCCAGGTCAGCGCAGCGGGTCGGCCGTGGGCTGCAGTCCCGTGCGCCGGATCGCCTCGGCCGCCTCGACCGAGGCCAGAAATTCGATGAAGTCCCGCGCCGCCGCCGCCCGGCTCGATCCGGCCACGACCCCTGCCGCATACTCGGTCACCTGCTGCACCGCGGGCGGCAGCAGCCCGACGATGTCGATGCCCGGCACCGCCTGCAATTCGCTGAGTTGCTGAAAGCCCAGCTGTACCTCGCCGCGTGCCACGACCTGCCCGACGGGTTCGGCGGCGATCCGGTGCGCCGTGGCCGCGATGGCCTGCGTGACGCCCAGCCGCTCGAACAACACTTCGGACAGGTACACCCCGCTGGCGCTGTCCGAGTAGGCGATGGACCTTGCCGTGAGCAAGGTGTCCTTCAGCGCCTCCACGGTCGAGATGTCCGGCCGCGGCGCGCCGGCGCGCACTGCCGCAGCGACCAGCGAACGCGCCACCGCGACCTCGGAGGCCGGGTCGATGCGGCCGGCTCGCGCCTGTTTGTCCAGCGCGTCGCGCACCATCACGACCACGTCCCAGGGCTCGCCGCGTTCCAGCCGGTGGGGGATCGCGTCGGGCGTCTGGCCCATCGAGGGACCGCCGCCCAGCACCAGGGTCAGCCCGCTGCGCAACTCGAACTGCGCCGCCAGCGCGCGCAACGCCGGTGCGAATCCGCCCGAACTCACCACGCGCAGCGTGTCGGCGCGGCCGTCCAGGGCCCAGGCGCTCGCGCACAGCGCGGCGCCCATCAGTGTCAGCGCGCGTCGACGCGCCCGGTCCGTGCGTGGATTCATGGTTGGCTGCCGCATCAGCATCACGCGCGTGGCGGAATGATCGATCCTGCGCGGTGGTGCGAGTTTCGCATCGTGCTGGGTGGGGCCGGCGCGGGCCACACCGCCCCAGGCGGCGCCGGCAGCGCTGTGCGGCCTGCTCTCAGGGCAAACGCGCACGTGTCGGGTGTTGTCAATTTATACTGACACTCGTACGATATAAATATGTTGACACTTTCATCCAGTCCGCCCGGTACCCCGGTGACGGGCGCAGACCGGCCCCACGCCATTGTCATCGGCAGCGGATTCGGCGGCCTGGCCGCGGCCGTGCGACTCGGTGCCCGGGGCTACCGGGTGACGGTCCTCGAAAAACTCGACGCCCCCGGCGGGCGGGCCTACGTGCATCGGCAGGACGGTTACACCTTCGATGCCGGCCCGACGGTGATCACCGCCCCGTTCCTGCTGGAAGAGCTGTGGGCGCTGTGCGGGCGACGACTGAGCGACGACATCGAGTTGCGGGCAGTGGCGCCGTACTACCGGATCCGCTTCGACGACGGTGAGTTCTTCAACTACAGCGGTGATCCGGCGGCGATGCGCGAGGAGATCGCGCGCATTGCCCCCGAGGACGTCCGGGGCTACGAGCGCTTTCTTCGGGCCAGCGAGGCGATCTACAAGGTCGGATTCGAGGAGCTCGGCCACGTGCCGTTCAATTCGTTCTCCGACATGTTGCGGGTACTGCCCGATCTGCTCAAGCTGGAGGGCTACCGCACCGTCTATTCGCTCGCGTGCAAGTACGTGCGCCACCCCAAGCTGCGCGTCGTGCTGACGTTCCAGTCGCTGCTGGTGGGCGGCAACCCCTTCTCGACGACCTCGGTGTACTGCCTGATCGCCTTCCTGGAGCGTCGCTGGGGCGTGCACTTCCCGATGGGCGGCACCGGTGCCCTGGTGCGCGGACTGGTCGGATTGATCCGGGGCCAGGGAGGCGAGGTGCGGTGCAATCAGGGCGTCGCCCAGATCCTGGTGGAACGCGGTGCGGCCTGCGGCGTGCGCCTGGAGGACGGACAGTCCATCGCCAGCGACGTCGTCGTGTCCAATGCGGATGCCGCCTGGACGTACCGCCACCTCGTGCCCGCGGAGCATCGCCAGCACTGGACCGACAAGCGCATCGAGCGCTCGCGGTATTCGATGAGCCTGTTCGTCTGGTATTTCGGGACGCGGCGTCGGTACCCGCAGGTCGCCCACCACACGATCGCGCTGGGCCCGCGCTATCGCGAGCTGCTCACCGACATCTTCCGCCGCAAGGTACTGGCGGAGGATTTCAGCATGTACCTGCACCGGCCCACGGCGACCGATCCCTCGCTCGCGCCGCCCGGCTGCGATGCCTTCTACGTGCTCGCGCCGGTGCCGCATCTGCAAAGCGGTACCGATTGGCGGGTCCAGGCCGAACCGTTCCGTCGTTCGCTGCAGCAGCGGCTGCAAGCCACGCTGCTGCCGGGACTGCAGGACGTGGTGGCGACGTCGCGCGTGCTCACGCCGCTGGACTTCCAGGACCGGCTGTCCTCGTTCCGGGGTGCCGCGTTTTCGTTCGAACCCGTGCTGACCCAAAGCGCGTGGTTCCGCCCGCACAACCGCAGCGAAGAGCTGGATCGGTTGTACCTCGTCGGTGCCGGCACGCACCCGGGGGCCGGCTTGCCCGGCGTGCTTTCTTCAGCCCGCATACTCGATACGGTGGTGCCCCATGCAGACTCGCTTGCCGTTTCCCGCCCAGTCCCTTCCGGCGGCGTATTCGCTGCTGCCGCCCGAGACGCGTAGCGCGGCACCCGAGCTGGCGCCCGACGAGCGGGCCGATCTGGCCGCTTGCCGCCTGTCGCTGCGCAACGGCTCCAAGACGTTTCTGGCCGCATCGATGTTGCTGCCGCGCGGCGTGCACGAGCCGGCATCGGCGTTGTACGCCTTTTGTCGTCTGGCCGACGACGCCGTGGACGAGTCAGGCGGCCCCCATGGCGCTGTGGCGCGGCTGCGCGAGCGGTTGCGCCTGGCCTATGCCGGCACGCCCCAGCCCCACGCCGCCGACCGCGCACTGGCCGGCGTGGTGGCGCGCTATGCGATTCCCAGCACGCTGTTCGAAGCGCTGCTGGAGGGTTTCGAATGGGATGTGCAGGGCCGGCGATATGACACTTTGGAAGAACTCCAAGCGTACGCGGCACGCGTCGCCGGCACGATCGGCGCGATGATGGCCATCTTGATGGGCGTGCGCAGCCCCGAGGGGTTGGCACGGGCCTGTGATCTGGGCGTAGCGATGCAGCTGTCCAACATCGCGCGCGACGTCGGCGAGGATGCCCGGATGGGGCGGCTGTACCTGCCGCGCCGCTGGATGCACGAGGCCGGCATCGAGCCGCAGGCGTGGCTGGCCCGCCCGCACTACTCGGCCGAGCTGGGGGCGGTGGTCGGGCGGGTCCTGGATGCCGCCGAGGGGTTGTATCGACGGGTCGACGCCGGCGTCGCGCGCTTGCCCTGGGCCTGCCGGCCCGGCATCAATGCGGCGCGTTATCTGTACGCCGAAATCGGTCACGAAGTGGCCCGCCGAGGGCTGGACTCGGTGAACGGGCGCGCGCGCGTGCCGGCCGCGCGCAAGGCCTGGCTGCTGTTGCGCGCGGTGGCCCAGCTGAGGCCATCATCGGTCGACCACGCGCTCCCGCCGCTGGAGGCCAACCGGTTCCTGGTCGAGGCGGCGCTGGCCAGCGCGCCACCGAGTGCCCTCGCCACACCTCGGTCCTCGCGCCGCAGCTTCGGGGAACGCGTCGCGTGGACGGCCGAACTCTTCACCCGGCTCGATCGGGCCGACGGGCTCGGCCCCACACGCAGCGTGGGCTGACGCGCCTGGCGCGTCAGCCCGCCGGGTGCAGCGCGACGACGCGCGCGCCCGCGGCGGTCGTGCCGCGCGCGCGCAGCTGGCCGCAGCCGGCCTCGACGTCCTGCGCCGCGGACTGGCGCACCTTGGTGAGAATGCCGCACGCCAGCAGCTGGCGCGCCATCGCCGTGGCCCGCGCCGGCGCGGTACGCGCGAACGGCGAGCCCGGCACGGTGTTGTACGCGATCAAGTTGAGCATCGCGAACTTGCCGTGCAGCAACGCCACGATGCCGTCGAGCTCGTCGTCGCCGTCGTTGACCCCGGCCAGCAGGGTCCATTGATACTGGATCGGGTGGCCGGTCGTGCGGGCATAGCCCTCGGCCCGTTCGACCAGCGTGCGCGGATCGATGTGCGGTGCTCGCGGCAGCAGCCAGCGGCGCCGATCGTCGCGCGTCGAATGCAGCGACACCGCCAGTGCGGGCTTGACCGGCCCGAGCGGCAGCCGCTCGAACACGCGCTCGTCGCCCACCGTCGAGAACACCAGCTGCTTGTGCGCGATGCCGCCTTCCGCGCCGAGCAGCGTGATGGCCTCGATCACCTGTTCCAGGTTGTGCGCGGGCTCGCCCATGCCCATGAACACCACCTTGCGCACGGGCTGCAGCGTGCGAGCCAGTGCCACCTGCGCGACGATTTCCGCGCTGCCGAGCTGACGCACGAGACCATCGCGTCCGGTCAGGCAGAACCGACAACCCACCGCGCAGCCGAGCTGCGTGGACACGCATACGCCGCCGCGCGGCAACAGAACGGTTTCCACCTGCTGATCGTCGTGCAACGCGACCAGCAGCCGCGCCGAGCCGTCGGCGCCCGGAAAGGACGCCTGCAACCGCGCCAACCGCGACCATTCGTCGCACAGACCCGGCAGGGCCTGGCGCACGCGCAGCGGCATGAAGTCCTGCAGACGGCGCCGCCCCGTGTCCTGGGACAGGCCGTGTGACCACAAGCGCAGCACCCGGTGCGCGTGCTGCGGGTTGGCACCCAGACCATGCAGGCGCTGGCGCATCGCCTGGACCTGCAGGGCGAGCGGCGCAGGGCTCGCCGAGATCTGGGGCCGTTCGGCGGAAGTGCGGGGCGAGGGGGCCGTGGTCATTGGGCGATTCTAGGCAGCGCGCACGCTCGATCTTGACAGCCCTCAAGCGGCGCAGCGTCCTGCGCTGGCACACCGCCGTGCAGCGCTGCGCCCCGCGTCGCGGCGAATCGCTGGGAGCGATGACGATGCGGCACGCCGAGCGGCACGTGTCCGGGAGCCGGGTCTGCACGCTGCCCGGCGGGGTGCGCGCCGCTGTCCTGGCCCTGGCCGCGGGCGGTGCGATCGGCGCCGCGGCCGCTGCGCCATCGACCCTCGACGCCTTGGCCACCGAGGGCGGCTGCGCGGTCTGTCACGCGCCCGACACCCAGCGCATCGGGCCCACGTCCGGCGAGATCGCCGGATGCAAGGGCAGACCGGGCAGCGCCTCGGCGTTGAAGGCCAGCGCGCGCAAGGGCTGCACGGGGAGCAAGGGCGTGTGGGGCCCCTGGCGATGCCGCCCACGCCGCCGGCCAGGTTCGGCGAGGCCGAGTTGCTGGGCGCGGGCGACCGGTGTCGCGCCCGCGCCTCGCGGCGCCGGCCGCGTGACGTCCAGATTCAGCGCCGCCATCCCCCGTCGGACAGACCCGCCGCGGCCCAGGCGGACTCGTCGTAGTCACCACACAGGTCCAGCAGGCGATGGCGTCCTCGGTCGTTGACGGCAATGCGGTCGTGGCGGACCTCGACCTCGCCGGTGTGCGCCCAGCGCGACAGGCCGTCGTACAGGTCCTCGAGGCCGCCGGCGACCAGTGCGTGCGGCAACTCGAGCGCGCACAGCAGATGCTCCACGGCCGCCCGGCGCCTGGACGCGTGCAGGTTGGCGGTGCGCACGCGAGCCAGCGGCAGCTGCCCGGCGCGGATGGCCGCGCGCCAGCGCGCCACGGTGTCCTCATTGACCAACCGGTGCGCATCGACTTCGCTGTGCGCGCCCACACCCAGCCCGAGGACCGATGCGGCCGCCAGGCCGGTGTGGCCGATCAGCGTGCGGCGCAGCCGGTGCTGGTCGACGGCATGCGCCAGCGGGTCGGTATCGAGCACGAACTGGTCCACGCCGACCCATCGGTATCCCGCCTCGCACAACAGCCGTGCGGCCAACGCCCACAGGTTCTCGCAGGCCACCGGATCGGGCAGCGCGTCCGCATCCATCGTGCCTTGCGCCGGGGCCTGCCAGGGTCGGTGGCGGTAGCGGCTGAGCGTGATGCGGTCCGGCGCGATGGCGATCAGGCGGGACACGGTGGCGTGCCAGCGCGCCGTGGTTTGGTGCGGCAATCCGATCATCAGCCGCAGCGTCACGCAGCCGATGCCGGCGTCACGGGTGAGTTCGCAGACGTCCTCGATCAACGCGGCCGAGTGGAGCTTGCCGATGGCGAGCTGAACCGTCGGGTCCAGGTCCGGCACACCGTAGCGGACCTCGTCGAAACCCAGGCCACGCAACAGCCGCAACCGTGCCCAGCCGACCCGTCGGGGGTCGCAGTCCACGCTCATCTCCGCTTCCGCCGGCAAACGCCAGGCTCGGCGCAGCGTGTCCACCAGGCGGGTGAGCTGCGATGCCCGCCATTCCGTGGCCGTGCCACCGCCCAGGTGCAGCTGCACGATGTCGCGCGCATTGCCGATGCGCCCGGCCAGCAGGAGGATTTCGTCGAGCAAGCCGCACACATAGTCTTCGATCGCCTCGCTCGACTGCGCTGCCAGGATGTCGCGGTCGCAGAACAGGCAATGCAGCGGACAGAACGGCGAGCGGATCGACAAGGCGATCGACTCGTTCGCGCGGTGCGACCAAGCATCCAGCAATTCGTGTGCACGCCGGCCGTGCAGCCACGGGTCCTGCGGGCTGATCGTGACGGGTGGCCGCGGCGCCGCGCCCTGCCGATGGCCGCTCGCAGGCAGCGCGCCGGCGCCGGCCGGTGAGTCGCCTGAACCGGCGCAATGGTCGTCGTTGGGCGGGGGGCGTTTCATCACACACTCCTCGGCGGGCGCAAAAAGCCAAGCACCCCTCTGTCGGCACGTTAGGCGCGAGGCCGTACACTGGCCTTGATGATTGTCAACTTATGTTGACGCAATGTTCTGCAAGCTTTGCATACATCGTACCGCGTCGACGCCCTTCGGCACTTGCTGACGTGGCGATCGCGGCGATTGCTCCGAGGAGTCTGTGCCCATGGACCGTCTGTCACACGCTTTGCCGCTCGAGCGGTTGCCCGCGCCCCACCGGTGCGCCGCCCCAGGCCGTTCACGGGGCCGCCGATGACCGCCAAACGGTCCGCGCTGCCGGCGTCGAGCGCCGGGGCGCCCGGGTTCTGGCGGGCCTGGGCTGTGGCCACCCGCCCGCGCAGCCTGTGGGTGGCGGTCAGTCCGGTGCTCGTGGGCGCGGCGCTGGGGTACACGCGCACCGGCGCGCTCGATCCGCTGGCTGCGGCCCTGGTGCTGGGTGCGGCGTTGCTGATGCAGCTCATCTCCAACATGCAAAACGACGTCGGCTACACGGTGCGCGGGGGCGAGCGCAGTGGCACGCGCACCGGCTTGCCGCGCGCCACTGCCAACGGCTGGCTGAGCGTGCACCACGTGCGCGCCGGCATCGTCCTGGCCGCCGGCGTGGCCATCGCGCTGGGGCTGGTGCTGATGGCCTATCGGGGCTGGCCGGTGCTGGCGATCGGCACAGCCTCGCTGCTGGCCGCGCTGGCCTACATGGGCGGCCCGCGACCGATCGCCTACACGCCGCTGGGCGAGCTGACCGTCTTCGTCTTCTTCGGCCTGGTGGCCGTGACAGGAACCGACTGGGTGCTCACCGGCAGCGTGGGCGTGGTCACGGCGATGGCCTCGGTGGCCATCGGTGGGCTGGCGGCCGCTGCGCTGGCGGTGAACAATCATCGCGATATCGCGCACGACCGGCTGGTCGGCCGGCGTACTTACGCCGCCCTGTTCGGTCCGGTGCGCTCGCGCCAGTTGTACACGATGCTGCTGCTGGTTCCATTCGTGTTGCTGGTGCCCATGGCCTGGGCCGCCCACACCGCGGGCCTGTTGCTGCCGCTCATCCTGCTGCCGGTGGCCGGGTCGCTGCGGCGCGACTTCCTGCGCTGCGCGCCGGGCACCGCCTTCAACCCCGTCCTGTTTCGCACCTTCACGCTCGAACTGTGGTTCGCCGCGTGCCTGTCGGCGGGCGCGCTGCTGGGCCGGCTATGGGGCTGATGTCCGCGGGCCGCCCCGCCGCCGCGCCCGGACGGCGTCGAGCGTTGGCGGCCATCGCCAGCGCGTGCTGGGGCGCGGAGCCCGCGGCGCGCGCCGCGCCCGGATTCGTACAGCGCCCCGTGCGCCTGGTGGTGCCGTACTCGGCCGGCGTCGGCCCCGATGTCGTGGCCCGCAGCCTGGCCGATCGGCTCGCGCAACGCTGGGGTCAGCCCGTTTGGGTGGAGAACAAGCCCGGTGCGTCCGGCATCGTGGCGTTCGCCGAGGTGCGGCGCGTACCGCCCGACGGCCACACGCTGTTCGTGGCCGACACCGCCACGCTGGCGGTCAATCCGCTCGTGCACGCGACGCTGCCCTATGACCCCGCGCGGGACCTCGTGCCGCTGACGCTCTTGTTCCAGGCAACGTTTCTGTTGTGGGTGGGAGGCGACAGCCGGCTGCGCAGTCTGGCCGGACTGCTCGAGGCGGCGCGCCGCGCTCCGGGCTCCGTCAGCTATGCGAGTCTGGGCAACGGCCACGCCAGCCAGGTGGCCATCGAGACGTTCGCCCGCGCCGCCGGGGTGCGACTGCTGCACATCCCGTTTCGCGATGCGCCGGCGATGTTGACGGCCGTGGCGGGAGGCGACGTCGACTTCACGGCCGTGAGCATGCACACCGTGGCCGGGCTGGCGGCGCAGGGCCGTTTGCGGCCGCTGGCGGTGGCGGACGGACGGCGGTTGAGCGACCATCCCGAGATCCCGACGATCGCCGAGGCAGGCGGCCCGGCCGTGCAGATGCATCCCTGGGCGGCGCTGGTGACCGTGGCCGGCACGCCGGTGGCCGTGCTCGAGCAGCTCATCGGCGATCTGGCGGCCGTGCTCGCGCAGCCCGAGTTGCGCGAACGGGCAGGCCAGGCGGGCTTCGAGATCACGCCGTCCACCCCGCAGATGTTGCGCGAGCGCATCCTGGCCGACGCGGCGCAGGTCGGCCCGCTGGTCAGCGAAGGCCGCATCGTGCGCGATTAGGCAGGGCGGCGGCAATGATCGTGCGTTGCTCGGCCCTGGTGGCGCAGTCCGCGGCCGATGTCTTCGACGTCATCGAAGCGGCCGAACACTACCCGGTCTTCCTGCCGTGGTGCACCGGCGCCACCATCGTCAGCCGCGACGCCGCCTCGGTTTGCGCCGACCTGCGCGTGCGTGTCGCGGCCGTCGAGTTCACGATGCGCACGCGCAATCCGATGCGCCGGCCCGAGCAGATGAACATCTGCCTGGAGCGCGGGCCGTTCCGGCGCTTCGACGGCCAGTGGCGCCTGCGCGCGATCACGGAAACGGGCTGCCGCGTGGACTTCACGCTCGACTACGAGTTCGACAGCGCGGTCATGACGCGGCTGGCCGGCCCGGTGTTCGAGCGCAGCGCCAGCGAGCTGGTCGAAGCGTTCGTGCGCCGCGCGGGCGCGGTGCAGCGCCCGGCGCGTGGCGCTGCGCCCCGGACCGATTAGCGCAGCCCGCGCGGCATGCGAAATGGCAGCATGGCCTGCACCCAGGCCGTGTCGAAACGCGACAGCGACAGGCTTTCGTGCAGCGCCGTGGCCGGCTCGCCCAGCAACTGCGTGCGCACCAGCGAGCGCGCGTAGAACGGCGTGTCGGTGAGCGTGCGCTGCAGCTCGGCCCGGCCGGTGTCGCTGCGCGTGCCGCGCGCGATGCGCCAGCGGGTGGTCGGCAGCGGCGCGGCGGCGGGTGGCTCGGTCGGATGCACCGATCCGTCGGGCTCGAACACCAGACCCAGGCTCAACGGGTGGGCACCGCGGCGCTGGACGTCGTACAGCACGACGCTGCGTCCGCCGGGCAGATGGGCGCGCGACCAGTCCCAGCGCTCGAAGGCATCCTCCAGCGGCGCGTCACCGCGGTTGGCGTCCAGGTAGCCGGTGCCGGCCCAGTGGCACTGGGGCCGGCTCAACCGGACCTCGACGCGGGCCCGGGGCGCGATCGGGTGCCAGTGGTGCATGCCTGCGGACAGCGCGACGGGGTGATGGAACCGCCGTGGGGCGTGCACGTAGATGGCACCGCGGATGTGCGACGGCCACGGCGCGCCGACCTCGTCGACTTCGATGCACAGCGTGTCGCCATGCCAGTTCAGCGCGCTCGGCCCGATCTGCAGGCTCCAGGCATCGCGGCGCAGCTGGTGCCGGCCGCGCTCGGTCATGGACCAGTGTCGCCCGGGCCCGTACAACGCGACGTTCAACGCGCAGTGATTCAGCGGATCGGCTCCCGCGTGACCGCCGCGGCGGCGCGCCCAGGCGTAGTACGGCGAAAACACGCTGCCGATGAACGCGATCAGGGTCAGCCCGCGCTGGCCGTCGTCGCTGAGCGCGTCCAGATACCACCAGGCGTATCCGCCGGCGCACAACGCGATGTCGAATCCCGGCTCTACCTGCGCGGGGAAGCCAGATCCTTCAGCACGCTGGCCGCCGCCAGACGCGCGGACAAGGCGGCCATCGGCACGCCCGGACCCGGATGCGTCGAACCGCCGGCCAGGTACAGCCCAGGCAGCCGGCTGCGCGAACCCGGGCGACGGAACGACGCCAGCCATCCATGTGAGGCCTGCCCGTACAGGGCTCCGCCCGTGCCCGGGAAGCGCTGTTCGAAGTCCTGAGGCGCGGTGCGCAGGCTGCGCTCCGCGAAGCTCTGAATCTGCAGGCCGCAGCGGGCCATCGTCCGAAAAGTCTGAGCTTCGCATCGTGCCAACTCCTCTGGGGTGAAGGGCGTGGTGTCGCCGCGGGCCGGCGCGTTGACGATCAGAAGCAGGCGCTCCAGGCCGTCGGGTGGCATCGCGTCGGTGGCGTCGCGATCCTGCGCGCACACGTAGACCGTGGGGGCGCCGGGCAGCAGTCCGCGGCCGAAGATGTCCTCGAATTCGCGCGCGTAGTCGTCGCAGAAGAACACCGTGTGGCGCAGCAGCGCG